>ERZ773022.18-NODE-18-length-186641-cov-16.255228_pt1 | contig 186641 bp, 173 predicted proteins | sample MGYA00580839_ERZ773022 | MGnify/ENA primary metagenome ERZ773022 (study PRJEB29015, sample SAMEA2738020) | human oral metagenome | biome: human oral; feature: human-associated habitat; material: dental | place: China | collected 2044 ...
GTGAAGTTCAAACCATCAGCAAGAGCCCGGACATACTCCCGATGCCGAGCCTGACACGCCTCACGACGGGAGGGGTACTCAACCCCCTGAAAAACACGACCAACACCAGCCACAACGAACTCCTTCACCAAGATCCGTTGCAACCACCACTAGAACCTAGAGTAATTTTTCTATTAGGCCACCATTCAGAGGACTTGGCGCATCCCCAATCAATCGCCCACTTCTAACACAACAAGAGCCTAGATTTCTTCTAGCAAGGGACGCATTCACCGGGTGTTTACTCCCAGGTTAATGATTTGTTGAGAAAAATCTAGAGGAGGTGTCCTCTGGCATATCACTTCGAGTGCGGTAACTTTACGTGCCCTGAAGGCATCACAAATCGGCCAACCACAGCGTCATACGCGTGGGATAATCTGATCCAGTAGTTGAGAGACATTACACAGGTATCAGGATCCATAAATGACTTCTACATCAATCCCCCATATTAACGAGCAAATTCAGGAACTCCGCGCCCTCGGCATCCTCTTCGACGATACAGAGAGAGTAAATATAGTACGTTTTCTGTCTGAGAATACTTACTATGAAAAACTACGTACTTACCTGGGCAATAACCCCGATCATTTAGAACAACCGGGGATCACCTTCGCTGAACTGGTCGAACTTTCACGAATTGATTTTAGATTGAGTCGGCAAGTCCTCACACTTTCTCTGTCGATCGAACACGCTTTAAAACTCCGAATCATTCCCTTGATTCTTAACAGTCAAGGAGTACTACTTTCAGAGTGTTTAGATAAGATTGACGACGAGCAAAAACAAAAGGCAGCCGGCAAGAAGACGAGATCCAAGCTTCCCAGTGAGCAGCTAATAAAGACAACTCCCTATTCCAGAAGCTACCTAAATAACAACTCCGATAATGACGATTCCGGCAGGCAAAAGACGGTGCGGGAGTGCTCGTTATGGGAGCTATTCGAGACTCAGTCTTTCTGGTTCATACTCGAACTGTACAAGGCCTCATGTTCAATCGCTCAGGAAGAACCCGCCGTTCCTTTCGAACTACTCGAGAGCGTGAAAAACCTTCGAAATGCCGCATCTCATGGAAATTGTTTACTTGCGAAGACAACTAGCGTGGCGCACCAAGAGGGCGACGCTTGTCAGCTCTCGGAGGAGATGCCAGAACTCTTCCCAACCCCATCTCCGCTCCAGCAACTTTCAACATCAGAAACTACTTATCTGTCACCAATTCTCCTCCATGATTTCTGCGCGCTCCTTTACTGTCACCGCTCATTTGTTTCTAGTCAGCGCATGCGTGCCCACAGTTTTGAAGAGTTGGGGGTTCTGGCAACGAGAATCGACGAAGCTAAGCAGCTTCTTCAGAAAGAACCTGCTGAGGATTCGCAATTCAGACGCGAGATATCCTCAACACTAGGTTTTTTGCTACTAGCAATCGATCATTTCATCAAAGGGAACTAATCTACATTTTTCGAAGTTATTTCCATGGATTGCCCTCCAATTCTACAGACAAACAACAGATGTCCGAGAGGAAAAAGAGCGATCACTGGCTCTGCTGCAAGTTTTTCACTGCTATCTCCATTCCCTCAGCCGCACCTCGTCCACCTGATCGTTCGGGTAACCGAACCTTAGTTTCAACTTGTTGTAGTAACAGGGCAAATTGACGGAAGAACATCACAACTTAATTTCCGGCGATCTAATCGAGCTGAAGGCCGTATGCAGCAACAGAACCAAATCAAACCGTTCCGTCACTCAAACAGCAAATACGCACCACCATAGCAACGACTGCATTCTTAGTTTTCTACAACGTGCTGCGACAAGACAAATTTAGGTGCCATTTCTCGCCCCAAAATTTCTCTCAGCAACAAGTCACTCACGTAGAATGTAAAGCAAGAACGTTACTGCGCGAAGAAGCGCACCCCTCACATGTAATTGAGGAGAGGACGAAGTGAATGATATCCCTAGCTGGGTAAGCGCAGTATGCGCGGTCCTCACAGCGATAGGAGCCGCTATTTCATGGTGGCACTCCAGCCTGTCAAAGAGAGCGCAGAGCGAAGCTGAGCAAGCCCGAGACGACGCCGTTCGAAAGGTGGAAGCAATCGAACAGACAGCAGCTGGAATCCAAAAAGTCGCCAACATGCTCGAATATTCTATCTCTGCGCCGCCTTGGCAAATTAGCTGGCGGAGTGGCGAGACGTACTACCTTGTGAACGCAGGCAACATACGCGCAGAGGACGTGCATATAGAGGCCGACACTAAACAAGCGCGTTTCGATCCGCCCGAAGATGGTCCGATCGATGCAAGATCTTCTGCTGTCTTTTTCTTCGGGCGATACATGAATACTCCGCTTGACGCACACCTCGTAGTCACTTGGACGCTTCCGAATGGGAGTCGCGAAACGTGGCGCGGTCCGATTCCGCCGCGCGGCAACCGCTAACCCGAACAGAAGCACGCTCAGTGAGCTTGTCAGCTTGTCTATAGATCACTTGCTGGATCTCAACGACCAGTGCCAACGTAGCGTGCACCAGCTCGAGGCATGGGCATAAGCGTGATCGGAGGCAACGACACTCCAACAGTGATGTGTGTACCGCTTCAGCGTGCACAACATCAAACAAAGTGCGGAGATAGTCAGAGACTTCAACACGATAATCAATATCTTTACGCGAATTCATCGGGTATTCATTGAATGCATCGTTCGGTTCTCCCTCTACGAATCAACTTTTCAACCGCAAGCCACTCATATCAGCCTAGTCAACAGCGTTTAGCGCCGAACTGGACAGCACCTCCGCGTTCCAATCAAACTTGGTCCGTTTTGCTCCATGCAGTTAGCTTTTCACCACTACATCTCCCAAAAGCAAAGTTTCGACGGGGGCGGAAAAAACAATGTCTGAATGTACAGTTTTCGCACATTTGTCCTCATGCGTCATTCCCAGAAAAGCCTTGATAACAAAGGAAAACCTCGGGATCCCATAGGAATCCCGAGGCACAGGTGGAGCTCAGGGGGTATGTGTCGAACTCGTGCCGGTTCGCGATCACCTTTTGTTGGTGGCTATGGCAGCGTGAGGCGCATTCATTTCCGCTCATACACGAGCAGAATCAGAAAACCCTGTATAAATGTGGTGAAATCAATGAATTCGTGATAAAGTATTTCTTGCCCCGTATAGAACCCACGCGGGGAGGCGCAGCCGCCGATCTCGTTTAAGCGAGATGAGGATCGGACGTTAGGGACCTTATCGGGGAGATGTACCCCGGAGACATCAGGACAGGTCACACCTGGTGCGAGTGGTGGGCAATGATGCTACTACTCTGTGAGGTTCAAAATGGCTGCGATTGCCAAAACTACCCTACCTAAGCTGTATTCGCTGAGAACACTGTCTGAAGCCGGATACGGCTCAATTGCTACGCTTCGCCGTGCTATTCGCGAGGGACGTCTAGATGCCGTCCGCGTCGGCGGGAGCGTCAAGGTCAGCGCCGAGGCACTTGATGCCTATATGCGCGCTTCAACCGAGCGTTTCGCCTCCAACGGGGGTGCGGTTCGATGAGCTTATCCACCCCCAAATCGTGTGGGAAAAGGGGTGCTTCTAAACCCCAATTCCGTGAAGATAAGAGCTTATCTTCACGCGAGACCCCTTTTGAAATCCCCTCTGATCAGGCATTTCTCTCAACGGCGGCAACAGTGTATGGGGAGAGCCCCATTGCCGCCGCTGCCGCCGTTGGGTGGTCGGAGGGTATTGTCACCGACGCTGCCACTTCGAAGAAACACCCCGCCGAATTCACGGTCTTGACTAAGACGGTCGCGCGTTCCGTGTCTGGTGGTGGATCGGACTTCCGCGACTATCCCTCGATTCAGGCGATGGGCGCTGGCTGCGGTGACAGCATCGTGATCGGTTTCGACACCGAGTTCGTTCACTTCGATGGCCTCGACTCGGAGCGGGGCTGGATCGGTGAGAACGAAGACATTGTCCGCCGTGTCATCAGTTACCAGTTCGCCGTTATTGATCCAAACGACGACACTCAGCTGCGACTTTGTGTGGTACTCCCCCGTGAGTACAACGGCCCCCTTGGGCGGCGGACTGCTCGCCTTTCCTTCGAGCGCGCTCTGAGGATCTGCATCGAGGAGTTTCGACTCCATGAGCACCCTCTCGCTCAAGGATGGAACGAGAAAGGCGTTCCCTACGATGATTGCCTTGATAATCAGGGAAAACCCCGTCTGAGTAAGTGGTTTAAGAAAGGTGGGTCGTCCCGTGCGTTGCCCATCACTCTCGTTGCGCATTTCCAGCACGCCGACCTCACGACGTTTGTCGATAAGCGTAAGGCGGTGAACACGTGGAACGAGGCGTATCCAGCTCGTCGGCGCAAGATATCTACCACAGCGGGTTGCGACTCTCGTCAGGCTCGATGGCTCGACAAGGATGCCCCTGACATCCTTCGCACGGTGATTAGCGCCTCGGGTGGCATGGTAAGCCCCAAGCCTGTGAGGTTCGTTCTCGAAGGTGCGAACTGGCGGTGGAGGCGACCGGTGGAGGTGTCGATCCGCGACACGATGGCTCAGTCCGGTGCAGTCAGCTTGAAGACTCTCGGTGAGTCCGTGGGGGTCCCGAAACTGGAGGTGCCCGGCGACTGGATCACACGCATGGATGAGTACCTCGCTGAGCATCCTGTGGAGTTTCTCGACTACGCGGCTAATGATGCGGTGATCGCCTTGGAATATGTCTCTGCTCTCTACGGTGATCATAAGGCGTTCCCACTGTCGCTCCCTACGGGAGCAGCAGGTGCAATGCGACGGAATATCACTGAGCAGCTCTGTGGGACTTTCAAGGACTTCAACGCTGTATTCGGTGGCCTCGTGAAGGTTGTCAAGAATGAAGACTCTGAGATTTCTCACGAGAACGAGCTTGCGTATTACAGGAAGCGTGAGCTGGCTCCCCTTGATGGGGCCTCTGCCACGTTGTCCCATGCCTGTGCATTGTCCTTCCGAGGTGGGTACAACATGTGCTCTGAGGTGGGGTACTTTCCTTTCGAGACTCACGATTACGATCTCATGAGTTGCTATCCCACTTCGTCTGCGACGATTCTCGACGTGGATTTCCTCGTCGAGGGTGGGGTTATTGAGCGGACGGTGAATAAGCGCTCCCTCAGTCTCGACGACTTCGCTGTGCATGGACCTCTCACTCCTTTTGTTGGTTTTGTGAGCTTTGAGTTCCCCGAGTCAGTGGCATATCCCTGTCTCCCAGTTCCTGCGGACGGTTCGATGCTTTACCCGCGTACCTCTGTCAGTTCCCGTGGTGTCTGGGCAACGGGGCCTGAGGTGTGGCTCGCGCTCACTCTCGGTGCCTCTGTCACGTGTCAGATCGGGCATTTTGCTCGCGTGCGCATGGATGGTGAGGAGCCGTCACGGCTCTTGCGCGGTGCTTACAAGCAGTTGCTCGATGACCGTGCTCGTGCCAAGCAGGAGTTCGGCTCTAAGTCTTTCGAGCAGGGCGTTCTCAAGCTCATGAGTAACTCACCGTATGGCAAGCTCGCGCAGGGTGTTCTCGGCCAGCGTGGTTGGGACGCGTGGGCACAGGAGCGGGACGACGTGGGTGGTTCAGCAATCACCTCGCCCTACCACGCAACTATGACGACCTCGTTTGTGCGCGCTGTTCTCATCGCCACCCTCAACCAGCTACACGATCGTGGATATTCCACTCCTTCGTGTACGACCGATGGGTTCATTACCAACGCTCCGTTGGATGTGGTCGACGGTCTTGATCTGTTTGGCCTCGCTGAGTTGTGGAGAGACTCTCGTGAGGCTCTGACTGGCTCTCGACGGATGTGGGAGCGGAAGCATTACCAGTGCGACCTGCTCAACATCACCACACGTGCAAACTTCTCTCGTGAGCCTCACGGCGTGCTCGCTCATGGGGGTTACAAGCTCCCCGAGGGTATCGAGGAGGACTCACCGGAGGATCGTGACTTGATGTGGAAACTCATGGTGACTCGCGAGAGTGCACTCACTGTGACGATGAAGGTCTTTACGGGCGTGCAGGCGTTGACGCGTAACGAGAATCGTCTCGACTTCGCTCCGAAGGTCGTTACCAAGCAGCTCACCATTGAGTTCGACCGCAAACGTCGCCCAGTCCGAGAGGGTATGACTATCCACCTCCTTGAGGTTGATGGTCGGGTGTACGAGGTCGCGCATGTGCACACGGTTCCATGGGAGAACGTGGGGCAAGCGATGTCCGGTCGTTCCGTTGATAAGGGACTCAAGTATTACGACGATGAGTTTGGTGATTATGTCTGGGAGCGGTCTCCTGTGCGTCGTACTCGCGCACAGTGGGAGGACTATTTCGACCGTCTCGATGTCGTGCTCGATGAGGACGGTCAGATTGCTGAAGCTGTGCGACTTGATCGGATTAGCAAGGGCATCGTGATCGCACAACGTCAGGGTGTCATCGACATCCCGTGGTTAAGCTCAACGCTCCCGCTTGATGAGCGTCTCGATGCATTTGAAGCCTTCGGTCTGCCTCGTCCGAAGAAGCGTTTCTGGGACCACGCTCGCTCGAAAGTCGAACGACAAATCGAGGTCGATCTCGATGAGATTGCTCCCTACGTTGACGAAATGATGCAATTCGACCCGTTTGAGGAAGGTGACTTTTCATGACTTGGTATTCGCTTGGTGGAAAGCAATTTGAGACCTGGAGAACAGTTGCTGACTACGCGCAAATCGTGCTCCATCGTTCACTTCTGGGAGTCGCTCTGGAAGGCGAGGATGCTGCGTTCGTTCGAAACCTCTTTGAGTTTCATCCCGAAGCCGTGAAGAAGGCTGGACCCGGTATTGATTTCTTCTATGTCGGGGTCATGCCTGGCTGGGGTACAAGGAACTTCTTCGTTTACAGGAGCGACGGTACGTTCGACAACTTCTCAATCAAGAAGTGCATCGAATCAATGAGGAAACAGCTCGGAAGTCACTAGGTGGCTTCGCCCATGAACAACGCCGAGTGGGCACCGGCATCGATTAAGTGAAAGGAAATATCATGTCGAACCTTGAAGATCTCATCAAGGCTGCTAAGAGGAAGCACGCTGCTGAACTCAAGGCGATACGCGAGAAGGCTGCTCGGGATGAGGAGCAACTCCTCGTCCGTGTTGCTCGTCTCTTTGAGGAGAAGAACCCGGAGCAATTCAAGCAGTATCGCGATTATGCTGCTCGGCTTATCGAGCAGGAGCGCGAGCAGGAGCAACAGCAGCGCGAGCTTCAGCGTGCTGCTCGTGCCGAGAGTGCGAAGGCTGCTCGTGCTCGTCGGAAGGAGCAGCAGGAGGCTGTGCATGACGGCGGAGGTGAGACGCAATGACTGGTCACGTTGTGAGACCAACGCGCCTCGCGTCGCAGGACTACACGCCTCGCGTCTCTGCTCGTGCAACCAGCACTAAGCAGAGCGTGAGGATGCGTCCTGCGCAGCCCTCGGTCACCCCGCGTGCTGCTGTGCAGCACGGGGTGACCTCCCCCTCGCCCGCAGGTCGCGTAGCGACCGAGGACGTGGGCCAGCGGCGTGTTGGAGGAGAGAGGAGCTTGCTTCTCTCGTCCGACAACAGGCCTGCTGGCAGTGTCGTATTGCCGCCTCTCAATGTGCTTGAGGAGGAGGGCGGTAATACGAATGCATCTGCCCCGGCGACAGAGGAGACAACACAGGGGGCAGATGCGCGCGTCATCCTCGATGCACATATCGATGTGAGGGTGACGCGTACCGAGCTTGGCGCTGTAAAGCGTGAAGCTCGGAAGCTCGGCGTGAAGCCGAGCAAGTGGGTGCGTGCTGTCCTGCGTGACGCGCTGGACGCACGTAGCCACGAGGAGGAGGCACTCGCTGCTTATGCAGCGGTGCCGATGCCGTCGCCCGAGAAAGCGAGGGCAGTTGAGCAGATGCGTCGCGCCGGTGTGAATCTGAATCAGGCATTGCGCACAGGCGCAGCGGTGACTGATGAACTCCTTCGTGACGTGCTTGCTGCTCATGACGATTTGCGTGCGGCCTTCGGAGACGAGGTGAGTCTATGAGCACGGTCAACGTACAGCCGACGACGAGTGCACGCGCAGCAGTGACGTACGCGTTGTTCGGCATGAGTGATCGCCATAGGCGAGACCTCAATGCCGTCCCCACTCGTACTGAGTGGTACACGTACTCGATGGAGTCACCGGAGGCGATCGTTACGCGTGCTGAGCAAATCCGTGCAATCGGTCGTCATAACGAGATGTACACCTACACGCAGAACTTCTCTCCTGAGGAGTTTGATGTGAATAATCCTGAGCACATCCAACGCGTGCATGATCTCGGTGTGAAGCTTGCCAAGCGCATGAACAGTGCAGACTTTCTTGTCGTGACGCACACCGATAGTGCGGGTGGGCACTTGCACAACCACATCTACGTTGTGAATCACGACAACCTCACTGGGAAATCACTGTCTCGGTGTCGTTCATGGTCTCGTGGTCTTCGGCAAGTTAATGACCAACTTATGCGTGATGAGGGCTGTCAGGTGCTTCCTGATCCACAGATGCCCAAGCCTGATTGGGATCTGCGTCGTGGCGCGTTCAAGGACGGTGGTTTCGAGCAGGTGCTCGGAGACAAAGTGATGGAGGCGCTCCTCGATCAGCGCTCGGTTGATCGTGAGTCGTTCGAGCAGGTGCTCGCTGAGCATGAGGTACGTTTGCGCGTCACGGATCGGGATGGTTGGACGTACTCCATGCGACGGGATGACAACGGTAAGTGGGGACGGCGTAAGGCATCGTCGCTCTGCGATGAGTTCACAGCAAAGGGTGTTGGAGAGATCTTCGCATTCCGTCAACAGAATAAGACTATTACACAGAAGGGAGAGCACCATGAGCGCTCTGGACAAGATCAAGCAGGAACAACAAGACTCGGAGACGTTAGCGTCCTTGACGTTGAGGCTCGACGCCGTAGAAGCTCACGAACGCGAGCTGACGAAGTCAGTCAACGCGATGAGCGGCTTTCTCAAGGTGATGGACGAGGCGCTGACCGCAGCGATCAATCAGGTGAAAGAGTTGATCTCGCAGCAGCACGAGCAGCCCTCGCAGACGCAGCTCGACGACGAGACGAAGATCAGGCTGAACGAGATCGAGAAGACGCTAGCCGAAGTCGCGAAGCAGCTGAGCCTAAGCGGAGCAGTGAAGCTGAGCGATGGAAGCACAGTGACGCAATCGGATCTGCAAGCACTCTCGATGGTGAAGCGGATCAGCCAGAAGATGATGACCCTGGATTCGACTTCTAAGGAGCTTGCCAAGGAGGTACATGAGAAGTCGCACGTGAAGCTCGATGGGGAAGTGACAGGCAAATGGCTTGCGAAGAAGGTGGTTGAACACTTCGATAAGGCCGTCCAGGAACCCGTAGACGGCCTCAGGAGCGATCTTGAGGGCTTCCGTGAGGGGATGTCCACGCTTGGGGCTGAAAGGCTCTCAGAAGTCCGTAGAGAGGTTGACGAGACGGTTAGTACGCTCAACAAGAAGGTTGATGTAATGAGTCTCAAGCTCAGCCAAGTTTGCCAGAAGTTCGAAGATATCGAACGCCGGGCGACGTTCGTCGGTGCCTCACGAATTATTCTTGCTGTGCTACCGCTGTTTGCTGCACTCATCCTTGTGGGTGGCCTCGTGTGGGGCTTTGGGAGCATGGTCGGCATTGGCCCGCTCTTTGGCTGGATATGGACCTCGTTCACAGCGGCCTCGCTGTGGTGGCATAAGCTGCTGATTGCGATAGGAGGCCTCGGTGCGGCTGCGCTCTTTGTCTGGGTCGTGTTCAGAATGAGCCGATGGGTGTATGAGAATCTCAGGTGAGGGCTTGGGCCGTGACATGTGAGAAAAACAAATACCCCGGTTACCAGTGAGGTAACCGGGGTATTGTGTCATAACGATCTGTAGACGAAGACGCCACCATCAGGCGCATCCGTGACGGTGTAGTCGAATTCTTGGTCATGGATCCACGCGTCCCAGTCGAAGAAACGCTTAGCTTCCTCAGGCCATCCTTCCATCAAGCAGATGTCCTCAGCGAGCTGTGTAGCGTAGTCCTCGAACGAGTCCCAGCAGCCACAGTAGCGCTCCTCGAAGTCGGAGACACTCGGTAGATCATCACCTTCTGCAACATAACAGCCGGAATCTACCCAAGCGAGCAGTGCAGGCCACTGTTCTTCTCCGATCTCATCGAAGACCTCACCCCACTGCATGGCGGTGTCGGGTGACATCTCGCTGGTTCCTGTGGGGAAGCCCTCGTGGTCAAAGCACCACAGCTCTTCGTGATCTGTGGGGCCACAGTGTAGGTCTTCAGGGGTGACCTCACCGGCTTCTTCTGCAGGGAACCACTGCCCGTTGAGCAGGCCCTCGCTATAGCAAGACAGGCAACCAATCCAGACCGATGGGCGAACAGTAGTTTGAGCAATCATTCCAACCTCCCGAGTAGGTGGAGGTGAGGCCAGGCAGTCCACTCGGTAAGGACGCTCAAAGCGACCCCACCTCCTGCAAGTGGCTCGGGGTCGCACTGCGACCCACGCTCCCCGACGTGAGAGTTCTTAGAGACTCAACCACTTGGCGAGCTCGCTGCGCGAGCAACGCCCCTCAGCGCCCCTTCGGGGCGACGACAACATTCATCCGGATCGGCGAGACCTCTATCGCTCTATATCGACCTCGTGAGGTGGGAAAGGAGGGCGAGGTCAGTACCTCAGGCAGCACTCGGTGTAACGCTTCATGTAACGCCTGCGTAACGCTTATTCGGGAGCAAGCGTTACGCATTGAAATGCTCACTTACCAGGCAAAACGCCCCTGATTTTGACTGAAGTAACGCTGTAACGCCTGAATTTCAAAAGTGTCGCGCGCAGAAGATAACCAGACCCCAACACGTGTGCACGTATGTATAGAGAAGTTTTGGGTCTTGAGAGTTACAGCGTTACAAAATGAAGATTCAGCTGAATTATCAAGAAAAAGGTGTAACACGTTTGCGTTTTATGCGTTACAGAGGCGTTACAACATGGATAGAAGCGTTAGAAGTCGCGTGGGACTCTCGATGGGAACCAAGGGCAACTCTCCACCCCCCCTTCACCTTCCCTACGAGGTCATGCACGAGCGAAGATGATCTTGCGCCCCGCAGGGGCGCTGTGCAGTTTTACCTTATTGCGTCAACCAGGGCGCAGTCTTGACAGTTATCAGAGCCCAGCTCTCTCGAACAATTCTGCGACAGTGAGGTCAAGAGCCTCGGCGAGTCCATAAATTGTCGCCATTTGAGGATTGGAGCAGCCTGTTTCACCTTTTCGACCCGATGCGCGTCCGGCTTCTAGCAATTGCATTTGATTTTTTTGTAATTCCCGCCCCAAAAGCCAGCTTTTCCTGAGAGAAACCACGTTCTATTCGCGCCGCCTTCAGGGCAACGGCAAGCCGCTTCGCCTCCTCATTACTCCATGCCATGACTTCCATCATGTGAAACAGGCCTGCAAAACAACACCCTATATACCAGGCCTGCTGTATCATGCCCCGTAGGTTCGCCTGAGCCGCGACCACAACGAAAGGAGCTCTCATGAGCCAACGACATCTCTCATTCGTCGCTCTACTAGCAGCAGGAGCTCTGCTCAGTGGATGCTCTGGAGGAGTTTCGTCCCCGTCAGATGGAGCCAACCGCTCCCCCGACAGCAACCAGACCTTCACCTACAGTGGTACCCTTGGCCCTGTCGACAGCATCCACGTGGAGCTCCCGAAGGGCCTTCTTGAGGCGATGGGCTCCGACGCAGACAACGTGCTCGTGAAGGCACTGGACCTCAGGGCCCACAAGCTCGATTCGGCGAAGTACTGCGCGGTCGACATCACTCACACCTTCGCAAAGGGCGCAGTTGAGACTCTTTCGGCACCCGCGAAGGTCGACTACCAGTCGATGACGTTGTCTGAGCTCTGGAACGAATCCGGGGATCGTCTTGCTGCGCTCGCGGAGGCTTCAGGCGTTTCTGAGGCCACGATGAACAACCTCGTGTACTACGACGGGCTGTTCAAAATGCCTGCCGGACCGGAGCGCGACGCGAGATACAAAGAAATAGGCCTCGAAAAGTTCGATGTGGACGCCTTCAACGCCGGTGTCCAGAAGTTGAAGGATGATCTGACGGCCGAGGCCAAAAACGTCGATCCGAAGGCCATGCTGTTGAAGCGCATGCAGGCGAAGCCGCTCAGTGAACTTAATGAGGCTTCACCGGAGCCGGGTAGGTATATGAGCGACGACGGGACAGTCGTCACCGACGTGATGAAGTGTGCAGTCAAGCCGTATTCCGACTCGTCGAGTGACACTGGCTTTTCATCCTTCTGGATGAGCAAGTCGAATTCTTCTTCACCAGAAAGCTTCGCCAGCTTCCGGTTCACCGTCATGAAAGATGGAAAAATCACCATCACCGACTCTGGGGTGAACGGTTACCAGCAAGACTCGTCTGGGAACTGGCTCAAGAAGTAGTCACGTTTTTTTTGCTTCTCCCCGAGCCATCGCCTTAGAGCAGGCTCGGGGAGAAGTGTTGTACGCCTGCGAATAGAGACGCATTGAACGGTAAAATCATTGCTAGGTGCATCACTGCGAGCTGCTGAGGGGTAATGAGGTGAAGCTGCATTCTGAGTACAACGACAACCAGATGGTCGTCGCCTATTACAGGTATTCATCCTCCTCGCAGAACGAGGCAAGCATCGAGCAGCAGCGCGAGATGGTGCAACGTTGGGCGAAGTCACAGGGTTTCGTCGTAGTCAATGAGTACGAAGACGCGGCGAAGACCGGCACCAACGCAGACAGGCCGGGTTATCAGTTGATGCTCCGCGAGCTGCCCAAAATCAAGCCTGCCTACGTCGCGGTGTGGAAGAACGACCGCCTTGCCCGCGACCGCGCCGAGCTGCTCCTTGTCAAACAAGCGATCCGCTCCGTAGGAGCGCGTGTTCACTACATCGAAGGGATCTCCCCCACAGACTCGCCCGATTCGGTGCTCGTGGAGGGTTTGGCAGATGCCTTCGCTGAGTACTATTCACTCCAGCTCTCAGCTAACATCCGACGAGGCCAGCGCTATAACGCCGAGCGAGCACTCTCCAACGGTCACAAGATCTTCGGTTTCACTGTGGACCAGGACAAGCGCTACATCCCGGACCCGGAGACGGCTCCCATCGTCACGCAAATCTTCCACGATTACGCTTCGGGCGTGTCCATGCAGAAAATCTGTGATCAGCTAAACGCGCAGGGAATCCGTACAACGCGCGGATACAGGTTCACGCCGAAGAATCTCAACAAGATGCTCAAGAATCGCGCCTACATTGGCGAGTACGCCTATGGCGGATATATCCATGAGAACGGGATGCCTCGCCTCGTTGATGACCTCACGTTTGATGAAGTCCAACGCAGGTTCGCTATTAACAAGCGTCGTGGGGCGAAAACCAAAGCGGAGCTTGCTGCTCAAGGCGAGAACGCACCCGACTACTGGCTCACAGGCAGGGCGTACTGCCTCACCTGTGGCGGGTCGATGGAGGGCGTGAGTGGCACCTCGAAGACCGGCAGGACGCATCGGTATTACTACTGCCTTAACCAGCGTAAAAAGAAGTGCTCAGCGAAGACTGTTCGTAAGGACGAAATCGAGGTACGGATTGAGGAGATCGTCGCCTCTTTCCTCGCAGCCCCTGAGATGCTGGCCTCGCTCGCTGTTGATCTAGCTGATCATTACCAGAAGACCCATGGGCGTGGAGATGACGTCCTCAAGGCATTGGAAGCTCGGCGCGCAGACGTAGAAAAGAAGCTCGCGAACTTCGTCAGGGCCATCTCTCAAGGCATCTTCAACGACACCACTGCCGAGGCCATGTGTTCTTTGGAAGAGCAAAAGCGTGAGCTTGACGCAGCGATTCAGGCCGAGCATGTGAAGGCCACCCTTTACGAGGACAAGGCGAGCATCGGCGCGTTCTACAAACGCTTCGCTGAGGCCACCATTGACACACCCGAGACCCGTGACCAGCTATTTGAGTACTTTGTGGACAAGGTATTCATCGGACGCGAGCAGATCGTCATCGCGTCCTATTTCCATGACAGCGCAGCGCCCATCGAGTTCGAGGAGCTAGAAGAAGCGCTCACCAGCGGGCACAGAGCGGGGGAAGTTCGAACCTACGCTCGAAAGCGAGAGTTCGACACTTCCCCCTCAGGTGGAGATGGGGGGAACTGACACCCTCCGTTGGAAAACCGGGGTTTTTGGGAACCGCAACTGAATTGATACCCCTATGATACCGCCCGGCGATGCCAGCCGCTGCCAGGTCGGTTGTCGATCCAGGCCTGGACGGTCTCAGCCGTCCACCCTTTGATCTGCCCGGTAGGCGACTCGATCACTGCATCAGGCTCCGGGAGCATCCCTTTACGGACGTAGGACTTAATTGTGTTGACCGTCAGCCCAGTTCGCTCGGCGATGGCACTGACTCCCATATATGTAATGGTCATAATCTTCTCCTAATCTTCCACGCCCACAATGCAGACCGGAATGTCTGAGGCCTGCAGGATCAAAGAGGCCTGGGCGACAGCCATCCGGTAGGTGGGCAGAGGCAGAAGCTTGCTCCAATATGGCTCCATAGCCTCGTAGTCGCCTTGGTGCAGGTATGAGCGGAGCTGCAGCGGCTCTCCCTTCTCCGGTTTCTCGCCGTCCATTGGCTCGGTCAGATAGTCAATCAGGTTCAAGAACTCATCTTCCAGCCCTCCGATCACCATATGCGCGCCGATAGGGTCAAACGGCGCTGTTTTCCCGGTCTCCCAGGATCGGATCGAGGCCTCGGCAACGTCGAGGATCTGCGCGAACTCGCGCCTGGACAGCCCGAGGCCTTCGCGCCTGGTGCGTATCCCGGCAGGGGTGAGGGGATTTAGCAAGGGTGCTCCTTTCAAGGGTGAAGCCCTCCCGGTGAGGGGAGGGCCTCTGCGGTGTTCCTTTCAGTAGCGGTTCATTGCCCGGACGAGGCGGGCGACCATTTCTTCCGCAGTCTTGGAGGCCGTGTACTGCATTGTCCCCCAGATCTGGTGCCATCCGTCACGCATCAGGAGGAAGAGGCCTTCGCCGTTCGCGTTGGTGCGCTTCGTCACGCGGTTCCCGTCCTCGACGTCGATGTAGCTCCACTCCCAGCCGTATTCACCGTAGCGCTCGATCTGGATGTCTTCGGCAGTGTACTTGTGCATTGTAGTGTCCCTTTCAGGATTGTCGAGGGCTTGTTCCCTATCGACATAATTAATAATACACACTTAGCGGTGTAGTGTCAATATAGATTATGACCTATTTATGTGATCTATGACATAGTATTTCGACGGCAGTCCTCGCCATACGCACGTCCACCCCGAGTGAGTCAGCCAGGTCTTCTATAGAGCCGCAGCGCCGCAGCTCCCGCTCCACATCCCCGAGGCTTACGAGCAGCCGCACCGCCAGGCGGTCTGCCCTGGCCTCTCCGCGCCCGTCCTGGCACGAAGTGTGCCCGAGCAAGACGTGGGCCAGCTCATGGGCGAGAGTGGAGCGTTCAACCGCCCGTGTAAGACCGCGCCGTAGCCAAATCCGCTTACCGTCGGTCACGCCGAGCGAGCCGGTGAGTCTACGGGTGTACAGCACCGGCACCTCCAGCGCTTCAGCGAGCTGGTAGGGGTCTATAGGGCCGCGCAGATGGGCTGTGCCGCTACCTTCCTTGAATAAATCCAGCATCTACCGAGGTTAAACCCAGACACCGGCATCTGTGTACAGTTTTAGAAGTCTTGCGATTCTTCACCCAGGGAGTCGAGGGCGGCAGCTTCGCGCTCTTCAGGGCTGTCTGGATCGGCGCGCCGGGCTGCGAGGACAAACTCAGCACCTTCGGGGAGATCGTCGTCATCACCCAGGACCGGCACGAGTTTACTCTGGTATGTCCCGTCCTCGACTGAAGCCTCTGCGTCCCTAAGCACCTTCCATGCCACTAAATTAAGGGCGCGTGCCACAGCAACAAGTTCATCTACGTAAAACGGCTGCTCGAGATTGAAACAGCGCTGAAGCCGAATGCGGTTAACTCCGCTGCGCTCGGATAATGCCCTGAAGCTGATCCCCTGTGCCTCTTTGGCCTCAATGTATAGGTCTACCACCGCCATAGAGGCGATTCCGGGTTCCAAAGGTTTACGTCCCATGTTCTAAATAGTTCCACAGATAGACACTCTGGGTCAATAGACTTGACAACGGATCTATTTAGAGCCACTATGTATACATAACGGTTCTAAAAAGAACCTTGACTGAGAAAGGAGGGCACGTGGATATCGCCTCAGAAATCCGAGCAGAAGCCGCACGCCAGCACCTAAGCCAGCGCAAACTCGCGGAACTGATGGGCGCACCCCGCACAACCGTGAACAAAAAGATCATTGGAGAACGGAAGATCACGGGAGTCGATCTAGAGAGCTTTAGCCGAGCTCTCAATGTTCCCGCTTGGGAGCTGGTACGCCGCGCCGAAGAGGCCGCAGAGAAGAAAGCTTCCTGAACCGTGAGCGCGCACATCGTCGTCCACACGCCGGAAGACGGCGCAGTCCTCCTGGAGGGCTGCCCGGTCAGCGTCATCGAGACCCGGGCCACCGAAAACACTTCCGACCTGATCACCGTCCGCCAAGCAGCCGCAGAGCTGCAAGTACAGCCCAACACCGTCTACCGGTGGTGCGCTCGCGGACTACTCCACCCTGTCCGACTTGGAACCCGAGCCGTGCGCTTTCGCCGGTCCGAAATCGAGCGGTTCAAGAAGAACTAACAAAAAAGCCCCCACGAGGCGGCAACCCCGCGGAGGCCTGACCCTGAAAGGATCAAACAAATGCACACCCATAATACACCGGCTCCAGGCTTCCTCGAGAAGCTCACCGGCCTGTCCGACCACACGGTCACCCCAGATAAAGGCAAGCTCGTCAGCTTCACCCGCCGTGACCGCCGGATTCTCGGAGCAACCCGCCAGCTCCCCGAACACCTGCGCGTGCAGTTTCTGCACGACCACCCGATGACTTTCAACCGTGATGGAGGCGAAGCAGCATGAATACTCTGATCGTTGATAAGCGAATTGTTGAATCAGTCCTCAAAGCCGTTCCCGCCAAGGGCAAGAGTGTCCACCGCTCGCATGTTCTCAAGATCACTGAAGGCGGCTGGCTCTTGGCTCTCGCAGGCGACGCAACGACCGGCTTTGCAGTCCGGATCACCGTCGATAAAGACAACGTCAACATGGCGTTCGAGGCCCGCGCCGAGATCGAGCCGGGCTACTACAGCCGCGACGCGCTGGCCCGCTGGGTGCACCCCATGGGCGGCGAAACTCCGGAGCCTCTGACCGAGGTTCAGGAGAAGCACGCCTACATCAGCACGGTCTCCGGCTTGACGCAGATCCTGGAGCCTTTCGCGGTCGAGGACCTCGGCTATCGCGAGACCGTCGCCGAGCCTGAAGAGCTGATGCTCCCGCTGCTCTCCCTCGCGCCTGTCCTCAAGATCAAGTGCGTGCAGGCCCGCACGCCGATTAAGCCGCCCAAGCCTCTCGAAGCCCTCCACGTGGGCTGGGAAAAGCGCCCCAGGAACGGCTCGGGCCTCTGGGTGGTCGCCTGGCACTCTGACCGCCTTCGCGCGGTCTCCATGCCCGTACATAACGGGGTGCCGCGATGACCCCCGGAGTGCTCGACTACACGGGCGAGGCCGTAGTGGACGTACACAGCGCCGGTATTCCCGGAGTCGTCAAGCTCACGATCCACACCTCCACCACCTCCACCTCCGCCCTCATGGACTCATACGCACTCAGCGAGCTGAGAGCCATCATCCAAAAAACCCTTGAAAGGACTCAAGACAAATGACCACCAACGACACTTTTATCGCCACGCTCGCAGAGTTCGCCATCGACTTCGCGACAGACCTGCAGAACCTCTCCAGCAAGGCCGCTGACTTCGCTCAGCGCCTCCAGGCCGTGGAGACCGCCATCCAGGAAACCAAGCCGAAGAAGGCGGCTAAGAAGGCCGTAAAGGCCCCCGAGCCTGAGCCACAGCTCGCCCTCACCATCGAAGACGTGCGCGCCGCACTCGCTCCCGTGGTCAAGGCCGGTGGCAGCGCCCAGGTGCGCGCCGCACTCGCGGCTATGGGAGTCTCCAAGCTCTCCGATCTCGCACCTGAGCGCTTCAGTGAACTGTTGGAGATCATCAATGCCTGAGATCCACGCGACGCTCTCCGCCTCCAGCGCGCACCGCTGGCTGGAGTGCACGGCTGCGCCCTCCCTGGAGGCAACCGTCCCCTCGGGCAGCGCGGTGAGCGAGGCGGCCCTGGAGGGCACCGAGGCCCACTCCATGGCCGAGGCCAAGCTCCGCGCGGCCCTGGAAGGCCGCCCGGCTCCCGAGCCTACCGACAACGCCGAGATGGAAGAGTGCACTAACGCTTACGTCGAGTTCGTTCTGGGCGCAGCTAAAGCTCTCTCCCCTGCCGAGGTAGCCGTCGAGCAGCTGGTCGACTTCGGCCACCTGGTGCCCGGAGGCTTCGGCACGGCTGACTGCATCGTCCTCTCAGAGGACACCCTGCACATCATCGATCTGAAGTATGGCAAGGGCATCAAGGTGGAGGCCGAGGGCAACCCGCAGCTCAGGCTCTACGCCCTGGGCGCACTCGCCGAGTTCGGCGTGCTCTACGACGTGTTGCACGTCAAGATGTCGATCTTCCAGCCTCGCCTCTCCCACTACTCCACCGCCGAGATGGAGCGCGCAGACCTGGAAGCGTGGGCCGCCACTGAGGTAGTGCCCGCCGCCAAGGCCGCAGACGCTGGCGAAGGCGAGTTCAAGCCCGGCGAGCACTGCCGGTGGTGCAGGGCGAAAGCCATCTGCCGGGCGCGCGCTGAGGAAAACCTCGCCCTCGCGCAGCGGGAGTTCGCCAAGGCCCCGGAGCTTGCCCCCGAAGAGATCGCCGAGATCTTGGAGAAGGGTAAGGATCTGGCCGCATGGGTGAAAGACATCGAAGAATGGGCCTCAGCCCAGCTCAAAGCAGGTCACGCCGTGCCTGGTCTGAAGCTGGTCGCAGGACGAGGCCGCCGGACTTTCACCGATCCAGAGGCCGCAGCCACCACCGCAACGCTCGCAGGCTTCGAGGCTTTCGAGCAGAAGCCCCTCTCCCTCTCCGCCCTGGAGAAGGCCATGGGCAAAAAGAAGTTCGCCGAGATCCTCGGCTGCTTCGTCACCAAAACCACCGGAGAGCCGCAGCTGGTAGCGGCCTCCGACCCACGCCAAGCGTGGAACCCCGTAACCCCGGAATCTGAGTTCACGAAGGAGAGCTGAAACCATGTCAACCCGTATTGTTCTGAAGAACGTCCGCCTGTCCTACGCCCACGTCTGGGAACCCCAGCCCGCACGCGAAGCAGACCGCGAACCGAAATACGCTGTCTCGCTCATCATCCCCAAGTCCGACGCAGCGCAGATCAAGAAGATTGAGGCCGCCATTGAGAACCTTCTCAAGACTGAGGGACCGGCAAAGTTCGGTGGGAAGATCCCGCCTCGCGGCTCCCTGAAGCTCCCTCTGCGCGATGGAGACACCGAACGTGAGGACGAAGCCTACCGGGACTCGATGTTCCTGAGCGCTTCGTCCAAGACTCGCCCGGGCATCGTTGACCAGAACGTGCAGCCGATCCTGGACCGCGACGAGGTCTACTCCGGCGTGTACGCGAACGTCTCCATCGAGCTGTACCTCTTCAATGTCAACGGCAACCGGGGTGTGGCCTGCGGCCTCGGGAACATCCAGAAGGTTCGCGACGGTGAAGCCCTGGGTGGTGGAGCCATCAAGGCCGAAAGCGAGTTCGCCGTTGTCGATGATTCGGACTCTGACTTCCTCGCCTGACCTACACCTGTAGGTCTTACAGCCCGAGTGGAACGCTCCCAGGTTCGAGCCCTGGGCGGGCACTAGAACACCACCAACCTACTTGAAGGAGGTGCCCATGAAAACCTTGAGTATCGATATCGAAACCTACTCTGAGGCGAGCCTGTCATCAACCGGAGTCTATCGGTACGCGGCAGACCAATCGTTCACTATCCTGCTTTTCGCCTACAGCGTCGACGCTGGGCCCGTGCAGATCGTGGACCTGGCCCAGGGCGAGAGCCTGCCCGCTGAGGTCGAGTCCGCACTGAGTGATCCGAAGGTCCAGAAATGGGCTTTTAATGCCCAGTTCGAGAGGGTGTGCCTCTCAGCCTACCTGGGCGCGAAGCTCGACCCACGCGGCTGGTACTGCTCGATGGTCTGGTCCACCTACGCTGGCATCCCGCTGAACCTCGCCGGTGTCGCCCAGGCGCTCCACCTGGAGACGGAGAAGATGACCGAGGGTAAAGACCTCATCCGAAAGTTTTCTCAGCCCTGCAAGGCCACCAAGACCAACGGAGGCCGCACCCGCAACCTCCCGGAGCACGCACCCGAGGACTGGGAGACTTTCAAGGCCTACTGCATCCGCGACGTGGAGGTGGAGCGCGCCATCGCGAAGCGCCTCTCAGCACTGCCTATGCCGTCTTTCGAGTGGGAGAACTACTGGCGTGACCAGCGGTTCAACGACATGGGCGTGGGCATCGACGTGGAGCTGGCCTCGAAAGCCGTCGAGGCGGACCTGGAGATCAAAGAAGCGCTCTACACGCAGATGCGCCACTGGACTGGAGTTGAAAACCCGCAGTCTGTCACCCAGCTGCTCGGCTGGCTCCAGGAACACGGAGCGCAGCTGCCCTCCCTGGCGAAAGCGGACGTGGCCTCAGCCCTCGAAGAGGCGGACGGCAGAGTGGCTGACGTACTCGCGGCCCGTCTGGAGATCGCGAAATCTTCGGTGAAGAAGTACGAGAAGATGCTCGACTGCGTGTGTCCTGACGGGCGCGCACACGGGCTGCTCCAGTTCATGGGAGCCGGGCGTACGGGCCGCTGGGCTGGCCGCCTGGTCCAGGTCCAGAACCTCCCGCGTCAGACGTTCGGCGACCTGGAGGAAGCAGCCGCCCTGGTCAAGGCAGGCCAGGCCGATATGCTCGGCCCGCTGTGGGGATCCGCGCCGAACGTGCTTTCTGAGCTGATCCGCGCGGCTTTCGTCGCCGCCCCGGGTAGCCGCTTCCTGGTGGCTGATTTTTCCGCGATTGAGGCGCGCGTCATTGCCTGGCTGGCCGGTGAACAGTGGGTGCTGGACCTGTTCAAGAACGGCGGAGACATCTACTGCGAGACTGGCAGCCGTATGTTCGGCCAGGAGGTGAAGAAACATTCTCCCCTGCGCCAGAGGGCGAAAGTCGCTGTGCTCGCCTGCGGGTATCAGGGTGGCGTGGGAGCGCTCAAAGCCATGGGTGGCGAGAAGCTGGGCCTGGGTGAGGATGAAATGGCCTCCATCGTCGAAGCTTGGCGCAAAGCTAACCCGCGTATCGCTCAGATGTGGTGGGATGTCAACCGCGCAGCGTTAGAGGCGATTAAGAACGGCACCTCCCAGATGGTGGGGCGGATCAAGGTTTATCAGAAGCTCGGCGCGCTAGTCATCGCCCTGCCCTCCGGGCGCGAACTGATCTACCCCTCGCCTCGCGTGGGCGAAAACCGCTTCGGCGGAGAGTCCATCACGTTCATGGGCCTTGGGCTGAACCGCAAGTGGGGACGGATCGAAACCTACGGCGGGAAGCTGGTTGAAAACATCGTCCAGGCCACGGCTAGGGACGTTCTCGCCCACTCCATGGCGACTCTAGAGGCAGCCGGATACCCCACTGTCATGCACGTTCATGACGAAGTAATCACGGAAGTGCCCTACGGGCGCGGCTCGGTTGAGGAGCTGTGCGCGCTCATGTCACGCGGCCCCAAGTGGTCGAAAGGTCTCCCCCTCGCAGCCGAGGGCTTCGAGTCAACCTACTACAAGAAAGGATGAAAACAGTGCAGTTGAAAATCTCTACAGCCCCTCGGCGCACCTCCACCAAGTGGCTAAACTCCACGATTGACTGGGCGGAGTTGTGCGAGCGTCTCGCGCAGACGCACCGCACGCCGGAAACGCTCGCGCAGTTCCTGAAGATGACGCACGCCGAGCAGTCGGATGTGAAGGACGTGGGCGGCTTCGTCGCAGGCCACCTGGCTGAGGGCAGGCGTAAGAAAGGCTCGGTGCTCTGCCGTTCTGCCCTGGCCCTCGACATCGACTTTGGCACGCCTGACGTGTGGCTGACCTTGGCTGAAGAGCTGACCTGCGCGGCTTGTGTGTACACCACACATAAGCACACTCCGGAGACTCCGAGGCTTCGTATCGTGGTCCCCTTGGCCCGCGAGGTCAGCGCCGAAGAATATGTGCCCGTGGCTCGTGGCTTTGCTTCGCGTATCGGCATGGACTACTTCGATGACTCGACCTACGAGCCGCACCGCCTCATGTACTGGCCTTCAACGCCGGTTGATGGTGAGTATGAGTGCCTGACTTTCGACGGCGAGCCGCTAAATCCCGATACGATCCTGGACAGCTACACGAACTGGCAGGATGCGTCCACCTGGCCCATGTCTACCCGCCAGGTGAGCGTCGTAGCCTCCACCGCCTCCAAGCAGGAGGATCCCCGCGAAAAGTCCGGCATCGTGGGCGCGTTCTGCAAGGCCTACACGATCCAGGAAGCTATCGAGGCTTTCATCCCAGCGTATGAGGCTATTAGCGAAGATCGTTACACCTACACGCCAGGCGAGGCGACCGGCGGCCTGGTGGTCTACGAAAACGGGTTGTTTGCCTACTCGCACCACGGCTCAGACCCTGCCGGCCAACAGTTGTGCAACGCTTTCGATCTGGTTCGCCTCCACAAGTTCGGTGAGCTTGACCGCGACGCACAAGGAGCCTCCGGAGGTAAAGCACCTTCATATAAGGAGATGACCGCCTGGGCCGCAGACCTTCCCGAAGTGCGCTCGCAGCTGCTTCTGGCCGCCGTGGATGAGTTCGAGACGGTGACCGGAGAGTCCGGCGAGTGGATGGCAGGCCTCGACCTGGAGACAGACAAAGCGGGCAAGCTTCGCCCGACCTTGCCGAACCTGGTCACCTTGCTTCGGGCCGATCCAAACCTGAAGGGCATCGCCTACGATGAACTCTGGAACTCCATTGCGGTGCGTGACATTCTCCCCTGGGCGCGCCCCGCGCTCCCCTGGAGGGATGTTGACGATGCGAACCTGGCGGCCTACGTAGAGGAGCGTTTCGCGCGCTTCGCCGAGCGAGACCTGAAAAACGCCCTGGCCATCGTCGCTGATGAACGCAAATTCCACCCAGTGCGCGATTACCTGAAGTCTCTGCCCACCTGGGACGGCATCAAGCGGGTAGACACTCTTCTAGTCGATTACCTGGGCGCAGAGGACGATGAGTACACGCGAGCGGTCACCCGTAAGCTGCTCTGCGCGGCCGTAAGGCGCGCGAAGCGCCCCGGAGTCAAGTTCGACACCATGCTGGTGCTGGCAGGCCCGCAGGGTATCGGCAAGTCGACGCTGATCGCGCGCCTGGGCGGAGACTGGTTCAGCGACTCGCTCTCACTGGCCGATACGCGGGATAAGACGGCGGCTGAGAAGCTCCAAGGCTTCTGGATCCACGAGTTCGGCGAGCTCGCAGGGCTGAGGAAAGCAGATACAGAGTCCTTGCGCTCTTTCCTCTCCCGCCAAGATGACATCTACCGAGGAGCGTACGAGCGCCGAGTCTCCAGGCATCCCAGGCAGTGCGTCTTTTTCGGAACAACCAACGCCGAAGATGGCTTCCTCACCGATCCGGCGGGCAACCGTCGTATGTGGCCGGTCGACGTGACGGGCGACTGCATCGCAAAGCCCTGGGATCTGACCGAGCGAGATGTGGCGCAGATCTGGGCCGAGGCGCTGAAGCTCGAACGCGACGGTGAGCCTCTGCACCTGACGGGAGCAGTCGCCCAGATCGCGAAAGATCGCCAGAGGGACGCTATCGAAGTGGACGAGCGCGTGGGCATGATCGCCGAGTTCCTAGACAAACCGATCACCTCGGACTGGGCGAAGCTCGGCGCCGCCGAGAGGCGTAACTGGTTCATGGGGATCGCCCCTGACTCCGAGCCTCGCGAGTTGGTCCAAAGGGACAGTGTGAGCGTGATTGAGGTGTGGTGCGAGTGTCTCGACAAACGCCAGGCAGACCTGACTAGGAGGGACTCTTACTGGATCGGAAACGCGCTGAGAAAGCTTGGTTGGGAGGCTGGAAAGAACCCCCTCCACCGAGGCCCGTATGGACGGCAGAGGGCTTTTATAAGGCTCCCGGAAGCGTCGAAAAAAGATGTTTTCTAGGAACAAGCTCCGGTACAAGCTCTGCCGTTCTGGGAACAAGCTCGGATTTTTGGGAACAAGCTCCGAGCGACGCTCTGGAACAAGAATAGTTGAAAACTTACTTGTTCTAGAGCTTGTACCGGAGCTTGTTGCCGGTAAAAACCGCTAAATATCAATGAAAAATAAGTCTCTGGAACAAGTGGAACAAGAAATTCCTATATAGAGTAAATGGGCATATACATACCCCGTATAGGCACATACACACGTATATATAAGGGTTTTCAAAGTTTGCCGAAATTCTTGTTCCACTTGTTCCAGAGCACACGGCGGAGGAGGCCGGTGTGCGAGAGAAAACAGTCGAACAAAAACTAGTCCAAGCGGTGCGCGCCAAGGGCGGTGTGTGCTGGAAGTTCACCTCACCTTCGACGGTCGGTGTGCCTGACCGGGTGGTGATCCTGCCCGGTGGGCATATCGGTTTCGTGGAGGTGAAGGCTCCGGGCGAAAAGCCTCGGCCCGTCCAGGCGATCCGGATTGATCAACTGCGCGGCCTGGGCGCAACCTGTCTAGTCCTCGATGACATCTCCGAGGTAGAGGCGGTGTGCGATGCAATTCAAGGCGCATGACTACCAGCGGGCGGCCATCGACTACGTTGTCGAACACCCTCGGTGTGCCCTTTTCCTCGACATGGGCCTGGGCAAGACGGTGATCACCCTGTCAGCGATCCAAGACCTGGCCCTCAATCGCTTCGAGGTCTCCCGCGTCCTGGTAATCGCCCCGCTTCGCGTCGCTCGCGACACCTGGGCGGACGAAGCAGCGAAGTGGGACCACCTGGCCAGCCTGGACGTCGCGTGCGCCGTGGGAGACGCGAAGCAGCGCTCTAAGGCTATCGAGAGCGGCGCGCTGGTTACGACGGTAGGCAGGGACACTATTCCCTGGCTGGTCGAGCACTACGGGAAAGCCTGGCCTTTTGACATGGTGATCCTCGATGAATCTTCATCTTTCAAGAACCACCAGTCCAAGCGCTTCAAGGCGCTGAAGTCGGTGCTACCGAAAATCACTCGGATGGTCGCCCTGACCGGTACGCCAGCGCCTAACAGCCTGCTTGACATCTGGGCGCAGTTCAGGTTGATTGACGGCGGCCAGCGCCTCGGGCACTTCCTCACCCACTACCGAGATGAGTTTTTCCAGCCAGATAAGCGCAGCGCGGCTCAGATCTTCACCTGGAAGATCAAGAAAGGCGCGGACCTCGCGATCTACGCCAGGATCAATGACATCACCATGTCCATGAACGCGGTCGATCATCTGGACCTGCCGCCTGTAACCTCCACAGCGGTGCCCGTCGACCTTCCGGCCTCTGCCAAGAAGGCATATAGGGATCTAGGCGAGCAGATGCTGCTCAGCCTGCCTGGCGGCCTGGTAGACGCGAAAAACGCGGCAGGCCTATCGAACAAGCTCATGCAACTTGCCTCCGGGAGCCTGTACACAGAGCAAGGCACGGCTGAGCTGATCCATGAGGCGAAGATCGAAGCCCTAGCGGATCTGATCGAAGCCGCCAGCGGCTCCCCTGTCATGGTGGCCTACTGGTTCAAGTCAGACCTGGCACGCCTGCTTCAAGCTTTCCCACAAGCCCGCGAGCTCTCAGACGCGGCTTCTATGAAGGACTGGAACGCCGGACGTATCCCTGTTGGTTTGATCCACCCGGCCTCAGCCGGGCACGGCCTGAACCTGCAGGAGGGCGGCCACCACCTGGTCTGGTACACAACGCCGTGGAGCCTCGAACTTTATCAACAGACTAACGCCCGTTTAGCCCGTCAGGGCCAGCGTTTCCCGGTCTCAATCCACCACCTTGTTGCACGTTCAACGATAGACGAGCGAGTCATTAAAGCCCTTGAAACCAAAGACGTAACACAGTCCGCGCTGATCGACGCTGTGCGGGCTGAACTCACCTCCCACAACACCACCATCTGAGGAGCCATCATGTCTAACACCAACTACTGCCCGATCACCGGTGAGGCTATCGCGCGCAACGAGACGATCAGCCGGAGCGCCGCAAACCGGATCGCAAGCCTAGTGTCCAACCTCCCTTCCCTCATGGAGGATGCTTTCTATTCCCTCACCTCTCACGGCTCGCAGGGTGGCTCCGGCGCGGCCACGTCACGCCCGCCTCTGAGCGTAGACCTCATGGCTGAGATCGACGAGATGCGAGACTCACTCGACACCTGGGTGGTGGAAGTCCGCAACTTCGCCTGCCCGCCGATCCCCTACAAGAGCGGCGACTGGTACCAAGCCAAGCGGATCATTCAGTCCAGCGCAGACAGACTCCGCATGTGGCCGGACGCGCCGCAGTTCCTGGACGAGCTTTCATACGCTCTCGCCCGGCTGGAAATGCTCACAAGCCCCGTGCGCTCTGAGCGCCGCTACGTTGGCCCCTGCCCGGAGTGCGAGCAGGACGTAACTGTGTTCCCGGAGGCTACTGTGGCTATCTGTCCGGCGTGCGGGGCGCGTTTCGATGTGGACGCGGCCCTGGATGCTCTTCGCGGTCAGCTGGCGGACATGTGGCTGCCACGCGAGCAGGCCAGGCGCGCGGCTGAGATCGTCGCGGCCCGCCCAGTGCCTCTCGGGAGCGTGAAAACCTGGATTGCGCGCGGGAAGCTTGCCCCGCGTAAAACTGGCACCGGCCCAGCGCTATATCGCGTCGGCGCGCTCGTGTCGTTGCTTGCGAAAAGCGCGTGAACCCTGCTAGTATGTTAATGGCTTTAGAAGTGTAGCTAGAGGCCTTAAACATACTTTCCAACCCCGGTTTAGCGTTGATGCTTACCGGGGTTTACTCATGCCCAGGGAGGGAGGCGACCGTGCCCAGACGCGAAGGCCCGAAAACAACCCGGCTGAAAAAGGAACGCCGAGACCGGATGCACGAAGCTCTCGGCCTCCGCCTGTCCGGCTACCCATACCGCGCAATTGCCAAGGCGATGAAGATCAGCGTGGCCACCGCACACAAGTACGTCGAGGACGCACTCAAAGACATTACCCGCGACCGCGCAGAGGAAGTCCTCGACTTAGAGCTGCACCGCTGCGATGAGCTTTTGGCCGTCGCATATGAGAAAGCCGTCCGGGGCGATCTGTTCGCCATGGATCGCTGCCTCGCCATCATGACCAAGATTGAGAAGCTGCACGGCGTGGAGTCGCCGAAGGCCGCAGACGAAGCCCGGGAGACCTACGACATGCTCACTCAGCTGCTCTCAAACTCCATCAAGGCCGCAGCCGCAACACCTGACTAAGGAGGGCACGGCATGTCGCTTTCGGCTAAGCAGATCCAGGCTTGGCAGGACATGCTCAACCCTGCATACAAGTTCATCCTCATGGATGGAGCCATCCGAAGCGGCAAGACTTTTTCAAGCCTTCTCGCTTTCCTCCACTGGATCCCACAAGCGCCCAAAGGGCACCTCGCAATAATCGGCAAGACGCGAACCACGATCCAGCGAAACGTTCTTGACGTGATCGAGATGCTCGCACCTGGAGCGCTCGGCCGCCACTCCACCCGCTCGGATACGGCTGTCATCATGGGCCGCCGAGTCCAGCTGATCGGCGCGAACGACGCTGCAGCCGAGAACAAAGTCAGAGGCGTAACCTTGGCTGGCGCATACGTCGATGAAGCAACCCTGCTCCCTGAGCCCTTCTTCATCCAGCTACGAGGCCGCCTCAGCGTGCCCGGCGCGAAACTCATCGCCACCACCAACCCTGACAGCCCGAGCCACTGGCTTAAAACCGGCTTCATCGACCGGATACCACGGCCTGGCAACACCGAGGCCCAGATCCGTGACCGAGGCCAAGAGCCCCTGGTTGACTGGGCCTTCCACCATTTCACAATGGACGATAACCCGGGTCTAGAGCCGGAATACATCGAGAGCGTGAAGCGAGAGTTCACCGGCCTGTGGTATCGGCGTTTCATCCAGGGCGAATGGGTGAGCGCAGAAGGCGCTGTCTATGACATGTGGGATCCAGCGGCTCACGTTGTGCCCTGGCAGACACTGCCCATGATGACCGACTGCTACGCGGTAGGAGTCGACTACGGAACCCAGAACCCCACAGCCGGGCTGATCCTCGCACATGGTGAAGACGACATCCTCTACCTGGTGGATGAGTACCGGATCGACCGAACCAACCGAGGCCACGGCACCTGGACCGATGCCCAGCAATCTGACGGGCTGCTCACCTGGCTAAAGACGAAAGAACACGCGCCGGGTATGGACTTAGTGCCTGGCCGTATCATCGTCGACCCAGCCGCCGCGAGCTTCAAAGTTCAACTCCGCCAGGATGGAGCCTGGGGCCTGACCGACGCAGATAACGACGTGTTGTACGGTATCCGCCTAATGGCCAGCCTTCTTACCTCGGGAAGCCTGAAGATATCAGACCGCTGCTCTGGGCTGATCGGTGAGATACCCGGCTACAGCTGGGACTCTAAAGCCCAGCTCCAAGGCCATGACAAACCTATTAAGACCGCTGACCACAGCCTTGACGCGGCCAGGTACGCGCTAGCAACCACAGAGCGCAAATGGCGCGCAAGAGTCGACCACCGCCGATATAAGACCTAGGAGGCCTAATGCCACTCCCTGACCACAATACGCCGTGGCCGCCCGCAGGTTATCAGGCCCTTCTCGACGATATGAAGACATGGGAGGCGTGGTGGATCGGTGATCCTCAGCGGCTGTGGAACCTCTACCGGTCTGACTCAGACGTACAAGCCCGCCACCGTCGTAACCTTTCCGGCTTCGTGGGCCGCTTCTTCTGGGGCCGCAACCGAGGCACCACGTCAACCGGCGGCCCGTCGCGCGGTGATCTTCATATCCCTATCGCTTCCGATATCTGCGCAACCTCCGCAGACCTGCTCTACTCCACGCCTCCGCGTATCACGGCGATTAACGAGGCTACCTCAGACCAGATCGAGCGCTACAAGGATGACGGCTTGTTAGAGGCTCTCATCACCGGCGCGGAAACAGCTGCAGCCTTGGGCGGCCGTTACACGCGCGTCACCTGGGATCCCGCGATTCTCTCACGCCCGTTCCTGAGCGTCGTTGACGCTGACGCAGCCCTGCCTGAGTTTAGATGGGGCCGCCTCGTGGCCGTCACCTTCTGGACCGATCTAGCGTCCGACGGCTCGCACTTCATCCGCCACCTTGAACGTCACGAACTCGACGCAGTGGGTAACGGCGTGATCCTGCACGGCCTCTACGAAGGCACATCCACCAACCTGGGCCGCCTGATCCCGCTCACCGAGCACCCGTCTACTGCTCCCCTGGCCCAGCTGGTCAACGACCAAGCCGAGCTGAACGTCCCGCGCACACCTGGCTTGAACGTGGTGTACACACCGAACATGACACCGCAGCGCAGGTGGAGGCACCACCCGCAAGGGCGGTACATGGGACGGTCCGACCTGGAAGGCTCCGAACAGCTTTTCGACGCTCTCGACGAAACCTATAGCGCGTGGATGCGAGACGTGCGCCTGGCCAAGGCTCGAATCATTGTTGACCGCTCGATGCTGGAGAACACCGGGCCTGGCGGTGACTCACAGCCCGCCTTCGATCTGGATCGAGAAGTATTCACGCCGCTGGAAGGCTTCGGCGCTCTCAAAGACGGCGGGATCGCAGAACCACAACAATTCCAAATCCGCTGGCAAGAACACCAACAGACCGCGCTGGATCTCACCCGCCAGATCATCCGCAACGCCCGCTACTCGATGGCGACGTTTGGTGAAGTCCAAGACACGGACATTACCGCGACCGAAGTCCGAGCGCGCCAAGCGACCACGGAAACCACGCGCGGGCGCAAGATCCGCTGCGAGAAACCAGCCGTGCAGGCCCTATTGGTGAAGATGCTCCGCACAGACCGAGCGCTGTTCAACGCCCCTGGCCTGGATGAAACCGACATCTCGGTCGACTTCCCGCAGCTCCACCAGGCGACAGTCGCAGATAACGCCCAAACCGTGGCCACGCTGCGCGGAGTGGAGGCCCTCAGCCTCCAAACCAGCGTCGAGCTCGCACACCCTGACTGGGATGACACCCAGATCCAGGAAGAGGTTAAACGCCTGCAGCACGAGCACCCACTGTCCTCACCCGATGACTGGAGGCCGTTCAACTCTTGACGTAGCCGGAAGGGAGATACTCAGCTTTGCTAGATCCCTCCGACTACGCGAACAGCCTCGCCCAGACCGTCTCCGACCTGGTCGCACAGATCGAAGTCAGGCTCATCTGGGAGATCGCACGGGACGTGAACAGAGGCCTGGGCGGTGGTAGCCGCTACGAGGTCGACATGACCGCCCGTTACGGCGCGCTCTACGCCCGCCTGCAGCGTCAGCTTGGCAAGCCTTGGCAGAACGTCTTGAACACCGTTCAGGTGGCCCTGGATAAGGCGGCTGAGGCAGGCCAAGGCATGGCTGAGCGCGACCTGGCAGGCCGCCTGGCGAACCACCCGGAAACGCTCGGCGTGCCTGTGAGCAGCGTTCGCGCTCTCGAAGTGATCGCCTCCGACCTGCACCGCGTCCTCGCAGACCTGCCAGCCCTGGCACTGCGCAACGCTTTCGACAGCTACCAACAGATCATCTCCACGCCAGCGGCCTTGAACGCGACGGGAGTCCTCACGCGCCGAAAGGCCACCCAAGACGCGCTGAACGGCTTCGCGGCCCGAGGCATCGACGGCTTCACCGACAAAGCCGGTAGGACCTGGCATATCGACACCTACGCCGAGATGGCGACGCGCACCGGCGCGGCTCACTCGCTCCGGGCGGCCTATGAGGGTGAGCTGATCGCCCGAGGCGAAGATCTAGTGCTAGTCACCGGGAACACCTACACCTGCAGGCTGTGCGCACCGTGGCAAGACAAAGTGCTGTCTCTAACCGGTATGTATCCAGCGGGAACGCACCGCCTGCCCTCAGCTGTGGGCGATGGGTACGTGACCGTGCACGTGGCCGGAACGATGGAGGAAGCCCGGGCAGCGGGCCTCCACCACCCGAACTGCACGCACTCTGAAGGCCTATACCTGCCAGGTGCGACAGTCATCGAGCCTGGCACGATGGGCGTTCGCGACGCGGAGACCTACGACGCGAGCCAGAAACAGCGAGCCCTAGAACGCGAGATCAGGAAGCAGAAACGGCTACTGGTCGCAGCGATTACCGGCGAGGCTGAGAGCAAAGCCAGGGCGGCTATCCGAGGCTACCAAGCCCAGATCCGTGAGCTACTGGCCGAGCATCCGAAACTTCAGCGAAAGTCCTACCGCGAAGCCATCCCGAAGCCTTCGGGCTTCCACACCTGGACGCGAGTCGCAGGCCCGAAGAAGCCGCCCAAGGGTGTCGGTCCTAGCCAATACGAGCTTATACGGAAATACAAAAGATCCGACCTAGTAGAAGACCTACTAGAGCGGGCACGCCGTATGGACCGTGTGGCCAGCGACCTCAGCGCACTGAAAGACGCACTAGGGCGATGGGATCCAGACCAAGTGCTGAGCCATGAAGAGCTTGACTTTTTGGATCGTATAGAGAAGAAGGGGCATCTAGTACGTTGGATACCCAAGTCAAAGGACGGACTCCCCACCAATGATTTCGTTTGGTTAACCCAAGACGATGAACTGTGCGAGCTTAAGTCACCTAAAAAAGCGAAACGAAGCACGATCATCGGGGCGATTAGGGACGCTGTTCGAGACGCAGCGAAACAAGATGTTACTAAAGATTGTTTCGTCATCGACCTAGGTAAACGTCGGCTGGGGCCAACACTGGAACGTCACCTAAGAGGCTACAACGAAGCCCGAGAGACATACCACATACGAAGGCTTTGGGTAGTGGCCGAAAACGGAGAAGTCCTTACCGAGCTAACGCTCGAATAAAACAAAAGTGCCGGGTTATCGGCCCTCCACTTTCTCTCGGCCACTTATTTCAGGCTCGCGGGGGATACCGGCCCGGCACCCCCAAGCCTATCAAACCAATCTATGAAAGGCAATACCCCTCATGAACGAGCAGACCACCACGGAAGAAACCACCGAGGAGACCAAGGCAACCACTCCCGAGCCTGACACCAAGGCTGAGGACACCAAGGCAGCGGCTGAGCCGGAAGAGGCCACCGACGGCCTGCCTTCTGATCCGGAACAACTGCGCAAGATGATTAAGGACCTGCGCAAGGAGGCAGCGAAGGATCGCGTAGCAGGTAAGGAGAAGGCCGCAGACGAAGCCCGTCGAGCCGTCCTCGACGAAATCAGTAAGGCTCTCGGGCTGTCTAAGAGCGACGAAGCGCCAGAGCTGACCGCCGAGCAGCTCACAGCCAAGCTCACCGAGAGCAAGGCCGCAGAGCGCGCCTCGGCTCTTGAACTAGCCGTCTACAAGGCCGCAGGTGACCTTGCCGATCCGGGCCGCCTGCTCGACTCCCAGAGCTTCCACGCCGCGCTCAAAGACGTTGACCTCGCGGACGCTGAGGCCGTCAAGAACGCCATCGCTACCTTCACCAAGGAGCACACACACTTCGCCAAGACCCAGGCGGTCTCAGGCGCTTCGGCAATCGATAAGCCCGCCGGGAGCGGGACGGAAAAGCCGAAAAACTTACAAGACGCTATCGCGCTTCGCTTTAGCTGAATCCACCTAGAGAAAGGACCGCCTGAAAATGGCAGCAATCACTCTTGAAGAGTCCAAGAAGAATACCACTGATGACATCGACCTCAATGTCATTGATGAGTTCCGCAAGGAGTCCGCAATCCTGGACTCCCTCATCTTTGACACCGCAGTCAACCCGGCTGGCGGCGGAGCGACGCTCACCTACGGGTACCGCCGTCTGAAGACCGAAGCGACCGCTGCAACCCGCGCCTACAACGCGGAATACGCAGACCAGAACGTGACCACAGAAGCCAAGACCGTGACGCTCGCCGTCATGGGTGGCTCTTTCGCGGTCGACCGCGTTCTCGCCTCTCTCGGCCCCGCAGCCTCCGGAAGCGTCGCACTGAACATGGCTCAGAAGATCAAGTCCACCCGCGCGAAGTTCCAGGAGCTTGTCATCAACGGTGACACCTCTAAGGACGCGAACGGCTTCGACGGCCTGGACAAGGCGCTCACCGGTTCCTCGACCGAATACGGCAAGGATAAGGTGACCGACTGGACTGACCTTGATACCAACGGAGCAGCCTTCAAGGCTCTTGACGCGCTCGATGAGTTCCTCTCGATGCTCGACGGAACGCCCACCGTCCTGGTCGGTAACAAGCAGGCCCTGGCCCGCGTACGCGCAGCCGCACGCCGCGCCGGAATGTACACGAAGAACCCCATGGAAGGCCTGCTCGGCCCTAACGGCCGCCCGATCAACCGCGAGATGTACGGCGACATCATCCTGGTTGACGCAGGCGATATGGCCGGATCCTCGGAGCAGATCATCAAGGTCACCGACCGCACCGTTGCCACCAAGGCAGCCACCGGCCTGACCGACCTGTACGCCTACCGCGTCGCCCTCGACGGCTTCCACGGCGTTGCCACCACCACCGGCCACCTGGTTCGCCAGTACCTGCCTGACTTCACCACACCCGGCGCGGTCAAGCGCGGTGAGGTCGAACTCGGCCCTGTCGCGGTTGCCTTGAAGTCCACGAAGGCCGCAGCGGTCTTCCGTAACATCAAGGTTCGCTGAACCTACGCAGACTAGGCGAAGCCCCCGATGCGGAGGGGACCCGGAGGGCTTCGCCGCCCACGGAAGGGAGGCCAGCGTGGCCGATGAAAAGCCAAACCTCACTGAGTACACCACTTGGTGCACGCTGGAAGGCCGAAAAGAGCCAACGGCTACCGCCGCCCGGCTCATCAAAAGCGCGGCCCGGCTGGTCGAGTCATACCTGCGGTGCTGCACGCGCCGAGGCACGGCAGGCGAAGCTGCAGCGATCCGCGACGCTATCTACATGCAGGTGGCGTTCTGGGAAGAGAACCAGCTCTCGCCTGGAGCTGAAGCGCTGAAAGCCACCCAGGTAACGCAGGCCTCGCTCATGGGCGCGTCTGTCCATTATGCGGGAGCCGAGCAGGCCGCCCAGGCACGCTGGGAAGCCTCCCAGGCCCTCTGCTTCGAGGCACGCCTGACTCTCGGGCTCGCGGGTATCCACCTCGCACAGCCGGAGGTGATCGGATGAACATTCTAGGTATCTTCGGAGATCACACGATCACCGCCTGGCAGACTGTTCAGACCGCCTACGGCCCGCAGAAAGGCCCCGAGTGGCTGATCCAGGGCTGCATGGTGGTGGAAGAGAACAAGCTGGTTCGAGACTCGAACGGCTCTGAGATCGTCTCCACCGCCCAGGCAGCCATACCGCCCGAAGCCAGGCAGGACTTGGAACCAGGCACAATGGTTCGACTGCCTTCTGGGCGTGAAACAACCGTCATCTCGGTTGAAAGTGTCATGCCGATGTCTCTCGACCTCCCGTGCTTCGTGCGCCTGAACCTCGCGTGAGGTGGCTGTGGGAATCGTCATCAAAAGCACCTGGCGAGGCGAGCTAGTCAAAGCTAGGTCACGCGAGAGCGCCCAGGCCGGAGTCATCCGGGCCGCCGAGCACCTGCGGACTCAGGCAGTCCGCCAGGCACCGGTGGACGAGGGAGACCTCCGCAGGAGCGCCTCGGCTGTGAACCTCAGCGGCCTTGGCCTAATCCAGGCCGCCGTGACCTTCAATCGCCCCTACGCGGTCAGGCAGCACGAAGAGTTAGGTTACCGCCACCCCAAGGGCGGCAAAGCCAAGTATTTAGAGGATCCGATGAACTCCGAAGCACCAACCATGCTCCGGATAATCTCTGCAACTATCGCGAGGGGAGGCTAACAGTGCTCGCTGAAGTCATCGACGCGGTGTGTATGCGTCTAGCTGAGGCTGGGATCTTCTACTACCCAGGCGCAACAGCAACCTACAAGCCGGGAGCGGGCCAGGTGCCCGTGACCGCTAAGCGACTGCCCGCGCCCTGGGACACCGCCGCAGCCGTCAACGTCTACAGCCAGGCCCTACCCTTGCCGGGCAGCGACACCGTCATGGTGAGCTTCCAGCTGCACGTTCGTGCATCTCCCGCCGCTGACATTCTCGCAGACCGAGCAGTGGAAGCACTCCACGGAGTGCACGCAGCCCAGTGGGGAAGCCTCCGCGTGGATCGTTGCATCCACCTGCACACGGCCCAGCTCGGAGCCGATGAAAAAGGCCTCGACCATCGCACAGACAATTTTCAACTAATCTTCCACACGAAAGGAAACTAAACCATGCCTGAATCCCAGGGAACGCCCGGAGCAGCCTCCACAACCACTTCGGCGACCACAGAACCCACCCAGTACGGCTTTTCGTATGAGTATGGCGTAGACATCAAGATCAGCAATGAGTGGCTGCCCATCCGCTTCATCTCTTCGGTGAACCCCACTGTCTCACCCAAGGAAGTTGACGCGGCAACCTACGACGACAAGGGCGCGGATCATCCGGTCCGCGTTGGTGAAACGCCGTCGCTGTCCTTCTACGTCCAGATGCACCGACTCGCTTCAGGAAAGTTCCTGCCCGAGGTAGAGGCCCTTCTGGCGGCAACCCGCCCCGACGCGGTGGGCAGCCTCGGCGTTGTCAGGGTTCGTTACTACGACAAGCCGGTTAACAGCTTGCCGAATCCGAACGAAGCGTACGAGCTTACCGCCACTGTCAGCGCCGAACGCGCAGCCACCGGTAACGCCGAGCTTTCCGGCTGGAACTTCACGCTGAACGGCCAGGGCCCACGCGTGAAGATCCCTAACCCCGCGATGCCAGCGGTCCTCCCCGCCTGATCGTTACCCTGCACACCGCCCGCCTCTGACTAGTTCTCCCGGAGGCGGGCGGCCTCTCATATACCCCTCACTCTCGAAAGGCACTTCCCCTCATGCTTGACCTTACAAAGTACGCACCCTACGAGCCGCTCACCCTCAAAATCGGTGACTGGGAGATTACAAGCCCCGTGCCGAACACGCGAACTGGGCTGCTTATCCAGAAGTTCCTGAAGCGCGTGGGCGCTGAAGCCGCTGGAACTGCCCAGGATGAGATCGAGATCGACGGCTGGCCCGAGACAAACGAAGAACTATCCAAGATGCTGCTAGGCGAAGCCGAATACGAGCGCCTAGCAAACTCTGACTGCCCGGCTTCCTTCATCTTCCTGGCCACTCAGGCCGCGCTGATCTACTGGTCTAACGGCGGCAATGAGGCCGCTGTAGAGCTTTTCATGGCCCATGCCTTCCAGACCGAGGACAACGGCCCAAAAGCCCAGTAACACCCCAAGAGTGGGCAGCCTATGGCGTTGGTGAGATCGTCGGACACTGCGACGACGGCACGCCACTGTATGAGGACTACCGGATCCCAGAAGACCTGAAGCCAGTCTCGCCACAGCCCCAAGACAGCGCGCCCACCTGGACTGAGATCGCAGCCCGCTGGGAGTACGTCGCAGCGGACCTCATGCAGTTTTACGGCCTGGCTGACTGGCAGGCCATGGAGTCACCCTGGCCGTGGTTCCACTCCCTGGTTATGCGCCTGCTCGACATCCCGGATAGCCGCCTCGCCCGGCTTTTCCCGCCACCACAGTAAACCGAATAACGAAAGGCGAAACGTATGAGCCAGCTTGACCTCGGAACCCTGATCGCAAAAATCACGGTCGATGATAAAGGCTTCACGGCCGGGATGGACGCGGCCACCCGAAGGACTCAGCGTTTCACCGCAGATGTGCAGGCTCAGGGTGGCGTGGTTGACCGCGTGTTCCACTCCCTGGGCCGCAGTGCGAAAGCCTCCCTGCAGGTCGCGGCAACAGCCGCAGCTGCAACCACGGTAGGCGTGGCCGCACTCGGCAAGAACACGATCAGCACCGGCTTGGCGTACAACGCGATGCAGCAAAACGCTAACGCCGCGTTGAAAACCATGCTCGGCAGCCAGAAGGCCGTCAACGAGCAGATGGAAAAACTCGGCAAACTCGCCCAAAACTCGCCGTTCAGTAAGGCGACGTTTATCAGCGCCCAGCAACAGCTGATCGCCTTCGGCGTGGAGGTCGAGAAAGTCATCCCGCTGCTCGACGCGATGCAAAACGCGGTAGCGGCCTCCGGTGGCGGATCGCAGCAACTGGCAGACCTGGCTTTCGTTGTCGCCCAGATCAAGGCAGCCGGTAAGATCACCGGCCAAGACCTGATCCAGCTGGGCCAGCGAGGTATCAACGCAGCTGAGATCATCGGTAAGGCTTTCGGCAAATCGTCCGCCGAAGTCAAGGCGATGATCTCCAAGAACCAGATCGACGCTGACCAGGCTATCGATGCCCTCACCAAGGGCATGATGGAAAAGTTCGGTGGGGCGACCGACGCGATTAAGCAACAGTGGTCTGGCGCTGCAGACCGTATCAAGGCTGCTAACCGCGATATCGGCGCTGACCTCGGCAAGATGTTCATCGACCCCGCGGGAGGCGGCCGTGCGGTTGAATGGGGCAACAAACTTGCCGATGTGCTCCGTACGTTCCAGAAGCGCCTGCGAGAAGCCCAGGGAGGTATCGAGGATTTCCTCAGCCCCGCTTTCAAGAACATTTCCAAAGGCCTGGACGCGGCTAATAACGCGCTGAAGAAGTTCGACGCAGCCCGCGCCGGTGCGCAGCTGGAGAAGCTGACCTCATACACGCCTCTGATCGGCGGAACGACAGCCGCCCTCATGGCTTTCGCGCTCCAGCCTATCCCGGTGATAGGCCAGCTGGCCTCAGCCATGGGGCCGCTCACGGTGGGTGTGGCCGCGCTGATCGCCGCGAGCCCTGAGCTGCGCAAGGCGGGCAGCGCTTTCGGCGAGGCTTTCAAGCCAGGCGAGAAGATCCTCGCCTCCACTGCGAAGCAGCTCGCAGACCTCGCACTCCAGCTCATTAAAGACCTCTCCCCCGCCTTAGAGTCTGGCGCGAAAGGCCTCGGAACGTTCCTGACGAACGTTTCGCCACTGGCTCCCGCCTTGGTCTCGGTCTTGTCGTCCCTGGCACCCGTCGCCACAGCCGGAGCTGAGCTGGCAGCGGCTTTCGCGAACCTGCCTACTCCGGTGCTGGCGGCCGTCACAGCCCTGGCAGCCCTCCACGGGCCGCTCGGCCCGCTGGTCTCGAAGCTCACCGACCTGGGCAGCACGGGTAGCCGCGTCATCTCCGCCCTGGTCGCCCAGGCCCAGGAGATGGGCACGGTGTGGGGCAAAGCCGAGAAGAGCACGACCGGCCTGGGCACAGCCTTGGCATCGAACATCGTTCCAGCCGCGAAGAGCGCGAGCACTGAGCTGAAAACTTTCGGCCCTGCCGCTCAAAACGCCGGTAACGCGCTGACCGAGGTGGGTAAATCCTCGGCTAACGCTGGCAACGGTGTTTTCAAGCTCTCCACCCTGGCTAAGAACGCTGGCTCGGCCTTGGCTGGAGCTTTCGGCGCGCTTCTCTCACCGGCTAACCTCGCTCTCGGAGCTGTAACGCTGCTCGCAGCCGCTTTCGCCGCCTACTCGCAGAAGCAGGCGGAAACCACCCAGCGCGTGGAAGAGTACAAGGAGACTCTGGACCGCGCCACGGCAGCTGTAACCGCGAACACTCGCGAGCTAGTGCGGAACAAGGCTGAGAAAGACGGAGCACTCAGTGCCTACGTCGCCCTGGGCGGCGCTGCAGATGACTATGTCCGAGCCGTCGCGGGTGAGGGCGAAGCCATGGAGCGCGTCAACAAGACGCTGGCAGCGAAGCGCGCGGAGGCTGAGAAGACAGAAACGGCCTACATGGACGGTACTAACGCCGTCTCTGCCTACGCCTACGCTCAGAACAAGCTTGACCCGAACGTCGAGAAGGTCACGGACAGCTTGAAGTCTCAGGGCGACGAGCTTCGGCGCGCCCAGGATGAGACACGCAAGAGCGTGAGTGAGGCCGAGCGGGCCGTGGAAGTGGAGCGCCAGCGCCAGCAAGCCATCGATAAGGCCACTGATGCTATGCGTGCCCAGAACGCCGCTCAGGGCAGCCTGGTCGACGCTCAGCTGCGTAATATCGACGCTTCAGACCGCTTGAACAAAGCGATTGAAGAGCACGGCCAGGTCATGGCCGACGCTAACGGCAAGGTTGATATTTTCAACCAGAACAACCGCTGGTTTGTCCAGGGCATGCGCGACAAAATTCAAGCGATCCAAGACGAAGCGCGAGCGTTCGAGAAAACCGGCCACACCCAGGAAGAGGCGAAAGCCAAAACCCAGGAGTGGAGCACGGCGCTATCTGAGATGGCCGAGAAAGCCGGAGTGCCTAAAGAGCAGATTAACGATCTGATCAAGTCCCTGGGCGGTATCCCGGAAGTCAAGCAGATGACTTTCACGGCTGATACTGAGGCCGGAAAACGCGCTATCGATGACTTCATTGAAGCCACCTCCAAAAAGAACGGCGTGCTCACGCTGGACGCGAACAACGATCCGGCTGTGGCTCAGCTCGCCCAAACCCTTGGTTTAGTGGAGGTTTCTAAAGGCGTTTTCGCTATCGACGCGAACAGCGAACCGGCTACTGCGAAGCTAATCGCTGGTATTGCCCAGGTCAACACGTCAACCGGCGTGATGACGATTGACGCGAACAACAACCGTTTCCAGCAGGTTCTCGCAGCGTCGAAAAACCAGGGCGACAACACTTCGGCTGCAATGTCGATCTACGCGAATGACTACGCCTCAGCGAAGGCGGAGCAGGCGCAGCGGTACATCAACTCGCTGTCGTCCTATATCGACGTGTACTACCGCAAACACGGCGAGAGCGCTCAGCTGCTCCCGGACACGTTCGCTAACGGCGGCATCCGCCCGCCGGTCTACGGCTTTGCGAACGGCACCGAGAACCACCTCGCGCAGATCGCGCCAGCCGGTGCAATGAGGCTGTGGGCCGAGCCGGAAACCGGCGGTGAAGCATACATCCCACTATCTCGGATGAAGCGCCGCCGAAGCGAACGGATCCTCGCTGAGGTCGCCTCGCGTTTCGGAGGCACCTACCTGCCGGGCCGCGTATCCCAGCACGCGAACGGCAGCGCCTCGGAAGGCCAGGCGGAGCGAGCAGCGACAGCCCAGACGGTTGTCAACTTCACCCAGAACATTCAGACGGCTTTCACGAAGCCTGACAGTGAGTACAAGAGCGAAGGCGCGGCCCTGGCCCGCCTGGTAGGGAGTCTATAAATGGCGGCATCTAAGCCCACACGCGGCTTCCAGATCTCCGGCGTGCCCATGGTCGACCCGAAAGGCCGCTGGTACCTGCTCCACGCCACCGGCGAGCGGCCTCTAGCCCCCATGGAGCTTGGACTCACCCAGGCTCCCATGGCGGACGGCGCGTTCTTCCCGCGTGAGCGCGGCCGCCTCGGATCGTCCCAAATGGCCCTGCAGCTCCACGTCACAGACGCGGGCCGAGGCCAGGGCGGACGCACCCAGCGCGATCGCAACCTCGCTGACCTCTACAACGCCCTCCAGGTAGGACGCGAGACCACAGTCTCGATGATGATCGCCGGGCAGCTCGCCTCCCAGCGCTGCGTCGTCACCGCTGGCAGCTCCACTGAGGAACACTCGGCTGGCCTGCTCAAAGTCTCCCTCATCCTCACCCTCTTGGAGGGAGTCTGGAAGGCCGAACCAGAGGAAGAGCTGGTCACTGGCGGCACGCTTGCCACCCTCTCCGGGTGCACTGGCCCAGCGCGCCCCATGTGGAGCGTCAAAGGCCCGGTAAGCGGCCTGGAGATCAGGCAGGGTGACCGCGTGGTCTGCGCATGGGGAGGCAGCCTGCCTGCAGGTGCGCGCCTGGTCGTCGACGGATGGAAGAGCTGGAGGGTGGACGGCGACGCGCTTCAGTGGTGGGACGCGCCTACCCGCGTCGATGTCTCCACCGTCCAGGTGAGCGAATCAGAACCGCTCTTGCCTAACGCCCTGGGCGAATACGAGTTCACAGCCCGTGTGGATGGCTCGGAAAACCTCGCTGGGAAGCTCAGCGCGTATGTGTCCGCTACGTACCTATAAACAAGGAGTATTGAGTGATCGAAAAAGTTCGCCTCGCCCTGTATGAGCCGTGGGGTAGGAAGCTCGCCACCGTCACCGAGTACTCCAGCCTCTCATGGGTGCATCCGCTGAACTCGCACTCCACCCTCAGCGTCTCTTTCCCGGATGGCGCGGCTGATTCAGCAGTCTTGAAGCGTCTCTACACCCGTAGCGAGATCGCGCTGGAAGCCCGGATCAACGGCACCTGGGTTGAACCATTCTCATGCCGCTTCTTCCCGGCCAGCCAATCCCTGGATCGCGTGAAGTCTGGAGACGGCCTGCGCCTCACATACGTGGGTATCTCTAGCGCGCTGCGCTGGGCGAGCGTGTGGGAGCCTACCGCCGGAGATGAGGAAGGCAAGCGCGTTTTCGCCGCCCAGACTCCCGGCCTCATGCTCCATGCCCTCATGGACGCGGCCAAGAAGCGCGGAGGAACGAAAGGCTGGGCACCGGGACTCTCATACCGTTTCACCGGCCAGGTAGACAGCTCCGGCCACACGTGGGGTAAAAACGCCGCGAACAGCTTCACGCCTTCCGCCTCCCTGGAGAAGGTGCTCGACTGGCTGGCATCGAAGGGAGCGGTGGACTGGCGCACTTCGGGCCGCGAGCTGCAGGTCTACAACTCCGATACGGAGATGTCGAAACGGCTTGAAAACGTGCGTTTTCGTGACGCTTTCGCCACCTCCACGCCTCAGACCGTGAGCCTGGAGAGCCTGGCGACAGTCGCCCGCTTCCGAGGCGAGAACGGCATGATTTTCGAGCGAGAGAATCCGGCGGCTTTCGATGCTTTCGGACGTATCGAACGCTGGAGCGAACAAGGCCAGGTCAAGCTGGAGCCTACCGCGAACCTCTACCTGGAAGAGCTGCTCAAACGAGGCGAGGCTCCCCTGGAGCAGCACCGGCGTGAGTGGTCGCTCACCCCTGACGCTCCCTGCCTGTGGTCTGACTACCAGGTGGGCGACTGGGTGGAAACGCCAGCCGGACAGCTCCGGATCGTGGAAGCTGGCCTCACGGTCAGCGAAAACGGCGAGATTAGCGGTTTTGACACCCTGGGCACCCGTATTCAAGCGATCCTGGAACGCCTGGCACGCAAGACCACCGACCTGTCAGATGGCATGGTGGGCGGTGAAAACTCTCCCGTGACCTTCCGAGGCGCGGACGGCAACCCGGGAACCCCCACGGTGCCCACTGGACTGACCGCCACCTCCGACGCTTACCTCGCGCCGAACGGCTTTACCCGTAGCGTGGTCTCGCTTCGCTGGGACGCGGTAACCAAGACTGTGGACGGCCAGCCTGTGGCCATTGACCGCTACCGAATCCGGATAACGAAAGCAAACAGCCCGGACGTGTACCGCGAGGCCCTAGGCACGTCCTACAGCCTGGAGGGCACACCCGGCGAAAAGTGGACTATCGCAGTCCAGGCAATCACCCGCCAGCAAAGCCTCTCCGGCTTCAGCGCGCCCGTGGCAATCACTCTCGCCTCGGACTCGGAAGCGCCGCCCAAACCGACCGCGCCTATCGTCACCTGTGATCGGGAGGTGGCTTTCATCCGCTCCGATGGACGCGCGGCAACCGGTGCGCCCATGCCTCCAGACGTGGATCACTGGGATATCTCGGTGACACACTCTGTGGGAACCACCGACGTGTCAGCGACGGCTGCAGCGGCTGGGGATCTGGCCTGGTACCAGGCGGGGCTTACGCCAAATACGACGTATTACGTTCGTATTAGGGCCGTGGATCGCTCCGGGAATGTTGGACCTTGGTCCGAGTACGCCTCAGTACACGTCACGGCCTCGAAAACCGGAGTGGGCGCTCTCGATGAGTACCTCATTACCGGCGGCGTGCTCCAGACGAACAAGCAGCGAGACCGAGGCGTGAAGGTCAATGGCTCTGGGATCGTCGCGTATGACGACCTGGGGCGGCAGACGGTACGTATCACAGGCCAGACCGGTGAGCTGTCCGGTGTGACCATCACCGGCGGGCTGATCCGAACGAACGCGGACTCAGCCGAAGGCCTGCGGATCCAAGACGATACGCTGAAAATGCTCCACCTGGGCCGAACCTTGGTTGAAATGAACCGGCGATTTACCCGCTGGAACGCGGCTGACGGTGGTAGTCACATCGTGGTCGAGCCGGAGGGCGCGCGAAAGCGCGTCGAGCTTCGTTTCGGGACGACGCAGGAATGGACGAAAAATTATGGCTCAATCTTTATTGTCGATCCGGAAGAGCAGAACCACTCCGGCGCGTATGAGGTCGGCGCTTTCGTCATCTCCGGCGGTGAGAGGGAAATAAATAAATCCGGCCGAGCCGAGCTCACCCTCGGCGAAGGCGCGAAATGGGGCCTGGGCACACTTTTTGGCCCGAACCACTCAAACATTGAGTCTGGTCATGACGGCCATATCCGTATGGCCGCAGACGCTTACATCGATGTCTACTCGAAATACGGAAACATCGCCCTGCAGGTTCACAACGGTGGCGAGGTACGCCTCGAAGGGATCCAGCAGACATCTGGAGGTATCCCTCTGGCCATCGTGAGTGGCTCCAACGGGCAAGGCTGGTCTGTAGCCTACCAAGGTTCTGCACGCCGCCTGAAGATGGACATCACCACGGTTGAGCACCCCGAGCGAGTCCTAGAGCTGCAGCCGCGCGACTGGTACGACCGCGCCGAATACGAGGCCTACGCGAACTACCTGGAGGACCACGCGCCTGGAGGCGCGGGCTCAGGCAAGTGGGATGCCCACAGCCAGCGACCAACCCGCGTGCCCGGCCTAGTCGCTGAAGAAGTGGAGGAAGCCGGGCTGACAGAGTACGTCACGTACCGCGACGGCCAAACCTCGGGCGTCCGATATGACCGGCTCTGGACTCTTCTTATTCCGATTGTCAAAGATCTATCCGCCAGGCTGGAGGCAGCCGAGCAGAAGTTACTGGAGGCTGAAAAGTGAACGAAATCGCCCTGAGCGCCGATGACGTGATCGACGCTCTCACCCGTGAAAACGCAGAGCTGCTCCGCCGGGCTGTGATCGCCGAGCTAACGCGAGACGCGGCCCTGAAAAAGCTCTACGAAGCCGAGAAGGAGGCCTCTAAGTGACTCTCATCCCCTACCCCCAAGGCCTGGGATATGGCCGCGTCACCGGAACGCTGGTTGACGGGCTGCAAGACAGCGCGGATTCCGATAAGGCCCCTGACCTGGAGGGCGCGACCGGGCTGACCGTCGTCTTCCGCCCCACCGCGCCGATCATCCGCTTCAAGGGTGAGCCTCCGCTGACAGTGCTACCGCGTACCGTGAAGGTCAAGGTGGACGCTGACGGCGTGCTCCGAGGCGAGGATGGCACGCCTGGCGTGGTGCTTCTCGCCACCGACGGCCCGCTGATCGACCCCTCAGAGTGGGTGTGGGAAGTCGAGATCACGGGACGGCGAGACCTGGACATCGCGCCCTTCTACATGGCTCTGCCTAAAGATACGACGGTCGACCTCTCCCAAGCCGCTCCGGTCGACGCACAGCCCGGCATCGTGAAGATCGTCGACGCTGGCGAACTCACACGCCTGCAGGCCGAGACCTCGAAGATCACTACTCAGATCATCCAGGCGCGGGAAGCCTCCACCCAGGCCGTCCAGGCCAGGAGTGCAGCCGAGACCGCCAATACTCAGGCCGCCCAGGCGCGAACCGACGCGCTGACCGCCAAGAACGGAGCGGACCAGGCGAAGGGCGCAGCCGAGAGCGCCCGCACCCAGGCGATCCAGGCCGCGAACGAAGCCAAGGCCAAGGCCGAGCAGACAAAGACCGACGCTAAGACTGTCGCCGATCTCAAGGCCGCTGTGCAAGAGGATATCCGCAAGCACGGAGGTGTTAAAGGCGATAAGGGTGACCCGGGGCCTCAAGGGCCTGCAGGGCCTACCGGTCCGGCTGGGCCTACAGGGCCACGCGGTGCGACCGGTGAACGCGGCCCGGCCGGAGTGGACGCGAAGCTCCCAGCCGGGACGATCACGATGTTTGCGGGCTCTACCGCTCCCGCTGGCTGGCTGATCTGCGACGGACGTTCGGTGTCTTCCGCTGACTATCCGGAGCTGTACGCGGTGATCGGCATGACCTACGGCGGGTATGGGACGAACTTCCAGCTCCCCGACCTGCGCGGCCGCTTCCCGGTGGGTAAAAACTCCGGGACGTTCTCAGCCCTGGGCAGTAAGGGTGGCGAAGAGAAGCACACTCTGACTATCGCCGAGATGCCCGCCCACCAGCACTCCGGGAACGATCGCGCTTGGCACGACAAGCAGAAGCGCAACGGGCAGCAATGGTTCGTAGGCCTCAACCACGACGGCGGTAGCTGGATGGCTAACGCCGCGAACGATGGGCTGAGCAACCAGGATACGGAAACCGGGACAACAGGCTCCGGACAGCCCCACAACAACCTCCCGCCGTACGTCGTCATCAACTACATCATCAAGAGCTAGGAGCTTCCCACATGGCTACTTTCACTAATGCCACCACGCGCGAATCATTTGATATCGCGGTTCTTTCCGACAATGACCTGTGGTCTCTGCGGGCCATGGTGGACTGGGAGATCAACCGCCGGTCTGTGATCAGTAATACTCCCGCCAAGCTGAAAGCCCTGTTCGAGGAGTACGAGGCTGCGGGCGGAGACCGTGGTCTCTTGGTCGACCACGTAGACCCGGCAATCCGCAACCCTTCGGAAGCGGTTCACTCTGACATTGAAGGCCCTATGTGACCCAGTTTTAACCCCTCAGCCATCCCCTCAACACCATTTTTTAAGGAGCAAAACACATGGACTACCAGAACTTACGGGCGGATGTTGAACGTTTCCTCACCCGCCATTTCTCCCAGGGCCGCGACGGCAACAACATCGACAAGGTGGTGATTCACCACAACGCGGGCTGTCTCTCGGTCGACGACATCTATAACGTGTGGCAGTCTCGCGAGGCCTCGGCGCACTACCAGGTGACCGAGGACGGCACTGTGGGCCAGCTGGTCCATGACTGGGACACCGCCTGGCACGCCGGATCCTGGGCGGCGAACTCGACCTCCATCGGCGTGGAGCACGCGAACTGCGGAGGCGCTGGCGAAGGCTGGCCGATCTCAGACGCAACCGTCATCTCAGGTGCCCGCCTGGTCGCAGCGCTGTGCTGGGGATACAACCTTGGGCGGCCCGAGTGGTGTGTAAACGTTTTCCCGCACCAGTATTTCAGCTCCACCGCCTGCCCTGGCCAGCTTGCCACCGTCCACCGCGACCGTTACATGGCAGAAGCGCAGCGCTTCTACGACGAGCTGACCGGAGGCACCGCACCGACCGTTTCACGCTCCGAGGTTCGAGCCGAGGCCCCGGCCGAACCGGCTCACGGCCTGGCCGTTGACGGCGTTCCCGGCCCTGCGACCATCTCCGCGCTGCAGGCAGCCCTCGGCACACCTGTTGACGGCATGATCTCCGATCAGTACGCCGAAAACCGTCAGTTTGTGCCCGCCTCGGACGGCGCGCCGGGCTGGCAGTGGACTAGCGGAGGCGATGGCTCGCTCATGATCGCTGAGCTGCAGCGCCGCCTGGGAGTGACTGACGACGGGATCCTCGGCCCCGTGACCGTCCGGGCGCTTCAAGAGCGCCTGGGCGTTGAAGCTGATGGCTACTGGGGCGCTGCGACCACGCGCGCTCTGCAGGAAAAGCTGAACCGAGGGGAAGGAATCTGACATGCTCGGACTGAACTTTGATCCGTTGATTACCTGCGGCCTGGTGGGCTTCGCCTGGCCGCTAGTCCAGGCGGCCCTGGATAAGCCCTACTGGACTTCAGCCCGCCGCCGCGTCCTGGTTCTGGTCGCGGGTTTGGTGCTCTCCCTGATCGTATGGTGGGCTGGTGCCTACCCGATGACTTGGCAGCTGATCGCCTCCCAGGCCTCTGTCGTGATCGCCGCCGCCGCGACAGCTTTCACCGTGCTGAAGAGCCTCGGGGTCATCGACTGGGTGGGACGCGCAACCCCGGGCGGTGAGTCATACGAGCCGCGCCACGTAAGCGAGGAAGGCTCGGAGTGACTAACGGATACCTCATCATCACCAACGGCTTGCCCTTCCATGATCCGCTGTGGATCACGGCTATAGGCGGATTGGTCACGGCCTGCGGTGGTGTCATTGGCGGCATGTTCGGCGCGGTCGGTGCCGTGTCGAAAAGCCACCGGAAAACCCAGGAAAAACTAGAGTCGATCCGCGAACTAGCTCACGACGCGAAAGAGCAGACGACAAATAACCATCACACGAACCTGCGTGATGATATTGATCTGCTCGGCGAGAAGCTCGACGGGATCGCGAGCACTCAGATTCTGCTCGGGCAGGAGTTGACGGCCCACGGGCAGGTTCTCGACCAGCTCCAGGCCGCGCAGCATCAAGACCGCTCGGAGCGCATGACGCTGGACTCTCAGGCTCATGACGAGCACGAACGCCTGTGGCGTGAGATTGAGCGTCTGCGGAATAATCCGCGCTGAGAGCGTGTAAACCGCCCTCTGTCTCCCTTGTGTGGAGGCGGAGGGCGGTTTTTTCGTGTCAGTGGGCCTTGGCTACGGCGGCCCTTGGGATACGCCAATCACGGCCGTTCTTGCGTGCCTGGAGTGATCCGACCTTGATCCGGTGCAGGACGGCTTGCTGGGTGATGCCGAGACTCTCGGCGGCCTCTGGCACGGTCATTGTCTGGAAGGCGTATCCGTCTGAGCGCGCGTCGTAGTTTTCCGCGAGCTCGACGTGGAGGCCGTCCAGGGTGAGGCTGTGGAGCTGTGCCAGGCCGATGGCGAAAGCGACCGCGCCGGGTGTTGTCTCGGACTCGAAGCGGATTAACAGCCGATCCTGGCCGAGTTCGCTTTCCCTGGAGTGTACGCCTCCCCAGGGCGCGAACGGGGCGAGGTTGAATTCTTCCGGGGCCGCTGAAGGCGGCATATCGAATTCTGCGATGTATTCAGGCATTTTAAGGGTTCCTCTCTGTCTTGGAGGCTGCTATGGTTGGGACATCCGCCTTGGAGCGGTCGAAGATACTTGCTCTATTTTCGACCGCTCCGAGGCTTTTTAGGGCTGGAAGCCGCTCCGCTTCAGCTGAGCCAGCGCGTTCTTGATTCCGCGCTTATCGCTCGGTGAAGTTGCAAGCTTCGTAATGTACTCGCCGTCTCGGTAGACCATCGGATGGCCGTCCGTCGTGTAGCGGATCTCGAATCCTGCCTTGCGGAGCTGCTTGAGCAGCTTCTTGATGTCCTTGTGAACCATCTTTCACCTCCTCTCTTAAGTTGTAGTTATATTGTAGCACGCATATTTGGTTATAACCAAATTCTGTAGGTATCTTTTGGTCTCGTTTTGGTAACAAAACTTGACGTTAAGCGCTAAAAGCCGCGCCAAGCACGGCAGCATTAGCCCTATCGCGCTCCAAAGTCGCGTGCTGATAGCGCACCGCAACTTCTGGGTGTTTGTGGCGACCGCGCGCCATGATCTCTGACAGCGTTGCCCCGGCCTGGGCGTAGAGCGTCAGCCCCGTGTGCCTCAGGTCGTGGAAGCGGAAGGCGGGCATACCAGCTTTCACCCTCGCTGCTCTCCACTCTTCATCGAAGCGCGTCTGCGACAGTGGACGGGATGGATCAGCCGCCGACGGGAAGAGAGGGGAGGTCTTGGCTTCGCCCACCCAGCGCTCCAGGTGAGCGCGCACCTGGGCCGCGAGTTCCTCCGGAACAGCGAGCACGCCCTCACTACCTGCCTTCGGAGCCGAGTACGAGGCCCCGCCTCCGTACGCCTTGGAGTTCCACTGCCTGCGGATGTGCAGCACCGCGAGCCCTGGGCTGTCCAGGCCCTCAAAATCACCGCGCTGCAGACCGAGGACCTCGCCGAGACGCAGGGACATGATGGCCGCAAGGTAGGCGGCAAGGGAAAGCCTCTCAGGGAGGGCTTCAGCCAAGGCGCGCACCTGCTCGGGCGTAGCGACCTTGGAAGAGTCGAGGCCGCGTGCGACCTGCGGTTTAGGCACGTGCAGCCGGAAGGGCACTGCGGTGAGTCCGCCCACGCCCTGGTCGACGGCTGCTAGATATAGGGAGCGGAGCACCCGGGAAACGTTGGTGCGCACCGCTGGGGTTTTCCTGGAGCGGAGCAGACGGTCTACGTCATCTTGGGTGACCTCGCCCAGCTTCTTCTTACCCAGGGCCGGGAGGATATGGCGCGAGAGCGTGGAGCGGTAGGTGCGCAGCGTTCCGTCACTCCGGCCTGTCTCGATCAGCTGGTCGAGCCACTGCTCAGACCAGGCGGAGACAGTCAGCTCTTTTTCTTCAAGGGCTTTCGCCACAGCCAGGGCCGCAGCCTCCCGCTCTCGCGCGGCCTGCCTCTCGCCCTGTACTTCTTCAGGGGTCTTGTAGGTGCCCCGGACGATATCAGCTTTAGCGAGGGTGAGGGCTGCTTTAGCCTCAGCCAGGCTGCGGTAGCTTCCGACCATGTGGCGCTTGCCCTGGTAGCTCACTCTCACCCGGTACGCTCCTCGGTACAGCTGTATCCCTCTAGGCAGCTCTGCAGGCATGATCCTCCCCTACACCGTGATACCGTTTTGGTACCGTTTTTCGGCATAAAAGAGTATAAACGGGTATAAAAGAGTATAAAAGCCGCTTCGCGTAAAACCTTGGAATACCAACGAAAAACCCCGGTTTTCCAACGTTTCTAAAACGGTACCAGTGGAGATGGGGGGAATCGAACCCCCGTCCAACAGCCGACCCCGAGGTCTTCTCCGAGCGCAGTCTGCGAGTTATTTCTCAGCCCCTGGCATCATGCAGACCTGCTACCAGATAGGCTCAGTTGATGAAGTGTCGGAGCCGTCCTACCAACACGAACGGCACCCAGTGGCTTCCTAGACGACGCCAGACACCGGACCGGAAGCACCTTCCGGGCTGACGGACTAAAGGTTCACGCGGCAATCAGGCGGCGAGAACGTAGTCGGTGCGATTCTGTTCGGCACCTATTTGTTTGCACACATCGTTAACGAGTAGAGCATGCCTCCTCGGCTCGCTTCCCCTCGATCGACGACCGCTGTCGAAACCGATCATCCCCTATTGAGTTCTTCACTCACCAGCGCCCAGCCACCACAGCAGCACAGACACCGGACTTGAAATCATACGTCCCCGCAGCAGAGCTGGCAAGAGATCCCCGAGGCCTCGCCCCCACTCCCCCGCATGCAGGCAATCAGCGCCCCCTGGCCTCGGCGAAGAGAAACCGAAGAACAACCCAAGGACGCCCTACATGAGCTTTGTGGACTCCAACTTCTCAAGCAAGAGTCGATTGTTCTTGATAAGGAACGGACGAAGCCCCAATCCCAGAACTGCCGCAAACAGGGCAAAGGCACCCAGCAACAGCATCGCATCGAGGTACTCATTGCCCGAGTAGCCCGCAATCGAAGCGCGCAGCGCCGTGATCCCATGCGTTGCCGGAAGATACGGAGAAATTGCCCGGAAGAAACTCGGCAGAATATCCAGAGGGAACGCGCCACCGGAAGCCGAAATCTGGAGCACCAAAAACAGCACGCCCAGTGCCTTTCCCGCGTTCCCGAAAGTCGCAATGAAGGTATAGAGCAGGAATGAGAACACGAAAGCCATGAACCATCCCGCACACATAAACTCCCACGGGTGAGCGTGCTGAACTTTCAGGAAGAACAGCTCACCCAGGCACAAAATCGTCGCCTGGATAAGCGCGATCAGCCCAAAAATGAGGTAGCGTCCAAGGAAACCTTCCCACAGCTTCACCTCGCGGCCCTTGAAATAGAGCGCAGTCGGATGTGTCTCTTCAAGCCCGTCGGCAACGTTCTCGGCAGTGACATCACTGCGCAGAGCAACAATCATCAGCACCGAGCCTACCCACAGTGCCAGCGCGGTGTACAAAGGCGCCATCTGCGAGCCAAAGTTCTCCACCGGATACACCGGAATCGTCTCGATCCCCACGGGTGCTGCAAGTGCGATTGCGAGCGCTTGGGGATCCGAGCCGATGATCGTTCGAACCTGGGCAAGATTCCCACCGTTGAGTGCGTCGGTGAGCTTCGTGTGGATCGTCGCCAGCTTTTCCGAGGCCTCGCGAAGGTTGGTCCCGACGTTGCTGAAGGTGGATTGAAGTTTCGTCAGTCCCTCACGCACTCCCGTTGAGCCGTCACCGACTTGAGAGCTCGCTGCGGAAAGCTGATTGCGAAGCGAAGCCATCGATGAAGTCGCAGAATTCATCGTATGAGAAAGCTGCTCCAGCTGAGGGCGCAGCGTCGATTCGACATCAGACTTGAGGGTCCCCACGGCCGTTTTCGCCTCTTCGATGAGGCTCTTCACGTCTTGATGATTCGCGGCTGCCGCTGCCCCGTTCTTTTCCAGATCATCCGCCGCCGCATTGATCGCGCTTTGAAGCGCATTCAGGCGATCAGCAGAAGCTTGCAGGCGATTCAGCACATCTTGAGAAATGGGAGAACCCGGGAGCTGCGAAAGAGTCTCTTTCACGTGAAGATACTGGGTCGCCTGGTTCCCCACTGCCTCGGCCTGAGAGCGCAAGGTTGCCACGGCCGAAGTTACGGTGCTCCCACCTCGGGAATACACATCATCAATCGACGAAGCCAGGGCGTCCAAGGAACTAGCCGACGCACTCACCGCCGAGGAAAGAGCAGAAGCGGCCTGCGAGGCGCCAGAAGAAATTTGCGTAATCGATGAGGAAGCAGTGTTTCCTGCGTTAGAGAGCGGGTCCTTCGCCTGCGCAGCATGAGTGAGCATCGTCTGCGTGGAATCCACAAGCTGAATGGACGAGCCAATAAGCCCCGCATAGGCATCGGCACTTGCCGCCGCGTTCGCGAGACGTGTCGAGGTCGTCTCCAGACGCAAATTGAGCGCCTGAATCCCGCGCACGTTACTTGGGTCCGATAGAGAGTCAGAAAGCGATGAGGCAGTATCGACAGCGATCTCGGCCAGAGTCTGAGCAAAAGCCTGGTTGATCTGCGCGGAAACATGCTCCGCTCCCTGCCCCGCGATCTTCGGACTCAAACCGTTCTTCTTCTCGTTGATGTAGTAGGTCAGCGGGGTGCTATGCGCATCCGAAGAGAAGAAGGTCATCATCTCGCGCGAGAAATCCTGAGGAATCACGACCGCCGCGTAGTACTCACCGGAGCGAGTCTTCTCAACTGCCTGCGCTTCACTATCAACAACCCAGTCGAAATCCTCATTCGCGCGCAGCGCGGCAACAACCTGATCACCAATATTGATCTTCAAGGGCACCAGATCCGACTTGTACCCCTCGTCGCTATTGGCAATCGCGATCCGAAGATTCTTCGTATTCGCGAAAGGATCCCACGAGGCCGCAATGTTGAACCACGCGAAAATCGACGGGAGAACAACCAGCCCCAAGACAACGACCATGGAGATGATCGAGCGGTGAGCGCGATGGAGATCGGCCCGGAAAATTCGCCATACGGCTTTCACTTCTCGCTCCCCTCTTCCGCATTTTCCTCATTGCCGAGGCGGTGCTTCCCCAGTTGCGCAGCCGAAGCCTTGACTCCATGAAGCCTGCGACGCAACAAGGAGCGCACATCAGAATCATCCATCGAGGTGAGCAACTGCTGACGAGCCAAAGACTCGCGGATGTATTCCAGAGCAATGAGGAAAGTAATAATCACAAGAATCCAGACGATCCACAGCCCCAGAAGGAGGGGGACCTCCGCAACACTCGCAACGGAGAGAACTGCAAGGGTCGCAGGAATCACGATTCCCAGAATCAGAGCCCCACGGCGCATCTTCGGATAACGCCGCTCGAAATTACGCGCACGACGGGTTACCGAACGCGAATACCCATCGTGATCGGCAAGGACTGCGACGATCTGGGATAGACGGTAACGCGAGGAAGGAAGGTGCGTGGCCTCGGCAAGGAACAATCCCGAACGAGACAGATCTCGGCTGACCATCGCATTGAGGTTGACCAAGAAGGGCCGAACCAACAGGCCCAAAGCAAAAGCAATAAGGACATGAATCCCCAAGACTGCAAGCGCTCTCAGGTAGGCGTCGCCGTAGAAGCCGCCGACGGTCTCGCGCATCGCGTTAATCCCATAGGTGAAGGGGAAAAGCGGGTGAAGGAAACGGAAGAAGGAAGGCATCATTTCGATGGGATACAAGCCCGCCGCTCCGGGGATCTGAAGAATCACAATGATGACACACAGGCCCTTACCGATATGTTGGAAACAGGTCGCCAACATGTAGATCACGGAAAGGAACACCAAAGAAACAAGGACAGCAGTACCCACAAAGGCAAACTTGGAAACCGTTTGGACACCGATAATCAGATCGCCGATGGAAACAACCAGAGCTTGCCCGATCGCGAATAGAGCCAAGAGCATCCAACGAGACATGTACTTTTGCGCCGAGGTCATGGAACCGACGCCCTCTTCATCGACCTCAAGCGTGAGAATGATCACGAGCGCGAAGGCACCGATCCATAGGGAAAGGTTCGTGAAGAGCGGTGCCATCGCTGAACCATATGTGGCAACCGGGAAAACAGTCTGGGTTGTAATCGATGTCGGAGCAGCCATGAATTCTGCGATTTTCTCAGGATTGAGATTCATCGAGCCTGCCAGTGACTGAAGCGCGTTGGAGGAGGAAATCAGCTGGATGTCCCCCTTGGCGCTGTCCAGATCAGACTTGAGAGACGTGATGTTCGCCGAAGACTGCGCGATCGTTGTCTTCGTTGAATCAAGCAAGGTATCGAGCTGGTCAAGAAGGCCCGAAATCTGCTCGCGTTGCCCTTGAAGAACGCCGATTGCAGAGCGAAGATCCGCTGAAGCAGAGGACATCTGATCCAAGGCGCTGGAAATAACCGGGAGCTGACTTGTCACGCCTGAGCGTGCCTGCGTGGCAGCATCATTCAAGGACTGGCTGGCGGAATTCAGTGAGGTGAGGGCCTGAGCGATCGACGCTGAGGTTGTGGAAAGGTTCCCATTGAGCGCCGATAGATTCGACAATGTCTGCCCGACCTGTGCATTTTGCGTGCTCAAATCCTGTAGTGCCTGCGAGGCCGTGGGCAGATTCGCTCTCCCCAGGCTTTGCAAGTCGCGAAGGATCTCAGCGTTGGCTTGGTTAATGGATTGTCCCTCGGTGAGCACGCCGCCAATTGTCGTCGTCGCACCTTGCATGCCTCCGTTGAGAGTTCCACCTGCACTCGATGCTTTAGCCACGGCTGCGGAGGCATGCGTCGAAAGCCCGTCCAGAGAAGTCGACATATTCGCGCTGAACTGCGAGAGGCTGGAGCGGGTATCGGAGACAAGTTGATCTGCTTGGGACAAGGCCTCGTTGAGATCGCTTAGCGCTGAGTCGGCGCTCGTCATTGAGCTTCGCGCACCACTGACCTTTTCCTTCGCCGAATCGAGCTTCTCCCCCATTCCGTTAAGGGATTCCTCAGCCTGTCCCAATTGCTCGCTTGCGGTCTTCACTTTCTCGTTGATGTCCGAGCGCCCGTTTTGGAGGACTTCAGAAATAGATTTGCCCGTGGAGTTGATCTTCTCTGAGAGAGTCTGCGCAACAGTTGAGACAAAAGCCGAGTTGATCTTTTGATCTAAAGAAGATGCTCCTGCTCCTGTGATCTTCGGGGCAACAGCATTGTTCTTCTCATTGACGTAGTACTGGACATCGGGCTTGGTATAGGTGCCGTCAACAACGCCTGTGAGACGCGTGGAGAAATCGGAAGGAATGATGAAAGCGGCATAGGATTCCCCGCGTTCAACTTCTTTCTTTGCCTGCTCTGCTGAGACGAAATGCCATCCGAGTTGATCGTTCTCGCGTAGCTTCGACTCCAGCATTGTGCCCACGTTGACAAAACCGATCGCGTCTTTCGTCGCACCCTGATCTTCATTGGCAACTGCGACGCGGATCTTCCCTGTATTCGAATAGGGATCCCAAAAACCGACAATGTTAAACCAGGCATACAGTGCCGGCACGAAGAGGAGACCGACGATGACAATCCACGCGGCGGGCACGGTCACCATACGCCGAATATCCCGCTTGAGCGATCGCACAACGGGCCTCATAAACGCTCCTCAAACAGAACAGGCTGTGTACCTTCCGCATGGAGGGTACACAGCACTTCCTCGTGAACACGTCACCGATCAGCGACGTGCTTGTTTGACATAGCGACGCATCGCGCGCTCTGCCTCACGCTGGTCCTGTTTTTCGCGCAGGGCCTGACGTTTATCCCACTCTTGTTTACCGCGAGCAAGGGCGATCTCTACCTTTGCGCGACCACCAATGAAGTACAGCTCAAGTGGAACAATGGTGTAACCCTTGGCAGAAGACTTTTCGGCCAAGGTGGAAATCTGACTGCTATGCAGCAGAAGCTTCCTCTTTCGCGTCGGCGCGTGGTTGGTCCACGATCCCTGCGCATACATGGGGATATTTGCCCCGTACAGCCAGGCCTCGCCGTTCTTAATCTCTACCCACGCATCAACAAGCGACGCGCGCCCCATTCGGAGGGCTTTCACTTCGGTGCCCGAAAGCACCATGCCGGCCTCCCACGTATCTTCAATGAGATAGTCGTGGCGAGCCTTCTTGTTGCGCGCAATAGTTTTCTTCGCGTCCGAGGCAGCCTTACGCTTCTCGGATTCGGTAGGCTTTGGTTTCTTCCATTCCTTCGGCATAAGCACCCCCTCAGTGAGAAATTACAGAAGAACTATTGTCCTACAAGTAATCAAGAGGTTCAACATCAGCACCATTGCGCATGACAGACAGGTGCAAGTGGCAGCCAGTGGCATAGCCAGTCGCTCCGACCCAACCCAAAACAGTGTCGCGTCCAACCTGCTGGCCCACGTGAACATTCGTTGACTGCATGTGAACATAGGCGGTCGACATCGAGGCGCCATTCATCATCCCGTGGTTCACGTAGACGACGTTTCCGCCAGCGGTCTCAACGGTCACAGCGGTGACAACGCCTTCGGCAACCGGATAAATTTCAGTACCGCAATTCGCCGCAAAGTCGGTCCCATTGTGATAGCGGGAAATCCCAAGGACGGGGTGGACTCGCCATCCGAAGGGAGAGGTTACAACCAGCGGAACCGGAAGAGGACTGGAGAAGTTTGATGACGAGGTGTAACGCCGATTCTGGCGGCGATTTTCTTCGTCAATTGCAGCGAGCTTCGAAGTTGCATCTTGGTACTCGCGCTGCCACTGACCGAGCTGTTCTTCAGCCTGAGCCTTCTGCACATCCCACTGGGCGCGCTTTTCTTCCGAGGTCCTCTTCAGTTCATCGAGCTCGCGAAGCTTCGTTTCCGCAGTGTTCTTTGCGCTTTCTGCTTCTTCCGAGGCCTTGCGCGCTTTTTCCTCAAGCGCAGAAATACGCGTAGTGACCGCGCTTTGTCGACTTTGCTGATTGCGAGTAGAAGCCTGGACGCCTTGCGCTTGACTCAAGGCACTGTCTTGGGCACGAGTAAGAGCATCGGCCGCGGCAGCGCGATCCGCAATTTCTTCGGTCCCAGATGAGGACAAAGCGATGAGCAAGGGGGAACTGGTTCCCCCCGACTGGTACATTTCACGCGCAAGCGAGCCGACCGCTTTTTCTGCAGCTTCCTGTTGCTTGCGAGCCTTTGTCATTTCTTCACTCAGGCGGCTGGCTTCCGCTTGAGCGGCATCCAATTGCGCCTGGGCGACATCATGCTCCCGTTTTGCCCCCTCATATCGCTCATTCGCCGTATCAAGTTCGGCCTGAGCGACGGGGATTTGTGCGTTCGCGGTTTCAAGATCTACATAGACCTGAGCAAGAGAGGAATCCAAGCCCTCAAGGTTGTTGCGCAGTTCTTGAACGTGTTGCGCGGACTGGCGCTGCGCCTCGGCCACGCGATCACGGTCCTCATCAGCCAAGGCAGGAGGCGCAAAGCTGATGGGGGCAAGAACGATAAGCAGCGCCGCAGCACTGGTCATTCGTTTGGACAGACCGTGAAAACGTGGGAGCTTCATAGGATCAGATCTTTGTGTACTTCGCTAAGGAGAAAGCAGAGGCGGAAAGCGCCAGGAGGACGGCCGCGATAATGAGGATCGGAGACATGATCCAGACCTCACGCATACCAATAAAGTTCGTCCAACGGAAAGCCCGAGCAAGCCACTGGTTAACCAGAACATGCACGCCGACAAAGAGCGTTCCAACAGCAAGGAGCGCACCCACCACGGCGGCAATCGCTCCCTCAATCATGAAGGGAGCCTGGATAAACAGGTTCGAGGCACCCACCAAACGCATGATGGATGTTTCACGTTCACGACTCATCGCGGACAGACGAATAGTGGTCGTAATGAGCAAGACCGCGGCGATGATCATGACGCCCGCCAAGCCCAGCGACAGGCCTCGCGCCTTGCCAAGAACTTGGAACAAGGGCTCGACGATCTCACGCTGGTCCTTCACCACAGAAACACCGGGAGATCCCGTGAGTTCATCGCGAATAATGCTGAATTGCTCAGGATTGACCAGCTTGACGCGGAAGGACACTTGCATCATGTCTTCGGTCGTCCACTGTCCTAGCGGAGAGTTCCCGTAAATCTGAATGAAGTTCTTGAAGGCTTCCGCCTTCGATTCTTCGAAAACTTCCTTCACATAGGGAGCAAGCTCAGCGGAAGCAAGCTTGTCGCGAACGGCAGCAATCTGAGCATCGGTCGCTTCTTGGTTATTGCAGCTCGGCGTCTGATCGTTGGTCGCGCACATGTAGACCGACACTTCGATCTTGTCGTACCACTGGCTCTTCATACGCGAAACCTGCATCTGAGAAAGCCCAGCAATACCTACGAAAAGAAGGGAAACGAAGGTCACGATGACAACGGCAACGGACATCGCACGGTTGCGCGACAGGCCCTTACCAACCTCGGAAAGAATAAAACGTAACTTCATTACTTCACCGCCCCATACACGCCGCTGTTCTGATCACGCGCGACTGTTCCGTCGTGCAATTCGATAACGCGCATACGCATCTGGTTCACGATTGCTGCATCGTGAGTAGCCATAACGACCGTTGTTCCATTGCGGTTAATGCGGTCCAGAAGACGCATAATTCCCAAGGAAGTATCGGGGTCCAAGTTTCCAGTCGGCTCGTCGGCCAACAGCAATTCGGGACGGTTAACCATTGCTCGGGCAATGGCCACACGCTGTTCTTCACCGCCGGAGAGCTCGTGCGGCAAGCGCTTTTCCTTGCCGGCCAAGCCCACAAGTTCCAGCACCTCGGGAACCTGGGTTTCAATCGCGTGACGAGGCTTACCGATTACCTGCATAGCCAGCGCAACGTTTTCGTAAACGCTCTTCGAGGGCAGCAAGCGGAAATCCTGGAAGACGGTTCCCACCTGGCGACGGAGTTTTGGAACCGACCAGCGAGAAAGCTTGCCCACGTCGTGGCCAAGAACCCACACGGTTCCCGAAGTCGCACGAATCTCCCGCATGGTGAGCTGGAGGAACGTGGACTTTCCTGAGCCGGATTTACCTACGAGGAAGACGAACTCTCCGCGCTTCACTTCGAGGGAAACATCGTCTAATGCCGGACGTGCACCAGGCTGATACACCATGGTCACGTGATCAAATCGAATCATGAGCCGTCTCTGATCGGGGTTATGGTCTCTTTTACCCTATGCATTCAGCGGCCCGCTGCACCGGCGACACGCGCAAAAGCCCGGGCCTTCGCCCGGGCTTTTCACTTTACTCAGCGTTCTGTTGGTTCTTGCGCCAACGGATTCCCGCGTTAATAAAGCCGTCGATGTCGCCATCGAAAACGTTTTGCGGATTCCCCGATTCGTACTCGGTTCGCAAGTCCTTCACCATCTGGTAGGGCTGAAGAACGTAAGAGCGCATCTGGTCTCCCCACGAGGCCTTCACGTCCCCAGCAAGTTCCTTCTTCTTGGCCTGTTCTTCCTCATGGCGAAGAACCAAGAGGCGAGACTGCAGAACTCGCAGGGCAGCCGCACGGTTTTGGATCTGGGACTTTTCGTCCTGCATTGAAACAACGATGCCCGTGGGAATGTGAGTCATACGAACCGCAGAGTCCGTCGTATTCACCGACTGGCCACCGGGACCCGAGGAACGGAAGACATCAACCTTGAGTTCAGATTCGGGAATCTCAATGTGGTCGGTTGACTCGATCAAGGGAATAACCTCAACGGCCGCGAAAGAAGTCTGGCGGCGTCCCTGGTTATCGAAGGGGCTGATGCGCACGAGGCGGTGGGTACCGGCCTCGACACTGAGCGTGCCGTAAGCGTAGGGGGCCTGCACCTCGAAAGTTGCCGACTTCAGGCCGGCTTCTTCCGCGTAAGACGTATCCATGACCTTCGTCGGATAGCCGTGGCGCTCCGCCCAGCGCAGGTACATACGCAGGAGGATCTCAGCGAAGTCGGCGGCATCCACGCCGCCCGCACCGCTTCGAATAGTAATGACCGCGTTGCGCTCGTCGTATTCACCATCAAGGAGGGTACGGATCTCAAGAGCAGACATGTCGTCCTTGAGAGCGCCCAAATCAGCTTCGGCCTCGGCAAAGATATCTTCCGCCTCCGAGGGATCACTTTCCGCAGTTTCACGCGCCATATCGACGATGGCCTCGAGGTCATCGATGCGTTCTTCCATGGCCAGCACGCGATCGAGCTCGCTCTGACGGTGAGACAGCTGCGAGGTTACTTCCTGAGCATGCGAGGGGTCATCCCACAGGTCCGGAGCAGCCGCCTGCTGCGACAACTCTTCGATCTGCGCGCGAAGACGCTCGGGCTGCACAACTGCGGAGATATTCTCCATGGTTGTGCGCAAGGACTGGATCTCTTCAGAAAACTCAATGGCCACGTCACCAGAGTAGCGGATTCATTTGCCTATTGACGAGGCCGGGGCCGGGAGAGGGATAATGACTCCCCTCTCCCGGCGCCGGCCGGCGGCCTTGATCACTCACTCAAGACCCATACAACAGTTACGCCGATGCGAGCTCTCCCGAAGGCAAGAGCCATGCCTTCTCCGCCTCGATACCCAGGCGAACGTATTGACCTTCTTCAAGGAGGTCCTCGGCACGCGGATCAGAAACGACACACACGAGCGAACCAAACTCGGTCTCGATTTCGTATTCGACCGTTTCACCGTAGAAGATCGAGGTAACGACCTGACCCAAAGACCCCGTCAAGGTTGCGGGCTTCTCATCGGTCGGCTGGATCCTCATGGACTCAGGGCGAACCAAGACCACGGTTTCCTTGCCCTCACGCACAGCTTCCTTCGCGCCCTCAGAAGAGTGAACGCGAATCTTCTGGCCCAAGGCCTCGATCTCGGCCATGCCGTCTTCGCCGACTTCCTGAGCCTGAGCAGGCACAAAGTTCGCGCGTCCCACGAAGTCTGCAACGAAAACACTGGCGGGGTGCAGGTAAATCTCTTCGGGAGTATCAACCTGCTCAATGCGACCGGAGTTCATGACGACAATGCGGTCCGACATTGCCATAGCTTCAGACTGATCGTGGGTGACGTAAACGGAAGAGATACCCAGACGCTTTTGCATCCGGCGGATCTCCACGCGCATCTTGACGCGCAGCTTCGCATCCAAGTTCGACAAAGGTTCATCGAAGAGCAGAACCTTGGGACGCACAACCATGGCGCGTGCCAGCGCAACACGCTGCTGCTGGCCACCCGAGAGCTGAGACGGCGCACGATCGGCCATCGCAGTCAGGTTCATCGCAGCAAGAGCGATATCGACTTCTTCCTTGATTTCCTCTGCGCTCTTCTTACGCAGACGCAAACCGTAGGCAACGTTTTCACGCACGCTCAGGTGCGGGAACAGCGCGTAGGACTGGAACACCATCGACATGGGGCGCCTGTTCGGCGGGACAACAACCATGTTCTCGCCGTCCAGCATGACCTGGCCCGAAGTTGCATCCTCGAAACCTGCGATCATGCGCAGAGTCGTGGTCTTGCCGCATCCAGACGGACCAAGCAAGGTGATGAACTCGCCGGGGCGAATATCCAGATTGATGTGGTCGACCGCAGTCACATCAGAGACCGTATTGGAGAAGGTCTTCGTCAGTTCCACCAAGGACAGGCGGCCGGGAGCATTAGTGTCATTTGTATTCGACATGAGGCTTTCCTTTGTCAACAATTACATGCCCGCGCCATTGGAGGCGGTGACAGATTTATCTCGCACGAGGACATTCGTCAGGCCGATAACAGCCATGACAATGACGATCAAGATCGTGCAGAAGGCGAAGGCATTACCGAAACGCCCCGCATCAACCTCAGACAGAATCTGCGAGGTCATAATCTTGGTCTTAGGAGTCGTGATGAAAATGATTGGCGACAGCGTGGTCATCGAACGCGCGAAGGCGTAGGTCAAACCAGCGATGAACGCAGGACGAATCAGGGGAAGCGTCACCTTCATGAAGGTCACCAAGCCCGAAGCACCCAAGGAGGTTGAGGCCTCGTCAATCGAATGATCAATCTGGTGGAGGGAAGCAATACCCGAACGCTGACCGGAAGGCATCGAACGCGCGATGTACACCATGATGATCGCCAACGCACCACCGAAAACCGCAGAACCACCCGCGAGCGCCGGCATCAGCTGGAGCTTTCCAAAGATGATGATCGGCTTGTTGTAGGTGATGAGGTAACCGATACCCAAAACGGTACCGGGCACAGACAAACCGAGCATACCGAGGAAGTCCATGAAGCCCGAGGAAGCCTTCAAACGCACGACAACCAACCACGCGACGATCATGCCAAGCACGCCAGCAATCGGCGTAGCAATCAGGGCCAAGATGGTCGTATCCACCATCGCATCGTTGCCGATACCCGAGAGCACGTACTTGAAGTTCTTGAGAGTGAAGGTATTGTCAACGCCCAAGATCGAGACGAATGCACCCACAATAACCGTCGCGTAAATCGTCACAACGAAAAGTGCCAGCGCGGCAGTCACTGCGCCCAAAGGAATGCGAGCAGCAAGAGAAGTCACCATGCGCACGCGGCCCGCGGGCTTACCGGTCACGGTCACCGCGGAAGAACGACCCGACCAGTAGCGCTGCAGAAGGAAGACCAAGAGCGCGGGAACCAAGAGGATCAGCGAGTAAGCCGAACCGGCAGCAGTGTTGTACTCACCGTTGACCGCGATGTATGCGCGCGAAGCCAAGACCGTGAAGTCACCGCCGATGACCAAGGGGTTCGCCAGGTCAGCGATCGCCTCGACGAAGAGGAGAAGGAAAGAGGCTGCGAAGCCGGGGATCAACATGGGGAGGGTAACCGTGCGGAAAATCTTCCACGAGGATGCACCCAGGGAGGCCGCGGCCTCCTCCATTGCGGGATCCAGATTCTTGAGCATGCCGAGCATGTTCATGTACGCAACAGGGAAGAAGGAGAGAGAAAGAACCAGAGTCAGGCCAGACAGGCCATAGATGTTCCACTGCTGACCGAGCAGCTGAGTGGAGATGATTCCGTTGCGTCCAAACAGAGTGATCGCGGACGTTGCCACAGCGAAGGGCGGGGAAACGATCGGGATCAAGCAGATGAGGTGCAGGATCTTCTTGCCGGGGATCTTCACGCGAGCCTGAATGTAAGCGAAGAAGAAACCAACAAGAGTTCCGACAAGACCGACAACCAAGCCCAAGACAATCGTGTTCAGGGCAATCGTACGGTTAGTCTTCGAGGAGACGAAGGAGGTCAGAACCTTCATTCCTTCGCCCGAAAATGCGCGAGCCAAAATCGTGACCAGAGGCAACAGCACCAGCAGTACCAGCACCGCTGAAATGATCGCAACGATCGCGACAGTCACCGGATCACGACGAACCTTTGTTCGTTTTTTCTTTCCCGAGGCCACTGCGCGCGTTTCAGGGGTTTCCTCCCCCCGCGCACCAACGCTCGGTGGTGCACTTGTCTCCACAGACATTAAAAATCCAATCTTTACGGGATGTCCGCACATCTTTGAGGCGGTTTTCCCTGCATTGGGCGCACCCATCAGCGGGCGCACAGATCAAGAAAGAGAGAAGGGAGGGGACAACGCAGGGACATGGTGAGCGCTGCCCCCTCCCGCTGAAGCGCGAATTACTCGCGCGGCTTTGCGGCAACCTCTTCGTCGAAGCGCTTGGTCAGTTCAGGCTTTGCAGCCGCGGCGGCAGCAAAGTTGTAATCGATCAAGTTGATTTCGTCGAGCTTGGCCATCTTGTCATTGGTCTTAGCATTCGGGTTGGTGAGAATCTGGTTCGATCCAACCGTCTGACCGATGTTCTGAGCGTCAGCAGAAATTGCCCAGTCGATGTACTTCTTCGCGGCTTCGGAGTGCTTCGAATTCTTAATCAGAGCAACTCCACCGATCTCGTAGCCGGTGCCTTCCTTCGGGAAGGAGACGACCAGGTCCTTCATGCCCTCGTCACGGTACTTCACGCAGTCGTGCGAGAAGACGAGGCCAACGGCGACCTCACCGCGGCCGGCGATCTGGCCGGGAGCAGTACCGGACTTGGTGTACTGCAGAACATTGGCGTGCATCTTCTTCATGTAGTCGATGCCTGCATTCTCGCTACCACCAAGAACAACCTGGGTCCAGAGTGTCGTGAAAGCAGTACCCGAGGTCGAGGGGTGTGCGGTCGAGATCTGGCCCTTGAGCTCAGGCTTGAGGAGGTCGCTCCACGATTCGGGAACAGCCAAGCCCTTTTCGTCCAGGACCTTCTTGTTCGAGCAGAAGCCCAGAACGCCCACATAGACACCGGTCCAGTTATGGTTCGGATCCTTGTACTTGTCCGGAATTTCCTTTGCAGTCGGGGAATCGTAGGCCTCGATCAGGCCCTTTTCGACTGCTGCGCCATAGCCATCCACGGGGCCGCCGTGCCAGACGTCGAACTCCGGGTTGTCCTTGGCCGAGTCCAGACGAGCGACGGTTTCACCCGAAGACAGGCGAACGTAGCTCGTCTTGATTCCGGTCTGCGCGGTGAAAGTCTCGGTCCACTTCTGGCAGAGATCTTCCATTGCGCCACACGCGATGGTCAAAGACTGCTCGGATCCGTTTCCGCCGTTGTTGTCGCTGCCCTGTTCATTGACGATGCATCCGGACAGGGTGAAGGCTCCGACTGCGCCGAGTGCAATCAGGGAGATGAAGTTCTTCTTCATCGGGATTCTCCTTTGAATCGAGGAATCTGTAAGGAGCATCGACTTCGCAGGCGTGCTCTCTCAGGTCCATTGTGGCCTGTCGAATGGACTCGATAGCGGCACTGCGGTAACGGCTGGTAACTAAGGTGTTACTAAAGTTCGGGCATCATGTAGCCGACGGAGCGAACCGATTGAACGAGGGCGGCCCCTTCTAGGCCTAATGATCCCCGCAGACGATACGCCGTCATCTTGATCATGTCTTTTCCACCCGACTCATCCTGCGTTTCCCATACAGAATTGAGCAGTTCGCGATAGGTGACGGGCTCGCCAAGATTTTGCACAAGCACTTCGAGGAAACGCCTCTCGATGCTTGAGAGGACAACGGGGACTCCAAAAACAAACGCCTTGTGCTGACGCATATCAACACGCAAAGGACCGTTCGTCACTACCTCAGATGCCAGTCCCTTTGAACGACGCAGAAGGGATTGCGCGCGCAAGGTCAACTCTTTGGGACTAAACGGTTTGGTGATGTAGTCGTCCGCACCGCTTTCAAGTCCTTTGATCCGGTCAGACTCTTCTGACAAAGCAGTAATCATGATGATCGGAACGTCACTCATTGCACGGATTCTTTGCGCAAGCGAAATTCCAGAGATCACGGGAATCATTAAGTCGAGTACGACGAGGTCGTAGTACTTCTTCGTGAATTTATCCCAAGCGCGGCCACCATCACTGGCGGTTTCTACGGTAATACCCGCGGTTTCAAGGGCAAACTTGATGATCATCAAAATTTGAGGTTCATCATCAACAACTAAAGCGGTTGTCGTCATTGCCCCTCCTTTGGCACTCTTGCACTGCGTTGCGATCGCGGGATCGTCAGATAAAACGTTGTCCCCTTTGAAGCAATCGTATCGACAAGGATGATTCCTCCGTGCAACCTCAGGATCTTTTGCGTGAGCATCAGTCCAAGTCCCGTTCCAGGACGCAAGGATCCTCCGGTATCGAAGGGAATGAAGAGACGCTCTCTTTCTTCAGGTGTCATTCCGCGCCCATCATCAACAACTGCGATCGTCACGTCTTCATCGGAGTCTTGGACGCTCACGAGGATCGAGACGCCCTCCCCCGCGTGACGCGCAGCGTTGTTAATAACGTTAGCGATCGCCTGCCCCATCAAACGCGGGTCAACGGACATGTGGATAGGAGCCCCATGATTTTCAAGGCGGATTGGCGCCGAATGGAAGCGGCGAAGTTGCGCAACATTGTGCCGAACAAGTTCACGCATTTCAACCCGTTTCAAGCGAAGATTAAACAGATCCGATTCCATACGGATTTCTGCAAGCATGTCCTCCGCCATCTCGATGACCTGGTTCGAGTTCTCGGCGATTGTTTTGGCGAATTTCAATTGCATCTCGTTCATGGGGCCAGCGGAACCATCAGCGAGTAATTCAGCCGCTCCGCGAACGACAGTCAAAGGGGTACGCAATTCGTGTGAAAGAACAGCGGGGCCGGCAATGTAGTCCTGATGCAATTGACGCAGCCGTTCTTTTTCTGCGAGAACTCGCTTGAGGTCACGCTGAGCACGCACAAGCAGGGCAAGCAAGAGAGCAGTGAGACTCCACGACACGACCAGTGCCACTACGGCCAATACCCACATCAGTTGCTACACCTCCCCATTGCATTCAAACCATTATCCCCACCCCGTCAAGAAAGGCGGACAATAAAGTGTAAACACTCGCTCATTTCTTCTCTTCTGAAGCTTTGATCGGGTGGCGGATGATCGTTTTGAGCTTGTCAGGCGCCACTTTGCGTGCGTCTGAAAGATAGATTTCGTGGTGACGCCGCTCTTGCGTCAGGTCGAGCGAGTATCCGCACTCACGCGCATGGGCATGCATGGCCTCGACAGTGGCGGGCTCATCGTCGTAGCTGCCAATGTGCAGGCACTGCACGCACAATCCTTCCTCTATCGTGAGGTATTCAGCCACCGAGCAATCAACTTTCTTTTTCTTCGTCGCTTCCTGGACCGCCCAGTCGAAATCCTCGCGTGAGACGAAGTCAGGCAGCCGGATAACGGCAATCCAGTTGAAGGCCTCTTTGTGGGAATAGTCAGCGCCCTCGACGCCGTCTTGCCACCAGAATCCCTCGAGTGGCGGTACGACGAAATCGACGTACCCGTCAATCTGACGGGAGCCTTTCTTGCTCATCTTGATTGTGTAGGAAATGGCATATAGGACAGAAATTGCCCTTTGGTAAGCACCCTCCGCGTCATTAGGGTCTCCACTACCGCGCACAGCGACGAAGCGCATCGGTGGAACTTCAACGATACTCGGCCCTTTCTGAGGCGCGTAGAGTTCCTTATATTCCTTCTTAAAATCAAATGCCATCTCAGACTCCTTTATCCGCACTTATGATAGCGCTCGTGCTTGGGCAAGAATCTCGCTCAATAATTCAGATCGATATCTTGCATACTCGTCGGTGCGAATGCTAGGCTCACTCACATAGCTCCCCGTCATCCTCCGGGATTGGCGGGGTTTATCCTATCTGGAGGCGTCACAATGACTGTGCGCATGGCCGTCGTCATCGACTATCAGAATGTCCATATCACTGCTGCTGAGCTCTTTCTTCCCGGGCGCCCCATTGAGGAAAGCCTGATTGATCCATTTCGTTTCGCAAAGCAACTCGCGAAGGCGCGCAACACAGATGGCCTTCACGAGGTCGAAATCTCACGCGTTGAGGTCTTTCGCGGGATTCCAATCCCCGCTGACGATCCCGATGGATATCGCCGTAACCTTAAGCAGAAGTCACAATGGGAGTACGGGCACCGAAATCTCGTGACCGTGACACTCCGTCCCCTCAAATATTCCTGGGAATGGATCGATGGGAAGGAAACACCGATCCGCTCAAGCCGCAGAGAAAAAGGTATTGACGTTATGTGTGCTCTTGCACTCGTCAGGCTTGCCCGCTCAGGACATTACGACGTTGTCACTCTTGCTTCAAGAGATACCGACCTTGCTCCCGCCCTTGACGAGGCACACGAACTACATGTGGCAAAGGTCGAGGCAGCAAAGTGGTACGACCCCTCCAACAGAAGAACGTTCGGCAACATCAAAACCGACGCACGACTCTGGACGACATCCATGAACCGAGATCATTTCACGGCTTCGTTCGACCCTACTAACTACTCTTAATTTACCGATCCAGGCACTATGAGAGGCAAACAAACGCAGGATTTCGTGCCTACGCAGTTTTCAGATCTCTTTTAGGGCTGCGATCGTCGAACCGCAGCGCATTATGACGGTGTGCGCTGCGACTTTGCTTGCGAGTAACGCCTCATTAAGTCTCGGTGCTTTGAAAACTAAGAACTATTGGTCATCATTGTTACAGGTGAAGGAAGCAATCACACAAGGAATACGGCCGTCAATAACGGTGTAGGTAACGTTGCGGTATCCCAATTTCTCAAAGAAAGCTCGATAGGAGTCCACATCGAATTGTTCCTTGAAGTCAGCACCGAGCTTCGCAAGGATCTTCGGGATTATTCCTTGTTTGTTTGGCCGACGCTTGACGTAAGTCGGGACGACGATGGTACCTCCGGGGCGGACGACTCGTTCAAGTTCCCGCATGGCAGCACCAGGATCTGGGAGCAGATGGATGACATTACCTGCGATGACGATGTCGAAGGAGGCATCCTCGTAGTGAAGGCACGTGATGTCAGCTCTTTCGACCGTAACATTGCGATATTTCGCAAGTTTCTTCCGCGCTTGTTTGAGCATTCCCTCAGAAAAGTCAGTAGCGACCAGCCTCTTGCACTTTGGCGCAAGGAAAATACTGATTGCACCGGTTCCGCAGGCGCATTCGAGAACCTCGTCTTCGAGGCCAACCAGCTGAGCGACGGCGACGCCTGTCCCATCGTACACGCCGCGATTGAATGTGTTTTCAAAGAAGTCATAAAGGGGCGCAACCCGATCCCAGAACATCAGCGAACCTCCGCTTGCCCATTGCCCGCGCTTCATTGCGATATCGAAAATGCTACGCGCGCCCTGCATTTCGCACTAGCCCCAAAGGAAGTCCCTCTGTTTCATTGAGCGCACTCCCCCCGCCTTGTACAGGAAAGGGGCTCCACGCCCATCGGCGTGAAGCCCCCTAAACAGCCTGCGAATTAGATCAGGCCCTGAGCGACCATTGCGTCTGCAACCTTGATGAAACCAGCAAGGTTTGCGCCGGCGACATAGTCTCCGGGCACCCCGTATTCGTCCGCGGTAGCCAAGCAGTTCTCATGGATTCCCACCATGATCTGGTGCAGCTTCGCGTCAGTTTCCTCGAAAGGCCACTGGGTTCGGCCCGAGTTCTGCTGCATCTCAAGACCGGAGGTTGCAACACCGCCAGCGTTGGATGCCTTGCCGGGCGCGTAAAGGACACCCGCACGACGCAGCTCATCAATGGCCTCGGGAGTGGTGGGCATATTTGCGCCCTCCGCGACCATCTGCACGCCGTTACGGATCAAGGCCTGGACTCCCTCAAGGGGGAGTTCATTTTGAGTTGCACACGGAAGTGCGACGTCACAGGGAACTTCCCAGATCGAACCCTCAGCACTGAAGCGAGCGCTTGAACGCTGGTTTGCATAGTCACTGACGCGTCCACGACGGCGTTCCTTCACGTCCTTGAGCAGCTCAACATCAATGCCTGCCTCGTCAACAACGAAACCGGAGGAGTCAGAGACGGCAACAACCGTTGCGCCCAGTTCTTGAGCCTTTTCAGTCGCGTAGATTGCAACGTTTCCGGAACCGGAAACAACGACGCGCTTGCCGTCAAAAGAAGTGCCGCGAGCGCGGAGCATTTCCTCGGCAAAGTAGACGAGGCCGTAACCGGTTGCCTCGGTTCGCGCGAAGGAACCTCCCCAGGTCAGGCCCTTGCCAGTGAGGACACCGGCATCGAAGCTATTGCGCAGACGACGATACTGACCGAAAAGGTAACCGATCTCGCGGCCGCCAACACCAATGTCGCCTGCAGGAACGTCAGTATCGGGACCGATGTGACGTTGGAGTTCAGTCATGAAGGACTGGCAAAAACGCATGATTTCAGCGTCAGACTTGCCCTTGGGGTTGAAGTTCGCACCGCCCTTTGCGCCACCCATGGGCAGGCCGGTCAAAGAGTTCTTAAAGATCTGCTCAAAACCCAAGAATTTAATAATGGATAGGTTCACCGAAGGATGGAAGCGCAGACCACCCTTGTAGGGGCCGAGAGCTGAATTGAATTGAACACGGAATCCGCGGTTGACGTGGATCTGTCCTTGATCATCGCTCCAGGGCACACGGAACATGACTTGGCGTTCAGGTTCTGTAATTCGTTCAAAAATAGCCAGATCTTGGTATTCAGGCTTGCGTGTAACCAGAGGTGTGAGGGTCATGAGAACCTCATAAACAGCCTGATGGAACTCAAGCTGGTGCGGATCGCGAGCAACCAATTCCTCAAAAACGGAGGACAGCTCGCGGGGAAGTCGAGATGTATCAAACTTTTCGCTCATGTCTCGATCATTCCACCGTTGGTTTTCATTTACTCTCTCTTTTCCAACATATGGACCCCCCATTGCTTAGATTCTCATCACGTTATGAATTTACCGATGACCGCTGCGCCTACTGCAATGGCGCGAATGCTACCGCTAAGGTCAAGAACGTGACTCGATCAAAGACCCCCTACGAACTTGCTGCCCTTGCGACAGTGGCGGTCCCCCGCCTTGAAGTTGCCGGACTGCGTCCCCCGCAGTTCAGCGATGAAGTCCTCTCGGTCACCGGTCTCATCGACACTTCGGGCGACCGTTGGATGGTCGTATGTCCACATGACACGGTTGGTGGTTTGGACATGGAGGCCCAAAACGCCGTCTTAGAGCGCCTTGGGAAAGCTCACGATTTTTCGAAGATCCCTTTTGAAATTCCGCGTCCTGCTGGTTTTACCCGCACCCCCGAGGGCGATCGAGTCATGGTTCACCGCGATCTTGGCGGTCGAGTGATGGAGACTTCGGATTTCGACGATCCTCATTTGCTTCCCGCATCTTTGGGGAACGCTCTGGCGGCCCTGCACAATCTTCCTGAGCTCATCTACACGGGGGTCAATCTTCCCGCCTATTCAGCTATTGAGTGTCGCGATCGCCATCAGGCGGTCTTGGACGAGGCCGCGCAGGAAGTCGTTATTCCTGCGAACTTATGGGACCGCTGGGAAGAGTCCTTGGAGAATTTGTCCCTGTGGCGCTTCCTCCCCTCCCCTATCCACGGTGATCTGTCCGAGACATCGATCCATGTCGATCACGGTCGAGTCTGCGCGCTGACCGGTTTTTCTTCCGTACACGTGGGAGATCCAGCTGTTGATATCGCGTGGGTTTTTGCTCGCGCTTCCGATGAGTTTTTGGAGCGTTTCCACGAGGCCTACCAGCAGACGCGTTCCGAGAAGGACTTGCATCTGCTTGAGCGCGCGGAGCTTTTGTCCGAGCTCGCTGTGGTACGTTGGCTGGTCCATGGCCTGCATAGTGATGATTCAGAAATCGTTGACGAGGCCCGGGCGATGCTTGCCGATTTGTCGGTGAGCATCGGCGAGGCGCCTTCCGTAAAGCGCCACGAGGAAGCCGATGTCGCACCGGCGCATTCGGAATCGCCCGAGGCCACTCCTACAGCCCAGAACGTGCGCGCGGCTCAGGCCGCGCATGCAGCCCAGGCCGGGTACCCAGTTCAGGACGCACACTCAGTTCAGGATGCACACACCGAAGCAGAGCTTCCTCCTTCTGGTGAGGTTGAGACCGAGGCAGGTCACACGGATGCGATCGAGGGACCAACAGAGCACCTCGATATGAGTGCTATTTTGCCGACGCACGAGTAGACCTATTGGTGGTCAGCGCTTTGCGGGACCACCTCTTTTTGTTTAGATCTTTGGGTTATTCACAACGAGTTCACTCAGTGCGCGGGCGAGGTCGCTTTCCAGTCGATCGACTGGTTTGTTGGTAATTTTCGCGATGTCTTCGAGAGAGAAGTCCACGGGCCCGCCAATGAAGTAGACACGCGCCTGCACCTGTTCTGGCGCAATACCGCGTTTATTCGCCCATGCAACACGATAGAGCTGGAGCTGGCGTGCGTAGTATTCCCATTTCTCGATGCTTGTGGTTGGGCCGGGGACTTGAGATGTCTTCCAATCGACGACAATGTCATTACCATGCGAGTCACAAAAGACAGCGTCAATGCGACCTTGAACGGATACTCCTGAATAGTTCAGAGCGAAGGGTTCTTCGATGGCAACAGGAACAAGAGAACTCAAGTTAAGAGAGCGGAAGTTCTCTTGCATGAGGGAAAGCCTTTCCTGTTCCCTTGCGCTGAGGGCTTCAAGACCGACGACGGGGTCGTCCCAGAGCTCGCCGGTTGTCAGGTGAAGCTGTTTTTCGACCCACATGTGGAAAATAGTGCCTAGGAGGGAGCTGCGCTGTGGTGGAGTTGGCAAAGGACGCCTCAGCCTACGAACCCAGGAATCACCGTCATCAATCAGGGTTGAAATACTGGTTGCGGGAACACGGTCAATACGAATTTCAGTCGCGTCTTGGCGTGCACGTTCACGCTCTGCCATGAGCAAGAAAGTATCACGGACAAGAGGGTTATCGAGCTGAGTTTTCAGTGTTTCTTCAAGGACCTGTGTCGGGGTAGCGATGAGTTCTTGAACGCGCTTTGCACTTGCGTTGACGAGCTGACGCGAGCGTCCAGGAAGAATCGGATATTGCCGTAGCCTTGGGTCGATCTCAATGAGTGATTGATCCGCAATGTCTTCTTCAGGACGAGCTGCGATAGTGCCTTCATCAAGACCGAGCGCATTCACGGTTTCCATGAGGTAACGCGAGGGATCGCGTGGAGTCACACTGGTTGCGCCAACCCATGATCCAAGTAACAGCAGATCGTGGCGGGCACGCGTCCATGCGACGTAGGCCAAGCGTCGTTCTTCGAGCTCATGGTGAATTCCTTGCCTGCTGTGGACGGTATCCACTGTCTGATTCGCATCCTTGTTGGAGGCAACATGCTTGTTGAAGATGCTCATTGGAGTAGTCGTTTTTCTCTCTGTTTCTTGGGCAAGGAGATCAAAGTACTCGACAATTCCCATTGAGCCGTATTCTTCAGGAACCATGTGTGGCAGATCGGCATAGTCTCTCCGCACTGGGTACGGAAGTTCTTCAATCGAGGAGAACCATTCTGTTGTTCCCGGTGGGTCTTGCTTCCAGTCTCGTGGCTTTGACTTGTGATCGGGGAAGACTGAATCTTGCAGGCCGAAAACAGTGACTGAATCCCATTCCAGTCCTTTTGCCGAGTGGATCGTCAGCAGTTGAATGGCGTCAGGTCGAGTCGCGCTCACAGGGATTGCGAGGCCTTTTTCTTCGTCTTCAGCGACTTGGAGCCATGCGAGGAATCCTGGCAGGTCTGCGCCAGACACTTGCGCTTCATACTCGGCTGCGATGTCAACGAATGCGTCGAGCATCTCCATGCCCTGATCTCCAAGGGGATCAGACATGATTGCCTCGCGCAGTCCCAGGATGGATATCGCGCGTTCGACTTGTTCATCAAGCGCACGCCCCATCCCCTGGCGTATGACTTGAAGGCGCTTGGCAAGAAGAGACAGACGTTGATGGGCAACCTCGCTAAATTCTGGCCCGCCTGATGAGGAGTGCCAACCAATCGGGGGAAGCTGGTCAATTGCCTCGATCAAACTGAATTCTGGATGCGCGACAAGACCCTGCGTCTTTTGATGTGCAAGTTGTTTTGCGTACTGGTTAAGAACCAGTAGATCGGATGCGCCGATATCCATTGCAGCGACAAGACGCATGAGGGCGGGGGCATTCGCGGGGTCTGCTGCAAGATCAAGTGCCGCCCGAACGTCGCTGACCGCTGCTTGGTCGAGAAGTCCGCCGAGTCCGACGACTTGCACGGGGATATCAGCGTCTTTAAGCGCCCGTTCTATCGCGGGGAAGTCCGAGCGACGCCGAGATAGCGCTGCACAGGTATTCCACTTCCCGTGTTCGTCTTGGACTCGATGTTCTCGAGCGAAATCGACGACCGCTTGGAGTTGCTCATCATAGGTGAGGGGATAGCTGGTGCTGACTTGTCCGCAGCCAGCGTTTGGGCGTGGAGCAAGAACTGGGACTGTAATTCGTTGTGGTTTTGATTCACGAGTAGGGGCGTTGCTGCCATTACCAATGCGCGCCTGTCCCCGCAGGGGCTGAGCGATCGCATTTGCTGCATCAAGGATTGCCTGGTCATTTCGCCAAGCTGTTGAGAGAACCAATTGCGACGCGTCGTGGTTGAGAGAAAAGCGAGTGAGGAAATCACTGAGGGCCGAGGCAGAAGCTCCGCGCCAACCATAGATTGCCTGACTGGGGTCGCCGACAGCTGTAGTTGGGTGGTCTGCAAAGAGGGCAGACAAGAAGTCCATCTGGATGACCGAGGTGTCTTGAAATTCATCGAGAAGAACGGCCTGGTAGTCGCTTCGAACTTGGCGCACGACGTCTTTGTTCGAGGTAACGATTTGTGTTGCCAGGAGAAGTTGATCAGAAAAATCGATGAGACCGTGGGCACGCTTATAGCTTTCGAAAGCTTCTGCGATATCAAGAAGGAGCAGGCGATTACGATTCGCCTCAATCATTTTCTTGAGATTCCCCGTCGGGTCCTTTCCGGAGATTGAAGCAACTTCTTCAAGTTCTTTTTGAAATGCACTCAGAGCTATTCGCCCATCGTCCAGCGTCATGTTTTGCTCGGCGATATGCCCAGACAAAGATAGGACGGCGGCAACGATGGTTGCGGTCGGCTTGTATTGCTCATCGCTTTGGGGGTATTCACCCCTCCAGTTTTCGACGATACTGCTGAGCACTTGGACTTGTTGTGCCTGTCCGATGAGTCGAGAGTCTGGATCAACGCCGATTGTTGCGCCGTATTCCCCGAGGATCCGCGCGGCGAAAGAGTTGTATGTGAGAGCGGTCGGCTCTCCAACAAATTCCTGCCCGCTGTTCGAGGCAAGGGTGGCGAGGTCTTGGCGCATTTTCAGACCGAGTTCACCGGCGGCTTTTCGCGTGAAGGTCAAGCCAAGGATACGCTCGGGATCGATACCGTGGTGGGCGACCATGTAGAGTACGCGCTGCGACATCGTGGTTGTTTTTCCGGCTCCTGCCCCTGCAACGACAAGAAGTGGCTTAAGAGGGGCTTGAATAACCGCTCGTTGTTCTTCCGTAGGCGAGAGGAAGGGCTTGGAGCGAGGAGTCGCCATGCGAAGAATCTCGTCGACGTCCAGTTTTCTGAGGTCCATAGTTACTCGACGCTCCTTTTACCTTGGTCCTTCGCCGGGCAAGATCTGGTGAATTCGCAGTATCTGCATGCTTCGTCAGATGGTGTGGCTATAAAGTGCGGGCCTCGCATCCGTGAAGCAACCTCGTCGAGCTGGCTGATCCAGTCATTTTTAGTGTCGTCATCGAGTGGCTCTTGGAGGATTGTCCGAACATCTCCGTATCCGAGGTATTTCAGTTCAGCGTCGATGATCGTGTAGCCGAGTTCTTCTGCGGCCAATTGATATAGAGCCAGTTGCGGGTGGTCGGGATCGGTTTTGATTTTGCCTTTTGCCCCCTTTTTCCCGGTCTTGAAGTCGATGATCCGCGCGCCTTCGCCGCTGACTTCTAGTCGGTCCATCCGGCCACGAATGTTCACGCTTGATACGGGAACGTCGAAGGGGACTTCAACGCGCACCTCGCCTGAGGCACCTTCTAGGTACTCCCCTAGCGCCGAAGCCATGTCACGGAGATGGTTGAGATGAATCTTGGTTACTGCAGGTTCTTCGTCCAGATCCATAGCTTGGATTTCTTCTTCGAGAGCCTTGACAACGGCTTGTTTTGGTCCGTGTGGGAACCTCTCGGCGAGGCTGTGGATCAGTGTCCCGTCGGCAGCGCTCTGTGTGGGCACCGATGAGCCACTGTTTGCCGAGAAGAACCAACGCAAAATACACGCACGCGCAGTATCGAAGCTGGAGGGGCTGATGGAGACGTTCTGTTGTCCATAAATTGCGCTATCGGAGCTGATTCCCCCTGCACCGATCCATTTGTCCGGCTGAGCGCTGTGAACGCCGCGCTGGGCGAGTAGAGCAAGAAGATTGGCCGCGAGTTCACGAGTTTGGTCGTCTTCTTGAGTTGCAAGGAATCGCAACCGCGCAACGTGGCCCGATAGGTCTAGAGACGGAGGAACTTCCTCGGGCGCAAATCCTTCTTCAGGGATCTCAATTCCACTTGCCTTCGCGATGAGCTCGACGAACTGTGAAGGAGCTTGGTCCTCATTCGAGACGACGCCGATGTGAAGGAAGCGCGTTGCCCTTGATGTTGCGGCAAGCAAGCGGCGCAGTTCATTGTCCAGAATGGCTCGACGTTGAATGCGTGGATCGTCGAGAAGAGGCGTTGTTTCGCTGGGAACGCTTTCGTTTCCGGCAGAATCGAGGCGGAGAATGTCCGTGAGGAGGTCGCCCCGCAAGAGCCGGTGCCCGAGGCGTAGATCCGGCCATGAGCCATCTTGGAGTCCGTAGATTGCAACAGTGTCCCAGTGTTTCCCCATTGCTTGTTCTGGGGTCAGCACGTGAACACCTTCACGGCGAAGTGCTGTTCGCGCGATTGTGTCGATGGGAACGTCCGATTGGAGCAGCTCGGCTGCGAAGTCTGCGGCGTTTCCTTGCGGGTTGCGCTGCTGCCAGATGTCTGCGACACGGAAAAGTGCAATCACCGCGTCGAGGATGTCATCGTAATAGTCGGAATCGGCGTCTTGAGCGAGTGCTCGATCGCTCAAGGTTTGGGCGACATCTGCCGTCTCCCAGGCCTTCCATAGGCCTTCTTCTGCGCTCAGTCCTGTGCTTTCTTTCCACAGAGACGAGGCCGTAAGTAGTTTGCGTAGTTCTGTTTCGACATGGCGTGGCAGAGAATCGGAATCCGCGAGGATCCGAGAAAGCATGTCTGTTGTTAAATGCTGCGAGAGAGCTCCATCGCGGACAGTTTCGCTGTGCGCCCACACGTAGTTCTGAATTGCTGATCTGACGTGAAGCGTATCGATTGAAATAAGGTCGGAGCGAAGCCACAGGTCGATGAGCTGGGCTGCGCTATCACTGTGCGGAATGAGCGCTGTCAGTAGTGCCGATGTCATTGAGTTGGCGGCAAAGTCGAAGGCTTGTTGTCCTCCGGCGAGGGGAATATAGCTCCGCTTGAGGGCTCTTCGCGCCTGTTGAATGAGGGACTGAGAGCGGACGAGGACAAGTTGGCGGGACCAGGGAATATCGTCGTGAAGATGGTGGGATCGCAAGGCGTAGCCGATTGCCGCCCCCATCTGTGCTGAGCTTGCACAGGAGTGGATTCGTACCGGGGTTTCTGTATCTGTTGTTCCTCCGAGGAATGGGGCGGAACGCCGGGAGACCTGGCCAGATTGAGTGATATGAGAACTGATCTGGCGATTCAGTTCATGCAGTCGCGGAGTTGAATGATAGCTTCCGCCGCAATCGTCAATGTCGACGCCTAAGACTTTTGCGAGATCAAGGTCAAGGTTTGCGTAACCGCGCTTGTACGAGGTCACAGATACGTCCGGATTGGAAAAAGCTATGATCTGGGTGCCGTGTTGGCGCGCACTTTGAAGTAGTGGGAGAAGCGAAGGCGTGCAATCCTGCAGATCATCAATGAGGATGCACTGCGGTAGTGGTGCTTCGCTGCGGAGCCTCAAAGTTTCAATGTCTTGATCCCAGCGCAAAAGCAGTCGCGCTGCACTGCGACCAAGGGCAGCACCGTGAGCTTGCATTGTTCCACGGTATTCGACTGCAAGTTCGGGGATCTCTTGCCATTTGCGCAGGAGGAATGCGACAGTCTCCCATTGCGGGATTGAATGGATATTTGCAAGTTCTGCAAGGCGGTCGGGGGCAAGCCCTGCCTCGGCAGCAAGATCGATGAGATAGCGCAGCTCCATCTTAAAAGCGGGCAGCGCTTGAATAGTTTGAGAAAGATCTTCTGGCCAGTTGAGGGTCGTTGTCTCAAGAAGCTGCATGATCAGACGATCGGTGCTTGCACCGGTGAGCAGTTCAACGTCCCCCAGAGGTTCGTCACGCGTATTGCGCCACTGAGAAACGATGGAATACGCCCAAGCTGTGGGCGTGCGTACAGGACGAACAGCATCGGGAGCCATACTTTGGACAGCTGGCATCAGTGCGTCGGCCCGCGAACGGTCAGGAGTAAGTACAAGAAAGATGCGTCCCTGTCGAACGAGCTCTGCGACTGCGCTGAGCAGGAGTGTGGTCTTTCCGCTTCCAGGGGCACCGCGAAGTACAGCGTCGGAAGTCATCGTGCGTTCGAGGAGTGCACGCTGATGATCATCGAGGTGAGGAAGGCCCGCAAATCCGGAGCCAATCTCTATCCGTACCTGTTTGTTACCCATATAGTGATTCTGACAGAGGCCATGTGCATTTGGAGTCAACTTTTGGCTTCACATCGAAATTCAGAAAAATGTGCCCCCGAAGCGGAAGCTTCGGGGGCACATTTTGGCACTCCTACTCAAGGTGGGGCTTTAACCCTTTACTGAAGTGAATATTCCTTTTTGAATGCCTTCGTTGAAGGGATGGTGCTGTCAATCATCAGCGTAACTGGAGCAGCTGCATCGCGAAGAACATACCCTTTCACAAGGGTCATACTTTTACCAGCTGGGACCTCTTCCAAGTCAGCAAAAGGCTCGTATCCTTCAGGCATTAGATCATCGGAATAAACTGCACTATCGAGCGCAGCCTTGTTTTGGGATACCTCAACATAGTATGCAAAAGGATTCAAACTGCTTGTGTCATTATTTGTGATCTTAAAGGTCACAGCAACCGTTGGTTCACCGTCATTGTCATCTACCGACTCCTCGACCTTCTTCACCTCAATCGTGACCTTACCGTTCTCCAGCTGAACAACATCCGAGGTCGCACCAGCTTTGGAAGCTTGCGGCGATACAGAAGATGTCCCGGCGGCCTCACCATTAGCTTTCGAATACATAGCTTGGCCTCCCAAAACAGCAACAATAGCGAGAGCCGAAATCACCAGTGAAGCAATTGCCATACTGGAGCCGCGATGAGCCTTATTCGGGAGCGTTTGAGCAACGGCAACGATCGCCAAGATAGTAACGACCAGAGCCAGAATTAAAATCAGATATTTAAGAGCCGGAACCCAGAACAGGAGAAGAGAAATAATTCCCAACACGAGTGCGGTGATAGCAAGGGGAGATAAGGGTTTAACTACAGGTGCTACTCCAAATTGTCCTTGAGGAGGAACAGTCGAATAAACCTCCTCAACGGGCATTTCCTGCGGATAAGGAGGAAAAGACATCGTTCACCTTTCGAGTAGATTCAACTTTAAGCTTTACCGCCAGAACACAAAACAACTCGTCGACACAACCCGATAGCTGCCGCTTCTCGCACTATTTTTAACACAACCCAACATACTAACCACTTAGATACTAAACCGCGACAACGCTTCGACCCACCCCACAATTACGCTCTTGCAGAAATAGCAGGCCCTCTTCCCCACCTGCACGTACTATGAGGACACAGAAGACCATTCGATCCACGACATCTGGGAGTCGCAGTGAACATTACGATCGGTATCAATGCAAGTCCGCGCGAGCTCGACCTGGAGGTAAACCTCAGTGAAGACGAGCTCTTCGCTCAAGTGAGTGAAGCCCTCCGCGCTCAAACGCCGCTGCTCCTGACCGACACTAAGGGAGAGAAGACGCTCATCCCCGCGCAGGCAATTTCCTTCGTGCGCGTCACGGCGCAGCAGAGCCACCGCGTCGGCTTCGCCATTCACTGAGAGGCCGCGCGTTTATTTCTTCGCAAGTCCACCTGTTGCCCTAGCCGCGCAGGTGGATTTCCTTCATTCGTTCAGCGTGTTCACTACTGAGCACTTCAGCAATGGTGTCTGAGTCTTCGGGTGACAGCGATAGGTCCGGGTGCATAAACATCGTCGAACGCACCAAACCCAAAACTTCTCCGGCAACTCGGCGCGCCCACAAGGACAGCCTCGCCGCAAGCTGCTCGTCGGCCTCGAAAATGGGGGCAAGGTTCTCGCGCACCCACTCTCCCTGTTCAAGATCCCAATTTGCTCCGGGGAAAAGATTCTTTCGCGAAGCGATCTCGCGCAGGAAACCACCAAGGACCCCCAAGGTCACATAGGTTTTAATGGAACGCTCATGCCATGTCTTCGGGCGCGTGCGGGCATCGAGGTCGTCATAGAGCCCGTCGTAGGCTCGCGCATACGCAGACAAATCCATTCCACGGTGAGTACACCACGTCTCAACCTGGGTAAAAGTCTCGAAAACACGCGTCGCCATGCGCGCGTGTTCCACCTTCGCTTCGAAGGTCGGAGCCTGGTCACTATCCTTTGCCAGGCGAGTCATTGCAGCCAAAATCGAATACGCGATCAGACCGACGACTTCCGCGTCGCTGTCCGCCACAGGTTCATAGGTGCGTTCCATGGCATAACACTACATCACACAAACGTGACGGGTTCCTCTTCGGACAAACCTTGTCAACCTCGTACAATGAAAAAGACAGTGCTGACCGATCGCACGCGAGAAAAGTTTCCCGGGCAAGTGCCCACAAGAAGACCGCGATCGGCTGCAATTCTCAACGGGTTTTCCCCAGGACAGGTTGATTGTGACTTCACCTTCTGAGTACTCCGCCGGCGTTGTTCGTCTTGGCGCGATTGCTGCCCCTTCCACTGAAGAAGAGACCACCCCCGATATTACGAACTCGGGAAATGAAACTTTCGAAGCGAAGTCTTTCGCTGATTTCGGGGTCAGTGACCCCATTGTTGATGCACTCGAAGAACGCGGCATCACCCACCCCTTCCCCATCCAGGCCCTGACCCTTCCCGTCGCGCTGGATCGCCACGACATCATCGGTCAGGCAAAGACCGGTACCGGTAAGACTCTGGGATTTGGCATCCCCGTCTTGGAAGACGTCATCGCCCCGGATGAAGAGGGCTACGAGGACCTTCTCAATCCGAATATGCCGCAGGCACTCATCATTTTGCCGACCCGCGAGCTCACCAAGCAGGTGGCCGAAGATCTCCGAGCGGCAGCCTCGCACCTGTCGACGCGCATCGTTGACATCTACGGCGGCGTCGCATTTGAACCGCAGATTGAGGCACTCAAGCGAGGCGCCGATATTGTCGTCGGTACCCCCGGGCGTTTGATCGATTTGCTCCGTCAAGGTGTGCTGCACCTGAACGGCGTGGAAAACGTTGTCCTTGACGAGGCCGACGAGATGCTTGACCTGGGCTTCCTCCCGGACGTGGAAACTTTGCTTTCGCGTATTCCCGCGGACCGTCACATGATGCTTTTCTCGGCAACCATGCCCGGCCCGGTGATCACGCTGGCTCGCAAGTTCATGACCCAGCCGACCCACATCCGCGCGCAAGATCCTGACGATCAGGGACAGACCGTCAACACGGTCCAGCAGGTCATCTACCGCGCTCACTCCATGAACAAGACCGAGATCGTTGCGCGTATCTTGCAGGCACGAGGCCGCGGTCGCGCTGTGATTTTCTGTCGTACTAAGCGTGCGGCCGCGCGCGTTGCTGACGAGCTCAGCGAGCGCGGTTTCGCGGTTGCCGCACTTCACGGCGACCTCGGTCAGGGTGCACGTGAGCAGGCTCTGCGCGCTTTCCGTAATGGCAAGGTCGATGTTTTGGTTGCAACCGATGTTGCCGCGCGTGGCATCGACGTTGACGATGTCACCCACGTCATCAACTACCAGTGCCCCGAGGACGAGAAGGTCTACATCCACCGCATTGGTCGCACCGGTCGCGCGGGGAATTCTGGCACAGCCGTGACCTTCGTGGATTGGGACGATGTCCCGCGCTGGTCATTGATTTCGAAGGCGCTGGGATTGGGAGTTCCCGAACCTCTGGAGACCTACCACACCTCGCCGCACCTGTACTCGGACTTGGATATTCCCGAGGACGTTACCGGGCGCCTGCCTCGTGCGAAGCGTACGCGCGAGGGACTTGGTGCTGAAAAGCTTGAGGATTTGGGAGCGCCTTCCCGCCGTGGACGAGGCCGAGGCCGCTCAGGGACTCGCGCGTCCTCCCGCTCTGGCGAGGGCAGCCGAAGTAGGCGCCGCGGCCGTAAGGATGGCGATCAGACGATGAATCCTGGAAAGCAGGGGCGCTCCGACCGCGGTACGAAGGGCCGCGGTCGCGGTGAGCACTCGCCCGCTCCGCGTAAGCGGGTGCGTCGCCGTAAGGGCAGCGAAGAGTAAGGCGCGCCTTTACCGCCCCAGGAAGGGCAAGGTGTTTGCGCGTAAGACAGGATTGGCAAGCACCCAGTGAACAGCGGCTTCGCGTAAGACGTCACTGGCCTCGGTTGATTTTCCACCGCGAAGGTCCCCCACTGCTTTCGTGGCGCGCGCAAGCTCGTCTGCACTGAGGGGGACCTGAGAGGAAATGATCTCGAGGAATTGCTTGAGGAGCGCGTTAAAAGTTGGTTCCCAGTTAATGCCGCCGTTGTCGTAGACCTCGTAGGCGACCTTACCCGTGATCCTGATGGCTTCCCCTTGGAGTGTCTCGGCCTGCTTATCAAGTGGAACGAGCAAGTCCCAGAGTTCGCTGGAAAGTTTCTTCCAGCTCTTCGAGGAGTCGAGCTCGAGCTTTTCTCCAACACTTGGGGCGGGACGCGCAACTTGCTGAGCGACGCCGAACATTTCGCACAGCTGCCGCAAGGCTTCCGCGGCTTCGAGGAAGCGGGGGCTACTAGCCTCTTCAGGGTTGTGGGCGATGATCGAGCAGCGATCTTTATCCATGGCTTGTAGAGCTTTGTATTCCTCGCCGCTTGGGTGTGCGCCATGGGTACGCAAGACGTTGAAAACACGCAGGATTCTGGGGGAATCGAATAAGTTGTACCAACTGAGCGCGTACTTCGTCAGCGTGTAGTCCCCATAGATTTTTGAATGCGCATCGAGAGTGGGGTCAGCGCCCCATTGGATCATCTGTTCTACCTCGGGCGCGTCTAGGCGTTCGACAGCGCCGAACAACGGAGTTTGGTCCGTGTTATCTCGGGCATTGATATCGCCGCCAAGGGCAATGAGACCGGGGATCAGATCGGGTCGACGGTTCTTGACGCGGCAGTGAATGGGGGTTTGTCCGCGTTCATTGCGACAGTTGATGTCCTCGCCTCGAGCGACCAAGAACTCGACGATCTCTTGCGAACAGAGGAGGTGCAAGAGCTTGGGTTTTCCGTATTCACTCCGCAGGTATGCGCCAATCTCACAGTTTTTCACTGCCTCGGCCACGGCATCAACGTCCCCGCTTGCGAGGATTTCTTTGATGTCGTTGGGGAGAGTTTTGCGCATTCGGACCTCCAAGTGAACGTTATTCTTCAAGAATAGCGTCTTGAAGGCACCCTCTCCCCTGACGTATCTCTGCGCGATCCCGCGGTCTTGAACCTACGCGTGCCATCGGGGCGAGCAGTTTATATATTCTGCTCAGCCAACGCGGGAGATTTTAACGATCGCGCCTTCATCGCTGACGGCAAGAAGTTCGTAGGCAAACTCGCCTTCCAGCGTCATATCGATCTGGTTAAGAAGCGGGGTGGGCACGTGAGGCGCAACCAGCTCCATGGCCTCGCCGACGTTCAAAGAAGAAACGGCACCCAAGATCGCGGGGTGACGCAAGCGCGGCGGGAAGGGTCGCGCGTCCAAGCGCGGCAGCTCAGCCTCGTGGTTACAACCGCAACCGCATCCACCGGAGTTCTGAGCAGGCTCCTGCGCCTTTTCGGCAGAAACATCACGAAGATCAAATTCGGGCAGGTCGGAATTGGGTTCGATCATGAGTTTCCTCTCGTCGGGCCTCGGCGAGTGTCATTAACGCCTGAGCAACGGCTTCTAATAAAACATAGTCTATACGTTTTTATTAAAGCTGCCCTTCGAGGAGTCTTACTCCTCCGAATCCGTCAACACACGCTGGACAAAACGCGGAAGAGCGGCGGGACGCTCACGACGCCCTCCCCTAGTGAAGAAGAACATGCGAATACGCCCCCACAAGGTCGTGCGCACGCTGGAAGGCCAACGGTGAGTAATGTACTCAACCGCGTCGGAAACCTCGAGGCGCCGCGTTGAGTTACCCACGCGAACCCACAGCTCCGGCGCCCCCTTACCTTTGGGACCAAGGAGGTACACAGGCCTCGGGCTGGGAGGAACAGTCACGCGGCAGACTTCCTGGGCCTCGTAGCCCTCTTGGGGATCCGTAGCCGGAGCGAAGTCGATACTTGGCAACGCAGCAGCGTTAGTTCCAAGACGCTGCCCCCACAGGTCACGAATCCACAGTTCAAAACGGTCAGCATCAGGACTCTTCAAAGTCGCATAGTCCGGACCTAAACCGATGAGCTTTCCATCATCATCAACACCGATGAGGAGCGTCCCACCACCGGAATTCATGAAGGCAGCAACGGTCTTGGCTATGACGGTCTCCATCGCATCATCACGCTGCGCAGTGCGCATATTCCAGCGTGCACTGGATTTGAATTCACGCGTATCGGATTCTCCTCGCGCGGCAACGTCAGCGATCGGATCGAGGCCGGGACGCGGGTGCAAATAGGCGACGATGAGAGCGCAGACAGTGACGACAAGGAGGGCAACCACGGCCGCGACGGCAATCATGGCCGGGCGCCACATATCAGAGCTTGAGAAGATCCAGCCGGCAAAGAGCAGTCCAGCCCACACACCAAGCATGCCAGTCAAAGTTGCTGAGGCAGTGGACATCGTCATTCGCGAAGCAAGGAAACGGCGAACAATCATGCCAATGAGCCAGGCAAGCACGACAACTGCGACTTGAATCCCAACCCATCTGAGCAGATCAGGGTTTTGAGGAGTCGCGGAGAAATTCGGCTGCCCCATATTCATGTCAACGATCATTCCGCTTCCTTTGAGCATTTCGCCTGCACCTCGCGGCGATAGAAGGAGTGTCATCTAGGTTTAACGGTACCCAGTCGCCCGCGGAAAAGCTCATCGGTATTTACAGAATTATCCCTTAGGCAAGAAACCCGAACACCGCTCCCCAACCAACGAGGAGGTTGGCAAGGGAATGCATCATCCAACTGGGAAGAATGGAACCGCCTGCCGCCTCTTCGTTCACCCAGCCCATAATCCAGCCACTGACCGCAGTCAGCACTCCCACGCCAATAAGTGGGAGCAGGGTGAACGCTGAGGAAAGCAGAACCACATGTACAAGACCGAAGACCACGGCCTGCACAGTGTTTCCAACTCTGAATCCGAACTTTTCGCTCAGCTTCTTTCCAAGGAACCCTCGAAAGAGAATCTCTTCCGACAGACCGGTTTGAATGAAGGCGTAGAAGAGGACCGCTATCGCTCCATAGATCCCGCTGCCTGCGAAGCGTGAGGAGGAGGTCTCGCCAGCAGCCGAGGAAAGAAGCGCGACTGAAAGCACGGCGACAGCGGCCCATACCATGAGCGCAAGCACCAGACGCTGGCGCACTGCTTTCCACTCGGGCACGACGAGGCCAATCCACGTTGCGAACTCAACACGCCTGCGCGTTGTCACAGCCCACCATGCAACCGGAATAACAAGTGCAAGTGAGAGCTGAACAAAAGACGAGATAACAGTCGTGAATACCATCGCAGCCTCCAACAATTGCGCACAGTCTGCTTTCAAGGATACAGAGCGCGCGATTAGCTCATCGCAAAGACGTGTGCCTTTCAATCGAGCGCGATGCCCACACTGCAAGGAATAGTGCAAAGAGAGGGACCAAAATGCATGCGCCCATTCCCCAAACATTGGGATACCAATCAGTTCCCAAAGTCGCGCGATATGACGTCCACATAACCTCGGTACTGAAATGGCCGTCGAGAGTCATTGAGAAGGGCATGAAGAAGGTTCCAATTCCGCTCAAAACCTGGTCAACGATGTAGAGCAGGACCAATCCGATAGCCACTGCGCCAAAACCCATGTGGTTGAAGCGTCCTTCGGCCGCAAGACTCATGACCGCACAGACCTGAAGAATCAGCGCAATACACGAAACGATCCAGGTAACAAACAAAACTACAAGCACCAGAGTCGAAAAAGTAGCAAATAGCGAACGTGGGCCAGCGGTGTAGTCGGCGAGGGTGATCCCCTGACTCCATGCCGCCGCCCACGCAACTACAATGCCTCCGCCGACGGCTAAGGCAAGCGCGATGAGGAATTCGATGATCATTCGGCTGACCTTTGCCCAGTAGATCACGGCGCCTGACACGGGCAGAGTCATGGTGAAGTACCCCTGTTGTCCGTACAGAGTCTTCCAGTAGTCACTCATTCCGCTGATCGCTGCACCCACGGGAATCGCTACACACATCAGGTAACCAAACATGGTCATCGTCCCGCTCAGTCCCGGGACTCCACTTGCAACAACACCGACCGTCACTGCAAGGATCGCAATAGCAGTCCCCATTTCACGAAAATCAGCACGCAGGCGACTACCGATTTCATAAGACAGCATTTTCCCGAACATCAGCGGTATTCCTTCCTGAAAATCGCGTCTAAAGAGTCCCCTCGCGTTGCACGCAGGTCATCGGCGTCGCCTTGCAGGAGGACTTGCCCTTCCTTCATGAAGAGCGCGTTGTCGACGAAGTGCTCAATGTCGGAGATGAGGTGGGTGGACATGATGAGCAGCGACTCGGGATTAAACTCACGCAGGATGCCTTCGAGGATGATGTCGCGCGTCGCAGGATCGACACCGCTGATGGGCTCATCGAGGAGGAACACGCGGGCGCGACGGGACATGATCAGGCTGATCTGGAGCTTCTCTCCCATTCCCTTGCTCATCTCGCCGAGGCGACGGTCGCTGGGCAGCCCAAAGAAGTCCACCATCGAGGCGGCCTTGTCGGCGTCGAAGTCAGCGAAGAACATGGAGTAGACGCGGATCGCTTCCTCCGCAGTCCAGTCGGCGTTCAGGAAGTCGGCATCGGGCAGGTAGGAGACGATTTCCTTGGTGGCGACGCCGGGGGTGCACCCACCGATCGTCACGGTACCCTCATAGTCAGAGAGGACCCCGGCAAGAATTTTCAGCAGCGTCGTTTTCCCACATCCGTTGGGCCCCATCAGACCGACGATGTGCCCGGCATCCAGCGAGAGCGAATAGTCCCGTAGAGCCGGCGTTTTCCGGTAATGCTTCGTGAGGTGATCAACATGGACGAGGCCGTGCCCCGCACACCTTGACCGCTCAGTTTCTGTGGTCATGAGTATGCCTCCTTGGCTACTTCTCCGTGGCATCCCAACGTTGATCGATCAGAGCCCGGGCACCTTCCAGATCGATTCCCAGTGAACGGCACGCGCGAATGTAGGCATCTACCGCGAGATGCGCGTCGTTCTTCCGCAGAGCATGCAGAGCGCGCTCATCGGTTGCGACAAAGCGTCCTGCGGTCCGCTTCGGGACCGTCAGTCCTTCTTCGTCAAGCGCACTCAGAGCTCGCTGAACGGTATTGGGATTGGTGCCTGCCTCGATCGCGAGATCACGCACGGAGGGGATCTTTTCGCCAGGTTTCCACGTACCGTCGGTAATACGACCGCGGAACGAATCAGCTAATTGGATCCAGATTGGACGGGTGTCATCGATGCGCATCGATGTATCCCTCCTGTCTATCTGTATTAATACACTAATACAGTACCACACTATCGAAACTGTGTCAACACAGTAATACAGTTTGATCGGAAAACGAAGGACAGCAAACGCCCCGTTGGGAAAATCCCAACGGGGCGTTACGGCATTAAGCCATGCATTCAGCCTCTAACAGGCCGCCTATGCCACATTCACGCAATCGGCTCGGCGTTGATGTGCCAAACCTCGCGAGCGTAATCGCTGATCGTGCGGTCAGAAGAGAAACGACCGGAACGCGTGATATTGATCCAGGCCTTGCGTGCCCAAGCCTCTTGGTCACGGTAATCCTGTGCCATGCGATCCTTCGTCTCACGGTAGGAAGCGAAGTCACCCAAGACGTAGTAGACGTCAGCAGGCTCATATCCCGATTCCAGAAGCGACCAACGCAGATCATGGAACCAACCGGAGTTGGAATCATTCAAGGTTCCATCGGTCAAGGCATCGATCACGCGCTTCAAGCCAGGCACATTCTCGTAGTGCCAGCGAGGATCGTAGTGGCGACGAAGCTCGGGAAGCTCATCATCGGTTGCACCGAAAATGTAAGCGTTCTCTTCTCCCACGGCCTCGAGAATTTCGACATTCGCACCGTCCAAGGTTCCCAAGGTCAGCGCACCGTTCATCATGAACTTCATGTTGGATGTGCCCGAGGCTTCCTTACCGGCCATCGAAATCTGCTCAGAAACATCTGCAGCAGGAATGATGTGCTCGGCGGGCGAGACATTGTAGTTATGGACGAAGACGACCTTGATGCGGCCATTGATGTCCGGATCGTTATTGACCAGGTCAGCAATGGTGTTAATCAGCTTGATAATCGCCTTCGCGCGAATGTAGCCGGGGGCAGCCTTCGCACCGAAAATAAACACGCGCTTAGGAACATCCAGAGCAGGATTGTCCTTAATGCGGAAGTACAAATCCAGCACGTAGAAGGCATTAAGCAGCTGACGCTTGTACTCGTGCAGACGCTTGATCTGAACATCGAAGATTGCATCGGGATCAATCTCGACACCCTCACGAGCCTTCACCCACGCGGCAAAATCAACCTTGTTCTGATGCTTGATCTCAGACAAGCGCGCGTACAGGTCAGAATTTCCTGCATCAGTAAACTTCGCAAGCTCGTCAAGATCGGTCACCCAGCGATCCGATCCGGTGACCTCGTCAAGGAGAGCCGCCAAGCGCGGGTTGCACTGCTTGAGCCAACGACGCGGAGTTACGCCATTGGTCTTGTTATTAAAGCGCTCGGGCCAAATCGCGTACCACTCTTTCAGCGTCTCGCGCTTGATGATTCCAGTGTGCAGCGCGGCCACGCCGTTGATTGAGTACGAGGCGTAGCAGGCGATCCACGCCATGCGGACAGTGTTTCCTGAGACAGGAGCCATGTAGTCGATGGTTGCGCCATCAACGCCACGCTCGGACATATCTAGGCGGAAACGACGATCAATCTCGCGAACGATCTCAGAAATACGGGGGAAGAGACGATCGAAGATGTGGATGTCCCAAGTCTCCAGAGCTTCAGCCAAGACCGTGTGGTTCGTGTACGCGAAAGTATGGGAGACAACTTCCCACGCCTCTTCCCATCCAAGACCGTGCTCATCCATCAGGATGCGCATGAGCTCGGGGATGGCCAGAACCGGGTGCGTGTCATTGAGCTGAACAGCATTGAACTGTGCAAAGCCGCGCAGGTCATCGCCATGTTCAGCAACGTAGTTATCAACGATTGCCTGCAGAGAGGCCGAGCAGAAGAAGTACTGCTGGCGCACGCGCAGGACCTTACCTTCGAAGGTCGTATCGTTGGGGTACAGCACACGGGAAATATCCATAGTGCGCTCGCGATCAACGATCGCATCGGTGAAGCGCTGAGAGTTGAAGGCGTCGTAGTCGAAGTCCTCCATGGGCTCGGCCTTCCACAGGCGCAGCGTATTGACGTTCTTCGTGCCGTAGCCGGTAATCGGCATGTCATAAGGAATGGCGCGGACAGTCAGATCCGCGTAGCGAACGATGCGCTGTTCTTCCTCACGGCGAATGACGAAGGGGTAGCCCTCTTCCATCCAAGGGTCGGGATGCTCAGTCTGGAAGCCATTATCGAAAAGCTGCTTAAACAGACCGTAACGGTACAAAATGCCGTAACCAGCAACCGGCAGGTCCAAGGTTGCACACGAGTCCAAGAAGCAAGCGGCCAGACGGCCAAGGCCACCGTTACCCAGCGCAGCATCGGGCTCTTCTTCCAAGACCAAGGACAGGTCCTTACCCAGTGCCGCCAAGGCCTCGCGGGCCTCGTCAACCATTCCAAGGTTGGAAAGATTGTTTAAGAGCGCTCGGCCCATCAGGAATTCTGCTGAAAAGTAGTGTTCCATGCGCCCCACTGCGTAGGTGCGCTCTGTTGCATGCCAGCGATCAGCGATGCGATCGATGATCGCTGCAGATAGTCCCTGCCATGCTTCCATCTCGGTTGAGACGCGTTCAGGGCGTCCAGAGACCGCTCGAACCTGCGACTTTAGCTGTTCCTCTAGGGACCGGCTCATAAAATCTCTCCTTGCGATTGACTCAGTACTACCGGTAGCACTGGGACAAGCCTACTGCAGGCTTTCGCGTGGTAGCGAGATTAAAGTCCTCTGCTGTTTGTCAACCGACCCTACTTGACAATCCCAGCATTCTTGATGAAGTCGAAAACTCCACCCATCACCAGTTCGGTTGCAATTGCGGCAAGAAGCACACCGGAGATCTTAGTGAGCAAGAGGATTCCGCCGGTTCCAAGAAGACGAGAAAGCTCAAGCGAGAAACGCATTGATGCCCAGATGACGACATGTGTCGCAACCACTGCCAAAACCACCGCAACAATGGATCCCGTCGTATGCGCCTGGGCCATCGACACCATCACCGCGACGATCGCACCGGGGCCGGCAAGCAGAGGAATACCCAGGGGAACAAGAGCCACGTTCACAGCATCGTCGCCCGTATCCGGCTGGTCCATATCGCTCGAGGTCAAGAGCTCCATTGCGACCAAGAAGAGGAGCACACCTCCGGAGAGCTTTAAGGACTCCATCGAAATCTGCAGAGCTCGAAGAATCTGCTGCCCCAAGAAAGCAAAAGCCAAAATCACGCCGAAAGACACCAGGGATGCCTGGACGGCTGCCTTACGCTGCGCTTTAAGGGAGAACTTTGACGTCAATGCCAAGAACACGGGCATCAAGCCCATCGGGTCCAAAATGACAATCAGGGTCGCAAAAGTCGTCAGCAGTACCGTAACGTCCACAACAGAGCCAATATTCATGGGCGCAAGACCTCTAAAAACGCTTCCTCTTCGAGTTTGTTCAGAACCGACTGATCCGTAAGGTTTTCTCCAAGCCGATTCGGTTTGCCTCGCCCATGGTAGTCAGATGAACCAAAGACTTCCAGCTTCAAACGACGGGCAATTCTATCGACATCCGCACGGTCCTCATCCCCGTGATCTCGGTGGTCACGTTCAATACCGAACAGACCCGCTTCTTTCATCATGTCAATGACTTCTTCAGGCAAGAGTCGCTGACGTGCACGGGCGCGAGGATGAGCCAAAACCGGTACTCCTCCAGCAGCACGCACCAATTCAACCGCGTCAACCGGATCGGGCGCCCAATGCATAACAAAATAAGGGCTTGAAGGATGCAAAGCCTTAACAAAAACCGCACTGCGATCGGGGAAAGCACCGATCGCAACAAGGGCATCAGCAATGTGTGGACGCCCAACCGGTCCCCCATCAGGCGCCAGAGCCTGAACCTGCTCCCAGGTGATTGGGTAGTCTTTCGAAATTCTCTCGACCATTCTTCGCGCGCGCGTCAGGCGCGACTCAGTAGCGCGGCGCTGGACGGAAAGCAAGGCCTCGTTCGTAGGATCTGGGAGGTAGCCCAAGAGGTGGACGGTGATTCCCTCGCGCGCGCACGACAATTCGACACCGCGAACCAACGCAACCCCGGTGGACTCAACGCAAGCGGCAGCCTCGTCCCACCCCGCGTAGGTATCGTGATCGGTCAGACCGACAACGTCCAAACCCGCCTCGCGGGCCTTGTGCATCAGTTCTTCCGGGGTATCGGTTCCATCCGAATACGCACTATGCGTGTGAAGATCGATCCTGCTCATGCTTTTAGGATACGGTCCCCCTAGCATGCCCCGCTGCGAAAGTGAGACCATGGCACCATGAATACGAGTGATACCACTTCCAACCAAGAATCGGCCGACACCTTGGCCGAGCGCGTAAACAACCATTCGCGCCGCCCATCATCGGATGCTTTCCGCGAGTTCATGGGCTCAAACTGGGGTCCCCGTCCCGACGCAGGGATCACGCGAGCACCCGTCGCCGATTATCTTCCCGCGCGCGCCGTAGCAGCGGGCGAGCCTTTCCCCGGCGAACGCCTCATCATCCCTGCAGGCACTTACAAGGTCCGCTCGAACGACTGCACCTACCGTTTCCGCGCCTACTCTGCTTTCGCGCACCTCTCGGGTCTGGGCCAAGAACGCGAACCCGATTCTGTAATCGTTTTGGAGCCTCTCCCCTCCGGTGGCCACGAGGCCGTGCTTTTCTTCAAGCCCCGCACCTCGCGTTCCTCGCAGGAGTTCTACTCTGATTCGCGCTACGGCGAGTTCTGGGTGGGCGCACGCCCCTCGCTTGAGGAAGTCGCAACAGAAACCGGTCTGCGCTGCGAGCACATCGATACTCTGCGTGATGCGCTGGCTAAGGACGCAGGAAGCGTTCGACTTCGCGTGGTCCGTAACGTTGACGAGGCCGTCGAAGCGATGGTCAACGAAGTGCGCCTCCAAGCAGGCCTTCCCTTCGGCGGAGATGCAGCTGAAAGCGATGATGCGCTTGAAGAACGCCTTTCCGAGATTCGCCTATGCAAGGACGAGTTTGAAATCTCTGAGCTTCGTCGTGCGATCGAGATTACGAAGGCTGGTTTTGAGGACATCTTGCGTGCACTCCCCCGAGCGGTGGGACACCATCGTGGCGAGCGCGTGATCGAAGGCGCTTTCGGAGCGGTCGCACGCGAAGAAGGCAACGGCCTGGGCTACGACACCATCGCGGCCTCGGGAAACCATGCGAATACGCTCCACTGGATCGATAACGACGGTCCCGTGAACGAAGGCGACCTGGTTCTGGTCGATGCTGGCGTCGAGGTTGATTCTCTTTACACCGCGGATATCACCCGCACGCTCCCCGTCAATGGAACCTTCTCCCCCACTCAGGCGAAGGTCTATCAAGCGGTTTTGGATGCCTGCGGGGCCGCACTCGAGCGCGCGAACCAGCCGGGAACACGCTTCCGCGATGTTCACGATGCTGCAATGAAGGTTATCGCCGCTCGCCTTGAGGAATGGGGACTTCTGCCTGTGAGCGCCGAAGAATCGCTCTCCCCCGAAGGTCAACAGCACCGTCGCTGGATGCCCCACGGCACCAGCCACCACCTGGGATTGGACGTCCACGACTGCGCTCAGGCGCGCCGCGAAATGTACCAGGATGCGTTCTTGCAGCCCGGAATGTGCTTCACGATTGAGCCCGGCCTGTACTTCCGCGCCGACGACATGGCCATCCCGGAAGAATTCCGCGGAATCGGCGTGCGCATTGAAGACGATGTCTTGGTCAACGCCGATGGAAGCGTCACCCGAATGTCAGAGGATATTCCTCGAAAGATTGCCGATGTTGAGGAATGGATCCGACAGGCGCAGCAGCGCGCCTAGCTTTCAATCCTGAGAACCCGGCCGGGGTGCTTCTTCAGAGGAATCTGAGGGAGCACCCTCTGTTTTGCCTTGGTCTGACGAGGCCGTGGGCTGTGCCTGTTCCTGCGGTACATCCGCTGCCTGAGAAAGACGCACTCCAAATCGCGGCTGTTCATCCGGGCGCGATCCGTATTCCGTGGGGCCACTAGTCTCGCGGGCCGTGCGCACCCGACGCGGACGCATCTGATTACCCTGGGTCTTTTGCAATAGCTCGAAGGCCTCACGAATGCGATCCGAACCCGCAGCCTTCGCAATGATGACTGCGTAACGCCCAGCAACCACTTGGGATTGAGAGTAAAAATCGCGTCGGCGCCTGCGCATGAAGAAAAGGGATGTGCTCAGGCACGCGGTCATGAAGGCACCGGCAAGCATGCACGCCCCCACCCACACCATGGTGTTTCCCTGGTTGATTGAAAGCACAATGCCGATCATTGCGCCCCAGAGTGCACCATTCATCACTGCAGAGGAGACTGCGCGCGCCCAGGTGACGCGCCCCATGATTCGTTCTACCGAATACAAGTCGGTACCAACGACGCTGACCTGTTCAACCTCGAAATCGTTGCTGGCCAGAACCTCAAGCGCAGCAAGGGCCTCTTCATAGGAGCCGTAGGAGGCAACTTCCGTGCCATCGGGCAGCCGTCCGCCACCGTTTCTCCGCACAACTCCATTGACAGGTACACTCATGTTTTCCCTTTCCTTGTTCTGCCATCGTAGCGAGAACTCAAGATGGATGGGCGGGTAAGAAGTTCGCTGTGGGGATAAACTGACCAAGTGAGCAGTGCACCTTTAAACGTCGGAACAACAGGACGTCGTGTCTTTATCGGCAAACTTGCCGGAACGAGCGTCTTTGACCCACTAGGTGAAAAAGTGGGAGTCATTCATGACGTCGTGGTGACTTTCCGATTGAACTCAACAGCGAATGTTATTGGCTTCGTTGTCGAGGTCGGCCCTCGAAAGCGCGTATTCCTCCCCTTTACGCGAGTTACTTCGATCGAAGCAGGCTCAGTGATCACCACCGGTTTGCTCAATATTCGTTCCTTCACCCAGCGTCCCGTTGAAACCCTGGTCATCACAGAGCTCTTCGACCGCGAAGTGACCATGAATGACGGAAGCGGCACAGTCAAGATCCTTGATGTCGCAATGCAACAGCGCCGGCCTCGTGACTGGATTATCTCGACCCTCCACGTCCAACGTATCCGCACGACCACCTTGGGATTCAAGCGCGGCGGAACCACCATGACGGTCGGCGTGGACGAAGTTTCTTCGCTCCTCAAGACCGACTCAAACCAGGCCGCAACAGCGCTTATTCAACAGACCGAAGACATGAAGCCCGCGGACCTTGCGGACTTCATCCATGATCTTCCCGCCGATCGCCAGTTTGCAGTCGCCGCCGAACTCCCCGACTCACGTCTGGCCGACGTCCTTGAGGAACTCGGCGACGATGACCGCGTGTCGATCCTGTCCCAGTTGGAAGCAGGCCGAGCCGCCGATGTTTTGGACGTCATGCAGCCCGATGATGCCGCCGACCTTGTCGCCGAACTCCCCGTTGAAACGGCTCAATCCCTTCTGTCCTTGATGGAACCGGATGAGGCCGCGGACGTGCGCCGATTGATGGCGTACAAGGAATCAACGGCGGGTTCGCTGATGACAACCGAACCGGTGATTCTCGGACCCGACGCGACCGTGGCGCAAATGCTGGCCTCGATTCGACGATCTGACCTCCCTGTTTCTTTGGCTGCAGCAACCTTCATCGCGCGACCTCCCTTAGAGACCCCAACCGGGCAATATCTTGGTGCGGTCCATTTCCAGCGTGCTCTTCGCGAACCTCCCAACACTCTCTTGGGAACGATCATGGACACGGATTTGGATAAGCTCTCTCCGAACGCGCACGTTGCGACCGTGACACGCCTGCTCGCAACGTACAATCTGACCGTTCTTCCCGTTGTTGATGAAGATGGTCACCTCTTGGGCGCCGTATCCGTTGACGACGTCTTGGATGAGCTTCTTCCCCGCGACTGGCGCGACTGGGATGACGATGTCACTGACCGAGTAATGGCAAGGAGTATTGATGGCTGATCGTCTTGATACCCCGAGCGAGCGGAAGTTTAAACTTTTTCGTCGCCGTTCCTCCGGTGATGGTTTCGGTCAATTCGCCGAGGCCACGGCCCGTTTTATGGGGTCGCCGAAGTTCATCTTGTACATGACGATCTTCGTCGTGACGTGGATCGCCGCAAACGTTGTGCTCTACAAGGTTTCAGAGAAGTATGCCTGGGATCCCTACCCATTCATCTTGCTGAACCTGGCTTTCTCCACGCAGGCGTCCTACTCCGCTCCCCTGATTCTTCTTGCACAGAATCGTCAAGATGACCGCGACCGCGTGCAAGCAGAACAAGATCGTCAACGCGCTGAACGCAACCTCGCTGATACTGAGTATTTGACCCGAGAAATTGCAGCGCTGCGTATCGCTCTTCAGGACGTGGCGACCCGCGACTTCGTGCGATCAGAGATTCGCGACATGATGGCTGATCTTCGCGAAGAACTCGATGCTCGCGAAGAAAAGGAAGAACCAATCGACAACGACAATCCCGCTGATCTTTCAACGCCCCGCACCGCTGAGAGCTAAACCGCCGCGCACAAGAGCGGTTGGGGTCATAGGATTGACACCATGACTTTGACTTCGCAGAACGTTCTTGATGCCCTGTCGACCGTTATCGATCCGGAAATTCGTCGTCCAATCACCGATCTCAATATGGTTGATGAGGTCGTGATCGATGGCTCCACCGTCTCGGTAACAATCCTCCTCACGACTGCAGGGTGTCCGCTGCGAAACACAATTTCCGAAGACGTCCACAAGGTGCTTGGTGCCCTCGATGGTGTCACCGATGTCAAAGTGACCATGGATGTCATGAATGATGAGCAGAAGAAAGCTCTGCGCGAAAAGCTCAACGGCGGACGCCCCGAGCGCGAAATTCTCTTCGCGCGCCCCGACTCACTGACGCGCGTCATTGCTGTGACCTCCGGTAAGGGCGGTGTCGGCAAATCTTCAATGACGGCGAATCTTGCAGCCGCACTGGCTCGTTCGGGCCTCAAGGTCGGCGTCATGGACGCAGATATTTACGGCTTCTCGATTCCTCGCATGCTGGGTGTTACCCACGATCCCCAGGTAATCGACGGAATGATCATTCCCCCGCTTGGTGCCCAAGGCGTGAAGGTCGTCTCCATCGGCATGTTCGTCCCCGACGGTCAGCCTGTGATTTGGCGTGGCCCAATGCTCCACCGTGCACTTCAGCAGTTCTTGGCAGATGTTTTCTGGGGAGATCTGGACGTTCTCCTCATCGATATGCCTCCCGGAACCGGCGACGTTGCAATCTCAATTTCTCAGCTCCTCCCCAATGCTGAAATTCTTGTCGTCACAACCCCGCAGGTCGCTGCAGCCGAAGTCGCTGAGCGTGCAGGTTCGATCGCGTCGCAGACCAACCAGAAGGTTATCGGCGTCATCGAGAACATGTCCTACCTGCCTCAGGAGGATGGCTCGAAGCTTGAGATTTTCGGCAGCGGCGGCGGACAGTCTGTCTCGGATCGCCTGAGCGCCCAGCTTGGCTACGATGTTCCGCTCCTTGCCCAAGTTCCTTTGGATATTGCCCTGCGCGAGGGCGGAGATGCAGGAGATCCCGTTTCCGTGCACGAAGGAGAGGCCGCTCAAGTCCTCCAGGACCTTGCCCACACGCTCTCTCACGCCTCACGAGGCCTCGCAGGGCGCCCTCTGGGTGTTGCTCCCCTGAATAAGACCATCTAATTCAACGAATAAAACCCCGTCATTGGGCGCGTAGTCGCCCCAGTGACGGGGTTTTTGCGTAACCTTGAAGCAAAGGCTTACTACCGCGGAGGACATAATGGCATCAGATAAGGCTCTGAGCTGGGTATTTGCAGAAGAGTTTGTCGAGGAAAACGACATCCTTTCCCAAGCTCGCGAGACTGCCACCGATTTAGGTGCTGAGCCCGTTTCAACCGGGGTCGGCGCTACCCTCCGTCTCCTTGCCGCAACCTGCGGAGCAAAAGCCGTCCTCGAAATCGGAACCGGAGCGGGAGTATCTGGCCTGTGGCTCCTCCAGGGAATGTCGGCCGACGGTGTCTTGACCACGATCGATCACGAGGTCGAGTTCCACAAGTACGCACGTCGTGCATTCACAGCAGCGGGCATTCCCTCCCAGCGCACCCGCCTCATTGCGGGACGGGCTTTGGACGTTCTTCCCCGCATGGCCGCACGCGGATACGACATGATGGTGATCGATGCGCCCGCAGACGAAATTCCGGACTACCTCGATCATGCACTTCGGGTCCTGCGCCCCGGCGGCCTCATCGTGATCGTTCACGCTCTGTGGCACGACCAAGTTGCGGATCCTGCCCAGCGCGATGAACAGACGGTCATGATGCGAGAACTCGCGAAAGTTCTTGCTTCTTCAGAACAGTTTGTTCCAGCAATGCTTCCCGTCGGCGATGGACTACTCGCAGCAGTTAAGCGCATCTGAGTCTTACTCGTTAAGTCTCATTGGGTGACATCTTTCGCGCATATGCGGGTTGTCACGCTAGTATGAAAAACATGTTCGGTACTTCAGCAAACCAGATGTGGTGGTGGCTCTCCTAAGGGTGGGCCTCCGTTAATGTACCTCAAAACTCATCAGGCTCGCCCATGCGGCGGGCCTTTTTCTTTGTCTTGTGGGCCCACCGAGGGCAATAGATAGGACGGAAATGACACACGCGGACACGCCACACGTGATCACACGTGAGGTGCGCTATCACAGCGACGGCGGCAAGCTTCTTGCTGATCTATGCAACCAGGGCTTGCTTCCTCGCGCTTCCTCGGGGCACCCAACAAACGTTGTCTTACTCGACAGTGCAGACATCGGCTCCAAGCAACACTTGACGACCATTGCTCTACTTGAAGCCAGCGCATCTATCCAATGCGATGGCGATCAGGTCCGCGTGACCTCGACGCACCCCATTGACGGCCCCGCTGCAATCGAGAGTGTATGCGAGGCTCTCCCCCAGGCACTTCTCGAGCGCACCGAGACCGAAGCCTTGTTTAACTTGCCTTCTCTTCGCGAAGACGAGGCCGACGAAGAAACCCGCCTTAAGCAGCGCGCAACGATGGAACCCTTGCGCATCCTGACCGATACCTCCATCGATCATCCACACCTTCCTTTGGTCGCCGGGGCTGTCGCCTTTGATTACCTGGCAACATACGAGTCCTTGCCCGAGGTCGCTCACGGTTTCAACTCCTGCCCTGACTATCTCTTTTACCTGGCACGCATCATTTTGGTGGTTGATCACCCCTCTCAAAGCGCTCAGTTAGTTGGCGCTTCCCTCGATCGCCTTTCCCTTGAGCAGCGCATGAACGCGCTTGCCGAGGCGATCGATGCCGCGCCCGAAAGCGCCCCGGAATCCACGGCCTCGGAAATTGGGGAAGAAGGTGCAGAGCCCCTCATTGCCCGCCCGACCATCTCCGATAGCGATTTCGCCGAGCTCGTCACCGTCGTGCAAGAGCACATTGCTGCAGGCGATATCTACCAGGTTGTTCCCTCACGCGGTTTCATCGCTGAATGCGCCGACGCGCTGACCAGCTACCGTTTCTTGCGCGATGAGAACCCCAGTCCCTACATGTTCTACATCGGGACTGAAAACTTCGAACTTTTCGGAGCTTCCCCCGAGTCCTCGCTCCTGCATTCGGCAAAGACCCACACCGTCGCGATTCGTCCAATCGCAGGCACGCGTCCTCGTGGGTTTGCTCCCGATGGCAGCATCGATCACGAACTCGATATCCGACTGGAGCTTGAGCTTCGTTCGGACGCAAAAGAAGTCGCAGAGCACGTCATGTTGGTCGATCTTGCACGAAATGACGTTGCCCGAGTTTCCAAGCGCGGGACCCGTAGAGTCGAGCAGCTACTGCGCGTGGATCGTTACTCGCGCGTCATGCATTTGGTCTCCGAAGTAAGCGGCACCTTGGCCGAGGATCTTCATCCCCTGGATGCTTTCCGTGCATCCATGACCATGGGAACACTAACCGGCGCCCCCAAACTTCGCGCTGCGGAACTTATCCGCACCTACGAGGGACTGAGGCGAGGCTCGTACGGCGGTGCAGTCGGCTATCTTCGCGGCGATGGCGAACTCGATACCTGCATCGTTATCCGTTCGGCTTTCGTCAAAGACGGACGCGCGATCGTTCAGGCCGGAGCCGGGGTCGTTGCAGATTCCGTCCCCGCTCGCGAGGCCGAAGAAACCGTCCACAAGGCAAGCGCAGTTTTGCGCGCCCTAGCTGCCTCGGCACACCGTCCACTGGTGATTGCCGCGAGCGCAGAGGAAGGTGAGTTCTAAAGTGCGCGTCATTTTCTTAGATAACCGCGATTCTTTCGTCTACAACCTGGTTGACCTAACGGCTCGCGAGGCCGGAGTACAGGTCTTCCGCAATACAACTCCTGTAGCTACGCTGCGTGATGCGCTTGAGCCGACCGCCGAAGAACGCGCTGCGGGCGAACGCCCGCTCTTGATTCTCTCCCCCGGCCCGGGACACCCGCGCCAGGCCGGGCACATGATGGAGATCCTTGACGTGGCTCTGCAAGAGAAAATCCCAACCTTGGGCATTTGCCTGGGATTCCAGGCAATGGTCGAGGCCTGTGGCGGAGTCGTTGCCCCGGTTGGCGCAACCCACGGGCGCACTGACCGCGTTGAACTCACCGAGGCCGGGATCGAAGACCCGTCATTTTCTGCTATCGCTGAGACGCCCCGCCCCGGCGAGGAGGCCACACACGGCTATATCTCGATTGCCCGCTATCACTCGCTGGGAACCCGAAGCCTTCCCGAGTCTTTGATTTCACTGGCCCACACCCATGATGGAATCGTCATGGCCGCGCGCCACCGCAGTGCTCCGTGCATCGGCCTGCAATTCCATCCCGAATCTATCCTGACCCCGGCCGGACCGCTCCTTTTGCGCGGACTCTTGGCTGATCTGACACTTTCACCCTCGATTTCAAGGAGTTCTCATGAGTGAGTCTTACCTGCGCCACGCGTTAAATGGTGCTGTTTTGGACCAGGAACAGGCTCGAAGCGTATTCGAACAGATGTCGCGCGGCGAGCTCAGTGATATTGAAATCGCGGCTTTCCTTGGGGCACTTCACGCTCGTGGCGAGCAGCCCAGCGAAATCGCAGGTGCTGCCGAGGCATTCCGACAAGCAGCACAGAGCTTCTCCACCGATGCCACCGGCATTATCGACGTGGTGGGCACGGGCGGCGACGGCGTGGGCACGATCAACGTCTCCACGGCCTCGGCCTTCGTCTCCGTATCCATGGGATTGAAGGTTGCCAAGCACGGAAACCGTGCGGTGTCCTCAAAGGCGGGAGCAGCCGACCTCATTGAGGCTGCAGGAATTCCCCTGGATCTCTCCCCCGCTTCTTCGGCGCAGCTCCTTGAGCGCACTGGCTTTTGCTTCCTCTTCGCACAGAAGTACCACCCCGCAATGCGTTTCGTCGCCCCGGTGCGTGCAGCGCTCAAGAACCCGACGATCTTTAATCTCATCGGTCCCTTGGTGAACCCCGCCCATCTCTCCTATCAGGTTCTGGGCGTGGGCAAGCGCGAACTCCTCGACGATGTCGCGCAGGCTTTGGCTTCCCTTGGACTCGAACATGCTCTGGTTGTTCACGGAAGTGGAACCGACGAGTTCGCTGTTCATGGACAAACGGAAGTCCGTGAGATCACTCGTGAGGGGGTCTCTTCCTACACCTATACCCCAGAAGAACTGGGGATCGCTCCCGCGCCCTTGTCGGATCTGATTGGTGGGGATGCGAGCGATAATCTTCGCCTCATCACTGATATTTTCAACGGTTCGGGCGTTCCTGCTCAGCGCGATGCGATTGCTGCAACGACGGGAGCCATGCTCTATTTGGCTGGAAAGGCTCCTTCCTTGAACGAAGGAACCGCCGCTGCACTCGCCCAGCTCGCCAGCGGCGCAGTTGCCGAGCACCTGGAGACGATTGCTTCAACCGCACAAGAATTGAAGACGCAGGAGCAACAATGAGCCAGCACGCTTTCTCCCCGATCTCACAGCGCCTGCGCACCACAGGAACAGTCCTTGATTCCTTGGTTGCAGCACGCCGCACGCGCCTTCCCGAACTCTACGAGGCCTACGGAAACATTGCTCCCCTCACGCTTCCTCGCTCCGAGCGTTCTTTCGAGGATGCCCTGCGCACCCGTACCCTGGGCGAAAACGGCATCGAGGCGCGCCCCAGCGGCCCGGCCATCATCATGGAGTGCAAGTCCGCTTCCCCGACCCTGGGGACAATCATCGAGGGGACGTATTCTCCGCGTCTCCTGGCTCGCGCATATGCTCCCTACGCTGCGGCGATCAGTGTGCTCACCGAACCCGATCGTTTCAACGGTCGATTCGAGGACATCGACGAGGTGCGCGCCGAAGCCACTCAGCCGATTTTGTGCAAGGACTTCGTCATTGATCCAATCCAGATCACCGCGGCGCGAGTGCACGGCGCGGACGCTGTCTTGCTCATGTTGAGCGTTCTTGATGACGAGGCCTATCGCGAGCTTTCCTTGGCAACGCTTCGCTTGGGAATGGATGTTCTCACCGAGGTCGACACTGAAGATGATATGCGTCGCGCACAGCTATTGGGCGCGCGAATTATCGGTATCAACAACCGGGATCTGCGCACACTCAACATTGACAAGGCACGTACTCGCGCGCTTGCTCCCCTGGCTCCTGCTGGGGCGGTCATTGTCGGCGAATCGGGTGTGAACTCTCGCAGCGACGTTGACGATCTTGCCCCCTACGTTGATGCCCTGCTGGTTGGTTCTCACCTTTCTGGTTCTGACGATCCCGCTCACGCTGCGTGGGAGATCACGGGAGGCGTTCCCAGCGCTGGTCAGGCATACTACGAAGCCCAGGCACGCTCAACGTCATGGGAACCGTACTCAAGCGAACGCCTCGGCGCTAGCGAAGGTGCGGCCACGGCCTCGGGAGAGCACCCAACCAAGCTTTCCCCCTACTTCGGAGATTTCGGCGGACAGTACGTCCCCGAGCTCCTCATCCCAGCTCTTGACCAACTCGAAGAAGCCTTTATCGAAGCGATCGATGATCCCAGCTTCATCGAAGAGATCAACACGCTTTTGCATCACTTCCTTGGACGCCCCACCCCGGTCACAGAACTGCGTAACCTGTCCGGCGGAGCAGCACGGATCTTCCTCAAGCGAGAAGACCTCGTCCACGGTGGTGCGCACAAGGGTAACCAGGTCCTCGGCCAAGCATTACTTGCCAAGCGCATGGGAAAGACGCGCATCATCGCTGAAACAGGGGCTGGCCAGCACGGCACCGCAACTGCAATGGTCTGCGCGCTCCTCGGCTTGGAATGCACGATCTACATGGGCGCAGTTGACGTTGTTCGACAAGCCCCCAATGTTGAACGAATGGAGCTCATGGGTGCCACCGTCGTTCCGGTAACTGCGGGCAGCGGTACCCTCAAGGACGCCGTCAACGAGGCCTTGCGCGACTGGACAGCGACTTTTGCGACCTCCCACTATCTCTTGGGAACCGCGGCCGGCCCGCACCCCTTCCCAACGATCGTTCGTGAATTCCACCGCATTATTTCCACCGAGGCGCGCGCACAGATGCTCGCCATGACCGGGGGACTTCCCGACGCAGTCATCGCCTGTGTTGGCGGTGGTTCCAATGCGATCGGAATGTTCGCCGATTTCATCGATGATCCCTCCGTTGCCCTCTACGGTGTCGAACCCGCGGGTGAGGGACTGGATAGCGGCCACCACGGCGCAGCAATCCATGAAGGAAAGGTCGGCGTCCTCCACGGTGCGCGTTCCTACCTCATGCGTACCGATGAGGGCCAAGTCGAAGAGTCCTACTCAATTTCGGCGGGCCTCGATTACCCGGGAGTCGGTCCCCAACATGCCTATCTGTCGGCAAGTGGGCGCGCGAACTATGTGGGAATTACCGATGAGGAAGCGGTCGAAGCTTTCATTGCTTTGTCGCGCCACGAGGGAATTATCCCAGCAATGGAGTCCTCGCATGCTCTGGCCTACGCCCTGAAGATGGCCGCAGAGCTTGAAGCAAACGGGAAAACCGCCGGACTGCATGTCCCCGAGGGCCACACTCCCCGACTTCTTGTGTGCCTATCGGGTCGCGGCGATAAGGACCTTGATCAGGTGCGCGAGCGCCTCGGTGGTTCTTTCTCTCGAGATGGCGCGGTTGCGCGCGCTGCTGAATTGGTTGCACAGGCACGGGCAGGCTCGGGTACCCACAGGACTCATTCGTACGATCTTTCGACCCCAAAGGAGGAGCGATGACCCGCTACGAATCCATGTTCGAGCGCTGCGCGGCTGAGGGGCGCGGGGCGATCGTCCCCTTCGTGATGCTCGGAGACCCCACTGCTAGCGCCTGCGAAGCAATCATCGAGGCCCTGATCGCCGACGGTGCGGACGCTTTGGAATTGGGCATTCCTTTCTCCGACCCGGTCGCTGATGGTGTCGTCATCCAGGAAGCACACCTGCGTGCGCTTAATGCCGGAATCGGCTTCGAGGAGTCTTTGGCGATCTTGGGCCGCATTCGCGCAGCTCACCCCGATCTTCCTATCGGCCTGCTCGTCTACGCGAATGTTCCTTTCTCCATCGGTATCGAGCGTTTCTATGCGCGCTGCGCCGAGGTCGGAGTGGACTCGGTCCTCATCCCCGATGTGCCAATCCGCGAGGGTGATCCTTTTAGCAAGGCGGCTCTTGCCTGCGGCGTCGATAGCGTCTACATTGCGCCACCTTCGGCCTCCCCGCGTACCCTCAGCGATGTCGCGCGTTCGGCCCGCGGGTATGTGTATGCAGTTTCGCGCGTGGGAGTAACCGGCGCCGATCATGAGGCCTCGACCGTCGGCTTGCACGAGGCCGTAGCGACCTTGCGCGAGCAGGCTGCAGCGCCGGTGCTTCTGGGATTTGGGATTTCCCGCCCCGAACACGTCCGCGATGCAATTGAAGCGGGAGCTGATGGGGCAATTTCTGGCTCCGCGATTGTTCGCATTATTGCGCGGCATGCAGCGGAAATCACCGCGCAGGAAGGCCAAGAGTCTTCTCCCGCGATGGATACTCTCCTTTCAGAGCTTCGCGATTTCTTTGTACCCATGCGTCAGGCAACTGTACGTGGGAGCGCGCGCTAGTCATGGATATCCTTCCCGCCCTAGATGTCGCTTCCGGCCTCGCCCTCACGCACCGCAATGAGGATGGACGTGAGGAGGGGGCCGCTGCAGATCCAATTCGTATCGCCCGCGACTTCATCGATTGCGGGGCTCGCTGGATCCACCTCGTTGATATTGATGCGGCTTTCGGGCGCGGAAATAATGCTGAAGTACTGGGCGATCTCATTGCCCAGGTTCAGCGGTGGAGCGCCCAAAATCCTTGCCGTATTGAATGGTCTGGTGGAGTCAAAGGCGGGGAGGATATCGAAACTGCGTTAAGCGCGGGAGCTGATCGGGTCAATCTGGCTTCACAGGCCCTAGCCGACCTCGATGAAGTTGCCTCGCTCATCGCTCGCTTTGGGGACCGTCTCAATATCTGCATCGACGTCGAAGATGGGCGTATTCGTCCGCGCGGTTGCGAAGGCGATGTGGGTGACCTGTGGAGCGTGTGCGACCGCCTTGAGCGCGCCGGCGCAAGGCGCTACATCGTTACCGAGAAGAAGAGGGACGGAGCGCTTATGGGACCGCCCGTAGAGCTCCTGAGAGATCTACGGGCGAGAACACGTGCTGATCTTGTTGCCTCCGGCGGAATCCGTCACTTGGACGATATCCGTACCCTTACACGCGAGGGCTATATTGAGGGCGCAATCGTTGGAAAAGCACTGTATGTGGGAAGTTTAAGTTTCGCGCAGGCTTTGGAGGCCTCACAGAGCGTTTGCTAGCGCTTGGGCAAGTTCCTTTGCTTCTTCTGCACTCAGTTCAATCACGAGGCGTCCACCGCCTTCACTGGGAATACGCATGACAATCCCACGACCTTCTTTTTCTGCCTCTAAAGGACCGTCACCAGTCCGCGGCTTCATAGCTGCCATGTCCGTTTCCCTTCCGAAAGATCGGTATTTAAACACTTATATTCTACCGGGAACGACCTATTTTAGTAGGGATGTGAACTACTCGTGTCCAACTACTCTTTCCACTGCTTCTTCGGCGCTATCTACCACGTGGAGCAGTTCCGGGTCTTCATCGGAGAGCATTCCAGACGCACGCATCGTTGAATTAATCCATTCAACCAGCCCGCCCCAGTACTCCCGGCCGACCAAAACAATCGGGAAGGACTTGACCTTTCCCGTCTGAACCAGAGTCGCCGCTTCGAAAAGCTCATCCATTGTTCCAAAGCCGCCGGGCATGACGATGAAACCCAGCGAGTACTTCATGAACATCGTCTTGCGGGCGAAGAAATACCGGAAGTTCACGCCGATATTGACCCATTCGTTCATTCCCTGCTCATGAGGAAGTTCAATTCCAAGGCCCACAGAGCTTCCACCAGCTTCCCAAGCTCCACGGTTTGCAGCCTCCATGATCCCCGGACCGCCACCTGTAATGACCGCATAGCCAGAGCGAACCAGGAGCGAACCAATGGTGCGTGCCCGCTCCCAATCTTCACTACCCGCAGGGGTACGAGCCGATCCAAAAACCGAAACCGCTGGACCTAAATCAGCCAGCGCACCAAAGCCTTCGACGAACTCAGATTGGATACGCAGAACCCGCCACGGGTCTTCGTGCAACCAATCCGCGGAAGATTGGCTCCGCAAGAGCCCGGCATCGGAAGTTTCGTGAGGGATCTTTCCTCCGCGAAGGATCACGGGGCCTCGGCGATAGGAAGTCTGCGGATTAGGAGTATCCATGGTGTCCTCTACTTTTTCTGGGAAAAGATGAGTGGGTCGAAAGGAGTGGAAATGACAAGCTCGCCAGTGATCATCTGCTGACGCATGGTGGCAAGCGCATCCTTCAGTTCCGGAGTCATCAGCGCCTCGTGGGCAGCAAATGGCGCCAGAACCACCCCGTTATTATCAAGAGAATCAATGACCGCCTGAGCGGAAAATTCACTTCCGCGTGCAGCCGTAATTGCCTCGCTCAGGTGATCCTTGGTCAGCGTCGATACAGCGGTGATGATTTGGGCTGAATTCGTCGGAGCCCCATCTCCCATCCAGACAAGCCTTTGGGCAGAGTTATTTCCTGCTTCTTCAAGAGCGCGAAGAGCCCCCTGATTCCCTGCGTCGGCAAAAGGAACAAGAATATCTGCACCGCCGCTCAAGGCTTTCGCGGCCGCATCTTTGATGCTGGATTCATCGTCGCTCCCGGTGAATGTCCCCTTCAGGCGCGTCGAATCCCATCCGAGAAAACGAATTGAGGTTCCGTACGCCTGGTTGTAGGCGTCGATTCCCTGCATGAAAGCATCCATCAGTGCTTGGCGCTCACTGGTTTCAACTCCCCCAAAGCCGGCGATCGATCCCGTTGTCGTCATTCCGGCTGTTGCGTAGCCCGCAAGATACGCCCCCTGTGTTGCTTTCGAGGCGACAACCTTGCCATTGCTCACCTCGCTGGGCTTCCCACCAGCGACGAAATCTGAATCGACCGTAATAAAGCGCACTTTCGAGTAATTGCGCGCAGCCTGAGTCGTGGCCTCGGCAATCCCTTGACCTTCTGAAACGATGATCGTGCAGCCATCCTCAAGGAGTCCTTTAAGCTCCCCCGCGCCCGTGGCCAGTTTCGTTTCTCCTCCAATCTCCGAGGCCGCCTGCGCAATTGCCCTCTTAGCGGGAGTTTGCGAGGCGTGAGAATCCCAGCCGGGAGCATCAGAGATCCCACAGATCTTCGGCGAAGCCGATGAGGGGGTGGACTGCGCCGAGCATGCTCCGAGAAGAAGAACCACAGTGCTCGCGGCTAGGAGACGCGCTGAGGAGTGTCTGATCATGTCTTTCATCTTAAAGGAGCTCGGTTTGGCCATTCTGCGACAAGGAATCAACAGCTTTCTTCACGTCCTGAGCGCGATTTCGATCGACGATAAGAATCGCGTCCTGCGTTGCAATCACAGCAAGATTCTCAGCCCCTACCAAAACGATCTTCTGTCCGGTCAAAGAGCGAACAAAGGTTTGGGGAGAATCAATGCGCAGAGCCTCACCTTCAGGGCTGATATCGGCGAGAGCATCAAAGTCACCGACATCTGTCCACCCCATGTCGCGAGCTGGAACAAGGGCAACGCCCCCTTCAAGCGACAAAGGCTCGGCAATCGCATGATCGATGGCGATCTTCGTCAGCAGAGGCCAATGCTCATCCAAAGCCGCGTCAAAGTCCGCACTCCTCCACGCCTCGGCGATCTTGCTGAGGTGGAGATCCATATCCGGATGGAATTGAGCGAGACGACGAACAAGAGTCCCCGCAGTCATGATGAACATTCCCGCATTCCACAGATATCCCGCTTCAACGTAGGCGCGAGCGGTTTGCTCATCGGGCTTTTCGACGAAAGAACTGACAACAGCCCCGTTTTCTGGTTGATCCTGATCGAAAGGATCTCCCGGAGCAATGTACCCGTAAGCCGTTGACGGAGTCGAGGGAGAAAGACCAACCGTGACAACGTAATCACGCTCAGCACAATCGAGGGCGCGGCTGATGCAGGAGAGAAGAACATCGGGATGAGTGATCGCGTGGTCAGCTGCAAAAGAAGCAATGGGAGCATCATCGCCAAAACGCTGTCGAATAATGTAAGCGGCAAAGCCAATAGCGGGCATGGAATCTCGCCCTTGGGGCTCAACCAAGACAGTGATATCGCGCCCCTGGGGAATCTGAGCGCGCACCGCTTCTTCATGCGCTTTGCCAGTGACGATCGTAAAAGACTGCGCCACAGGATCGAGGCGGTCAATAGTTTCTTGCAGGAGGCTCTTCCCGCTCATCCGAAGGTCAAGAAGGAACTTTGGTCGGTCTTTACGCGAGAGTGGCCACAGCCTAGAGCCCACTCCACCCGCGGGAATAATTACGTGCACGCGCTTCATACCATTCAGTGTAATAAACGGGAGGCTCGCCCCTAGGGGCGAGCCTCCCGAAATTAAAGTGAGATCACTCGGCAGATTCGGCTGCTTCCTCGGCGGGAGCTGCCTCTTCCTCTTCTTCGACAACCTCTTCGCTGACCGTAACAACGACGGTCTCGGGATCGAGCTCGGAGACGACGCCCTTGGGGAAGGTCACGTCGGCAACGCGAACCGCAGTTCCGGCCTCGACACCGGTGATGTCGACCTCGATGGACTCGGGGATGGAGGTGGCTGGAGCCTTGACCAGCAGGGCGAACTCTTCCTGAGTGTGCTGGGTGCCGGGGGCGGGCTCACCAATGATGGAAACCGGAACCTCGACGTCAACGAGTTCGCCGGCCTTGACGGCCAGGAAGTCTGCGTGGAGCAGGTTACGGGAAACGGGGTGACGCTGAACTTCCTTCACCAGAGCAAGGTGCTTCTTGCCTTCGATGACCAGCTCGACCAGAGCGTTCTTCTGGCCGCGGACGGCCAGGAAGAGCTCGTGACCGGGGAGATCAACGTGGAGGGGGGCATCGCCGTGTCCGTAAAGAACACCGGGAACCAAGCCTGCGCGACGTGCGCGACGTGCTGCACCCTTACCAAATTCGCTACGGGTCTGTGCGACCAGCGTGGGGTTGCTCATGAGAGCCTCCTTCAAATAGTTCATTCCACGCACCGGCGCTAGGAATCTGAAGGAGGAGTCCTACAGAAAGCCCTGTCGATAACGGCGCTTTCGCGCCCTCGCCGGAGCAACCTAGCTAGGATAGCGCGTTTAACGGTTTCAGGCGACCCCGTCGAACAAAGATGTGACCGATCCGTCGTCGAAAACTTCACGAATTGCACGCGCAAGAAGCGGTGCAATGGGCAAAATGGTCAACTTCTCGAAACGCTTTTCCGGAGCAATCGGCAAGGTGTCGGTGACGATCACTTCGCTGGCACCGCACTCGGAGAGACGCTGTGCAGCCGGATCGGACAGAATACCGTGCGTTGCAGCGACGATGACCGAGGAAGCACCAGCGTTCATGACGACCTTGACGGCCTCGGAAATGGTACCAGCGGTATCGATCATGTCATCGACCAGCACGCACTGTTTACCTGCAACATCACCAACGACGCGATTAGCGACGGCAACATTGGGGCGGGTGGTGTCACGAGTCTTGTGAACGAAGGCCAGCGGGCAACCGCCCAGCTTCGCGGACCACTTCTCGGCAACGCGAATTCGACCGGCATCCGGGGAAACCATGCAGACATTGCTCAGGTCAACGCGGGAACGCACGTAGTCAACCAGCACGGGCATCGCCCACAGGTGATCAACCGGGCCGTCAAAGAAACCCTGTTCCTGCGAGGCATGCAGGTCGACGCTCATTACGCGGTCTGCTCCAGCGGTCTTGAAGAGGTCTGCGATGAGGCGTGCAGAAATAGGTTCGCGCCCCAGGTGTTTCTTATCCTGGCGCGCGTAGGGGTAATAGGGAGCAACTGCGGTAATACGCTTTGCCGATGCTCGCTTGGCTGCATCGATCATCAAAAGCTGTTCCATCAGCCACTTATTCACTTCACCGGTGTGTGACTGCAAGACGAAAACATCCGCACCGCGCACCGACTCATTGAAACGAACGTAGGTTTCACCGCTGGCAAAGTCATATGCAGTCGTCGGAGAAACTCCGCAGTGCAATTCTTCGCCAACTTGTTGAGCGAGCTCCATGTGTGCTCGACCTGATACAAGAACCAGACGCTTTTCTCCGCTGGTCACCAGCCCCGTCATGCGGTTTGTCCTCCCCGTTTATACGGACCTCACTCGTCGAGCAGTTTCCTGTTCACCGTTCGATCAAAGTGAAAGGCGTTACTATGGTATCCCCTTCAAGGTGTGTGTCACTGACCCATGACGAAGGGACCCGACAACCCGGGCCGATCTGCGCATTTGTCAGTGTTGTTCCCGGGCCGATTTCGCAACCCGACGCGATCCTTGTCTGACCGCGAAGAACAGTATGTGGGTGGATCGTTGTATCCGCTTCAATGCGGACATCACATTCGATCCATGTTGAGGCGGGATCCACGATGGATACTCCCGCACGCATGTGCTCACGACAAATTCGGCGGTTCATTTCCGCGGCCAATTCCGCGAGCTGAACACGGTCATTGCAGCCCTGCGCCATCCACTGGTCGTCAAGAACAACGCCGTTTGTCACGCAATCAGCCTGGTAGGCCTGCGCAAGAACATCGGTGAGATAGACCTCGCCCTGTTTGTTATTTGTCCCCACGTGCATGAGGGCATCGCGTAGGAATTCCCCATCGAAAGCGTAGATTCCTGCGTTGATTTCACAGATCGCACGCTCTTCTTCTGTGGCATCTTTTTGCTCGACGATGCGGCAGACGCCGCCACTTGCGCCGTCTCGAACAATGCGGCCATAGCCGGTCGGATCTTCGACAATCGTTGTCAGCACAGAAACAGTTGCACCACGTTCATCATGAGAGGCAACGAGGTCATTGAGAGTGGCTGCATCAAGCATTGGAACATCGCCGTATGTGACAAGAATCGTTCCCTTGAGGCTGTGGCCACGCCTCAGAAGTTCATCCAAAGCACACTGAACTGCACGCCCAGTTCCAGGGATGTCGTCTTGATCCGCGATGATGACATCGGGGTTATTGCGAAGGATTTCATCGGCAACAAGGTCACGCTGGTGGCGTACGACTGCGACTAAATGATCGGGATCCGTACCGGCTCCAGCGCGGAGTGCGTGCCCGATCATCGATAATCCCATGACGGGGTGAACGACTTTGGGAAGAGAGGACTTCATACGCGTCCCAGCGCCTGCGGCCAGAACAATCACTGCAGTGGGAGTAGTCATGTCGACCTTTCACGCGCGCTCACATTGAGCTCCGCCCCTAGGATTCGAACCTAGACTAAAGGCACCAAAAACCTCTGTGCTGCCGTTACACCAAGGCGGAAGGACACATAGATTGTGCCATAAACACACCCATCTTGGCATCTAGAACCCCGGGCGACTTGAGCGTGTACGGTTAAGACATGGCCGAGAAACGAATGCGCATGAGCGGTTTCGCCCGCCGAGAGCAACTTGTTGCTGTCGGGCGAAAGACCTTTGCTTCAAAAGGATTCGACGGGACAAGCGTCGAAGAAATTGCCTCTCAAGCCAAGATTTCCAAGCCCGTCATTTATGAGCATTTTGGCGGAAAAGAGGGCCTATACGCCGTCATCGTCGACCGTGAAGTTCATGCTCTCATGAGCGCCCTTGAAGCCGCCCTTGATTCCCAAAAACGGCCGCGTATGATCCTCGAAGACTCCGCGCTTGCATTGCTGAGCTACATTGAATCGAATTCGGATGGTTTCCGAATTCTTGTGCGCGATGCGCCACAAAATTCCACTTCCGGGTCGTTTTCATCTCTCATGGGCGACATTGCGATCAAGGTCGAGCACCTGCTTGCAAACCAGTTTTCTCAGGCGAATATGAGCCCCAAGTGGGCTCCCCTGTACGCGCAGATGCTCGTAGGTTTGATTGCGCAAGTGGGCCAATGGTGGCTTGATGAGCGCCGGATGAGTAAGGAAGACGTCGCTTCCCACGTCGTCAACCTCGTGTGGAATGGGATGCGGAACCTTCGTCCCTCCCCCGTTCTCCTCACCTCCGCTGACGAGGCCATGTAGGGGTTTGCCTACCCCTTCCCTCCCCCGATAGTTGCGCGGAGGTTAAAGATGCGCGGCCTCGGGGAAGTAGACGGAAAGACCACCGTCGGAGACGGGGAAGGTTGCCCACCCTTCTTCGTCAATAACAACGGAGGGGTGTTCACCGATCGCACACACCCAGTTTTCACCGGCTCGCCACTGCCCAAGGAATAAACGCTTTTCACCCGCTAGCCGGTCCGAGAGGACAACTGCACACCCTGTCGAGGGGTCCCCTTCAATGCCCTGTCGGGCAAAACCAACCACGTCGGGATCATCGAAAGCATCAAATTGCGGGCCTTGAGCCACGGTCTTTCGGGCTTGCATGAGGAAGGGAAGCTCGCGCACTGCGGGGAGCATATCTCCACTGCCCAAAAGATCTCCCCAGAAAACACAGGGAACCCCGCTATCGCGGAAAAGAATTAAAGCGTAAGCAGAGAGCTTGAACCAGGGGGCAACGGTCGATTCCAGTGATTGTCCCGGTTGAGTGTCGTGGTTTTCAACGAAAGTCACCGCATTTTGGGGGCGCGCAGCAACCAGAGTATTCGAATAGAGCTGCGAAAGATCAAAGTTGCCGTCTGAGACGGAGGCCTCGTGAAAGTGGAAGTGCAAGGGGACGTCAAAGAGTGCAACATCGGGGACTCGGTCTAGATACGAGCACAGTTGTCCCACGTCGTAGCTCCAATATTCCCCTACTGCGGGAAGCATCTTGCCGGTCGCTGCGCGTAAGTCCGGCAGCCAACGCGCAAAGAAATCTGAACCGATGTGTTTGACGGCATCCAAACGCAGGGCATCAATTCCCGTCGTCTCAACGTACCAGCGGCCCCAACGGTCCAATTCTTCATTGACCTGCGGTGAGGAAACGTCAACATCGCAACCCATGAGGTAGTCGTAGTTGCCCAGCTCCTCGCCCGCGCTTGGATCCCACTCTTTGCCATCGAAGAGCCAGACAGCGTTACTCTTCGTATTTTCGTCCCAGTCGATACCTTTGAAACACTGCGAATTCCACTGGAAATCGGAGTAGGTTCCTGCCCGACCTGGGAAGGTAAAACGGGTCCATGCTCGGATCGTCTCTTCATCGGAGATCACCTCCATTCGGTTCCCCGGATCAACCCTGCGCGCTCGAACTTCCTCAGTTTCATCGCCGCCTAGACGATGGTTAAAGACGATATCGGCAATGACGTGAATCCCCGCCTCGTGGAGAGCATCGATGGCTGCGAGGTATTCATCCTTCGTGCCGTACTTCGTGGCGATGCTTCCTTTTTGATCGAACTCGCCCAGGTCATACATGTCGTAGACGCCGTATCCAACGTCCTCGCGCCCTTTGTAGCCCTTGTACGCGGGGGGAAGCCAAACTCCTTCAATCCCCAGCTCCGCAAGGTCGTGTGCCGTAGCGGCAATCGTCCTCCACAAGCTCTGATCAGCAGGCAAATCCCATGCGAATGCCTGCAAAAGCAAATGATCGTGGAAGTCTTGAGGCTGTGTATCTGATGAGGGGTGTTCTTCGCTCACTCTTTTATCCTGCCAGCCTCGATAGTTTGCCGCGAGTCAACCACGCACAGCTCCTCATAGAACAGCATATGATGGCGCGCCACAGACTGGGCAGACGCACCGTAGGAGGCGAATAGAGCTGGTGGGCGCCTCCGAAGGAGACACCCACCAGAAGTTTCAAGGCCGCAACTGCTGCAAGAATTCCACAGCAAGCGAAGCCTCGGGAATCACTCAGATCCCAATCGCCGCACCGAATTCGGACTTAATTGTCTCCAGGCGCTCACGAGCTTGTGCCCACGGAACCTCTGCTCCTTCTTCCACGGGGATTACCACTTCGAGGTAACACTTAAGCTTGGGTTCCGTGCCAGACGGACGAGCAATCACACGGTCGCCCGCAGTAGTGGTGACCATGAGCGCATCCGTACCCGGAAGGCCATCCCACCCCTTCGACAGGTCCACAACTCCTTCAACCGCAGCACCGGCAAGAGTTGTCGGGGGCTGAGAACGCAGGCGCTGCATGCCCTCTGCGATCAGCTCAAGGCGATCAACACGGAAGGTCAGCGGCGCGGTCACATGCAGGCCATAGAGCCGTGCCATGCGCTCGAGTTCGTCCTTTGCCGTGCGTCCCTGGCTCTTGAGCATTGCGAACAAGGAAGCTGCGACAACCGAGGTCGCGATACCGTCCTTATCGCGCACGCGCGTGGGATCGGGGCAAAAGCCGATGGCTTCTTCGTAGCCGAAGTAGAGCCCCGGAACGCGTGCAATCCACTTAAAGCCGGTGAGCGTGTGCTGGTACTTCAGTCCGTGCCCTTGAGCAATTTTGCCCAGCAAACGCGAAGAAACGATCGAGTTTGCGAAGACCGCATCCTCGGGGGCGCTTCCTGCGAGGAACTCTCCCAGCAGTGATCCTGTTTCATCTCCGGAAAGCTGACGCCAACCATTCGACGAGGCCTCGTCGGGAACCGCGAGCGCACAGCGGTCAGCATCTGGGTCGACCGCGATGATGAGGTCAGATGCATGTGCGCGAGCATGTGCAATGGCCAGATCCAGAGCGCCGGGCTCCTCGGGGTTCGGGAAGGACACCGTCGGGAAGTCGGGGTCCGGTTCCACTTGCTCTGCAACGAGGCTGACGTTGGTAAAGCCGGCCTCGTTGAGCACCTGCTGGGTCAAGGCTGCGCCCACACCGTGCATAGCGGTCAGGGTGATGGCCAGATCTTCCTTGATTTCCGGGCTTCCCTGCGCCAAAGAAGCGGCGCGAGCAATGTAGTCCTCGCGAGGATCCACATTGACGATCAGCTCGTCATTCTGAGCGATCTGATCGGCGAAAGGAGCCGAAGCAATCGCGGAAGCGATCTCGGCATCGAAGGGAGAAACAATTTGGACGCCCTGGCCGGCACCGGTCACGACGGTTCCGCCCAGGTAGACCTTGTAGCCGTTGTCGCGAGGCGGGTTGTGCGATGCGGTGACCATGATGCCCGCGTCGGCGTCCAACTCGCGCACGGAGAACGCGGTGAGCGGGGTGGGGTTCTTCAGCGGGAGCAGGAGTACTTCGCATCCTGCTGCCGAGGCCACGCGTGCAGCTGCGTTGGCAAAATCAACTGATCCGTAGCGGGCATCGCAGCCGATGACGACGCGCGGAGCGCGCGTTGCATGCTTGAGGAGAACCGCGCACAACCCGGCGGTTGCACGGATGACGACCGAGAGATTCATTCGAGATTCGCCCGGGCCAATTTCACCGCGCAATCCGGCAGTACCAAATTGCAGAGGGCCATTCATGGCCCGATTCAGTTCGGCAAGTGCGCTCTCATCGCCTGCGCGCGCTGCTTCAACGACGGAGGCAAGTTCAGCCGCGGTTGCCGGATCCGGATCGTGGTCCACCCACTGTTGAGCTCGTTCAATAACGTTCATTTTTCCCCCTGAATTAGTCTTCGAGACCGGCAAGAATCGCAGCGGTTGCAGAAACGCCCAGACGATTCGCGCCCGCCTCGATCATTGCGATAGCCGTTTGGGCATCGCGAATACCGCCAGATGCCTTGACTCCCACGTTTTCACCCACGGTTTGACGCATCAGTTCAACGGCGTGAACCGAGGCCCCACCTGCGGGATGGAAACCGGTCGAGGTTTTGACGAAATCCGCACCCGCGGCTACGGCTGCGCGGCACACGGCAACGATTTCTTCATCGGTGAGAGCTGCAGATTCGATGATGACCTTCAAGATCTTGCCAGCAGGAATCTCAGCGCGAACGGCACGAATCTCGTCTTCGACCTGGTCGAACTTTGCTTCCTTTGCGAGGGCAATATTGATCACCATGTCGATCTCGTCAGCGCCGTCAGCGATCGCCTGCTTGGCCTCGAAAGCCTTCACATTGGCCTTCACCGCACCCGAGGGGAATCCCACAACGCACGCCACTTTCAGTCCTTCAGGAACGTCAAGGGGAAGCATCGAGGGAGACACGCACACCGAGTAGGTACCAAAACGTGCGCCTTCTTCAACGATTCGTGCGACGTCTTGGTGAGTTGCCTCGGGCTTGAGGATCGTGTGATCGATGATGCTCGCAACGTCAGTTTTCTTCATACTCATTCCTCGTCTTTTCCTCAGATCTGGGCCAGAGGAAGCGCGATCTCCATCATCTGAGTGAAGGCAGTCTGACGTTCTTCCGCGGTCGTTTCTTCGCCGGTCACGATGGAGTCAGAAACAGTGAAGAGACCCAGCGCTTCCACTCCTGCCTCGGCAGCGGTCGCGTACAGGCCAGCAGTTTCCATCTCGATGGCCATGATTCCCATCTTCTTCCAACGATCGTTGAAAGTCGGATCTGCGTTGTAGAAGGTGTCAGAAGAAAGGATGTTACCAACGTGCGTGGTCACTCCCAGTTCCTTTGCATTCTGGCGGACTGCTTCAATCAGGCGGTAGGAACCGATCGGTGCGTAAGTTCCGGGGATGTTGTACTGATCAAGGAAGCTCGAGTTCGTGCATGCGCCCTGAGCGATGACAACGTCGTAGAGGTTGATACCTTCTTGCAGCGCCCCACAGGTACCGATGCGGATGAGCTTCGTGCAGCCAAAGACATGGATGAGTTCCCAGGCGTACAGCGAGATTGAAGGAATACCCATGCCCGAACCCATGACGGACACGGGAGTGCCCTGGTAGGTGCCGGTGAAGCCCAGCATGTTACGCACCGAGTTAAACTGCTGCGCATCCTCAAGGTAGGTTTCGGCGATGAACTTGGCGCGGAGCGGATCTCCGGGCAGCAAGATGGTCGGGGCGATAGGAGCCTTCGGGTCAATGTGCGGCGTTGATTTCATGGTTGTCCACTCCAATGCGGTTGTAGTTCTGTCAGTTGGTCATTGCCTCACAGAGGCATTTCATAGATATCTGTCTTAGCCCACGCGGTCCAAAATGATGCTGCGAGCAGCCGGGGCAGTATCGCTGATGCGCACTCCCCCATCCAAGGCCTCGAGGGCGCGAGGGATACGCCACTCATCGTCGGTGTGCAGGGTGAAGAGCACATCTCCCTTGCGCACGCGCTGCCCAGGCTTGGCGTGAATTTCAATTCCCGCTCCCGCCTGTACCGGATCGTCCTTGACCGCGCGGCCCGCGCCCAGCCTCCACGAGGCCACGCCCACGCTGAGTGCATCCATTTCGGAAATGAAGCCATCGGCCTCGGCAGTGACCGTATGGGTCAGCGCGGAAGTCGGCAGCGCAGCGTCGGGGTCTCCGCCCTGTTCACGAATCATTGCACGCCACACATCCATGGCGCGACCGTCCTTCAGCGCTGCTTCAACATCGGCATCGGGCTGTCCCGCCATGGTGAGCATGGTGCGAGCAAGCTCAACGGTCAATTCGACGACATCCGCGGGGCCACCACCGGCAAGAACCTCGACGGATTCTTCAACTTCAAGAGCATTACCGACCTTGAGTCCCAGCGGAGTGGACATATCGGTGAGAAGCACCTGAGTCTTCACACCGGCATCGCGGCCCAGGTCCACCATGGTGCGGGCCAGCTCGCGAGCATGATCAATGTCCTTCATGAAAGCGCCACTACCGACCTTGACGTCCAGAACCAGGGAGTCGGTTCCCTCGGCGATCTTCTTCGACATGATCGAAGAAGCAATGAGGGGAATGCAATCCACAGTCGAGGTGATGTCACGCAGCGCGTAGAGCTTCTTATCTGCGGGGGCAAGTCCCGCACCTGCTGCGCAAATGACAGCGCCGCAGCCTTCACCCAATTGGTGGTAGATCTCGTCATTGGACAAAGACGCACGCCAGCCGGGGATAGCCTCGAGCTTGTCGAGGGTTCCACCCGTATGGCCAAGGCCTCGACCGGAAAGCTGCGGCACTGCAACGCCGAAGACTGCAACAAGCGGGGCAAGCGGAAGGGTGATCTTATCGCCGACACCGCCAGTGGAGTGCTTATCGGCGGTCACTCGGCCAATTCGAGCGAAATCCATACGTTCGCCGGAATCAATCATGGCCTGAGTCCACGTCACGATTTCTTCACGGTCCATTCCGCGCAGGAAAACAGCCATGGCCAAGGCGGCCATTTGCTCGTCCTTCATGACCCCGCGCGTGTAGGCATCAATGGTCCATTGAATTTCTTCAGTGGACAGTTTCCCGCCATCGCGCTTCACGCGAATGACGTCGACGGCATCAAACTGTTTCATGATGTCCTTCCTGGGTGTTATTTCGGAGAATGCTTGGCGGGCGCGCACACCATTAAGGGACGTGCACGCCCGCCGCAGTCATTAATCTTCGTTGAATCGTGCCGATGGCACTTCGGTCAGGTCGTGGGGGCCAAAAGCTCCCGGTAGTACTTGTTTCATGGTCATGACGCCCTCGGGCATCAAAACCAGGCAGTCATTACCGCCGTGCTCAAAAATGAGCTGACGGCAACGACCGCAGGGAGCAACCGGCTCGCAATTCCCGTTCACCGCAACCACCGCCGCGAGGCGACCGCCACCGGAGCGCACCATCTGCGAAACCATTCCGCATTCAGCGCACAGTGTGACACCGTAACCGGCGTTCTCCACATTGCAACCCGAATAGGTGTGCCCATCTGTCGTCAGTCCAGCGGCCCCAACGGGGAAGCCACTGTAGGGGCAGTAGGCCTGTTCCATCGCCGAAATCGCAAGATCCTGAAGATCTTCCCAATTGATGTCCATGACTCGGTCCTTCTACCTAGCAGTCGATCACTTCGTGTAGGGAATGTTCTCAGCTGCCGGCGGACGCGACTTCCCGACGAATCCGGCGACCGCAATGATGGTCACGATGTAGGGAATCATCGAGATCAGGTCTGAAGGAATGGACTGCTCCAAGTTCGGTAGCAGGCGTGCAAGTGCCTGAGCGAAACCGAACATCAGTGCTGCGCCCAAAGCACCGATCGGGTGCCACTTACCCAAGATCATTGCAGCCAAGGCGATGTAGCCATTACCTGCGGAGATGTTGTCGGTGAAGGAGAGGCCCGAACCGATGGTGAAGAATGCACCACCCAATCCAGCAAAACTAGAAGCGAGAATGGCATTGAGGGTTCGAGTGCGATTGACGTTGATGCCGACAGTGTCGGCTGCCCGCGGGTGTTCACCGCAGGCACGAAGACGCAAGCCCCAACGCGAACGGTACAGGTAGATCGCCAAGAAAATCACCGTGGCGTACATCAAGTAGACCAAGATGTTGTGGTTGAAGAGCATCGGGCCAATAACCGGGATTTCTCCCAGGATCGGGATCTTGATATCAGAGAGCGAGAACTTATTCGTATTGAAGAGTTCTGCCTTCTTCGTCATCCACGTTCCGTAGAAGAAAGTCGTCAGACCCGCTGCCAAGACGTTCAAGACCACACCGACGATGATTTGATCCACGCCGTACTTGACCGAGAAGAGCGCCAAGAGGCATCCCAGGAAAGCACCCGCGATCGGCGCTGCGATCAGACCGGCCCATGAAGTCTGGAAGTACGAGGCTGCCATAACGCCTGCGAAAGCTCCCAAGAGCAGGTCACCTTCAATGGCAATATTGACAACGCCAACACGTTCTGAGACAACGCCCGAAAGCGAGCCGAAAATCAGAGGCGTTGAGATTGCGACTGTCGAATACAGGGTCGAGGTCAGTGTCACGGCGCCACTCGAACCAGAACCTGCATAGACCATGAATCCGAAGACCGTTGCGACTCCCGCGGCGATCATCATGGTGATGTCGAGCCAGCGCGGATTCTGCCTACGTGCCCAAACCGAGTAGATCGACCACGCGGCCACCGCAAGAGTCAGTGCTGTCAGCACCAGAAGGATCGGGCGTCCGGGGGTGACAATATCGTCGATATTGAGGCTCTGAGACTTGTCATTGAGCCGGATGGTGACATCACCACTGACCTTGAGCGCGAAAAGAATCTGCAGGAGCGCTGCCAGAACGTAGACAACTGGCATCTTCCATGAACGCTTGAGCTGAACGTCATTCATTGCTTGCGCCTGGCTCATCGTGCCTCTCCTTCCGAATCGGTGGAGGCGCCATCGATGGCGGCATCGCCGCCCTCAGACGCTGCGTTTTCCTTCACTGCCGAGGCCGAGGCCGGACTCTTCCCGTCCTCTTCAGTGTGCTCATCGCTGAGCTCAGCGAGCTCGCCTCGCAAGCTCTTCTTGGTTTCCTTGGGAAGGTGGAAGAGCCAGCGAACAAGCATAGGAGCAGCAATGAGCAAAACGATCACTGACTGGAGGATCAGGATCATATCGATCGGGACGCCCTTCGCCTGCATGGTGTAGCCACCTGCTTTAAATGCGCCAAAGAGGATGCCTGCGCCAAGGGTACCCAGCGGCTTGTTCCGGCCCAGAAGAGCAACCGTGATGGCGTCAAAACCAATGGAGCCGGCGATATCTCGCGAGACGTAGCCGACAGTGCCCAATGCCTCGTTTGCGCCGGCGAGGCCGAGGAAGGCACCTGAGATCGCCATGGTGATTGCGGTGATCTTCCCGACCGAGATACCAGCGGTACGGGCGGCCTCGGGATTGGCGCCAACAGCGCGGATTTCAAAGCCCAAAGTCGAGCGCTCAATGAGCCACCAGAAAATGATCACCGCAAGGAGAGCAACGAAAATACCCACGTGAATCTTGAAGGGGGCATCCAAGATGCGGGTAAAGGCAGCTGAATCCGCAACCTTCGGAGTTTGAGGCTGATTAGAACCGGGAACCTGCCACGACTTCTTCGAGAGGATGTAACCCAGCGCTAAGGTCGCAATCGAATTCAACATGATGGTGACGATGACTTCGTTTGCACCGGTCTTTGCCTTGAGAACACCGGCAATTCCCGCATAGAGCGCGCCGGCAACCATCGCGGCAAGAAGAGCGACAAGAGTGTGAATAACGGGAGGCAAGTTCATTGCGAAGCCAACCCAGACCGCGGCAAGAGCACCAAAAATAATCTGGCCTTTACCACCGATGTTGAACAGGCCCGCGCGGAAGCCCAGAGCAAGACCCAAACCGCCCAATACCAGGGGGATTGAGAAGAAGAGGGATTCAGTCAGCGGCTTGATCTGACGTTGGAAGCTGCGAGCGCCTGGATCAAAGATCGCTCCTCGGAACATCGCGTAGTATGCATCGACTACAGATGCGCCGGTCATTGCGATCAAAATCGCGCCGATGGCGAAGGCGATAAGAACCGCGAGAATGGAAACGAACCACCGCGATCCCAGGATGTGACGGCACACAACCAGTGCCTTCGAAGGACGTTTTGCCTGGGTCATCAGTTTTCCTCCACGTGTGAATCCGAAACCTCAGCGTGTTCCTGCTCGCCCGCCACAGCCTCGTCATAGGGAACACCGGCCATCATCAAACCGAGCACATCACGCGGGGTATCTGCAGGAACGATACCCATCACGCGGCCTCGATACATCACGACGATGCGATCGGCCAGCGAGATCACTTCATCCAATTCGGATGAAATCAACAGAACGGGAATGTTCTGGTCTCGAACCTCAACGATGCGCTTGTGGATGAACTCGATCGAGCCCACGTCCACGCCACGAGTTGGCTGGTTCGCAACAAGCAGGTTGAGGTCCTTTGACATTTCGCGCGCGACGACGACCTTTTGTTGATTTCCGCCCGAAAGCGAGGAAATCGGATCGTTAATCGACGTCAGGCGAATATCGAATTCTTCCTCTTTATCCCGCGCATTTTGAGCGATGATTCCGAGCTTGAGCATGGGCCCAGCCGCGAAATGCGAGTCCTTGTACTGATCCAAGACCAGGTTTTCAGCGATCGAGAAAGAAGAAATAATGCCGTCGGTCGAGCGGTCCTCAGGAATGAAGCCGATCCCAGCATCCAAGGACTTGCGGGGGTTGGCGTGCGTGATGTCGATTCCTTCAAGGAGGATCTCACCGGAGTTGGGAGTAGCCAAGCCCAAAATGGTCTGCGCCAGTTCGGTTTGACCATTGCCTTGAACGCCAGCAACCGCAACAATCTCACCACGCTCGACGGTGAAAGAAACGTGGTCGAGGAGGGGCAAGCCCGAAGGAGAAAGCATGGAGATCTCCTTGAACTCCAATCCCCCACCGCTTGGATGCGCCTCCGCTTTATCAACGCGCATCATGACCGAGCGGCCGACCATCTTATTGGCAAGCTCGGATTCGGAATCCTGTGGCGATGCTTCACCGACGACGGTTCCGCGTCGAATGACGGTGATTTCATCCGCAACTGCTCGGACCTCGCGCAATTTGTGGGTAATGAAGACGATCGATGTTCCCGCATCGGCAAGTTGACGCATGATCGCCATGAGTTCATCGGTTTCTTGGGGAGTCAAAACCGCCGTTGGTTCATCAAGAATAAGGACTTTTGCTTGACGCGAGAGGGCCTTAACGATTTCGACTCGCTGCTGGGCACCAACAGAAAGGTCTTCGATGAGGGCATCGGGATCGAGATCGAAACCAAAGCGTGCAGAGACTTCTTTAACAGTGCGTCGTGCCTGCGCAAGATCAATCAATCCGCTTGCTTTTGTCGGTTCAAAACCCAAAGCGATCGATTCTGCGACGGTAAAGACCGGGATCAGCATGAAGTGCTGGTGAACCATTCCAATCCCCGCGGCAACCGCATCACCGGGGCCGTTGAAGTGGACCGGCTTCCCATCGATGAGGATTTCTCCTTCATCGGGCTGGTGAAGGCCGTAGAGCACATTCATCAGCGTTGATTTACCGGCTCCGTTTTCACCAAGAAGCGCGTGAATATGCCCTTCTTCGATGGTGAGGTTGATGTCATTATTTGCGACCAGAGGACCAAAACGTTTGGTGATCCCCTTGAGTTCCAACTTCACTGTAACTCTGCCCTTCTGCGCGGTTGAGTCTCGGTTTCAGGATAGCTGATACAGCGAAGGCGCGGTGGAGAGACCACCGCGCCTTCACTTAGTATTCACGAATCACTTCGGGGAGTTCGTGGACTCAACCTTCAGTTCGCCCTTCTTGATCTGATCGGTGAGCTTGGTGAGCTCGTCCTTCAGATCCTGAGGAACCTTGGAATCGAACTCGTGGAAGGGAGCGATGGAGACGCCACCGTTTTCCAGAGTACCCACGTAAGGAGTCGCGCTGAACTTGCCGTTCACGGAGTCGGTGATGGCCTGCTCAACCGAAGCACCGATTTCCTTCATGACCGAGGTCAGAATGATCGACTTGTAGTCGGGGGCAGATTCGTACCAGTCGGAGTCAACACCCACGATGTAGGTCTTGCCGTCAGCCTTTGCAGCAGCAGCTGCACCCAGGCCCACAGGACCGGCGACGGGCATGATGATGTCAGCACCCTGGTCGATGAACTGCTGTGCCTGCTGCTTGCCCAGTGCCTGATCATCGAAGGACTGGGTGAAGGAGCCGTTCTGGGTTGCCTTGTCCCAGCCGAGAACCTGGACGTTCGCGCCCTTTGCCTTGTTGTAGGCTGCGACGCCATCGGCGAAGCCGTCCATGAAGACGGTAACCGAAGGAATCTGGATACCACCGAAAGTGGCGACCTTGCCGGTCTTGGTCATGCCTGCTGCGGCGTAACCAGCCAGGTAAGCAGCTTCAGCAGTGTTGAAGAGAAGAGGACGTGCGTTCTCGACGGTGACGGTCTTGTTGGAGTCATCCGAGAAGGAAGAGTCGACAAGTGCGTAGTGGACGTCCTTGTTTTCGTTTGCAGAGGCGTGCAGTGCCTTCTCCAGGTTGAAGCCAACGCCGATGATCAGGTTGCAGCCGTCGGAAACCATGGATTCAGTGTTGGGGACGAAGTCCGCCGAGGAGGAGGACTCTGCCGTGTTGATCTGAATGCCGAGCTTCGACTGTGCGGACTTCAGGCCGTTGTATGCGGATTCGTTGAAGGACTTGTCGTCCCAACCGCCAGCATCAGAAACGGCGCAAGCCTTGAAGCTTGCGCCATTGGAAGATGCGCTCGAGGTCGAGCCGGAATCCGAAGAGGGCTTCGAACCGGACGAGCACGCGGTCAGTGCGAGCGTAGCAACGCCAGCGACTGCAACGATTCTTGTGAGGGTCTTCATGCCGTTATTCCTCCAAGTAGAGTGTGTTGATACACAGTAGGTTGGTTGCGACAGCGCGAATCAACCGCTTGGAAGACACGCGCACCACCGCTTGCGAGAACGCATACGTGTGCTGCGTTGACGCCCATTTAGAGTTTCTCCCATCGCATTCGGACGCGTCAAGGCGAATCGGCCTCAGCGCGATAACGAATCGATAAAAGTCATATTTTCCGTCCATGCATACGCTTGTGGGCGGCAGGACTTCTCAATCCCACCGCCCACAAACGCAGGTCACTCAGGCTTTCCACCGGCATATCCCGGCGAATACCGAGTTCCTATCATGCGAATTTGCGACGCATCACCAAGCCGAGACCACCCATACCGAGAGCAGCCAAAGCGACCAGCGCGGCCTCGGAACCGGTACGTGCCAGCTTCTTGCCCGCGACGCCCTTTGCGTTCGTCGCTGCAGCGCCGGGCTGTTGTGCCGCAACCGGGCAGGTGACTTGAACGGTCAGTCCCGAGGCCTCGGGAACGACGGTGCCGAAGTCGGTCTCAACGGTGACGGGAAGCGAGAGCACTCCCCCTTCGGGCTTGGCAGCGCACACCGACATCGGCAGCGAGGCCTTCAGAGTTGCCTGGCCTGCGCCATCGGTTGTGATAATCGATGCCTCATCGGATGCGTGCTCTTCGCGCAGCGAGTTGTTGACGCTTGCATTGACAACTACCGATCCGAAGGAGACCTTGACATTTTGGGTCTTCCCGGGGCCCTCGGAGAAGGACAGGCCGCGCAAAGGCACGGTGAATTCCTGATCGGGAGCAACCGGATCGCTCGGGAGCGTCACACCAATTGCCTGCTTGAGAGTCGCAGCCTTGATGCCATTGTGTGCAGCCAGATACTCGTTGAACTTATCGCGGTCGAGGTTGCCCAGAACCGTCTTCGTTCCACGGGTGAGTGCCGGGAAGGTGTCGCCTCCAGCAAGGAGGAAGGTCACCGACCCAACCGTGTATTCCTTGTTCATATCGATGGGCGCGCCATTGACGAGCAGCGAGGTGATGCGCTCACCGTAGGGCTTGGAAGGATCGTAGGTGTACTGGACATTCTTTGACAGACCAAGCTTGAGCAGCGGGCGCGAGTTCTGAGAGTTCAGGTTCGTCTTCCACTGTTCTTCCAGAGCGTCCTTCACATCGGAGCCCTTGATGGTCACGTATCCCAGCTCGTTGGAGAAGGGCATGACGTCGTAGCTCTGCTTGTAGGTGATGGTGCCATCGCTACCGGGTTCAAGATCTGCGCGCAGACCGCCAGCATTGATCATGCCGATATCAACGGGGTTCCCATCGGGTGTGCGGATTGTTTCGCGCATCGCGTCAGCCGCCAGGTTGCCCAGGGTCGACTCGATACCGCGGTTACCGCCCTTTTCAATGCTTCCATCGGGGGCCTCGAAGATTCCGCGGTGGAAGCTCTCGGTGTAGCCCCGTGCTACGACCTGAGCGCCGGCGACGGCCGAGGCCTGCTGCGCGCGGGTGACAACTGCCTTCGTCTGCGGGTCTTCACCGCACTCGTAGACGGTTGCCGCGGGGATCAGCTTGGTGTCGGCCTTGACGACCTTTCCGGTCGCCGTATCGTAGGAGATCTGAATCAGGCCCAGGTTATCCGTGTAGGAACCGGAAGCAACGCCCGCCAGAAGGGGGTTCTGCGAGGTGAGCTCGACCGCCGAATCGACATGGTCAAACTCGTAAGGGACGTGCGTGTCGCCACCCATGAGGCCGTCAACATCGGGGCCCATCTTCGGGTAGTTGTTCTTCACGTCATCGTCAAGCATGGCGATGACGATCTGCGCGGTTCCGTCCTGCTTGAGCTGCTTCGCCAGGGTGTTGATCTTGGCGATTGGATCCTTGAAAGTCAGGCCTTGAGTGGTTCCGGGGCTGAGCTTGTAGGGAACGTCCTCGGCAATCGCACCGATGAACGCGACCGTCACGCCCGAAGGAGAGGTCCACAGCTTGTACTCTCCCAGGTAGGGAGTGCCCGCTCCCCACGTTCCCATTCCTTCAACGTTTGCTGCAAGGTAGGGGAAGTTCGTTTGAACGAACTCAGAGGGGTTTGAGCCGTCGACGCGCTGCTTGAAGACTGCCTGGCCCATATCCAACTCGTGGTTGCCCATGGTCGAACCCAGGGGATGCATCGTGTTGAGCGCTTCGATGGTCGGGTTATCCTTCAACGCGCCCGAAGTGTAGGGAGACGCGCCAATGTTGTCGCCTAGCAGGGTGAAGCTTGAGTTCGGGTTCGTTGCGGTTGCGCGCTTGAGATAGCAATTCATCGCAGGAAGACCGGCCTCGACGACCTTGCGGGTCTTGCGATCCTTTTGCATCTCGATGTGTCCGTGCACATCGGTGAGGTTGTACAGGTCCAGGGTGACGATATCGGATGCGCCGCGATCCGTGCCAGCCGCGGGGGCCGGCGCGGGGGTGGCCTGGCTTGCCGAGGCCGTGGCTTCGGCGGCGGGAGTCGGCGCGGTGGCCTCGGGGCTGGCCTCCGTCGTCGAAGTCGCCTCGCCGGCGGGGTCTGCGAAGGCAGCTAGAGGAGTTGCGAAGAGCGCGAGGGCTGCGCCGGTCGCAATCACCGCCCTTCGGGTTCGAGTGAGCATATTGTTTCCTCTCATGATGGTTGGGTGAAGGTCAGAGGGTCCGGCGGCGCATGGCGCAGGCGATCACGCCCAGCACCAGGGCTCCCAGGGACAGCGGAATGGTTTCGTTCACGCCGGTCGAGGCCAGCTTGGAGCGCTTCTGCTTGGCTTTTGTTGCCGATGCAGACTGCTCGGGGTTACCTGCCGGGGCACTTGGATTGGTCGAGGCTTGAGTCGAAGGCTGGGCGGAGGGGCCAAGCGGCGGTTGGGCGATCGGAGTGGTGAGATTCAGTCCGATGATCTCGGGATTGTGGTCAGAGGCGCGGTAGGGGTTGTCAGCCTCGAAAGCTAGGTATGCGTTGTAGTTGGCGCGTGAGTATTCGAAGGCAATGCTTTCTTGTGCGTTCACTGCCCACGACTTCACCTCGGTGATCAGCGGGTGCGCTGCAGAGTTCGCGAAGACGTGGTCCATCGATCCAGAGCGACCGCCATAGACGTAGGAGGAGTCACCGTGACCTGACTCGTGGGTCCAGCCCGCATCGGTCAGGACTTTCAGAGGTTCTTCCATCGTGTAGGCGTTGAAGTCACCGACAAGCAGTGTCGGGGTTCCGTTGAAACGCTGTGCGAAGGTGGCAAGTGCGCGGGCCTGCTTGACGCGAACTCCATTGGAGTTCCCCTGACCATCGCCGTTGTCAGTGTTGGCTGCCGCTTCCGCGCCGGACAAGTTCTTGGGTGCAGAGCCCTTGGACTTGAAGTGGTTGGCAATGACAACGAAGTTCTTGCCTTCGTGGTTTGCATCAGTGATCGGCTTGAATTCTTGAGCCAGGGGCTGACGCGCGAGGCCCGTGTACGCCGGATCGTCGTAAATGACGGAGTCGCCAACCGGGGTAATTGTTGCCTTCTTGTAGATGAAAGCGATGCGGATGACGTCTTCGTTTGCGGGAACGGTTGAGGGACTGGGGACATAGGCCCAGACCTCGGATCCTGCAGCTGCATTGAGCGCATTCACGAGGCTCTTGAGCGCACCGTCACGGTCGGTGCTCACACCCGATGCTACGGGGTTTTCGATTTCTTCCAATGCCACGACGTCGGCATCGATCGTATTAATCGCCTGAACGATCTTGGTCTGCTGGTTCGCAAAAGCTTGCGAGGACCAGGCGCCGCGGAGCTTGCAGTTCTTATCGGTCACGTACTTGTGGTCGCGGTCCTCGTATCCCTTGCATCCGGGTTCGTTTTCACCCAGGTCAGAGAAGTAGTTGAGGACGTTGAAGGTTGCAACCTTCGTATCGCCACTGACTGTAGGAGCAGCGGGCCGCTCCCCCGTGATGGTCACCGGCGAGCGATCAGGATTTCCAGCGGTCATCTGCGTGGGTTGGAAAACAAAGCTCCCGAAGCGTGATTCCAAGACAACGGGTTTAGTGAAAGTGACGTGGTAGCCCACGCGCGCAGGTGCTCCATTGGCAAGGTAGGCGTAGCGTTCTTTGTGCCCGTTTTGCTTGAAGTTCGTCAGGTCCGTGGTCGAGGCATCGTCCAGGTCGATGGTCTTGGCGGCGTTTTCAGCCTCGTAGGCTTGAGCAGCAGCGCCGGGGGCAACAACGTCGGTTGCGGTACGCAAAACCTCAGTTCCGGGAGTGAGCGAAAGTGTCCCGTATCGGTTGGTCTTGTAGTTATCGGTAATCGTCCACGTGTCCTTGGGCAGAACCAGCATGGATTCAAGCGCTTCCATCTGGTCTTGAGTGGGCACGCCGCTCAGTTCCGTTGGCTTGACGGGATCACAATCAGTAGCAGCGGTAATACTCTGCGGAAGCAATTGGGTCAGGCTCTGGGTTGCGGCGGTCGCATTTTGCACGCCTGAATACTCAGCGACCTTGCCTTTGACAACGACACAGTCACCAATGGAGGGCATCGTCGCAGAGGATTTTCCAATGAAGACGAATAGGCCGTCGGAGGTGGTTCGCGCGGGGTCCCAGGTTCCGCCTGTTCCGGGGGTTTGGATGGTGAAGCCTTCGAGGCCCTTGAGGTTTGCGTTCTCTCCCTTGGGGTAGGCCGCGGTCACGACGCCTTTGGTTTCGACCGTCTGATTGATCAGCTGGGAGTCGTCCCCGTCGCCCGGGGTCTGAATATCCGGGATCGATACCAGCGCACTCACCGCGCGCGTCTGCCTTACATGTGCCGAGGCCTCGACGCTGGGTGTGGGCGTCGAGGCCTGAGTTTCGCTTCCCGATGTCGGGTCTTCGCTGGAATCCGCGTAGGCAGCTAGCGGCATTCCGAAAAGGGAAAAGGCTGCCAGAGCACCGATCACTGTTCGCTTCTTCGCACGCAGCATGTGCAGCTTCCTCTCAAGGTGCACGATCAAAATGCATGGGCGCTGCAAGAACCGCAGTGCCCGGGGCCAGCTCAGAGGATCTACCGAGCTGCAGCCTCAATCACTCAAAAGAGTAGCAAGCTCAAAGGATACAAAAGTACGATTTTCGAATATCTCAGAATCACTCCTGAAAATCGTCAGCAAACCCACAGCTGCGTTTGCGGTTTTCGCACGATATAGGTGGTTTTTCTCCCCTCACAACCCATCACATGAGAAGCTTCGACTCGACAAGCCCGCACCGACTAGTCTGGACTCATTAGGACATTTCAGGAAGGAATATCGACGATGTCTCAACCCCCGCTCCCTCCGACTCCTCCAGTTCCGCCTCCCGGACAGCTGTTCCAGCCGGGGCAGCCTGCAGTGACTCCTGGACAGCCGGAGCAGTCTCAACCAAAGAGGCGATCGATCGTTCCTCCCCCACCCGAACCTGGACAGCAATACGGGCAGGCGGCTTTTGTTGCGCAGCAATACCAGCAAGCCCCCGGTTTCCAACAGGCTCCTGTGAATCCTCAACAATTCCAGCCAGGCTCCGCATCTGCTCAGCAGTTCCAAGCAACTCCAGCGGCCCAACAACCTCCGGCAGCCGCGTTCCCTGCTTTCATGCCCACGCAACCACTCGGGGAACCCGGCGAATGCGCGCTCGCGATGCGCGGCCTCGTGAAGATCTTCGGAAACTTGGTTGCGGTGGCGAACCTCAACTTGGACATCCCCAAGGGGTCTTTCTACGGGTTTGTCGGCCCCAACGGTGCGGGCAAGTCCACAACCCTCAATATGGCGACCGGTTTGCTTACCCCGGATTCTGGAACCGCTTTCGTCAACGGAATTGATGTGTGGGCCGATAATCTTGCCGCCCGCGCGCAGCTTGGCGTCATGCCCGATGGGATGCGCCTGCTCGACCGCCTTTCCGGCCCTGATTTCTTGGTTCACGTCGGAATGCTGCGTGGTTTACCTCGCGAAACTGCTCGCGAGCGCGCACAGCAGCTGCTGGCAACTTTGGACCTCGTGGATGCAGGTAAGAAGCTCATCTCCGACTACTCGGCGGGTATGACGAAGAAGATCTCCCTAGCTGCGGCCCTCATCCACGCGCCCTCGGTCTTGGTCCTCGATGAGCCTTTCGAGGCGGTCGACCCGGTTTCAGCAGCGAACATCCGCCAGATCCTCATCGATTTCACCCACCGGGGCGGAACGGTCATTTTGTCCAGCCACGTCATGGCCACCGTTCAGCAGCTGTGCACTCATGTTGCCGTGATTAATCACGGACAGGTTTTGGCTTCTGGAACAACTGCAGAAGTGGCGGGCGACATGTCCCTGGACGAGCGTTTTGCTCAGTTGGTGGGCGGCTTGCACACGAGCGAAGGGCTGTCATGGTTGGCCAACTGATTCGTTTGAAGCTGCGCATCATGTGGAACGTGATGTGCAAACAAGTCGTCGTGCTGCTCCTGTCGCTCATGGCGCTTCTGTATGGTTTGGCAATGGTCGGCGCTCTGTACGTTGGCGTCCTGGCTTTACATGAATCTATCCCGCCGGAATTCATCATGCTCATCGGCCCCTTGGTTTTCCTCGGGTGGCTGATCCTGCCACTGTTGTTCTCGACGATGGATAACACCCTGGAACCACGTCGACTTTCTCCTTTCATTGCGCCCTCACCCAAGCTTGGCTTTGCTCTTGTTGCGGCGTCAGCGCTTGGAATTGGCGGGATTTTTTCATTACTCCTCTTCTTTGTACCCGCTTGGTATTTCCTCACTCGCGGTGAATTACTGCTCTCACTTGGCGCAGCCTGTGCTGCTATTCTTACCCTCCTCACTGCTGTCATTTGGGCAAAGTCCGTGACGACGTGGGCGGGAAACCAAGTTTTGAAAAACTCGCAGCGTAAGAATTTTGCGTCTTTTATCGGTTCGATGATTTTCGTTGCAGTTTTCGCACCGATGGGAATCTGGACGCAGTTTCTTATTCGCAATTTTTCCTACGACGCAGTTCTTGCCTTCGCTTCCAAGGTCTACACCACACCTTTTGGTGCCTTTTACGGGGTACTTGAGTCCTTGCGGCAAGGGGACTACCTCTTTGCGGGAATTCGCTGCGCAATCGGCCTTGCGACTCTCGCCCTTGGTTGGGTCGTTTGGATCCGCGTGTTGAAACCGTCGATGTACGGCAGCGCAAACCGTGTCTCCGCCAAAGCGCGCGAGGCCATTGAAGCTGGCCACTATCACGTTGATGAGGCACGCGCCGAGGCTGATTTGGCAAAGCAGCGCTCGGATTCGCGTTCGGCAGGACTCAAGCGCGTTCAACGCTGGCAGGCGCTCGGGCTTTCAGGCCGCTCGGCTGCGATGGCGACGAAGACGGCTTACTACTGGCTCCACGATTCTCGACTGTCAGTGTCCTTGGGCTCGACGATCCTCTTCCCGGTGATGGCAGTTCTCATGGACTACATGATTGACAGTGACGTGCGTGAATTCATGCCTTTCACTTTCGGCTTCTTCCTGTACTTTGCTCCGATCGTCATCGGCGCAAATATCGGTGCAAATATGCAATATGACTCAACAGCTGCATGGGTGCCGATTGCTGCCGGAATGACCGGGCGCGAAGATCGCTTAGGCCGTCTTCTGGGGTCTCTAGCTATTGTTACCCCGGTTATCCTTGTGGCCTCGGGAGCAGCATCCGTCATTATGGGCAAGAGCGTGCTTGATATCGTCTACACACTGTGCTTGTGCATTCTCTTCCTGACTGCCTCATCAGGAATCGCGACCGTTGTCGGAAGTCGCTGGGTCTACCCCGTTCAGCAACCTGGCGCATCTCCTCTGTCGACGCGAGGCGCAGGGGCTGGAATGGTGGCGATGTGGGCGACCTCTGCTGCCATGCTGGGCGGTTTGTTGGTCGCTTTGCCCGGCTGGCTTGCCTTGATGTTTACCACCGGCACAGGAATCCCCTTCATTATCGCTGTGGTCGTGTCTTTGGCCTGGAGCGCAGCCATCATCGCAATTGCAGTGGTGTGGGGTGGACGCTTGTGGGACCGCTATAAGGTCGAGATGCTGACAACAATGAAGTCCTGGGCGGGAAACTAGAAGTCTCGTTTTCCACCGATTGACATACGGGTGTGGCCCGCAGGAATTCCTGCGGGCCACACCCGTTATACGCGATATGTTCAGCGAGCCTGGTAGGTCAGGCAGTCAGCGCCGACGGATCCCACGCGAATCGCCGAAGCGGTGCATTCCAGACCGGTGTTGAAGGAGCAATCTGCCTTCTGGCAGGCGCCAACAACCGGGCTCTTGCGCTCGAGGCCACCACGAACCGAGAGCGGAACGAAGGTTGCGCAGGTACGTCCGTAGCCGATGGTCACGGCGCCAGCAGCGCAGCCATTGTTGTTGTACGAGCACTCCGAAACGGAGCAGTCCTGGACCAGGGGAAGGTCGATGGTCGTCATGATGTTCTCCTTGAAGAGTCGACACAAATTGTTAAGACCCCTCAAGGATGCATGTTTTATTTCAAAAAACGTAGAGCAACGTTTTTTGCGCGGAATATCAACGAAAACCGAGTGTCGTTTCCGAAGAATGTTCACGTAATTACGATAAAGTCCAACCGGCTATTTGCCTCAGGTTAGGCTGTGCTACACAAGGTATGGCACTGCGAGTTCTACTCGTCAAGAAGCTCTGCATTCAGTAGCCAAGCTTCTTCCATCTCGTCAATTTCCTGGCGAATCTGAGTTGACTGCGCAGACAAGTCCGTCATCTCTTCTAGAGCGCTCTGATCCTCAGCAATGCGCGCAGCACATTCAGCAAGCTTTTCTTCGACCTTTTCAAGGCGTGTGCGCAAGGTATCGATCTTGCGTTCAAGCCGTGCGCTTTCTTTCTTTGCCGCTCGTCGCGCAGCAGAATCAGTCATCCCCGAGCCTGTGGCGTCTGCGGAAGATTCCTCCCCCGCCGCATTTCCAGATTGACGAGGCCCTGCCGCACTTTCGCGAGCATCGGGAGACTTTGCGCCACCGGCCTCGCGAATACTCAAGTATTCTTCAACTCCCCCAGGAAGAGCACGAAGGCTTCCATCCCCCAAGAGCGCAACCTGGTGATCGGTCGCGCGTTCGAGCAGGTAGCGATCGTGACTGACAACAACCAAGGTTCCCGGGAAGGCATCAAGGAGGTCTTCCATTGCAGCCAAGGTATCCGTGTCAAGATCGTTCGTCGGCTCATCGAGAAGAAGAACATTGGGTTCAGCCATGAGTAGGCGCATGAGCTGCAGACGTCGCCGCTCACCACCAGAGATCTCACTGACCCGCGTCCAAGCGCGCTCGCGAGTAAACCCCATTCTCTCCGTCATCTGCGAAGCGGAAACTTCCTTACCGTCAACGATCACACTGTGGGCAACCGCGTCCACGGCCTCGACGACGCGAAGATCACTGAGCTCGTCAAGCTCGTGAGTATCCTGCGAAAGGGTAGCAATCTGGACGGTCTTTCCGCGTTTTACTCGGCCGCTTGTTGGCTCCAGATCACCACGAAGAAGGTTAAGGATCGTCGTTTTACCTGCGCCGTTCACGCCGACGATTCCCACTCGCTCCCCCGGTGCCAAGCGCCAGGTCACGTGGTCAAGGATCGTGCGCCGACCACCGTTGGGAGTGTCGAAAGAAACGCTCACGTCTTCAAGATCGACAACGTCTTTCCCGAGGCGCGCGGTCGCCATTTTGACCAATTCAACGCTGTCCCTAGGCGGGGGAACGTCAGCGATCAGAGCCTCGGCCGCAGCGATGTGGAACTTTGGCTTCGATGTGCGCGCCGGAGCTCCACGACGAAGCCAGGCGAGTTCTTTCGTCAAGAGATTCGCGCGCTTCTTAGCGGCGACATCGGCCTGGCGGACACGCTCGGCTCGCGCCAAAGTGTACGCAGCGTAGGAGCCATCATAGATTTCTACGCGGCCAGGAATCTGAGGACGAGAACCGCCCGGGTCGATCCCGGGAACGACTTCCCAAATGGTCTCGCACACTGCGTCCAAGAACCAACGGTCGTGGGTGACAGCAATCAATGCGCCGCTTGCGCCTGGGCGCGCAAAACGCGCATTCAAGTGGCGCGCGAGCCACGCAACACCTTCCACATCAAGGTGATTCGTTGGTTCATCCAAGCAAACGACATCGGAGGGAAGCGCAAGCACCCGTGCAAGGTCAACGCGGCGACGCTGCCCACCAGAGAGCGTTCCAACCAGAGCATGCAGGTCGATATCGGCCAAGAGACCCGCGTGAATATCGCGGATTGAACTCTGCGAAGCCCACTCGTATTCTTCAAGTCCCGGGTGAACAGCATCCATCACTCGGACATTGTCATCAAGGTGATCCGCCTGCTCGAGCATGACCACACGCAAACCATCGCGAGTGATCACTTGCCCGTCGTCGGGTTGCTGCATCCCTGCGACTAGGCGCAAAAGCGTGGATTTTCCGGCGCCGTTGGGCCCTAAGATTCCGATTCGCGACGTATCTTCAACGCTAATATCGACATCGGCCAAGAGCTGACGCGAACCCGCGAGTGCTCCCAGAGATTGTGTGCCTAGTAGATGTGCCACCTAGCATTCCTCTTCTTCGACAATTGCGCCGCGCGCGGGACCCGAGGTGGGCAGGGTGGCACTCACTTCGGGGCTGTGTGCCAAGGCCTCCGCAAGCTCGTCGGAGTGGTTCTTGTCGCGGGCGAGCACTGCAATCGTTGGTCCAGAGCCGGATAGTATCGCCGCGCAGGCACCAGCTGCCCGCGCATCGCGAATTGTTTCGGCAAGCTCGGGATACAGATGGAGCGCGGGCGCGGTTAAGTCATTACTCAACACCGGTGCCACGCTTGTTGCATCCCCCAGCAGCGCACTCTGATCTTCTTGGCTCAAAGGCGCGGGCTCTATTCCTGTAGCGTTATTTTCCGCTTCTCTCAAAGCATCCAGTGTTTTAAAGACCTCAGGAGTCGAGAGTCCCCGGTGCGCGCGGACCATGACCCAGTGATGGCGCGGCCACGTCGAGGCATCAGAGCCAAGCAAGGGGGTCAGAAGATCTCCGCGTCCCTCCCCTACGCTCATGCCACCCATGATGCAGGCGGGAACATCCGCGCCAAGCCCGCGCCCGATCTGGCACAACTGCTCGAGGCTCAGTCCCAGCTCCCATAAACGGTTGCATGCAACCAATGCAGCTGCTGCATCTGCCGATCCCCCGGCCATTCCTCCAGCGATGGGAATGTGTTTGTCCACGCGGATTGACACTCCCGCGCTGGTTTGCGCCCAGGGGCCCGTGGCTGCGAGCTTTTGGAGGACTTTCGCCGCGCGGTAAGCCAGGTGTGATGTGGGATCTAGCTCGCTCATGAGCTGGGTCGCCCCCTGGTCAATGCTTCCGTCTGCTGCGTATGCATGGGTTTCGATGTGAATCCCCGGCGACTTGGCCGTGCGCACGCTGACGTGCTCGCGGATATTCAAGCATTCGAATACAGTGACGAGGCCGTGGTAGCCCTGCGCATCCGGCTGACCAGCGCGCAGGATGAGGTTCACTTTCCCCGGTGCGGATGCATGTACCTCACGCACTGGGCGACTCCGCCTGGCGTTCCTTCGCGTAACGATCTTGAGCAGGTAGTGGAATTGTTCCTTCAGCTCTCATTTCGAGCAGAGCGCGACCAAGTCGCACATAGTCCTCAATCCCGAGCTTTTCGCCTCGAATAGAAGAATCCACCTGGGCGCGATCGCACAGCTCTTGGGCGGTGTCTGCGCCTCCCGCCCAATTCTTCAAGGCGGCGCGCAGAGTCTTGCGCCGTTGCGAGAAGGCGGTGTCGCAGGCCTCGAAAGTCGCAAGACGCAAGGCGGTGTCTCCGCGCGGGGTCTCCAAGCGACGCAGGGATACCAGCGCCGAATCGACGTTGGGAATGGGCCAAAACACGGAACGTCCAATGGTTCCAGCACGGTTCGCATTTCCGTACCAGGCAGCCTTGACCGAGGGAACGCCATAGGTTCGCGAACCCGGCTCTGCAGCCAAACGATCTGCGACCTCGGCTTGAACCATGACCATGGCATAGTCAAGCGAAGGGAAAGACTCCATCATCGACAGCAGCAAAGGTACCGCAACGTTATAGGGAAGATTCGCGACCAGGTGCGTTGGAGCATCCCAGTCAACCCCAAAGTCCGCCAAGCCTTCGATTTGCACGGCGTCACGATTAACAACGTGGAGGCGCTGGGCTGCATCAGGCATACGCTGAGCAACGGTCACGGGCAGGGCGCGAGCTAAAACGGGGTCAATTTCGATCGCCCGAACCCACGCACCGGCCTCGAGAAGTCCAAGAGTTAAGGAACCGAGGCCCGGCCCAACCTCAACCACCTGAGTCCCCTCACCGATCCCCGCATCTCGAACGATACGGCGGACGGTTCCGGCATCGTGAACGAAGTTCTGTCCCAGGGTTTTCGTGGGGCGAACTCCCAGTGCTTCGCATATTGCGTGCACTTCGATGGGGCCAAGGAGCCCGCTCTCACTGGGTTGCGCGTCATTGGGCAGACGCGGGGTGGAATAACGACGGGTTGAACTCACGCACCCATCCTAATTGATCAGTACCAACCGACGGAGTTTGAATGCGCGAGCGCCGAACACGGCCTGCCGTAGCGACCCGCAATGTAGCCTAGACCCCAGTTGATCTGAGTGACGGGGTTGGTCTGCCAATCCGCCCCAGCCGAGGCCATCTTGCTTCCCGGGAGAGCCTGCGGAATACCGTAGGCACCGGAGGAGGCATTCTTCGCGTAGGGATTCCAATGCGATTCACGGTTCCACAGGGCAACGAGGCACTGGAACTCGGAATCTCCCCAGCCTCGGGCAGCAACCAAAGGTTTGGCGAGGCTCCGCGGGTCTTCACCCGAATAGGTCAGCGGAATATTGGCCGCGACCATGGCCTGTGCCACTTCAGCGGAGTTACCACCAGCAGCTGTAATTTCGGCTGCACTTGAGAGCGTACCGAGTTTTGCGCGGTAGCGAATGGAGCGGGTCCCGTCCTCTTCGGTCTTCTCTTCAAGAGTTGCCTTGGGGTCAAGTCCGGCCTCGATCAGAGCCTTCGGGGTGACCTCTTTGGTTCCGATTGAGCGGATCTGAGCACTGGGCTCGCGAACCACCTTTGAGTTGAGCGGCGCCTCGAAGCGCTCACCGCCGTCAACGTTTTCGCTCCACGTCATCTCTTCGGCTTCGCCTTCAACGCCCTTGGTCGTCACCTGTTCTTCGCCGGCGAAAAGCTGGTCGGAGTCTTGGCGGTGTTCTTCAAAGGGAATGGCGACCTTGCGAGGAGCAAGTGAGCGCGTGACTTTGTGAATATCGATCGAGAGTCCCTCGGCAGTGGACTTTACCTCGACTCGATCAAGGGGACTGAGGGTGATTCCCTCTTTTTCCAGGATCGAGCGGGTATCCATGCCTTCTCGTGCGGTGATCGTGCGAGTATTTCCGTCAACGATGACCTTGACTTGTCGGGTCTGCGAAACCAGCGGGGTCAGGCTCGAGCGCGAGCTGGAGCGGTCGACTGCAAGAATTGCTTTCCCGGAATCCACTCCCATATCTGCCAGTACTCCTTCTGCGGAAGGAGCCGTGGACCATAGCGTTTTGCGCGAGCCGTCAATGCTGAGCGTGTAGGGCTTCGCAGTACGCACGACGATGGTTTGCCCGTCACTGACCTGTTGGTGAATTGACGGCTGGATGAGGTCGTGTTCTGCCACCTCAACTCCGGCCTCGTTCAAGACGCCGGAAACCGAGTGCGCCCACGTCGAAACGGGGCGGATCACTCCGTCAACTTCAATATTGACCGTCGAGTGCTCGTGGGCGACGCCAATTCCCGCGATCCCGCACAGCACGAAGCCAGCTGCGCTCGCAGTAACGAGGACAGCTTGCTTCGATGGTTCCCAAGAGTGGGCGCGGGGACGGGAGTGGCGTGCGGATGTGGTCACAGAAGTCCTAGTGCTCGAGCGCAGGCGGGCCACTGTCCCCATCCGGAGCGGGCCTGGAGAGCCTGGGCACGCTGGGTCTGCTCCGCTGCCGAGGCCTCGGAAGGCAGTCCGGTACCACCCATTGCGCGCCACGTGGAAGCAGAGAACTGGTAGAGGCCGTAGTAGCCGTTACCGGTGTTTGTCGCGGGGTTGCCGCCGGATTCGCAGCGTGCGAGAGCGGCCCAGACGTCGTTGCCTGTCACGGTTGCCGACGAGGTCGATGAGGACGATGCGGCAGAAGATGACGAGGCCGCCGCCGCTTCCTTCGTTCCGATCTTGACGATCTGCTTGACCGGTTCGGTGCGGTTCTCGGACACTACCTGGCTGACGATTTCTTGACCATCGCGACGCTCAACGTAGACGCTCCTCTTGATGGACCCATCGGAGCCCTCTTGAACAACCTTGCGGGTCCCCTTTGCCAAGGTGGAGTCTTCTTGTTCTTCGACTTCCTTCGTCAGAGTTTCTTCACGTTCTTCAACGCCGCGCTGAACGCGGATCACTCGAAGGAAGCTTCCCTGCTCATCGCTGGTGAAGACGACGCGATCGAGGAAGGAAACGTCAACACCGGCTTGGGAAAGAAGATCGGCAGCACTTGCACCTTGGCGTGCGTCAACCGTGTGGGTCTGTCCGTCCGCAACGACGCGGATAGAACCGCTCGCTGTTAGGGCGGGAAGCTCTGCGCGAGAGGTCGAACGATCAGCGGCGATAATGGCGCCCTTCGTGCCGACTTGTCCCAGCAAGTCATCAATGTCGGTTGCGGTCGACCACGTGGGAGTGGAGACGCCATCGATATCGACCATGTACTGCTGAGCGCGGCGGACAAGGATGGTCTGTCCGTTACTCACTCGTTCATGGAGTGAAGGCGCGACAAGGTCGTGCGAAGAAACTTCAACACCCGCGGTTGCTAATACGTCTGAGACCTTGCCCATAAACCCTGAAACGGGGATAGATACGCCATCAACTTCCAGAGTGACATCACGGAAGGACGAGGCGACGGCAGTACCGGCGATTCCGGTGACGGTCATGGCAGCAACTGCAGCGCTAGCGATAACAGCCTTGCGCGAGGGGTGTTGAATGTTCATATAGCTCCAAACTTCGGAGGTTTCGCCCTGGCAGTTTCACGAAGAAATGCGGCTCGCATGCGAGCCTGCGGCGAACGGACACTTCACACGCTACGGGGAAAATGAAATCCAAGCGAGCGATAGTGATACGGAACATACACATAAGCCACATAAATCACAGTTGTCACACCTGTAACAGCAGCTGAATGAGAGATTGATAAGTCAAATTGGCATTTATTCAGGGACGAACACTAGGATGGAGGGCAGATTGTCACCGCTGCAAAGAAGGGACCGTGAATAATGAAGTCACGCCAACGCGGGATCTACGCACTTGTAACGTGCATCGCCTTGGGAGTGTCCATGGCGGCATGTGGATCCTCGTCCAACGGATATATCCAGGGGGACGGCTCAGAACCCGCTTATAAAAAAACGGTCTTCTTCTCAACAGAACCCAACCAAGATCTCAGCGATTTGAGTTCTGTCTCTCCGCAGCCGGAAGGCAAGGAAACATTCAGCCCCGAAGATTCAAAACTCTTCCTCAACCGCTACCAGCTGCTCTACAGCAAAGATAGCCACTTACTGTGGGCAACGACCGATCGCGGTTCCTTTGATTTCACTTTTAAAGGCGTAACGGTATTGCCGCAAACAACTCAAGATGGTCACAAGATCATCAAGGTTGATTACACGATGAAGAACAATTCACGGAAGAAAGAGACTCCCGATAATGCCCTGCGTTGGGTGTTCTATATGGCTTCTTCTCCACTTCCGGGCACTGACATTGCCAAGCAATACGCTGCCCACACCATCGATGATCCAAATCAGTTGACGATTTTTAAGCTCACTGACGTCGAATCACAGCTATTGAAGGCACCTGACAACAGCCAATTCACCTCCGATGACGCTCAGGTGAAGGCTGCAGGCGAACCGGTCGGGCACTACTACGACCTCTCGAGAGAACAACAAGAAACCGTTTATTCTTCCCTCTTCCTTGCCCCGAGTGACCTTAGTTCAGTGAGTTTGAACTTCGTGGCATGCACGAATGGGAAGGGCCTGACCGCAGACATTTACTGCCGCGTCGTGCAACCGCTGGAAGGATCGCTTCAATGAGACTCGCACATACATTCAGTCGCGCCATTGCTGCGCTTGGCATTTTTACAGTGGTTTCTTTTGCCATTCCCGCCGCAGCTCATGCGGACGACAGCGTTGACCAGCTCAAGAAGACCAATCCTTCAGCTTACGAGTGGGCCGAGGGCGTTCAAGAAGTCAAGCAGGGCGATAGATTAATCGTTCCAACCCAGGTGTCGCCCAAAAACTTTGAGATCCGTAAGGATATTGCCCCCTCAGGACAAGGCGCGCAATACACTCCGCCTTTCTCCGTTTATTCCGATGCAACACTGACCGTTGATCTGGGTTTCAGCGTAGCGACCTATGGCTCTCAGGGCTTGGCAATTGCTCCTAACCCGATCCCCCTCATGACCCGCTCCCAGGCCAGCCCTTTGGCGGATATCACCGGAAACTCCGGCTGGGGACTTCTCCCCATGTACTACCTGGTCCAATACAACGACCTTGACACAGGCAAACTTCTAGAACGCCCGATTGTTCGTCGTATCCGCGTCAGTGACGAAGGTTTCCTCCCGCGTCCTCAAAATGTGGAGGTCGATGAGGAAGACAACGGAACTTTTACCGTTTCGTGGGACCCGGTCGAAGGTGCAGAGAGCTACTACCTGGTTCATCTCAATAGCACAGATGACAAGGGAGTGACCCGTCTAAATCCCAAGCTGATGGCGGAAACTTCGGCCACTTCATGGAACTCCGATCAGCGCGAGGAAGGTCAACGAAAGTTTGACACGCAACTCAACACCGCGCTCAAAGATTTCTTCACCGAAGAAGACATCAAGGGTCTTCATTCAGATCGTGGTTTCACCGATGAACAGCTCGATGCCATGCTCAATGGCAAAGGCGATCAGATCGCTGTCATCGCCAAGAAGGGCGTGAAGGTTTCCAAGATGTCCGATTTGCTCGACATCGAAGGAACGATGGGAAACACCCCCATCAAGATCGCTTCAAGTGCTTGGAGGGAGCTCAATCCAAACAACTCTCATTTCCAAAGCCTGAGCGAGATTCCTTCTCAGATACCGATGGTCATGGCTGATGGACACACCCGCCTTCTTCCGATCATTGTCGACCCTGAGCGCAGTTGGATTCAGACGGACAACCCGCGTACTATACGAGATCCGCAGGCAAAACTGCAAGTTTCCTATCACATCGGACACAGCCGTTTCACGGGTACTTTCACCGTCTATAATTTCGATCCTTCGACGTATCTCAACGATCTGACAAAGATGAAGGAAGAGCAAGAGAAGACACAGACCGGATACATCGCACCCGATCTGACTTACTCCAAGCAGACAACGACAAAGTCCACGGGGCCTAACGATAATATTGCACGCACCTTCCCGGATACTCCTATGCAGGTCCTTGGCACAACTGCACTGTCAAAGTACCTCGCTGCCAATATGATGAACGGCGCAGCAGACATCGATATCTCGCAGTTCAAGGATGATGCAGCAACGATGACTCAAATCCAAGAGGCATTCTGGGAAGCGAAAAATCAAAATGGTCTCGTGCCTTGGGGCTATCCTTCTCTTTCTAAGGATGGGAAGATCCTTCACGTCGAATACGGCACTGAGGATGCCATTGAGCAGCATCTTTCCCCCAAGGACTACACCTCTCAAATCAACTCGGCAGCGGACAAGGTTGTTGCCGACATCATCAAGCCGGGCATGGATGATGCTGCCAAGGTACGAGCAATCAACTCGTGGATCATCGAGCACGCAACCTACAACCATGCCGGACTTGAAAAAATGGATAAGTTGTGGAGTGACCCTGACCCGAAGAAGCACCGCTACACCCATGATCTCTTCCCCGACCACGATGCAGGCGGTATTTTCTTCAAGGGAACAACCGTGTGCGAGGGCTACGCAAACACATTCCAACTTCTCGCGACCAAGTCGGGTGTCGCCTCAGTAGTGATCACCGGTAAGGTGACTTTCTCTGATGGTAGTGGCAGTGGCCACGCCTGGAATCAGGCTAAAATCAACGGCACGTGGAAGACAGTGGACGTTACTTGGAATGACGGAGGAGACTCTCGTCAAGAAGCGATTGAAACTCGATACCTCATGATCGATAACAACTCCCCGCTCCTCACTAAGCAGCGCACCTGGAAGGATCCTGCGATCAAGAAGATCCTCTAAGGAGATCAGGTCGACGTATGAGTGGTGGGGCCTCCCGACAGGGAGGCCCCACCACTGTGTTTCAACCTAAACGCAAGCATTCACGGCATGTGCGCGAGCATTCACGCACACTCTCCCGTTACCTCGACTGTTTACCAGCTCCCGTAGACCCTTTCAGTGTTCTCACGAAGCTGCGTGCACGCGTCCTCTTCCGAAACACCCCACAGACCAGCGATAAAGCGAACGGTATGCGCCATCACGTAGGAGGCATTCGGGCAGCCTCGCCACGGCAGCGGAGTCAAATAGGGTGCATCTGTTTCGACCAAGATCAGTTCGGGGGGAAGGGCTGCGAAGGCTTGACGAAGGTCCTCGTTCGCTGGATAGCTGATAGGACCGGCAAAAGACGCGTACCACCCATGTTCAGCCAGAACAGATGCCATTGTCGCATCTCCCGAGAAACAGTGGAAGACAATGCGCTGATCGGGATTCGCACACTCACGCAATAGAGAAATGGAGTCCTCGTGTGCCTCACGATCATGAATCTGCAGCGGCAAATCATGGCGAGCAGCCATTTCGATATGCGCGTGGAAAGATTCCTTCTGGGCCTCGCGACCGGGATCAGCAGTACGGAAATAATCCAAGCCACTCTCCCCCACTGCGACCACCATCGGGTCACCCAGGCGCTCCTCCACGGCGGACAAGGCCTCGTCAAGGGGAATATGGTGCTCACGCACCTGCGGAACTAAACCATCGGGGGACGGATCGGCGCACCCAGCGTGCAGCGCGGCCTCGTTCGGGTGGATCGCAAGGGCAACGCGCACTCCCTCATGAGCGCGGGCAAGCTCAAGCATCGGATCGAAATAGGGCAGTTCGCAGGCGCTGGAAATCATCCGCGTCACGCCTACCTGACGCGCGCGCTCCAATTGCTCCTCAAGAGGCATCTTCACACCGTCTGCGCGGGGGATCTCTCCCTCGTGGACGGGAAGATGCGTGTGGTTATCGATAACCAACGAGGCCAAAGGCTCGGGAGTATCCGGCCAGGGACGTGGCTTTCGCTTACCCACGATGCCTCCTCAGTGCTGCCACACGATGGATTCGCGGACCTGCTGCGCCGCCTCGTCACTCAGAAGCTGACGAACCAGCTCGAGGCCAAGTTCCAGAGCAGTTCCCGCTCCCCTGCTGGTCACAATGTTCCCGTCAACGACGACGCACTCAGACTGAGCCAGCGCACCTCCCGCGCTCAGGGCATCCATGAAACCGGGGTTCGCCGTTGCGCGACGTCCCTCAAGCACTCCAAGTTCAGCCAGAATCAAGGGAGCTGCACAAATCGCCGCAAGCTTGAGTGAGACCTCGGTGCGGCGGACTACCTCGGCGCGTACCTGCGCATTCTCTTTGAGCCTCAAGGTTCCCGGCATTCCGCCGGGCAGGAAGACCACCGTGTATGATGCCAAATCTGCGTCATCAAGCATGAGGTCTGCGACGACTTTGATGCCATGCGAGCTTGCGACGTGACGCTCGTTTTCAATTGAAATGAGGTCCGCCCGAATCCCCGCACGATAGAGAGCATCGACAACCGCAAGGGCTTCGACTTCCTCGAATCCGGTCGCCAGTAGAACGGCGACAGTGTCGGTGGTCGAAAGGGTGGTAGGCGTTGGCATAAGTCCTCCTCAGATGGGCAGCCTGACGCGCGGCACGCGCGCTGCATACCTTCAGGGTAACGCAGGCTTATGCCCGTCGAAGTCGCAGCTACTCTGAACGAAGCGCCTCAACGGGATCTTGGCGAGATGCCCTCGAGGCCGGAATCAAGCCAGCGATAACGGTCAAACCGACCGAGATCGCAATCAAGATTGCCGCGGTAAGCGGGGATAGCTGAGCAATATTGCTCACCTGGAACCCCTGCTCGGCGATCGCATTGACCATGCCACAGATCCCGTAGGTGACAGCAACACCGATGATGCCTGCGATCAGGCCTTCGATAAAGGTTTCAGCGTTGAACACCGCAGAAACATTGCCCTTTGAGGCACCGATCGATCGAAGAATGCCGATTTCTTTCTTGCGTTCAAGAACTGAAATATAGGTGATGATCGCGATCATGATCGAGGACACGACCAGCGAAATCGACACGAAGGCGATGAGGAGCCACGAGATCACGTTGACGATCTTCGTCACTGAGCTCATGAGTACGCCCATGATATCGGTGTAGGTGATGACCTGGTCGGACTTACCCGCGCTCTCCTTGTCAGTGTTGTACTGGTCCAAGACAGCCTTAACGGAATCCTTATCCTTGAAGGACTTCGGGTAAATCGAGATGCTGCTGGGGGACTTCAGGTCAGCCCACCCCAGATCGCGCAGGTTGGTCTCAAGCGTGGGGACGTTCGTTGAGAACATCGTCGCCATCAACGCAGCAAGGGACTTCTCATCAAGATTCGACGAGAACGCCGATGCCATGGCCTCGGGATCGAAGTGGAAGGCACTGCTCATATTCGTTGCGAATTGGCTCATTGTCGCACTGATCTGCTGGCCAATTGTCTCCGAAAGTTGAGTCATCATCTGGGTCATGGCAGTCGCCATGGTCTCTTGCAAGACCTGACCGATCGCCGCAGATACTCCGCGCATCAGATTGCCACCAAGCTGCGCGGCGATCTGAGCCGAAATCTGGTTCGCAAGTTCCGTTGACACCTGAGAGGCAACAGAGGCGAGCGCCGGGTCATCGCCAAGTGCCGCTTGCAAGTTCGCCATCAGCTTGTCGCGATCAACGACCTGGTCAGAAGAGACGGCGGTATTGATCTGTTGAATGACCGAGGGCTGAGAGAAGTACTCAGAGACCAGCGTGGAAAAGTCCGTGGAGCCACCCGCGGCAATCTGGTTTTGCGCGTAGTCCTGGAAGCCCTGAAGGATCTGGCTCGCCTGCGAACTTAAGTACGTTCCTGCAGTGTCCTTCACGGCTCCATCTGCCAGCGTCTTACGGATAATTGCCGGGAAGTCAACGTTTTGCAGTTGTGGAACGCTCTTGCTGAGTTCGCCCAGGTTGAGCTTCGAGGGATCAATCTGCACAGCCGAACCGTCGGCGGGAACAAGCTTCGAAAGATCAATATTCGACAGGTCCATTCCCGACAGATCAAGGTTTGAGAAGTCAAGGCTGGATAGATCCATTCCGCTGAAATCTAGGCCCGAGAGGTCCATTTGCATGGCCGATGGGTCGATAGAGAATGCCGCAGAAAGCTTGTTTTGATCGACCGTAAACAAGCTGGACATGTCGAAACCGCTGGAACGGTCCTTCGAGGAATCTGCTAGCTCTTGGAAGGTCTTTCCAGTGAAGACATCGGTCTTCGGGTTCGCCCGCTGATCCTTGACGATCTGACTGTCCTCGGCCTCGCGAATGATCTGGCGAGTCAGCTCAGGGCTGTATGCGATGCCCTGGCGCAGTGCTCCCCCATGCGAGGAATTCGGCTTCACGATTGCGCTGATGCGAAGTTCTTGCCCTTCGTCGATCAGCTTCTTCATGAATTCTTTATCCGTGGAGTGATCCGACCAGACCTTGTAGTTGTCGTCCCACGTGTACTTAGCGGCGGCGTTGATGCGCTTGTACTTAATCGCCAAAATCTTGTCGTAATCGTACGAGGCCGCGGGAGCGTCGCTCGCTGAAGGCGAAGGACTCGGGGTAGCTGAGTTCTTTTCGCCGATGGTTCCCGAGTAGTACTGACGCATCAATTCGTCGAATTCCTTGTGGTCTTTCAGACCCAGGACATACTCCATCAGGTTCGACATATTGCCGTCTTCGTCAATGACAAGGACGACTTCGGACGCTGAAGTTGGCCAGTGGCCCGCAAGGACATCGTAGGAGGAGGTGTAAAGCGAGGACTCCTGCGGCATTTGGTAGAAGGCGTTGGTGGCCATCATCGAGGACATGGGGCTTCCGCGCATGCCCGTTTCCATCCGATTCATTGCCTGATCGGGACTGACTTGGATATTGTCCTTCGAGGTATCTGCCTGGAAAATCTGCGGAGTCACATCGTAGTCGTATTCGATGGCGTTGACGAAAGAGTTGACATTCCCGCCGTTTCCATCGAGGAAAGCCTTCAACGAAGCCAAGTCATTCGTCTTCGCATCGCGAATATTGTCTGCAAGAGTCCTCAGCTTGGAGACCCCAACTTTGCCATCGCTTGGCTTCTCACTGCTAGCGGCTTCGACTTGCGCAGACAGGGCGCTGGACATGTCCATCCCACTCTTTTGAATGGTCAACGGATAGGCGCCCAGAGTTTCTTCTTCTGTTTGGGCGATGTACGCATTCGTGCCGTTTGCCAGAGCCAAAATGGCAGCGATACCGATGATTCCAATAGACCCCGCGAAAGAGGTCATCAGGGTACGGCCCTTCTTCGTCATCAAGTTATTGAAGGACAGGGAAAGCGCGGTCAGGAAGCCCATCGAGGTACGGCGCACTGGCTTGGCCTCGCGAACTTCTTCGGTACCGGGGACGAAGGGACGCGAATCGGCGACCACTTCACCATCCGCGAGCTCGACAATGCGGGTTGCGTATTGGTGCGCGAGCTCCGGGTTGTGGGTCACCATGATGACCAGACGGTCTTGAGCAACATCGCGCAGGAGATCCATGACCTGAACGCTGGTCTTGGAGTCAAGAGCACCGGTCGGTTCATCGGCCAGGAGGATTTCAGGATCGTTAATCAGCGCTCGGGCAATGGCGACGCGTTGCATCTGCCCGCCAGAAAGCTGCGAGGGCTTCTTTCCTACGTGCTCGGCCAGCCCGACGCGTTCCAAGGCTTCCATCGCGCGCTTGCGGCGTTCGCCTCGGGAGACACCGGAGAGGGTCAGCGCGAGCTCAACGTTGGACAAGATGGTCTGGTGCGGGATCAGGTTGTAGGACTGGAAAACGAAGCCGATGCGGTTGTTGCGGTAGGCGTCCCAATCGCGGGCTTTGTAGTCCTTCGTTGAGATTCCATCGATGACCAGGTCGCCGCTTTGGAATCGGTCCAGGCCGCCAACGACGTTGAGCATCGTCGTTTTGCCTGAACCCGACTGGCCCAGAACTGCGACGAATTCGCTATCTCGGAAGGCAACCGAGACATCGTTGAGCGCGACTTGACGCAGATTCGCAGTTTCGTAGATCTTGACGATATTTCGCAGCTCGAGCACTGGGATTCCTTCGACCGTTAATTGCTGACCTTTTTAAGGCTAACAAAATCACTGTTGGGGCGATATCGGGGATTCCCCTGGTTTACCTTGGGTGAAACTCGGGGCTAGTGGTCGCTGAGCTTTCCCGAAACCAAGAGGATTTCTTCATTATCGAGGCGGGCGAGGGCGCCCTCAAGCGCTGCTGACGAGAAGATCCCCTCATCGCGAGCCTGAAGAAGAGCCTCACGCTGAGCGTGAATCGCTTCAAGTGCCAGTTCGCGAATCTGATCGCGCGTGAAGGAACGCTCGACTTCCTCTTCGCTCATCTCGACAGTTCCGTGACCTTCATCGTCACTGAAGTCTTCAGCGTTGTTCGTCTCAGGTAGTGATTCATCATCACAGTTCGGACATAGAGCATCACGAGTAGCCCCATTGCGCGTGCTGGCGTCTTGCAAGATATCGGAGAGGACGCGGTCAGCGGCCTGGGCCGTGCGCGCCCTTTCAGCCGTATCGTCGCCGGAGACCGAATGCCCAATTCTCGAGAGAGTGCGTGAAACACCCGCGGAAAGCAAAGTACGACCGTCAACCTCGTGAATTGCCTGCGCAAGGGCGGTATCCACCAGCGCAGATGCCATCACCTTGAGAAGCTTTTCGCGTTCTTCCTCGGAAATATCGCCCGAGGCCATTTTGGGTTTAACGATGCGGATCAGGGCCGGAAGAGTCAAGCCCTGGATGATGAGTGCACCAGCTGCGATAAACAAAGCAATCATGAGCAGCAAGGCGCGCATTGGGGCATGAGTCGAAATAGTCTGCGCGGCCGCCAAAGTGATTGCTCCGCGCATGCCCGCCCACACGATGACACTACCTTCACGCGGGCCTAGTGGCTCATTCGCGAAGTAATCAAGGTCGGATCCTCGCTTGGCATTTCGACGTTCACGCTGCTGGAGGCGTCGGCGGAGTCGGTTGAGGGCTTTCCCCCACTGTTCCGGGCTGAGGTCACGCGCTTGAAGCATGTCCGCATCGACCTCGCAGGCGGTATTCATTCGTTTTTCAAAGCGCTCGATGCGAGAGGCCTCGACCTCAAAGCGACGCTGACGATGAGTGCGGCGGTGATCCAGCCACGTGAGCATGAGCGCGATAAACACGGCTCTAATGACCATGATGAGGGTTCCAAGGCTCACTGCGAGGACCGCCGCGAAGGTCAGGCCCCCAACAAATTCGCTGGTCTCCTCGACAATTCCAAAGGCTTGCAAGCCCATTGTCAGGAAAATTGCACTCTCTAATACGAGCGTTAGCGTCTCCCAGTTTTGCTGAGAAAAACGCCTATTCGATGCGGAAATGAGCGCCGCGCGCCGGCGTGAGACAACGAGGCCCGCGACAACGGCTGCAACTAGGCCAGATCCACCCAAGTGCTCAGCGGGAAGCGAGGCCAAGAAAGGCATCGCGAAAGAAAAGACCGTATCTGTCGAGGGCTCTTTAAGGAGCGCGCGCACGCGTACGCCCACCTCGCCAATGATCCATCCGATGACAGCTGCAATACCAAGCGCAAGCGCAACCCTTCCAATGAGCAGCCCTGGGTTAAGAGCGTTGTTGTCAGCGGCTAAGCCAGCATTCATTGCGGCAGAAAGTAGGACCAGCGAGGTCGCATCATTAAAGAGTCCCTCACCCTCAAGCACGGTGATAATGCGGTGCGAGACGCCACTGCGCTTCGCAATGGATACGGCAACCGCATCTGTCGGGGAAAGGACAGCGCCCAGCGCAACGCCCCAGGGCAGGGAAATCGCGGGGACCATCCAGTTGATGACGAAGCCAACCGCAAATGCTGAAAGGAATACCAGGGGGATTGCGAGCATCGCAACCGCATGCATTTCGCGGCGGAAATCCATCGTTGGCATACGGACTGCTGCCGAAAACAGCAGCGGTGGAAGGATGATTTCCAAGATGATGTGCGGCGCGATTTCGATGGCCCCAACCTGTGGCAGGAAACCGATCGCAAGTCCAACGCCGAGCAGGATCAGTGGTGATGCGACGCCAACTTTGGGGGCAATAAACTGCGAGGCCACAATAATGAGCATCCCCAACAGCGCGATCATCAACGGTTCCATACATATAGTTTACGGGGGACGCATGTATATGTCTGGGGCGTGCATATTCATCATCGCTATGCCAGTCTGAACCTATGCGTATCGCGAGCATCCCGAAGGACTCCACGCTGGCTCTGTGTTCGTTTGCCAGCGACTTGGGGATCATCACCTGCGCCGCTTCCGATGGAGCCTTGAGCGCGCTGTGGATGAGCGGGCAGCGCTTCTTTGGTTTGCCTTTTGGGATTTCCGAGGCCGAGGCCTCCGCCCACGTTCCCCTTTCCACCCGGGATGGTCTGCACGCGTGGACACCAGACGGAAGCGCAGTTAGCGATCAGAACGCCGCCGTCTTGGAGCAGTCCTATCACTGGACGCAAGAATTCCTTACGGGAACAAACCCCGATCCTTCTACGATTCCCCTGGCAACCTATGGAACAGACTTTCAGCTGCGGGTGTGGAATGCACTTCTGGGTATCCCCTACGGAGAATGCGTCACCTACGCGGATCTCGCGCGCGAGGTGGGCTCACCGCGCGCGTACCAGGCGGTTGGGAGCGCAGTTGGGCACAACCCACTCTCCTTGATCGTTCCCTGCCACCGCGTGGCCTCGGCCTCGGGTCAGGTCCACTACGGAGGTGGGCCAGCGCGAAAGCTCTACTTGCTCTCGTTAGAGTCGGGAGAACTTCACCCCCAAAGATCTTGACGTACGTCAATCTCTACGCACAATTATGCGTAAGATTTCACGTACTTTGGATGGTTCGAGCACTCCTTCACCCGCGTTGCGCCTCTCTACGGTGAACGAGGAGGCTTCCGATGCAGAACTAGAAGCAGCCAAGCCAGCCCGCCACGGGACTACTTGTTGTCCGTGAAATCCGGCAAGGCCTCGGCAATCTGCTGCGCAACCAAGTCCTCGTCAACGGGCAACTGGGCGCGCGCATAGGCGGCGGCGTCATCGTGGGTGGCAACGATCTGCTCGGCAATCGAATCGGAATCATGGCGCAAACTGGTCGCATCAACGACCGAGGCGCGCGCAAGACGCTGTGCTTCGGCACGGTCTGCGTCGGTGTACTCGAGGTCATCGGCGTGTTTACGCACCTGCACGCGGATCAGCTTGTGGCGCAGGTTCTCTTCTCGGATCACCGAGGCGCGGCGGTGCAGCCACGCGATTGCAAGGACTACGAGGAGTGCGATCCCCAGGTAACCGATGATCGGATACATGCCGCCAACCAGTTTCTTGAAGCCCAGCAGGGAGGCCGCATAACCCGCAGCGGTCACTCCTGTCAGAATGACTCGCATGCGAGTATCTGATCCTCCCGCAAAGCGGCGTGCGGTCGAGTAGAACAGGAAAAAACCGTGTTGTAGATCAGCGCAAAAATGATGAGCGTATACAGAAGCGCGAAGGCCGGGTGGATGTGGCGAGCGATCTCGAGGGTCGGTACTCCCACGTCCCAGATGCGATCCATGTTGAGGAAAAGCGTCACCGCGTCGGCTGCGATAACGAGGGCAATCAGCGCACCGCCCAGGCGCCCGGCCTTACGCGCAACATCAATGCGCAGGACAGAGCCGCCCAGAACGAAAGCCATCGCAACACCGTTGACCACGCAGAGCGCGAAGTAATTAATTGTCGAGAGCCACAAGTTCGGAAGTGCGGGGGTGACGTTTTGCGCGGCAGCATTGAGTTCGGTGACGCCTGGATGCGGGCGCGCAAGCGAGTAGACCGTCAAGATGCTGATGGCAACAATGATCATCGGGGTGAAGACGCCGATGACTTTCATGATGCGATCAAAATCAAGGAAGGCCGTCACAACAACAAGAACTGCACAGATCGCGCTGCCCGCCCAGGCCGGGATTCCAAACTGTTGCTCGAGGTTCTCTCCCGCGCCAGAGAGCATGACGAAGCCCATCGCGAAGCCTGAAAAGACCAGAACGACGTCAATCATGCGACGAACAAGAGGCGGAGCGATGCGTTCAAAGACTTCGTCGTGGTGGCCTGATCGGTAGTAGGACCCAAGCTGCAGAGCGACAACGCCAAAGACGACGTTGAGGACACCGAGGACGGCAATGCCGATCAAGCCCTTCGCGCCGAAAGAGAGGAAATACTGCAAAAGGTCTTGACCACTGGCAGAGCCCGCCGATGACGACGCCAACGTAAGCGAAGGCGACAGAAAGATACTGTTTCGGCACTCTTACTTTCCTTCGAGAAGTTGGATCGGCGGGCGGGGTGCGTTGACCTGATTGATTGGGGCTTCGGTGTCTGCGTAGCCCAAGCAGAAACCAGTGATCAGCTTGTAATGCTGGGGAATCTCAAATTCCTGCTCGACCGGACCACGCCAAGCCGAGAGCACACCGATTGCACACGAATCAACGCCGTGGGCCTTGGCGGAAAGGAACAGGGTTTGGAGCATGAGGCCTGCGTCCATCGCGCTCCAAGGGAGCATCTTCTCGTGGACGAAAACGAAGCCCATGACGGGTGCATTGAAAGCGGAAACATTGCGGCGGTTCGCGTTGTCGCGCCCCTCATAGTCGCGGCGCTCAACGCCGTATGCTCCGTAGACCAGTTTCGCGACCTCGACCTGAGAGGCGCGAAGTTCCTTCGGGTAGGGCTTCCAAACGGGAAAATCGCCGTCAGGAAGTTCACGCTTGAGGGCGGTTTTAATCGTCGCGAAGCGCTTGTGGTGCTGGATATCCAGGGTCTGGTTGAAACGCCGCACGTATTCTTCGCGCAGGCGATCAGCACGCTCCCCCGTTGCCAATGCAACGCGGAAGGCACGAGTATTGGACCAGCTGGGGGCAGTCGTCGCGTCCTTGAGGATCGCGTCCAGGATGTCCTGTGGAACCTGTTGATCGGTGTACGCGCGGATTGAACGGCGCGAGGCCGCGAACGCGGAGAAGTCAAGGGCACTGAAATCGCTAGCGTCGGTTGTCACTGTTCAAGGGTAGCGTGCTTGTGCTAATGGGAGCGTGTCTCGATGCGCCTGCCTCCGCTTCCTTTGTTCCCGCCTCCCTTTTGTCACACGAAGTAAGCAAATGCCACAGGCTATAACGCATGACATTTACCAACATCATGTAGAGCAGGCTAGAAACGAACCACCAATCAAACCAACCCAGCAACACACACCCACCTGACACACGAAGTCAGCAAATGCCACACGCTATAACGCATGACATTCACCAACATCATGTGGAGGGAGCGGTGCCGAGTGCGGTTCCGAACGCACCTTCATGTGGAGGGAGCGGATCCCGGGTGCGGTGTCGAGCACGCCTTCACGTGGAGGGAGCGCAACAGGCGCGACGGCTATCAGGCCAGCGCGGCCTCGAAAGCCTTAATGTCCTCTTCAGGAGTTCCCCACGAGGTACAGAAGCGCGCCAAGAGACGACCATCGGGAAGGGTCTCCCAAATGCCGTATTGCACCTTGCGCGAGAGCCGTTCATGTCCGGCCTGATCCAAGGCGACAAAGGTCAGGTTCGTCGGCGAGTCCATCGTGACGACATAACCCGCGCGGATCAGAGCCTCGCGGATTCGCTTAGTGGCGGCAACGCCGGGAGCACCCAAAGTCAGGTAGAGGTCGTCCTCAAACAGGGCCTCGAACTGGACACCCAAGAGGCGGCCCTTCGCAAGCAGCGCACCATGCTGCTTCATCTGCGTGACGAATTGACGGATCGACCCACCGTCAGGGATGACGACGGCCTCACCGAAAAGGGTTCCGCACTTGGTACCGCCGATGTAGAACACATCCGACAGGCGCGCGACGTCCGCGAGTGAAACATCATTTGCCGGCGATGCAAGGGAATAGGCCAGACGGGCGCCGTCGACGAAAAGCTTCAAGCCACGCTCGCGGCATGCGGCGGAAATGTCCTCGAGTTCTTGAAGCGAGTACAGGGTCCCGTACTCGGTGGGCTGGGAAATGTAGACCAGCGCAGGGGCGATCATATGGTCGCGCGCGCCATCGCCTTCCCACGCGTCGCAAACACGGATGACGTTTGCGGCCGTGATCTTGCCTTCTTTCGCGGGAATGTCGAGGATCTTGTGACCACCGCGCTCAACGATGCCGGCCTCGTGCATGTTGATGTGTCCGGTGTGAGGCGCGATCACCCCCTGCCACGGCAGCAAGATCGCGTCAATGACGGTGGCGTTTGTTTGGGTTCCGCCGACTAGGAAGTGAACGTCTGCATTGGGAGCGTCGCAGGCCTTGCGGATCAGGTCGCGTGCGCGCTCGCAGTGCTCGTCGGTACCGTAACCGCTTGTTTGCTCCATGTTGGTGGCGACGAGAGCATCGATGACCTCTTGACGCGCACCCTCTTGATAGTCACTGGAGAAATTCGGGATTACAGCTGAATTTGTCATTGCACAATTATTGCACGCTTTTTACTTTAGGAATAACGCGCCGAACACACACCGCATCTATCATGGTGAAAAGGTAATGACGCCGCCAGAGCACTAAAGGACGCTACTCATGCCACATGACCACAGTCCACACCCCGTTTCACTCAACCGCGACTCCGCAGACTACTGGAACAAACGGGCAGCAACTTTTACTCGTTACGCGACCGAAGACTATGAACTCTGGCTCATGGACTTACTCTCCCCCGCGAAGGGCGAGACGATCATGGACATGGGCTGCGCGACGGGCACACTTGCGGTTCCCCTTGCGAGGGCCGGTCACCACGTCCACGCGTGTGATTTTGCCGAGGCCATGCTGGCGATCCTCGACCAGCGCGCCGCCGCCGAAAATCTTCCTATCACCTCACATCTGCTTGCCTGGGATGAAGACTGGAGCCAGGCCGGTTTGGGAGAGAACAGCGTCGATTGTGCTTTCGCATCACGCTCCCTGATGAGCGATAACACCCGCAGCCGCATCTCAAAGCTTGACGCCACAGCGAGAGTCAAAGCCGCAGTCGTCGTCCCGAATAGCCTTCCACCGTCGTCGGATCCCAGGCTCTTGACCTACCTGGGGCGCAAAGCAAAGCGCCCCCGTACCGTCCCCGAGGTCATGCGCGCGCTGCGTTACCTCGGCCGCATTCCAGTCACTGCAACGACGAACACCTATCGGCCGATGCGCTTCAATTCCTTTGACGAGGCCAGGGCTGACCTGCGTCGTTTGGCACGGCCCGAGCCTTTCACTTCGCGTGAGCAACGTTTGTTCGACGCCTATGCGAGCGATCATTTTGTTGAGGTTCCGGCAGCGCAGCCTGCGAGCGATCTTTCTGACGATCACAGCGATTCGCCCCAGACACAGTGGGTTTTGAATTACCCGCTCCCTGTGGTCTGGACCTTCATCGGCTGGCGCACTGACGGAAGCGAGTGGGAGTAACAAGCGGGAATATAGTTTTCCCCAAAGACATCACTGCCTTCGGGGAAACAGAACTCGCTTAGAAAGTCACTTCATAATCTGCGCAACAAGCTCTTGCAGATCCGGAATGACCGTCTGGTCAAACCAGGGGTTCTTCTTCATCCAAATTTGGTTACGAGGCGATGGGTGGACGAGCGGGAAAAACTCGGGTAGGTAGTCGTGGTAGTCCTTGACGACCTGCGTGAGCGAGGCCGAGGACTTGAGCTGCAGATAGCGCTTTGTCGCGTAGGAGCCGACCAAGATCGTGAGCTTCAGGTCGGGCATAAGCTCCAGCAGGCGCGGGTGCCACTTGTCCGCAAAGTCTTTGCGCGGGGGCAGATCACCGCTCTTCCCGGTGCCCGGGAAGTAGAAGTCCATGGGGACAATGGCCAGTTTCCCCGAGTTATAGAAGGTATCGCGGTCGACGCCCATCCATTCGCGAAGGCGATCACCGCTTCGGTCGTTCCAGACGATTCCGCTTTCTTCGGCAACGCGGCCGGGAGCTTGGCCGACGATCATGATCCGACATTCGGGTCCAGCGAAGAAGAGCGGGTCGATGCCGCGCTTTGTAAACGAGGCGTTTTTCGGATCCTTCCGGATTTCCTCAGCGATTGCTTTGAACTTCGGATCTGTAATCTCTGGAGTCATATTTTCACTCTAGACCCGTTTCTATTCAGATGCAGCGGCCTCAACGAAGCATGGACGCCTTAAATTGACGGCCGCTTCCACGTTCCCAAGATGTCAGTGTTGACAATCCCGATCGCACTCATCAAAGCCAATGCGGTCACAGGGCCGAAGAAGACGAAGCCTCGGCGTTTGAGCTGGGCTGAGAGAGCGCGGGATTCTTCCGTTTGGGCGGGCACTTCCCCAGCATTTTTCGGCAGAGGATGCTCCCTGGGTTGGTAGAGCCAGACAAGTTCACCGAGGTGGCGTGGGTAGGATTGCCGAGGCCGTAACAGGTGCGTAAGCGGCGCTTCCTCCATCCGCCCGGCGCGGCGCGCGTCAGCTTCGGCGGCTAGAGCACTGCGAAGCGCAATAACTGCCTGAGCGTTGGTAATAGCCGCGTCAATCTTCCGCTTATTTCGCACGATGCCCGCGTCCTGCATCAAGCGCTCGCGGTCTTGATCGGTAAACGCGGCGACAGCCTCGGGAATGAAGGACACGAAGGCAGCGCGGAAGGCTTCGCGTTTCTTGAGGATCGTCGACCATGAAAGGCCCGATTGGAAGCTCTCGAGGACCAGACGTTCGAAGACTCCCTGCTCGGAGGTGACCGGACTTCCCCACTCGGTGTCGTAGTAGTCGCGCAAGAGCGGGTCCGAAGCCGCCCAGGTCAGGCGGACAAGGCCATCCTCGCAGGCGACGAGGCCTTCGGGAAGAGTCACGGTCACCTCCTCAAGCAGTGCAGTTAGTTCGTCTTAGTGTTTGTCAGGTGAGTGCCGATGTAGCCAATGTAAACCTTGTGGGTAAGTTGCGTATCGACGTAATAATGCATACGCGGGTCATTCGTGTCCCTATGGCTCGTTTTGAAATGAGCAAACATCTCAATCTCGCCACGCGGATCAACCTCAGTGGGAACAGGGAATGTCCTCTCTTTGCACATCTGCCGATTATTTCTGACCGTTTCACTTTCAGTAGGAGAATGACGCTTCTGCGAGCACGTGCGATAGACGCCAATGCTCTTGTCCAAGTAATCGTGAACGCAACCACTGAACTCACCTGCTCCCACCGCACGCATGTAGTCACGCAGCAGCAAGATAAACTTCCAAAAATCTGCAGAATATCGCCAATTTTTACCCTTTTCATCAAGCTTCAAGATCGCATCTTGCATCCCATCTGGATCCGTGAACTCCACATATTGCCGAACCTCCGGATATAGGTCATCCGCAGTCATCCAATCGAAAAGACATGCGTCTCAATAAGAACAGGATACTTAAATCTTAACTCTCATGAGTCCACGCTCGGATATAAGGTCAAATCACCAGCCTCAAAGGGAGAAATAACCACGCCTTGCTCTTCTAGTGTTCTTAAATTCAATATCGAGATTTTCTCCATGCGGTCACGAAGAGGAAGCTGTAACCAATGCCATGGCCAAGGGTTAACTACCTCTTTCAAGCCCGCTACAACATCTTCAATTGAGCGGCAAAGAGACTCCTCATAATCAACGTTGATCCCAAATACGCGCGCGATTCTTTGAAGCCAAAGTTCAAAGAGACCGCTATTTGGAGCCATTCGACATCGTTCAATAATTTTCTCAAGGTACTCCTTACGCGCCTTCTCACCCTCTTTTTTAAGAAGCAAGCTCAGCAGGCGCGCACCCGCGGGATAGCAGCGAGGATTTCGGACAATCAAATCGACAACCTGCGCAATTAAGACATCCTTCTGTAAAACTACCACTCGCCTCTTAACAGTTGAACCCTCACTTCGCCGCACTCTCCGCAACGGTCTTTCAATGTCCCGACTAAGCCTCTGTAATTCGCGCTCGAGGGTACCGGACTGAGGATAGTCTCGCGCGAACCGCCCCAGAGCAAGAAGACGCTTATGAGCATTCCTTCCCCCATGTCTTGAGAGCAACCATGCAACCTTATCCGGTTTTACAGAACCAAGAACCACATCTTCAGATAAACAAGTCTTCGCCGAGGCGAGCTTAAAGTTCAAACCAGAAAGAACCTTCATTAGTCTCAGCAAGATCGTATGAATAAGTGCCTGAGAATTAGCAAAGATACGATAATCATCGCGATAGCGTAGTATTCGGTACTCACAATTTATGTCACTTAACTCTTCAGACAATAAAGAATCCACATATCCAAGTATCATCTCTGCTATCAAGTCAGACAAGACACTCCCCTGAGGAATTCCAACAGTCTGGCATGAATGCATATCTTGAAAAAGCTCATCAATCTCATCCCCCAGAAGCTTCTGTCCGCTGCCGCTCACTACTGCTGCTTTTGCAACCTTTTTCTCATGAAGTGCCCACGGAATACTGTGGGTATAAATCGAGCCATAACAATCCGAAATATCAGTCTTTCCCATGTATTCAAATTCCAAAGAAAGAGCGATGGAGCGCTGTTCAAATGAGGTCCACCAATTTAATATACCTTTTTGAGGGGCTTGCTCCCGCTCTCCTCGCGGCATACTGCAGCATTGTATATATTTCGCTTGCCGAAAGACTGAGAACCTTTTTTGGATAATTTTCCAATTATCTTCTTCTGTTAATTTATTAACTAAAACAGCGTAGATAAGGGGGTTGATCAACTCCATTGGACGCCAACTGAGCAAACCATCTTTATTCTGAAGAATCCGATAGTTTACTCCGTCAACGATCGATTTGAGAGTAGCGGAATCATCAGGGAATTTTCTCTGAGTATCTTCCTTTTTCTTGCTCTTCTTTAGAGCTCGCAGAGTTATACAACTGCTGTGATAGCTCCCAACCGCTTTCCCCGCCTCTAACAGAGCATCAGTAAAATCAATGTAACCAGGCAACGCCATTGTGCAATATGAGCTAGGTTGCATCAACAGCTGCCGCGCCTCAACATTATCAAGATCAATGATGGACCGGTTCAACGTTGCATTCACAGTCGTTCTCCCAACAAGGATGTTGCGAGGCGCACCGAAATGAAGCGATTCTCCGCATAGCACCTATTTGAATCGGTCGAGCAATAGGCTCCAGCAAGACTACAACCTCAAATCCATGCCCTCTCTATCGTCAGCGTTGACGTACGAGCATTTCCACAATACCCCGTCGCTTTCTTTCAAACTATCACAACTACTAGAACAAGATTCCTGAATTTATCGATTTATCACTTTTGCTTGGGATCGAAAGATTTTCAATTAGTCGAGAAGAGCTGAAAGAACCAGGTAGATCCCTTATAGTCCAGCCATTCGTGTTGCGTATGAGCCTATTACCGATAGCTACTTCAGATAGCAATTTCCGGGAGGTCCTAGTCCCAAGGGGAAGGAAAAGTAACGAGATGATGACGTTCATGCCCTCGGCTGACGCTCCGCCCACTCTTGCAGGCTCACACGGGGCCCCGTGAAGAAGGGGGTATCTTCCCGCACGTACAGACGCGCCTCGGTGTAGCGCTGGGCGTGCATGACACCCTCAAGGCGGTCTAGCGAATCGGCCTCGAAAGCCAAAATCCACTCATAGTCAGAGAACCCGAAAGCCGACAGGGTCGAGCCCTTGACGTCCGGGTACTGCGAGAAGCCGTTCCGCCCGTGCTCGGCCATGATCCGCGAGCGCTCTTCGGGAGCCTTCAAGTACCAGTCGTAGGAGCGCACGAAGGGGTAGACCATTGCCCAATCACGCGGTGCAACCCCACCAAAGCACGCAGGAATATGGCGCTTGTTGAACTCGGCGGGGGTATGCAGACCCATGCAGGACCACACGGGCTCAAGGAACTTCCCCAGCGCACTGGCACGCAGGCGATGGTAGGCGTCCTGCAGGACCTCGGGGTCATCATCAAGCCACCACACCATTAGGTCCGCCTCGGCGCGGAAGCCGGACACGTCATAGAAACCGCGGATTTCCGCGCCCGCGCTCTTCACATAGTCCAGGGATTCAGCAACAATATGGGCACGCTCGCTATCGTCAGCCGGCAAAAACTCGCCCAATGCAAACACGGAATAGAGTGCGTAGTGCTGCTTGTCATTGACCTCGTCTAAGTCAATATCGGTCCGATCGCGCGGGTCAGGAACGTAGGAGTGTGCGGCGTGGTAGTGCGGAGCGTGCTCGACAACGTGTTCGGGCGCCGCCTCAGAGTGGCCGGTGTTTTCGGTGTTTTCAGCGGGCTGTGCCGCACGACGGTTCAAGAACGCCATTGATTCCTCCTGTTGCATGGCGGATTGACCGGCGACTCGAGCAGGGCCGTCGGAGGAAAGTGGGGCATGCGAGCTCATGTGCTGAGTGCCCGCATCTGCAGAGTGCTGGGAATACGCGGGCCGAGCCGGCGCCAGGCAGCAATCCGGCGGACACACCGTATGGAAAGGTCCCGTACCCGTCACGGTTATGCGGAAGGGATCTTCTCCCCTCGCTTGGGCCGCGCGTTCTTCCAACACATCCACCAGCGATGAGACAAACGCGGGGTCCGTAGAGATGGTTTCCGCGCGCTTATACGCAATCCCAAGCTCTGCAGCGGTTTCCTTCGCCTCGGTGTCCAGATCGTAGACAACCTCCATGTGGTCGCAGATAAAGCCGATCGGCACGACAACTACGCCGCTTGGCCTTCCGCTTCCCGAGGCCTCGTTCCCTTCCGGCGTCCCGTGACCTTCCGGGGCGATCAGTTCGCGGAGGAAATCATTGATATCGGGCTCCAGCCAGCGCGCCTGCGGCGGGCCTGAACGCGAACAAAAGGCTAAGTCGTACCCCAAATCCTCGCACCCCAAGACCCGACGCACTTCCGGCATGATTGCTTGGATCAACGCATGATGCTGGGCCACATAACTAATTTCGGAAGCGGGAGTACCCAAGGAGGACGCTTCCTCGCCCTCAAACTCAACGTCCCCGGCCTCGGCAGCGGGAGAAGAAAGGGCCGAAGGGAAGGGGAAGGGCGCGGAACCCTCTTCCATACTTATGGGGATGGAGTGGGTGACGAAAATCAGTCGAATCCCGTTTGGATCAGCCCCACCCTCAACTAGGGCTGACCACGCGCGCCGGATCGAGGCAATCTCAGCACTGGCCATGCCGGGAGTCGAATAGTAGGGGCGCACTTTATCGACAATGATGTCGGCGCTCGGGTTGTCCGCACTGTCCTCTGCGCCCAGGAGGATACTCACCCATTTTTCGCTGAGGGACTGCGCGGCCTCGGCAAGGTCTTCGCGGTACTGACGGCACCCCGAATACGAGGCGTAGGCAGATGTCGGCAGCACAAGGATGCGTCGCGCGCCGGATTGGGCGAGCTCGTCCAGGCCCTCGGCGACGAAGGGATGCCAATTGCGGTTTCCCCAGCCGACGGGGATGTCGTATCCGCGACGCGAGAGCTCAGCGGACAGGTCAGCGATCAGGCGCTGATTACAAGCATTAATGGGCGAAACTCCATCGAAACGCTCATAGTGCTTCGAGACTTGAAGAAGGCGTTCGTCGGGGATTCCGCGACCTCGCGTCGCGTTGCGCATGAATGGGAGGACATCGTCCATGCCGTTGGGGCCACCGTAGGACAGCAGCATGATTGCGTCGTAGGGTTCCAATCCCGGCACTTCGAGGCCTCCTTCACGGGTAACGTGGCAAGTTTAGGACCGCGCGCCCATCTTTCGCAGCGACAAAGTGTCAGAAAAATGCGAGATTGCGCCATTTTTGTGCGCGTACTGGCCAATCCGAACACTGTAAAATATTCATGTTCTAAGGAGGATTCATGGACAAACTCGATCGCTACCGCGGCGCACTCATTGGCGAGGCCGCCAGAGACGCCTTGGGCTATACCGTCGAGTTCCTCCGCGAGCCTCAGATTTTTCAGCGCTTTGGCCCTGCAGGCATTACCGATTACGTCCTTGATGAGCAGGGCATTGCCCGTTTTTCGGACGATACGCAGATGACCCTCTACACCGCGGAAGGGTTGCTTTTTGCGCATACCCGAGGGGCCTTACGCGGCATTATGGCCTCGATCAGCTACTACATGTCCTTCATGTATCAGGATTGGTACCGGACGCAAACCGAGGATTTTAGCGAACGCACTCGCTGCGCTTGGGTCAGCGGGTTTCCCGAGCTTTTTGCGCGGCGAGCGCCCGGGACAACGTGCATGACGGCATGCGCTGCGGGGGCTAACGGAACTCTCGAGTCCCCGATCAACGATTCAAAGGGCTGCGGTGGGATCATGCGCGTTGCACCGGTCGGCCTCTTTTACTCAAAGAGTTTTTCAAACATGACTCGCCACATGACCTACGCCGATATCCAGCTCCAGGGCGCGGAAATTGCGGCCCTCACTCACGGCCATGAGCTGGGGTGGCTTCCCGCGGGAGCCTTCGCGCAGATCGTATCGATGATCGTCCACGAGGATTCTCCCCTTACCGAGGCCGTCGCCGCCGCGAGCGCAACCCTTTCCGAGGCATTCCCCGAAGCCCGAATGGTCGGCGCCTTGCAAGAAATCATGGAACGCGCAGTTTCACTGGCTTCGTCTGGGCTCAGCGACCTGGACGCGATCCACGAGCTTGGCGAGGGCTGGGTTGCGGAAGAAACCCTGGCGATCGGGGTCTTGTGCGCGCTGCGCCATCAGGGGGACTTCGCGGGGGCGATTGCGGCGGCATCGAACCACAACGGTGATAGCGATTCAACCGCCGCGCTCGCGGGCACGATCATCGGCGCACAGATTGGTTACGAGGCAATTCCGCGTCGCTTCATTGAGCCGCTTGAACTGCACGAGGCCATTGTTGAAATTGCCGATGACCTATCGACCGGCTGCGGCCACCTCAGCGAGTTCGCACCCCTCGACCGCGCGTGGGCGCACAAGTACATCCACCACGACTACGTTCAGTGGAAGCGTGAGGGAAGCAAAATCTGAACCTAAGCTGCGCAAGAACTGGCCTCGCTACTTGAGACAACCTGCACCGCACTCCCCACCGACAGCGATGCTCTCCCGGCTCTTCCCGAAGGCAATGCAGACGGGGAGCTTTCTCCCGAAAACTAGCCCCGGCCTCGGCAATCAGTTCTTCGACTCGGCGACGCTTACGCTCACCTCGTAGTCTTTGGCCTCGTCGCCCAAGACTGCCTTGACGTGGCCGGTGACGATTTCGTCCAGGCGCTTTTGCGCCTTTTCAAGCAGACCACGCTTCACGGCGTCCTCGGATGCGCGCTTTTCTTCATTCGCAAGAAAACCGGTGACCTCATTGACTTCGAGGCGGTTCGCCAAGCTAAAGGTCTGGTCGTAGGTCTTGACTGACGAGGGATCGATTTTGGTCGAGATCACCTGGGCTGCCGGAACAGTGACCTTAATGGTTTTCTTACTTTCGTCCCGTTCAACCTTGATCGCGCTGATATCGGTGATGCCGGCTTTCACTTCACCTGAGTAAGTGATGAGGAATGACGCTCCTGTTCCGGGAACCTCCAGGCCAAAAATCTGCGTCCCCTGTTCGGAGTATTTGCCAACCTCGGTGAAGATATAGGACTCGGTCGAAAGCTCCGCGATATCAGAGAAAGAGTTGGTGATGGTCGTAGTGTCGGTCGTGACCTTCTTGGAATTGAATCCCAAGAATCCCAGGTAGGGAGCCATTTTCATTCCACCGATGAAGACTAGGGCAATAACTACAAGAGAGCCAAGTGCTCGAAATAAACCGCGAAGTTTCGCCATGACACAACCACCATTGCTTGTTGATACAGGATTGAATACTGTGCGATTTTACAGAGTTTCCCAAGGCTAAATCAAGGAGGTAGCAAGAATTATCCCCCCACTTCGAGCCACAAAATTGCGCCTGAAGTGCGGGGATTTACTTGATAAATACGCTCACACCTCAACAGCGGTGCCCGTGGCGATTGCTGCGAGCATTCCATTGTCAGCTCCGGCGGTGAAGTAGTCGACATGCACACCGACGACCGCGTTCGCGCCCATTGCCTTCGCGCGCTGGCACATCTCGTCGATCGCAGTTTTCGAGGCCTCGGACAGTTCCTCTTCATAGTTCGTGGCCCGGCCGCCAAAGAGGTTCGACAAACCCGCGCCGATGTCCTTGAAGAAGTTCACACCCGAGATCGTCTCTCCGGAAACAATTCCGATGTAACGCTTAATGGGCGTTCCTTCAAGGGTTGGGGTCGTAACAGCAATCATGGCAACTCCTTTGTCCAGTTGGTGTCTCAATCCTATCCACCGGTAGCGAAGGCGCATTCGCACCTCCACACCCGCGGACCTAAAATCAACCATATGAGGTCAACACGCACGAACTACACGGAACTTCACCGATGAGCACTCCGACCTCACCCACCCCCAAAACCGCGGAAGTGCCGGCGCGCCAGCCACGGCCTCGTGACCGCAGGCGAACAATCACGCTTGCCGTGGGCACCTTAGTGGCGGCAACCGGCTTGGTCAGCGCAGCAGGATACGAGGCCTATCACGCCTCGACCCCCTCCCCCGCAGTTACCCACCACGAGAAGGCGGACGGGACAACGGTGATCGTCCCCGCGGCCTCGGAGAACCCGATTCCCCTGCACGGGAGGATCGACACAGTGGATTATCAGCAGGAATATCAGGGCGTGACCTATAAGAAACAGGCCCTAGTCTACGTTCCTGCGACATACATACAGGGAACAGCGGCCAATATCGCGTACCTGACTCACGGGTGGATGAGCAGCGCGGAGGAGATGGCCGATGAGGTCTCGCCGGCGATTGATGACCTGGAGCGCAGTGGTGCGCTCTTTCCGACGATCGTTGTTTTCGCGACATATTACCCTGATCGTTCTTTCGTGAATGATGATTTTGAAACGGATTATCAGCTCAACCGTTTCTTTGCAACCAGCGAGATTAATACTTTGATCGACACGATCGAGTCGCGTTACTCGACCTACGCGGACGGCGACACCACAGATGAATCCTTAAAAGCTAGCCGCACGCACCGCGCTTTCGGCGGTTTTTCCATGGGCGGGATTACCGCCTGGGATGTTTTCGCCCTGAACCCCGACTATTTCTACGGTTATATGCCAATGGCCGGGGAGTCATGGATTGGCCGCGATCATGACGCGCCCCTCCCCCAGATTGCCGAAGAAGTAACTCTGGGAGCGCGCAGCCGCGACATGGGACCGCAGGATTTCCGCATTATCGCCAGCGTTGGTTCAGACGATCCAGCGCTCGACGACATGAATCCGCAGCTCGGCGAGTTTTACCGCAGGTATCCGACGCTGATGACTCCCCAGAGCCTGCAGGTGTGGATCGACGAGGGTGGGACACACTCCCTGACCTCGGTTTCGCGCCAACTTAGCCACGCTCTGCCGCTACTTTTCCCGAATCAGTAGGGCTTTTCCCCTCAGTTTTTCGGACCGCATTGCGCCCGGAGGATGCGCAGGCACTGCGTCCACTCATCCAGGATCTCCTTGAGGACCACTACGATTTCGCCAGCCAGTTCGAGCGAGGCCTCGAGGCCATCCTGCGCGGATGGAGCTGAGAACGCCGACGGGGGCGGCTCCTCTCACAGCGTCGGTTTAGACGGCCTAGCCGGTGCTACCCATCCCGCGCTACTCACCCGGCGCTACTAGGCAGGACTGACACTGTTAGGCCGGATCGACACCACTTGGACGCATCGCACACCCCAAAAACCGCTCATCCAAAGCTCCAACTTGTGTCAATGCCTCCAAACAGTGCCAATAAGGCCCAAATGGCGCAAACTCCCGTGGTTCAAGAAGCCCAAATAGCGCAAACCCCCTTGGCTTGAGATGCCTGGATCAGTCATTCTCGGGGCGCGCAGCGAGTAATTTCTCAACCTCGCGAACAATCCGCTCAGTTCCGCCCAATTCCGACAGTTCGTCGCGCAGCCTCGCAAGCCCATCGCTCAGGGAAGTTTCATTGACGAGGCGTAGCGCGGCCTCGGCAATGAGAGCGGGCTTGGGTGCGCGCGCAGCCACGCCGCAGCGCGTACGCTCGACGGCCTCGGCGTTGAATTGGCGCTCGAAAACGCGCCCCGGTACGACGACTTGGGGGACTTCGTAAGCCAGCGCGTCCATCATCGAGTTTTGCCCGCCATGATGGACCATGACACGGGCGCGCGGCAGGAGTTCGGCAAAGTTGAGGCGAGGCGCGCAGTGCACCTCGCGGTCAGCTGCGGCGAAGACCGCTTCGGGCACACCTGCGACGTACGCATCACAGCCAAGCGCGCTCGAGAGCTGCCGGCCCACTCGCACGGCGACTCCCGCAGGGACACTGCCCGAGCCGAGGTAAACCACCGCGCAATCACGATCGGTGCTGCAAGCATCCAGCTGCGGAACTTCACCAAGAAAACCGCAGTAGGTCGCCCGATCCCCCACCTCCGGTTCCAGCGAGGGACAGCTCGGGATGAAGCGACGTTCCATTCCCTCAAGAATGGTCAGGGACGAGGCCGGGACGGGCATGTCCATCTCTCGCAGTAGTCGTCGAATTCCCGCTGATTTTCGCGGGTTTGAGGCGTAGGCGACGGTCGTCGGCTGCGAGCCGCTGCCCACGCAGGGGATTCCCTCGGCACGTGCGGCGATCACCGCGGCCAGGTTGAATTCCGAGTAGACGACGTCGGGGCGCCAGCTTCGCATGAATTCACGGAGCTTCTCAACGGCCGCGCAGCTGTAGCGGTAGTCCAATGAGCCCGTTAGCCACAGCACTTCTTCGAAACTGTGAACGGGCTTGCGTCCCATCAGTCCCAGGTGCGAGGCCAGGGGAAAGGTGTGGCGGGCGATGGCCTCGGGAAGACCAAGGGGCGAAGGAACGGGAATTTCAAATGTCGAGGCGACCGGATCGACGCAGTTTCCGTCGTCTCCCCACGCGAGCGTGACCTCGTGGCCACGGCTGAGGAATGCGCGGGCGATCTGCTGCGCGCGCGACCATGGACCGCCCATCTGCGAGCGGGCGAGCATGGGGACGACAAGGATTTTCACGTTTTAAGGCTACGCCCGAGGCGGAAGAGCACCCAACTGCTGCTTGTAGTTCTCTCCCCACACGCGCATGGCCTCGAGGACGGGCTGAAGGCTGCGGCCCAGCTCAGTGAGCGAGTACTCGACGCGCGGCGGGACCTCGGCGAAAACCTCACGGTGAACAATGCCCGCATCCTCCATGGTGCGTAGATTCGTCGTCAAGACCTTTTGCGAAATCGATCCGATCGAGCGCTGGAGTTCTTTGAAACGCATGGTTCCCTTATCGCTCAGATCTCGCAAGATCAACACCTGCCATTTGTTCCCAATCAGTGTCAAAGTTGTCTCAACTGGGCATGGCGGCAAGTTTTCAAGCTGTGAATTCATTTTCTTCCCCCTTAATCTTCGCAGGTTAACTCCAATAGTTACTTTTAGGTACCTATAGCACAAAATAGTGTCTACTTCCTAATTGCTTGCATTAATTCTACGCTGTCACACGTACGAAAAACAGAGCGATTTACTCGCACAAACAATCGGAGCACAACCCATGACTCACTCAATCGCAGTCGTCGCAGCGAACGGCAAAGCCGGACAGCGAATCAGTGTTGTCCGTAAGTGAGGGATACACCTAGCACTCACATTCGGGCGCGCATGTGAAACCGCCCCAATACATGACACGATCGGAAAACCCGTAGGAGTTCCAATGAACCAGACAACGAACGCCGAGATTTCGGGCCTTGTCGATGCGATCAGCGCAGCGGATGCCGTCATGGTCGGCGCAGGCTCAGGTCTATCAGTCGCCGCAGGTTTTACCTACAGTGGCGAACGCTTTCAGACCTACTTTGCTGATTTCATCGAGACCTACGGGTTTTCCGACATGTACTCGGCCGGCTTTTATCCATTCAGAACAATGGAAGAGCAATGGGCTTATTGGAGTCGCCATATCTGGTACAACCGCTACGTTGACGCTCCAAAAGACACCTACGACAAGCTCCTTCAACTGGTCTACGGTAAAGACTTTTTCGTTCTCACGACGAATGTTGACCATCGCTTTCAGCTCGCAGGTTTCCCGAAGGAACGCCTGTTTTACACCCAGGGCGATTACGGTCTGTGGCAGTGCAGTGTTCCTTGTCATGACTTGACCTATGACAATTTCGAGGCCGTGGCGCGCATGGTTGAGGAGCAACATGACATGCGGGTTCCCAGTGAGCTTGTTCCCTACTGCCCCAGGTGCGGCGAGCCTATGAGCATGAATCTGCGCTGTGACGCGACTTTCGTTGAGGACGCGGGATGGCACCGAGCTGCCCGCAGGTATCAGGATTTCATCGAGTCACACGGCGGCAGCAGGATCATCTTCCTTGAGCTTGGTGTTGGCGCGAATACCCCGGGAATTATCAAGTACCCGTTCTGGAAGCAGACCTACGCTAATGCCTCGGCGACTTACGCGTGCGTGAACTTCGGGCAGGCGCAGGCACCCGCTGAGATCCGCGATCGCTCGATCCTCATCAATGGGGATATCCACGAGACGCTCACCCTAGCTCTGCACGCGCGACAGGGCTAGGCCCACCTCCGCAGCGCTAAAGTTCCAGCCTCATGTACACAAGTTCTTGGTAGCCCGCGGACGCGGACCGGTAGCCCCGGGGGTTGCGCCCGTATTCCTCGAACCCTGCGCGACGGTAAAGGGACACCGCCCGTTCGTTGTCCGCCACCACTTCGAGTTCAAGCTGGGTGTAGCCCGCCTGCCGAGCACAGTCAATGCTCGCTTCCATCAGCGCCCGGCCAATCCCCATCCCCCAGTACTCCTTGAGGATGCTGATCCCAAAACGCGCCCGGTGGGCGACCTTGCGCCTACTGCGCACTGCTGACACTCCTGCGCTTCCAACGATGCGCCCGTCGATCACGGCGACTAGTTCAACCTCATTGCCACTGCGTTCTGTTTCTTCCAGGGAGCGGGCCTCTTGTTCATCGTCGGAGCTCTGCTCGTCCGGATAGGACAGTAGATAGTCAGTTTCCGCATGCGTACGTTGCGTGGTCTCGCGCAGCGCACGGGCATCCGAGGCGACGGCGTTCCTCACGAGGAGTTCTACTCCGCCCTTCAGCACCACCGTCTTGGCGTACCTCATTGTCGGTCCCCCCTATCCCCTAGGTATCAGCCAAATTATCGTCGATCTGGACAATCCACAAACCCGCACGGGGGCTCCCCTGGCGTTCGAGCACGCCTCCATCTTTCAACTGCGCAACCAAGCGTTCAGCACTTCGCTTCGAACTTCCGAGGTGCTCCGCCAGTTGAGCAACGGTTGACCGCGAATTGTCACGGAGGAATGCAAGAGCGAGGGCGCGATTCATGTCCTCCGCGCCCGCAGGCTTCGCATATGGAAGAATCGATTCGCGGATCGCCTCGAGCATGAACTCCACGAAACTCTCGCAGGAACCGAGCGCACCTGAGTGCGCCAAGGCCTCGTAATAGTCTGCTTGCCGCCGCCTGATTGCGGACTCAACGGGCAGCCAGCCCAGAACCGGACGCCACCGGGAGAGGAGCAAGATCTGCCAGAGCCTCCCCGTCCGCCCATTCCCATCAGAGAAGGGATGACAAAACTCGAACTCGAAGTGGAAAACGCACGATGACAAAAGCGGATGCATGTGCGTTGTGTGCAGCCACTCGAAGAGGCCGCCCATAACCTCGGGAACGTAGGCAGCCGGAGTTCCAGCATGGATCAGCACATCCCCATTGAAGACGCCAACATTGCCGGAACGAAAGCGACCAGCGTCAGGGACGAGGCCATCCATCATCACGCGGTGGACCCGCAGCAGCTCCTCCACCGAATAGGGGTCAAGGCTGGGAATGAGATCGTAGGCTGCGCGTGCGTTCTCTACCTCGAGGATGTCACGTCGATCACCGAGCACCCGTTTCCCATCGATAATCGCGCTCACCGCATGCTTGTCGAGCTTATTCCCCTCAATAACAAGCGAGGAGTAAATCGTCTGAATCCGCAATTCCCTACGGAGCGTAGGACTGGTCGACAGTGAGGCTTGAGGCGAGAGGGTACCGACCAGTTCCGCGATCTCCATACAGAGCGCGTCGATTACGTCGCTGCGTTTAAACGATGATTCGTAAGCCATGACCCCTCCTATTACCGCCAAATTATACCGCCATTGGCGGTAATCGGGCGGCGCTTAAGGGGCAATCACACCGGGTTCATGTCCATGGTGCTGAAACAGCGTTAGCCTATCACCGACGTGGATTTACACTGTTGTCAACCCGCGTCTTTTGGGAAAGGAATGCGTATGTGGCCCAGTCGAAAGCTCGAGCTGTTAACCCCACTGATTGCGGGACTGTGCGAGGAACGCGGGATCGAGGTTCCCGCACCGACCGGAGTTGAGGAGATGTGGGAGCAGTTCCGCGCGCTGGTCAATACGCGCCCACCCATGCCCGCCTCGCCGCAGTGGCTGGCTTTGCAGGATCAGTTGTTCAGTGAGCTGATTGCCGGGGATGGCGTTGTTTCCATTGACGAGGCCGAGGTCGCGCCCCTGCACCCGAACATTCGCCTGTGGCGCGGTGACATTACGAGGCTCGCAGCGGATGCGATTGTGAACGCGGCGAACTCGCAGATGCTGGGGTGCTGGGAGCCCGGGCACTCATGTATTGATAACGCGATTCATACGTTTGCGGGCGTCCAGTTGCGCTTGGAGTGCGCGCAGCTCATGGAGGAGCAGGGCCACGAGGAGCCGACGGGCAGGGCGAAGATTACGGGCGCGTATAACTTGCCTTCGCAGCGCGTCATTCACACGGTCGGGCCGATTGTGCCAGCCGGCGAGAGTGCTGACATGTACCGTTTCGAGCTGATGAGCTCGTACCTGAATTGCCTGGATTTGGCGCAGGAAAGCGGCATGGGTTCACTTGCTTTCTGCTGTATTTCGACGGGCGTTTTTGGCTATCCGAAGCAGGCCGCGGCCGAGGTCGCGGTAGACGTGGTCAATAAGTGGCTGACAGCGACCGCGTCCCCCATGGTCGTTGTGTTTGATGTGTTCTCAGATGAGGACGAGGCGATTTATCGCGGGCTGCTGGGGTTCTAGGGTTGTGGGGCTGTAGGCACTTCGAAGGGCGAGGGCGGGCGTGGATAAGAAGGCTGTTCAGATTCTGAATCGTTTGATGGACGATCGGAAGAAGCATTCGGTGAGCACTGAGGAGCTTGCTCATGCCCGGAAGATGGGCGTCGTTGTTGAGGATCGGCCTATTACTTACGATCAGGCGGTTGATGTCCTGACACGCTGTTTCGATGCTGTGTCTTTAGAGGATGCGGCGCAGGCGTTTTTATATAGCTTGTCCTCACGCGACATGGATTACCGCTATATTTTGGCCTCCTTTGTGTATGCCCGCAGTTGGTTTTCGTTTGACCAAGGCCAGGCGGAGGAGGTTCCGGAAAAGCTGACGGGCTCTTTCTTTAACTGGGTGAAGCACAAGGGCGGCGGCATTTGGGGAACGATCGGGAAGCCGATCTTTTTCTTAGAGCAGTTCGCGCCGATGGAGCGCCGGGCTGCAAGTTATGCTGATTTGGGGATTGTGCGGTCGATCTTGGAGCTGGCTGATTCCATGGAGGACGAGGCCAGTGGCACTGCCTTGGCGACCGCTATCCGCACCGCGAAGTTACTTCCCTGCAACCAAGCGGAGGCCGTTGGGATCGTTGAGACTCTGGGAATCTGCGGGATTTTAGATGCGCCAGGGCACCCCGGTTTTCTGCATTCATTCACTCCCCCACTCGAGCGCGACACCGGCGACCTCCGGCAAAGTCTGTCGTACCCCTTGAACTGGTGGCACGGGAGTGGTGGCGTAAATTGGGAGAATACGACGGAGGTGTTTGGGGCTAATTTCGGACGATTCTGAGAATTTGACTCCCAAGGTGTCACAGGGCGCCGCCAGCTGAGTGTAAAATGAGAGCTGGCTTGTTTTTAGCACGGCGTTTTCGAGGCGGAGAATGCTTCGTCGATTCAAATGGGCCAGGTTAGAAGGCTAATTCCTAAACGGCTGAGGAAGTGACAGCTGAATCCGACAAGCCGGTTACAAGGCGGTATGCGCAGATAAAATACGATCAATCAGATAGCAAAAATATCAATTGTAGTTCAAAGAGAATTGATTCGCAAATCTTTCCTTCAGGAAGAGATACAGCGTAATCGTTCCACAACTAACCATTAGCTATGCGCAGACTGCACAGATCCCTCTGTTTTCATCCTCCCAACGCCGTCCATAAGGCCGAAGACACTCCAGAAAATTCCTAGCGAACACCAATCACCTCAACACCGAGACTTCCCAACAACGTTCATACATGACGCGAAGGAGCGTAACAATGATTGAAAGTATTGACCTTCCCGACAGCTTTCCTTTTAGCGGTGGAAAACAGCAACTCGAACACTTGAAGCCAGTTTGCTACATTTTTGGAGGAAATGGTACAGGTAAAACAACAATCTCTCGGTTAATCAAGAACGATAGCGATAAACTCGACGCCGATTCCAGGCCTTGCTCTATCCACCTAACAGGCCCATTAAACACAAGAATATACGTATATAACCGCGATTTTATGGCAGAGAACTTCTCGGCATCCTTAGATGTTCCCGGCGTATTTACCCTTGGAAAGGATTCCATCCAAATACAGAATAACATAAAAGCCCTCAACGAAGAGCTTGGCAAACACCGCGAGAAACAAGCAGCTGCGCAAATAAATCTGACCGAAGCAGAACAATCTTTAGAAGCAAAGTTAAGCCAAATCATCGAAGCGGCATGGGGGATAAAGTCAACCGTTCCTCCGATACTTATAAAAGATCTTCCCCTCTCGCGAGGAGATAAGAAAAAGTACTGGTTACATCTTAAAGACTATCTAGATTCTGAAATTAAAACAGAACCACTGCCCGACACCTCCGAGCTTGAGCAGCGAGCTAATTTACTCTTCGACAAAGAGGCGATAATTCTCCCAGTTCCAAATTCTCCCGACACCACTAACTTTTTCAAGGCCGAGGCGGACCCCATATTTTCAAAGAAGATTGCCGGTAAAGAAGACTCGACAATCGCACCTCTCCTTGAAAAACTCCAGAACAGCGATTGGGTGGAACGAGGGCGACAGTATATCGATGGCAATACATGCCCCTTCTGCCAACAAGAGACAATTTCATCAATCTTTCAAGAGGCGCTTGATGAGTTCTTTGATGAAACTTACGAGCAGGATCGCATCAAGCTACAAAACGCATACAACAGATATCTAAGCGAACGGAGAGAACTAATCTCATCCATACAGCAAATAGTAGATTCCTATTCGAGCGAATTTAACACAAATGCACTACAGGACCTTCTTTCTCGATTTACATTACTAACTGAAAACAATCTTGAAGAGATGAAAAGGAAGATGGAGGAATTAGACTACCTACCATTAATAGAAAGCAGTGAAGAAATCTGTTTTGATCTCAATAAACTCAGCAGCTCTATCATTAAGGAAATTAATGATAGAAACAAAATCCTTAACGAGCGAACAAATGAAATTAAACAGTTGCAGAATGAAATTTGGATTTATTTGTCACAAATAACCCGCGATACTATCACACCCCTAATTAATGAAGGAGACAAACTAGAACGGAGCATACTCGGCCTTAACGAACGAATTAAGAGCCTTTCCAATATCATCAAAGAAAAGGAGGATAATATTCGAATACTTGAACAACAGGTCACTAATATTCACGAAACTGCCGCTACTATTAACAATCTACTGGAGCGATGCGGTTTTACAAGCTTCCACCTAACAACGGTAGATGACAGGCAGTCTTACCGCATCGCGCGGAAGGACGGCAGTCTTGCCAAAGACACACTCAGCGAAGGCGAGGCTAATTTTCTATCCTTTTTATACTTCTACCAGCTTTGCTCTGGAAGCTTGGAGCCCAGCGGGACGACTGAAGATAGGATTATCGTTATCGACGATCCCATATCAAGCCTTGACTCGAACATCTTATTCACCGTGAGCTCATTGGTTCGCCAATTAACAACTAGTGCACGGGAACACGATACCAAGATTCAGCAGGTGATTATTTTAACCCACAACATTACTTTTCATCGCGAAATTACATACATTCGCAAAGGTGAAGGCGACGCAGATACTACTTATTTCACAATTCATAAGAACCATTCTGGTTCCACCATCGAACAATTCTCCACAAATCCAATAAACAGTACCTACGAGCTCCTATGGAAAGATCTATTTCGAGACGACTGCCTTCCGATAACCGCGCAAAATCTCTCACGACGAATCATTGAAACATTTTTTAAATTTATTGGCAGTGTCGACATTGACAAGTTTATTAGCAACATGGAGACACCGGACAAGGAAATTGCGCAGAGTTTCTTATCTTGGGCAAATGCAGGATCCCATAGTCCGATTGACGACGAAACCTTCTTTAATACGTGCGAAACAACAGAGACATTCAAACGTATACTTCATTCAATATTTACCAACTCTGACCATTCAGAGCACTACAACAGAATGATCGAGATTTGCACGAGCTCCCCACAAAGTGATAGATCGTGAGCACTAGCGCACACAGTGGAAAACACCACAACGCGGCCAAGCATGGCTGAGATTGAGACGATCCTCTAAACCTGTTGATACAGATCACCCAGACAGAGCACTGGTAACCACCCGCGTTTGATCTCATCAATTTCAATGAGACCAAACGCGGGTTTTCAGGGAATTTTCCTAAATTAAATTGCTGACCAAGCCCCAAAGTCTGGCGAGAAGGGAGAGGTCAGCCCACCCACCCCTACTTATATATTCAAGCATCAATCAATGTTATTTCTACCTACCCGCCATAGCATTGTCCCAACCAATTACCCGACCGGTAAGATTTTCCAAAATCTCCCAGTTCTTTAAGTCTTCAATATCAAACTTGAGGCTACTACCGACTGTCAGAAGAGGAAGGTTTACACATACGTATCAGCGTTTTCCATTTGCGCGAATTAAAATACAAACCAGGATGTTTTGTCCAGCTATCTATGAACCATAGCTACGATTATTGAAGTTCGCTTGCCCTGGCACTAACAACGGCGCCGATTCTCCTTGAATGAGTGCGCAAATAGAAGAGAAGGCGCTAATCTCTCACCCGCCGCGCATGAAAAGTCCATCCTTCCCCAAACGCTCGGTGCAGCAAGAAGCTCGCACCAGCAAGGGCTAACGCACACCCCAGTCCCGTGTAGAAGAATGCGAAGAACCAGGTAGGGATGAGGCCGCTTAGGCGCAGCCCAAAACCGAAGGACATCATGAAGGCCATGATCAGGTAGCCCTTGAGGTCCAAGAAGCGCAGGAAGCTCGGGCGATCTGCGTCCAGGCCTCGGATCCTCTGGGCATTCTTCAGGACGATCTTGCCGAACATTGCGTGGAAGGCGAAAAACGCGGCGACAGCACCAACAATAAGAGCAACGACGATGCTAACCGCAGCACCGCTCATCTCAACGGCCGAACGCACACCGATCAGAGCAACATTCGCTCCTGCCAGCAACCAGACAATGCCGGCCACGGTAATCAGGTTTTCTTTTTTCATTTTGAGCAGTGTCATCAGCAATCTTTCTTTTCAATCGGAGCCGCAGCAACGCTTCCGAAAGCAGCGCTCTCAGCCACGGCCTCGTACAAGCTGGTATCAAGAAGGGCGAAAAGGGGCTCACAATCAGAGCCCTCCATGAGCGAGGTAAAGATCGTCCCCAGAACAAAAGGACAAAGTTTCTCGGGGCTGAGCGCGCCAACCAAGCGAGAGCGTGCAACCGCAGGATCAGCCTCCAACACATGCTGGAGCCCTTGTTCCATGTGAGCCAGCATCGGGCCGCGCGCGGCCTCCAAGGCCTCGTGCTCACTGCGGGGAAGGCGGCGCATCTCGGCAAACCAATCAACGTCCATCTGCGCCAAAGCCTCGCCCAAAGCACCACGCAATTTCCGCACGTAGTCCGTGAAACTTTCGCGCCCGTCGACCTTGCAACACTCCTCGAAGAGCGCCTGGCGAAAGAACCGCGTGAATACTGCAGCCGTCAGGTCCGCTTTGGTTGGGAAATACATGTAGACCGAGCCGACGGCGATTCCACATGCCGTGGCCAGTTTTCGCACGGAGAGCGCGGAGATTCCTTCGCGCGCGGCGATCGAATACGCCTGGTCGATGAGTTTGTCTTTGTCGATGACCTGCTTGGGCACGAAAATCCCCCTCTCGCCGGTTTCACTCTATAATGAACAGTGTTCAGTATAGACGCATTCCATCCCCAACACGTCAGGCGAGGAACCCACAAGTGAGTACTCTCGACCACAAAGAGCGCATCATCCAAGCCGCCTACACAATCGGCGCCAGGGGCGGCCTTGTCGCGATCTCCGCCCGAGCGGTCGCCGAGGACGCGGGAGTTTCCGTCGGATACCTCTACAAAGTCTTCCCCTCCAAGAGCGACATCATGGTCGCCGCCGCGCGACGCTACTTTGAGTTCTCACTCTCGCAAGAACTGTGCCGAATCGAGAGCAATGAGTCCTTCGTACAGTTTTGCCGCAGACTCTGGGAGCAGACGAAAGCAGCCTTTGCATCCTTCCACCGCGAGTGGCTCCGCGACTACGAAGAGCTGCCCAAACAGGACCTTTTAGCCGCGCACGAGGCCATGGGGTCCGTCCTCGCACACGCGCGCGCTCAGCTCGAAAGCGTCCTCGAGCAGGACACGCGCATTAACTGGGCGCTACTCCCCCAAAGAACTGCAGCCTCGGCAATCGCAGAATTCACCATGCGATCACTGCTCACCTCCCTTGAGAAGGGGGACGAGGACTGCGAACTTTTGCTGACTTTCCTTGAGCGAGGACTCTACAACGCGAAGTAAAAGCCTCGCGTGAACATCAGGGGATTGTTGTTCACGCACGCGTTCCTAGCATGGATGACAGATCCATCAATCAAAGGAACGGGACAACCACGATCGCAATCGCCTCGACGGCTATCACTCTGGCACTTGTTTTCTACACGATCGGCGTCTTTGCCGAGCACCGCGTGGGCACGCTGAAGCTCGGACACATCATCTTCTTCTACATGGGCCTGGTCTTTGACACCGCGGGAACTGCTGTCATGTCTGTAATCGCGCGAGGCAACTCGGCGAATCTTGCGCACGCCACCACCGGATTGCTCGCGATCATCCTCATGATCATCCATGCCGCGTGGGCCACAGCTGTCCTCGTGCGCAAGAACCACGAGGCCGTGGCTGCACCCACTTACAGCACTCACAAAGCCCGATCCACTTCCAAGTTGAATGAGTGGACATACTCATCACTTAATACGACCACGACACCATCTCCACCCATTGACACATTCTCGCCCTCGCTCAGACCTTGAAACCCATCCATTGAATGGAAGAACTCAGATACACGGCGGAAGCAATCATCACCATCCCTCTCCCGAACATCGCTGCCCTGATCACCAAGTTCAACTCCCACATTTCCACGATCAGCAATCACCTCACGAAGACCACTCACTAATCCCACGAAAACACCTTTACGGATTTCGATAAGGTCACAATCAACATCGTTGACTCTTTCATGCCTCACTTTGCCATGCGAAAGCCGTTGCACCATCGGCAAGTAATGCGCATAAATGGCCCCATCTAACTGAATAGTCAGTTCCCCCTCGCCAGCACCTTCAGGATCCACATCGCACAACTCCCAGAAACTTCCCTTCGACGCCACACCACGCGTGAAACTTGATGCAACCACATGCTTCTCCAACTCACCTCCCATCCTCACACACAGGGGCTGTCCTGCACCGGTCAGGGTTGTCACGAAAGCGAGTTTCAACTGCTCCTTTGCATCCTCCACACGCTGATGAGCAACCCTCGCCCCTGACGTTCCCTTCGCCTCCACGAGCGCATATGGAATCCCTCGATCGTCGATCGCAACATAGTCAGGCTTGCGCTTACCGCCAGATGCCTGAAGATTGAAATGCGCACTATCTCCTGCGTGAAGCAATTGACAGTTAGGCTTACTCCCCTTCAAGAACTTATCAAACACAAGGCGCGCGCCAATCATACCCAAATAGAATGACACAGCCCCTTTATAGCTAGCTTCGGCATGACGATAGTCATCGGTCGCAAAGAAGCGCGTCCGCGCCTTTGCCTTATTAGGAGCGAGAGCAAATAGCGGAATTGAGCGATAGAATAATTGTCCCCACGTCGAGGTGACGACATGCCCTTCAAAATGACCGTTATCGAGTGAATATCTTACAAGATCCGCCATTGTGCAATTGACAGACACATAACTACCCCCAATACTCTTCTGCGCTTTATAGTCATTATCCGAAGCGTATCGATAAACTGGAACGGTAGGCACATTTCCCCCTCTATCTCGATTGAACGACCAGATCCACCTGAAAATCCTCATTGTACCTACGATAACGAGAGCTAACACAGAGCATAGACAGCACTTGTTCACTTGCAATGCCTGACGAACCATTCCAAGCACATACAAATGCGTTCGCGGCCAGGACTCTCACGCGCCTGACCATCCGCTTGGCCCGTATCAACATGACCACCCGACAACCGCTGTCGCCGCGCCCGAGCGCAAACGAGACGCTAAGAGCATTCACTCCCCAACGAAAACGAGGACATTCGCAGGAGAAGCACTGCTATATTCGATTCCAATCAACGCTGATCAACGAGGGAGTCTCCACGTGTCCAAAATACTCAGGGCCACCCTGCCCATCGCGTTCATCGTCGTGGCCTACACCGGGGAACCCACGGGCACCCTGTTCGGCTGTCACGCCTTCAGCGCGCTTCCGCCGCTGATGCGACTCTTTCTACTGGTCGCCCTGGGCGGCGCGAATGCAGCCAGTGCATTCGCGCGTGTGCGCACGGAGCGCACGCACCACCTAGCTTTTTGGGGTCTCACCCTCAAGGTGTGCTTCCTGCCAATATTCCTGGTGAACCTCTTTGTTGTTGTGATGACGGGACGACAGTTCTCCTTCAGCCCTGAGGCGTTAGTACTCGCATTAGCCCTCATCATCCCCTACGCCGTCCTGTCATGCACCCTCATGATCGTCTCCTCGTGCTACGGGTTCGCGGCGATTACCCGCGCGCGCAACAAGCATCGCATCTCCCCTGAAAAGGCGAAGAAATACAAGCGAGGACATGCCATTCCCATCGCTGCTGACTTGGTCTCCTCGTTCAGACTCTACCTGCTTCTACGCCGACTCGATGGCGCCGTTGCGACCAACGCGCTGAACGCCAACCAGCCCTCACACACGCTCAGCGCTACTCAACCAGTTCCCCCAATGACAACACCGTCACCACGAGGGACCGCAGAACCTCACAGATCCCCCTGGCCGACAGTTGCGTCCCTCGTGACCTCATTCTGCTTTGCCGTTACGGCCTACGCGGGCAGGCCTTTTACCATGGCGTTCCCCCTCCCTTTCCGACGCTCCGAATCAACCTCTGGCCGCTCGTGATGATTGTCTACGCCACGGCGACTGTCGTCTGCACGCACTTCTCTCGCAACACGCGCACGCCCCGCGAACTGGCTTTCTGGGGCCTCGTCATTAAGTTCTGCCTCCTCCCTTTCTTCCTGACTACATCCTTGTTAATCCATTTCCTGGGATCGTATTTGGTCGTCCCAGGCGGCCCTGCCCCTCAGGCACTCTTCTTTCTTCCTCCTCTAGTCCTGGGGAACTACATCATCATGATCATCACCTCGTCCCACGGGTTCGCGGCGATCGTCCGCGCGCGCGACGAGCAACTGATCTCCCCTGAAACAGCGAAGAAGCACAAGCGAGGGCATGCTATTCCCATCGCTGATCTGGTTTCCTCGATCAGAGTCTACATACTCCTGCATCGACTCGATAGCGTTGCTCCGGCCAGCGCTCAGGACGCCTAGCCCCCCATCACCACCGATGCCACCCCATCGGCCAGAGTTCCGTACGCGGTGACGCCGTGCCCGAAGAACATGTCGCCATCATCGAAGTAGACGGAAAACGAACCGTCGGCGTCCATCACGATGCTGCACAGCTCGATCCACATAGCGCTCCACTTCGTCGTTGCCGCTGTGTGGACGATCTGGCTGATCCTCTAGTTCTGCGACATGCTCATGGGAATTCCGGCGCTCAAGCTTGACTCGAATGTAGCCTTTGCAAGTGCGATTTCCACTTCTGTTATCGCAGGCCTGCTGATTATTAGCACTGAGACTAAGCGCCTGCACCAATAAAGGGCGAACGCAAACTAGCATTAGACCCAGGTTTACAAGCGCGTTCAAGGAAGGCCGCTATGGACGTGGGTCAATTCGCTTGGGTTGAGTTCTACGAGGAGCTCGCCAGTACTCTGCTCGGATACGCGAACAATCGACAGGCACTACTCAGGCATCTGTCGCATGCATATGCCCAAGCAGGGGTCCCCTTGCCGACGATTGACCGCACAAGTACTCCCGAGGACGTCGACCCATTCGCCGTGTTTGGCCTCTTTACACGAGGAATCACCAGCGCAAAACGCTCCGCGATTCTAGAGTCATTGGCACAGGAATTTGGCATCACTGCAACACGGCCGGTCACATTCAACGGAGCCCCTGGATCAACAACCTCGCGGCAATTTTTAACGCCTTCAACAGCGAAACTCGTACGCAGGATATAGAAAACCTCTGGCACGTCTTTAAAGCTGGGATCGCGCTGGTCGACAACGATTCTCAGGATAATCGCGCTAATTTTACGGTCGCTTTTGACGCGACACTGGGCCAGCGTGGTTTAGGACAGAAACTGACGACAGGACTGTATTGGATTCGACCACGGTTCTTCATCAATCTGGACAGCCGTAACCGTTCTTTTCTAGCCAGGGCTGAGAACAGAGCTTAATAGGATTGACACGCTGAACCAAAAGTCATGGCCAAAAGTAACCTCATGGCGACAACCCATATCTAGGATTGTAGACATGAGCATTACGCGATATGCCAGGGTTTCTGCGCAAGACCAGGACCTCACCAGCCAGCTGCAAGCCTTACAAACCGCGGAGTGCGATCCGATCTACCAAGAAAAGGCCACGGGCGCGGACATGGAGCGCGCTGAGTGGAAGAGCCTGTAATCGAGGCCTAGGCCGCGGAGATACTCTCGTAGTGGTCAGTATCGACCGACTCGGTATATCCCTAAGTGACCTAGTGGGAACGCTAGAGAATCTTGAAAATCGTGGCATTCAGTTTCGATCCCTTCGTGAAGGAATCGAAACATCAACGCCTTTAGGGCGCATGTTTTTTCAGATTGCCGCCTCATTTGCTGAGTATGAACGAGTACTTATATCGGAGCGCACTAAAGCTGGTCTACGGGTAGCTAGAGCGAGAGGTTCGCAAATAGGTAGACCCCCAGCCCTCACAGCTGAGCAAAAAGCAATAGCCCGACGTTTGCGAGCTTCAGGACAAAGCGTCTCATCGATAGCAAAAGTTCTCGGTGTTTCGCGCGCAACCGCGCGTAGGGCATCCACAAGCTAAACGGCTTGTGGTGTACATAAATTGTAGGAGTATGGCAGGGCGTGCGTATTTTTCCTCATATACGAGGCTAACGCAAGTCGCATTTCAAACTCGTAGCCACATTGTTATCAAATTGTTATTTTTAAGTGTGGCAAAGGAATAGCTCTTAGCTCAGAATGGAAAAGTAGCGGCGCTCCAAAGTTTAAGAGGAGCGCCGCCACACAGTCAATAATCACAGACTATCTCACTTGCGCTGGTGTGTAAATATTTGTTTACACACCAGCGCAAGTGAGGGGTCTTTTTATCAGAAGGGAGGACCTCGTGTCCCCTCGAAAGCGATCCTCGTCCTGGATCAACCTTGAAGTCAATGTTGGCTCGCACAACACCTATGGTCCTGGCTGTATTAGGGAAGTGGAAAAGCCTCCAGTGAAACCTTTAGGAATTAAAGGGAACGTCGCGCATGTTTTATTGGCCATCATCCCGCTTGCTTTGACGACCGTTATCCCCTACTTGGCCAACTGGCTAGTTCTATAGCTATAGACAGAGGCCCTACTTTTCTTGCTGCTTCGATATGCAGACCGAGGCCAAAATGCCCTCTTCAAACCAACTAGGCTCGAAGAGGGCATTTTGGTAGCCCTTTGGCAAGGTCTTGTTAGGGCTTGAATGGCAACATATCGTCGACCACTATCAAAACCCACTCTGGGTCTCATCTCTTCTTGATGAGAGCCGACAACATCCGAAAAAAGCATGTCAAAAGCCATATTAGCTAAGTCCAAAGCTTCAGAAACAGGCAATACTTTTATCCGTCAGAGGCAACTGACGTTGGTTTCTGCACTCCCAAGTAGCCTGCGGAGAAGAGGTTGCAAACCTTTTTACTCGGGGCTTTTGCACACCAATGAAGGCGGGGAAACTCGGCTTGCTGAGTTTTTGGACGAGCAAAATATGTGCCGCTTGTACGAGAGATTTATTTTGGAGTACTACCGCCTGGAGCATCCAGAGATTCAGGCGAGTGCGCCGCATATTGCGTGGGCGCTTGATGATGGTTTCGATGACATGCTGCCAACAATGCGATCCGATGTGACTCTGAGGCGTGGGGACACGGTGCTCATTATTGACGCGAAGTACTACGCGCATTCCACGCAGGAGCGTTTTGGCACGCGGAGCCTGCATTCAGGGAACCTCTATCAGATCTTCACGTATGTGAAGAATATGGAGGCCGCGCATAGCAGTGAGGCGCACAGTGTGTCAGGAATGCTTTTGTACGCCAAGACCGATGAAGAGGTCTACCCCGATGGCGTGTATCAGATGAGCGGGAATGCGATTAGCGTAAGGACGCTCGATCTCAACAGGCCTTTTGAGGAGATCCGCGCCCAACTCGACGGGATTGTGGAGGCGCACTTTTCACGGTGATATCCTCGCCAGTAGTGCAAGTTTTCACCAGAAAGAAGGCTCGCCGTGTACAAAGTCGTGCGCACCACCTCGCCGCTCCTTTTCATCGCTGCGGTCTACAGCGGAGGCCCCTTTTATGATCTTTTTGGCTGGGGCACCAACTGGCCCACGTGGGGCACTCTCCTATTGATTGCAGGGATCGCAAATATCCTCTGTACATGCTTCGATCGAGCAGAAGGCAGCCCGCGCAGGCTGGCTTTTTGGGATCTGATCCTCAAGCTCTGCATGATCCCCTTCTACACGCTGATATTCCTCTACGCCACGGGCATCGCGACGATCATGTTTGTCATCCCCGGGCTTTTTCTTGCAGCGCCTTTCGTCGTGGTCCCCTTACTCGCAATGTCGTACCTCCTGATGCTCGCGACGTCCTCTTACGGTTTCGCGGCCGCGATTCGAGCGACAAAACGCGGGCTACTCCCCGGATCCCTCGCGGCGATCCACATTGCGCTGCACTTCTTCGCCGTCGCGGACTTCTTTTCTGCCATTGTCCTCTACCTGCAGCTGCGCAGGGCGGACAAGACACGCAAAACCCACGCCGAGGCCTCGGCAGCCGCCCCGCACCAAAATCCCACCGAGGTACAATGACCAAATGACTGAAACAAGCAGGCGAGCGCAATGGTTTTCCGATAACGAACGCAACTGGGACGACCGCGCCGAGCTGCACATGGCTGGCAACTACTGCGACTACCAGCGCCTGCTCGAGGACCCGGCGGCCATTAGTGACGAATTGGCCCAGGATATCGAAAGATTCGGCGATCTCACGGGCAAAGAGGTCATCCACCTGCAGTGCCACGTCGGAACCGACACGATCGGCTTTGCGCGCCGCGGGGCCTCGCGCGTCATTGGCCTCGACTTGTCCGAGGCCTCGCTTGCCCACGCGCGCAGCATCGCCGAGCGCGCGGGCGCTAACGTCGAGTTCGTTCACGCGAACGTGTACGACGCTCGCGAAGCAGTGTCCGGAGATTTCGACTTGGTTTACACCTCGATTGGTGTCCTGTGCTGGCTGCCCGATATCGCCCAGTGGGCGAGGGTCGTTGCTTCCCTGCTCAAACCGGGCGGTACCTTCTTCATCCGCGATGACCACCCGATGTTCATGACAATCGGGGAGGATATTTCCGACGGACTAAAGATTGAGGCACCCTACTTCGAGCAGGATGCTCCGATGACATGGGATGACGATTCAAGCTACGTGGATTCCCCTGGTGCCCCGCGGATTACTCACACGACAAACCACCAGTGGAATCATTCCCTTGGACAGATCGTCACTGCGCTTATCAACGCGGGGTTGGTGATCGATGAGTTTGAAGAGGCTCCGCGCGCTGCCTGGTGTCCGTGGCCCGAACTCATGGAACAAGATTCCACTGGAGCCTGGCATCTTCGTGAGCACCCCGAGCGCCTGCCCCTTCAGTTTGCGATCACCGCACACAAAAACTGAGGGCGCGCAGTCGATACTCACCCACCCATATGTGCCGACACGGCGCCTTTCTTTAGGGTTCCTCGCACCATGATGCAGTGTCCGAAGAACATCTGATCATCGTCGAAATAGGCGGTGAATGAGCCACCTGCGCTCATCGATATGCTGCTGAGCTCAATTCGTTGAGCAAAGCTCTCTTCTGTAATTTCTGGAGCCTCGTCGTCACCAGATTCGCGCCAATCGCGAGCGCTCGTGGTCAACGAACGCGCCGCGCAGGAACGCATGTCGTGGTCCCATTGCTCTTGGCTTGCGAGCAGGCTCTTCATCGCTTTTCTTGCTTTCGTCCAGCTCGCCTTTTGAGCCGGGTTAACCTCCAGCGAAATGTCGATTGAAGCGCCACACCACTGTGTTTTCCCCTCAAAGATCCCCAGGGTTTTATCCAGGGTTAACTCCCCCAAGACTTCATCATTCGAGATGATTGGCCTGCAATATTCAGCCAGAATCTCTTCCAGCTCTGGACACGGCGGGTTCTCTTCACAAACCTCGACAACTCGAAACTGATTCTGTGAGGAAGCGGTAACAATCTCAGGTACTTCTTCGGGGATCTTCTTGCGTACCTTCACGCGATAAATCGTTCGCTCTTTAAAGCGAGAAAATATATCTCCCGCATCATGGTCCTCATCAGTGGCGGGATAGACCAAGCGCCCATCATTTGGGAACAAAGTATCGGTCTCGCACTCCACGTGCGCGAGAAAATCAACGAAGACTTCCCAAAACCCGCTCCTCTTGTTGGCCCCTTGTCCCTCAGCAAGGACAACAAGAATCTCGCGTTCGTCATCCTCGAAAGTGCACTCCCATTCCGCTTGTGTCATGCGGTCTTTCGCACGCATGTACTCAAGTAAATTCATAAGGGTTCCTCCTTGAACGGCCAAGCGGGTACATTACAACGAACGCTACTCTACTCAAGGATCCGCGAGCTCAACACGCGCTTTGATCTACGCACAGATCTATTGGTTCATTGTGGTACTTGGCAGTCAATTGTAGATTCTCTGACAACGAAGCACCCGCTTCCGAACGCTAAGCCAAACACCTTGCCATTTCAGTTCTTCTACTATTTGCCGCAGAGGTTAACTGCCAATATTGGTCAACTCTTCGAGAACGGCCTTTGCTGTCTTGCAGCACTCTTGAAGCGAAATTCCTTTTGCGAACGGATTCTTCCTCACATACTTCACCCACTGTGCTTGCATGACTGCGTCGCCGGCAACATCGTCGAGCACTTCTGCCCAGCGCTCAATGGCGGTTTGACTATTCCTTTTCTCGCACGTCGACGCCAAGGCGTTTCTCAATGTTTCCATATCGATATCACTTCTTTTGACTACCAGCAGGACATGGATGTCATAGAAGTCTCGCGGGCGGGTGTTGGCAACGCCGCGGGATACCACGGTCTCAAGTTTCTCCGCAAGCACCGTCTCAATCGGGTAGGCCATGAGGCTGATATCGCCCTCATCGAAGAGGAGCGGGTAACTATATTCCACCGCGTCCGGCGTAATCCGGTCACCAGTGGTCACGTCCACTGTCAGTGGGACCACCATGGGCGCGTAGATCCCCTTCAGGTGCACACGAATACCCGCGTACTCATCGGTCTCCCGAATGTCCTCTGTCCTGTCAAACTCGAACTTCCAGTCATCGTCTGCTTGCATCGTCGCAATGTCACGGAATGCTCTTTCTGCGGATTCGTGAGTAAGGGCGAACCCTCTGACCGTCGTATCCAGGTCCATTGTGGTCCTTGACCTGACGCCGACAAGAGAGGAGATGAGTACGCCTCCCTTGATGATGACGTTATTCCTCCACTTCGATCTCGAGAGGCGCTCGAGCAACCTCTCGAGGAGGTAGCTCTGCATGAGCGTTTGCGCAGGGATACCCGCCTCCTTGGCCCTGCTATTCATGCGCGCCTTAAGCTGCATTGTGTTCTTTGTCCTCACAGCAGCACCTCCAGGTAGTTCCGGATCTTTTTCTCGACGCCGAGCTTGCGTGCATACTCGATGAGCTTCGCTACATCTCTCTTTGGGCTTCTGACATAGGCCTGCATCGCCGGGGTAACTACCTGCGAATCGACCATACGCTGCCCCCTAACCAAGTCACAAAGCGTTCTCTCCAGGTCATACGCTCTGACCACGTTGCCGTGCTGGGTAGTCAGTTCTACCACTCCAAGCTCGAGCACCTCATCGGCGCAGGAACGGCAGAGTATCCCCGATTCTCTGGCGGATGTGGCATTGTAGGTTCTGGGGAAGGTCATGGTGAGGGAAAACGGCGCACGGTCGGTCATAGCATGCAGGAAGAGCGCCGTGTCATCGGAGAATACGCCGCGCGAGAATCGGTGCTGGACAGCAAGATATGGGTCCTTCCATGTCTCCGGAAGGGCATATAGGCCGCGGCCGACTTGGACGAGTTCTCCCTTGTCAACAGCCTCAGTGAGCTTCCTTCTGGGAATGCCAGCTGCAGTTGCCTGCGATGCGGACACGTAGCCATTCTGACCTTTCGCAATCTCAATTAAGGTCATAATCGCCTTCTCTTTAGAGCGTACACCTATGCTGAATATTATTGCATATTAAGCGTCGTTGTACGCCTCTGTACGGTTGAGCCATAGACTCGCAGAAGAGAACTTGAACGAGAGAATTGGGCCCAGGAACGCTCACCGGAGCACTGCGGGGCCCTCACGCTGAATTCACAGCAACGACGTCGAAGATTAATTACTCCCACTCGATTGTCACAAAAACCAAGAGTGTGAACTCAACGAGCAGCCTGACCAGCGATTATTTCCAGCTCCGCGAAATCGTCCCAAAACCGGGACTACCTGGGACTCAGTACCGAGTTCCACTTTAGCGCGCAAGTGCTGGAATGGTAACGGGTTGCCGGGGAGTAATTTTTCACTACTGGAAAGTAAATGCTCTGAACTGGGAACACAGTATTTGAGTCCTAGCGACCGAGTTCACATTGAGTAGTTCTGAAACGAAGGGGAGCAGAGGAGATTGGAATATCCGTCTGCCTGTTTTTCGCAATCAGATCACTGCAGAGCGGCGAGAGCACAAAACTGAAGTTTGTCTTTCTCATCTGGTTTTCGAGGTTTTCTTTTCCGGAAGCTCAGCATACATACCATCCAGAAGTTCCAGAATTAGGACCTTATCATCAAAACTATCGAATACATGCATCAGGGTCTTCGAGCCTTCATACGGATAACGCAGTTCGGAATCTGCAAGCAGCCTGTCCGATGTCGGCGTTCTCTTTAAAAACAGTTCATTACTGCAAATATCCCCTATCAGTTTACCGTTAAAATACACAAGGTATCCGCCCATCATGGGTTTTATGGCAATATCGCCGGATTCAGAAAAAATATCGCGAACATATTCATTGAATTCGTTCACCTTGGTTGTCCCCTCAAATTTGAACGATTTAACTGACAGCGTCTGAGTAGGCATTTCTCGCCAAGTGTCGAATGGCCATATTCGCCCGATCGAACCCAACGCCTGGTAGAACCATATCGGGAAATGTCAATTAACCGAAGGTTCACTTTGCAGAAGGCGGCTGGTCTTGCCATCGCAACGACTGGGGATCCCAGAACGCCCTCCACCCTTGAG
>ERZ773022.19-NODE-19-length-180305-cov-12.993764_pt1 | contig 180305 bp, 222 predicted proteins | sample MGYA00580839_ERZ773022 | MGnify/ENA primary metagenome ERZ773022 (study PRJEB29015, sample SAMEA2738020) | human oral metagenome | biome: human oral; feature: human-associated habitat; material: dental | place: China | collected 2044 ...
CTATGTGATTAAAGACTAAATGAAATGTATAAAAGAAAAGGGAAACGAAGTCAGACTTTTTTCCCTTTTTTTGTAAAGGTAAAAGTCCCCAGTAAAAAACTAGGGACTTTTGGTTAATGGTTAATGGTTAATAATAATTGACTAGTAGATAGCGACCTTTTTCGTTTCTTGGTCGCCGATCCTTACGAAGTAGATCCCACTTGATAAGGATACTTCATTGTTGCCATTCATCTTTTGATGAAGGACTAGTTGCCCGTTTGTGGTATAGACTGAAACTTGTTCAGGTTTTACCAGTCTGATATAGAGTATGTTGCCATCACTCCATACACGGGGTTCCTCTGGATAGAGCTCATTGCCCACCGTCGATTGAATATCAATCTTGCAGCTGGCAGAAACTCCGCTTCCATCAAGTGCTTTGACAGTGATCGTAACTTCTCCTTTTTTGAGGATTGTTACATGACCGTTTACAACCGTAGCAATCGTAGGATCACTTGATTTCCATACTATATCCTTGGAGGCTGCATCAATTGGGAGAACATCAACCGTGAGGTGATAGAACGCTTTTTCCTTCAGAACAACTGATGTGTCGCTAAGGATGAGCTTTGCTACTTTTTTTTGTGGCTTAGGATTGAGTGCAGCTTGGTAAACCTTTACTGTTTGGCTCAAAGAACCAGAGGTAACGGTCACTTTCGCTTCTCTTGCCACTCCTGTCGTGTTCTCTTCGATTCTGAATGTTACCGTCCGGTTTCCTCTCCCTGAGCTTGGTGTTGCAGAAATCCATTCAGGAGTCCTGATATACCAATCCCCAGTTGCACTTACCTCGACCTCTTCCATTTCTCTGTTTCCGTTGCTTCTGATTACCTCTATACTCAGACTGAGTGTTGGGGTAGAAGGAGTCGGGGGACTTGGAGGAGTCGGAGGAGTCGGAGGAGTCGGAGGAGTTCCTGTTCCATTCTGCGTGATCGTTACCGTTCTGGTCAAAGAACCAGCAGTAAAGGTCAGCGTGACTGTTCTCGGAGAAGCTCCAGTGTTCTGAGCAAGTGTAACATTTACAGTTCCATTGTTCGTTCCACTAGAAGTAGAGAGTGTTACCCAAGATGGTAGACCGCTCGTTGTTATACTCCAACTTGTATTGGAAACAACGTTTACTCCAGCAATTCCTCCTGCAGCAGCTACGTTAGTCGTAGATGCGAGAGTTGCAGAAAGCGTTGAAGTAGCTCCATCTTGCGTGATCGTTACCGTTCTGGTCAAAGAACCAGCAGTAAAGGTCAGCGTGACTGTTCTCGGAGAAGCTCCAGTGTTCTGAGCAAGTGTAACATTTACAGTTCCATTGTTCGTTCCACTAGAAGTAGAGAGCGTAGCCCATGACTGATCGGAAGCAACAGACCATGCCACGTTAGAAGTGACAGTCAGTGTTTTCGATTCGCCAGCAGCAGCTACATTGGTAATAGATCCAGGAGCTACTGAAAGTGCCGGAGTCGGAGCAAGAGGAGTGATACTGAATGAGTATTGAGTTAATCCTCCTGGTGTGTCATCGGGCAAGTCATTCAATGTGCCATCGCTCATTTTGACAGTAAAACTGGTTTTCCCAGTTGCTTGTAAATCTGACAGAGAGACTGATGATTCGTCATTCAGACTAGATAATACAGATCCATTACTATACCATGTAATGCTAGGAAAACCGCCAGGGATTGTTACGACATTGTTCTTATTGGATTCCGTGATCACGATATTACCCGAGACGTCTGCTCCATTGAACTGAGGAACGCCATAGTAGTTTACATGAAGATTGATCCTGAATTCTTTTTCAGATGCTCCTGTACCTGTTTTGAACTTTATCTCAACTGTGCCGGCACTGGTGATTTGAGCCGTTGTGATGCTCGAACCTTCTACTGACTGAATATCAGGAATCCCGCTAAAATCTATCGTTACGGTTGCTCCGTTTTTGATGCGGAGATTGTTCCACTTTGGAATGGTTGCTCCAGCATATGTTGAAACAAATTCACTGGCATTTACCGTTCCTCCTGTTGAATTTACCGTTTTCACGTAATTTGTACCAGCAATAATTTGCTGGCTGATCAAAAGGATGATACCTATCATCACAGTGATCAATTTTTTTCTCTTTGTTTTCATACTATTATCCTTTCTTTTTTTATCATTTCTTGTATTTCTTTTTGATGAATTTCTTTTATTTTCTATTTTGAAGGATATGTATTTTCTACAAAATGTCAAGACGAAAATCAGTCGTCTAAAAGATCAGCTTTTGAGGACGGATAAGAAGGTGGTCTTTATTTAGTTTTCTGGAAAAGATGTTGTAAAAATCTGAAAAATGATCAGGATTTTTCTGTTTTTTCAAAGTTTATTTACGCTTCCTTTTGGATTCTGGAGCAGGTGAGAGGGGGTAAAATATCTTTCTTTCGTGGTTTTTTGTATGTGGAAAGCGTTTGAGGGGGGCTGGTGCAGTATTTGGGGAGTAATAATTGCTTTTGTCCTTTAAAATTGATGATTTTTCTGGTTGCTTGTCAAAGTGTTTGCGAGAATTAGTGATTCTTGCGATTTTTTGTTCAATCCCTCCTCAGAATTTCTCATTCTTGCATCAAAAACTTCAAATCTTCTCAAAATCTTTGGATGTTGGTATACCAAGGTGGCTAGTTCCTTCAGAATGCTTGATGATTTTTCTCGTGATGTTAGTACTTTTCTCTTGTGTCTTCGATCTTTCTGAGATAAAAAAGCTTTCTCTGCTAGGATTCTGATTTTTTAGCTTTTTTAGCAGTTTTTGTTTGTGGAGGATATGGAAAGAAGATGAAAAGTCCAAAAAAATTTGCAAACTTTGCTATTTTAGCTATACTTAGAGTGAAATCTTTGAGATGATTTTTACTTTCTATGCCAAAGATGATGAACACAATCTCTAAAAAAACGCTTTTAGCTGCCTTACTCGTAGTCTCTGGAGGGATCGGAGCGGTGACACTCGCTCAGGTCGATGTAAAGTCCAATCTGACCAATGCTGTGCAGAATATTCAGAAGGTCTATTTCACTCCTAATGGGTTGCCTAGTGATGATGAAATCTTGGTAGAAGCGTATGATGGATTGGTGAAAATTAGTGGAAGAGTGCTCTTGGAAAAGGATGGAGATAAAAACTTACTTACACCTCAGGCTGGCAAAACTTTTATTATTCAGGGAAAGAAAAACGAAGTCTATGGGAAGGATTCTTTTTTGCTTGGTGGAAAAGCAAATCTTGTCTCTACTGGAGCTGTGGAATCTTCCATTGTGTGAGGATATAATGGAATAATGGAAAGCGGTTCTCAGAATGGAACTATTATCGGATGACGATCTAATAGTTTGGGAAGTGGAGTGAGTTCTGCTGTTATTGGAGGGTCGGAAAATAAAGTAAAAGGCTCTCACTCTTTTATCGGATGAGGAATGCTTACTGAAATCAATGGAGATGGAAGCTTCGGTGCGGGAAAGAATGTGAAGGCTGCCAGTAATGCTACAGATAGAGTTTTTCTCTGGAGTGATAATTATTCGTCTTGGTATCGTGTTGATGGGAACGAAATGCGTCTTAGACCAGTAAAAGAGGAGACCTTCCTTATTAGAAGTCTGAATGGGATCGGTATTGGGACGAATGATCCTCAGCTCAAGCAAGGTGTAGATGTGAACGGACTTGTCCAGATCGGAGATCAAGTGCTTGCCTGTGGTGGTGATGCTCAAGGAGCTATGAGGTATAGGAATGGATGCTTCTGTAACTGTAATGGTGCTACCTGGGTAGCGATGAATCCTTCTGCTAAATGTCTCAATGTGTGTAGGCAATAAATGTGGCTTCGTAAAGTAGCTTTATGAGTATAGCGGTACTGCTTTGTCTCGCTGCGTGATTTGTCGTAAAGATCGTTATAGTAAATTTTTATCTGAATAGGAAAGGATGCGCTCGTTTACCTCGTCTTGAAGTGAAGTGCAGTTTCTGCTAGAGCAGTCTCCTTTCCCTCCGACCAAAGAGGTGGAATCATTCTGATTTTCTGCCTCTTTTTTGCAAAAAATGAGACAAGGACCCTATGGAACGGCGAGGCTCTATAAAGCTTGTCTGCTCCAGCAGAGCTTTGCTTGCTCTGAGGCGCAGCTTCTCCAAGCTATGAAGGAGCACTACTTTGAGGGGCAGTATTTTTCTAGTTCCTATAGTGGAGCATGGCTCTTTTTTGCATTGGCAGAGAGGAAGCTTGGGGTCGATGTAGAGGTGATTAAGTCGAGGTCTGCTCTGCTTTTGGTGGCTATGGAGGCTGAGATGAAGCCTCTTTTCTGAAAGGCTGATTGGAAGAGTTTTTATCTGCTCTGGACTGCAAAGGAGGCGATTCTCAAAAGGTGGGATGCGAGGTCACTCGATTTAATGGATCAGATTTCGTTTTTTGCTGTAGAAAAAAAGCCTCTTCAGCTCTGAGGAGTGCATTTTGATCGAGAGCTGAAGTATGGCTTTGAGGGGCAAGCAGGGATGGTAAGGAGTGGAGAAAACTGATTGCTTGCGTGGAGTTTTGCTGATTAGAGCGAACTCATTGTGAATCGTGCGTTGGTCGATTTGCTTTCTTTGATGAGTCGGGTTTTGTTTGGAGAGGTGAGTCTTATGGTTCCTTGGACGAGGTTACCGTTTGAGATGACGAAGCTTGTGGTTCAGACTTTAGTTTCTTTTTGCATATCAAAGAGGTCTCCGTATCGCACAAAGCTTTCTTCTCCCATGTCAAAGACAGTTATATTGGTCTTTTTGAGTTCATATCTGGTGCCGAGTAATTCGATAAATCCTGCTTGGAAAAACTGGTTTTTGAGGAGGTTGATATCAAAGGTCACGGCGTAGGTTCCCTCGTTATCTCCGCTAGCAAATTTTCCATCGCTGGTTTTTTTTGTAGAGATGAGTTCGTTTTTGAGCGATTCGGTATTGAGGTGCGAAGTGATTTTTTGTTTGATTTGGAAGCGGTAGAAGAAGAGCGCTGCTTCGTATCTGGTCAATGGAAGTTCAAAGCTGAGTGCGTCTTCGTTATTCAGGATTCAGAGCTCTTTTGCCTTGAGGAAGTAGTCCCTCCATCGAGGGTTTCCGTTTTCGTTGAGTCTTTTTCCCTCGGAAAGTCTGATAAGCATTGTGATGAATTCAGATTTTTTTAGTATGGTTTGTGGGCTAAAGTAGCCATTATTCCCCTGCATGATACCGAGTTTACATGCTTCTTCGATGCTTGATTTGAGCGAGCTGTTTGCCTGATTGAGATCTCTGAATTTACATGGGAGTGCTCCTCCTGTGAGAGCAGAGATATTGAGTGCTTTTGCAAACTGGGTAAACATTTTGGCGGCCTGTTCCCTCGTTAGCTGTGCAAAGGGTTGGTAGGTCGAAATTTCCCTTGAGCTGGTCATTTTCTGATCATACATTCGAGTGATGGCTTCATTGACCTCGGGAGAATTGAGTACGCTGAGTGAGCTTGTGGTGCTTGAATTATTGCCACTCATGAGTCCGAGGATATCATTGTTTTGGGTTTGTGGGGTTTGTGTGCCTGTTTGGAGCTGAGTGCCTGTCTGGTTTGTGGTAAGGAAGGCTTGAGGGTTCGTATCGATCGTTGAAAGCTGATTTTTAGCTGCTTGATGAAGCTGTTGATTGAGGATGATTGCCTTGAATCTATAGATAAGTAGTGCGATCTCTCCTCTGGTGACAGGTCTCTGGAGCTGCATTACTTGAGATTCTTGGGTGAGGGAGACTCCTTTTGCTTTGATAAAGTAGAGTGTCCATCGAGGATCGAAGCTTTCGCTACTTGATTTGCCTTCTAGGATTCTAATGAGAACGGTTAGAGTTTCAGCCTTGGTAAGTGGAGTATGTGGATGGAAAAGTCCTTTATTCCCTTTGAAGATGCTTACTTTACAGGTTGAGGTGATAAACGGAGCTAGCGTTGGATTGAAGAGTTCGCGGTCCTTGAAGTTGCATTCCTCAGTTTTTGTTTCCTGAGGGAAGCCTAAAATGCTGTAGGCCTGTCCGATGATTTTTGCAGCCTCCTCTCTAAGAAGCGGGTCTTCTGGTCTATAGCCACTTAGGGTATCATACTGTGTCAGTCCATTTTTGTGCATTCGGAATATCGCTTTTTCAAGTTCTGTTCCTCAAGTCAGTTCCATATCTAGAGGACTTGGTTTTTGGCTTGGCTGTGAAGAGGACGTTCATGATTGAGAGGTAGAGCCTGATTGATTTGTTGCTGCTGGAGTTTGGTTATTGGTACTGATCGTTGTCCCTGTAGAAGAAAAGCTTTCACTAGAAAAAGTCTGATTTCCTGATTGGACGAGGATTTTTTTATTGATAGGATCGATGACGATTTTTTGATCGCTGGCGAAGGATGGGGATGTGCTGAGGACAGCCAACCCGAGAATGAGCATTCAGATTTTTGTTTTCATGATTGAAGATACGAAAGAGTAAAACTTCTCTGTCTAAAGGTATGAATACTGCCAAGATTTGCAAGAGAAAAATTGCTGGTTCTCCTCGTGCATTGCTCTTGATCTTTGTATTATGCTTGGAAATAGCTTTCTATCTTGGTAATGATCATTTGCACGTCTTGGTCGAGGTTGCCAGATCCTTGGATTTTGAAGCCAGCGGCGTTTTGGTGTCCTCCGCCTCCAAAAAATCTTGCAAGTTCTGAACAGTCTACTTCTCCTCTGCCTCTTAGTGATCCTTTGATGTAGATTCCGACTTTTTTGATGAGAGCTACGAGCTGGTTATTCCTGATGTCTTGCATGATATATAGCCCGTAGTCTGCTTCGTCATGGTCGATTCCGTATTGCTCGAGCTCGTGGTCTTCATAGTAAGAATAAACGAGGCGGAGCGTTTTCCCATCAGGGAGTCAGATTTTGATTTTTTGCATTCTCTGCAGTAAATGCTGCATAAACTGCACAGAGCGGTAGGTTTTATTGCGGAATATCTCATCAATGATGAGCTTTTTTTTGGCTCCGTGCCTGAGAAGATCTGCAGCGATAGTGAATGATTTCACAGACTGTTCTCCTTCGTCGTAGCGAAAGTTTCCACTGTCTGTCGAAAGTCCCATGTAGAAATGGGTTGCAACCTCCTCATCCAGTAAGGATGGTCGTCGATTATTGGTGAGTTCGTAGAGGATACTACAGGTGCTGATTGCCTCTACATCACGATAAATAAGGGTATTGGCAGGTTCTTTTTCTGGTTGGTGATGGTCGATGATGATTTTTGAGTAAGGATCGAAGTAGTCTTCATGCCCAAAAGTAAAAAGTCAGATTCTCTGATATTGGTTAAAGTCCAGAAAAACAAGAAGATCATATCTCCCATAATCAAACTCATACTGGACTTTTCAGTTTAGCTCGAGAAAATTGAAGACACGACTTGGTTTGTGTGGCGTAAAATAGGAAACCGTTTTCCCTTGCTTTTCAAGGAGTTTACCTAAGCCTAGAATTGCTCCGAGGGCGTCTCCATCAATGTGTTCGTGTCCGAAAAGGGCGATTTTTTGTGCGTTTTCTAGTTTGAGTTTGATGGCTTCTTGCATCGTTTCTGATAGTTAAAGTAAAGGGAAAGGCAAGAATATCGGTTCACGATCTAATTGCAAGAGAAATGCTGGTTTTTTTCAGATTTTTTGGTTTTTATGAAGGATTTCCATCCTGCTCGATATCATTTTCGTATGGATTTAACGATAGGTATATTGTTTTTCCCGTTCCAAAGTGCTTTGAAGCTTAGTCGTCAAGCGATTCCTCGGGAACTCCGTATGATGAAGATGGTTTTTTGATACACATTCCCGTGTTTTTTGGCTCGGAGAAAAAGATTTCTTATTTTCTGCTCTGCTGCTTTGGGGGTGCCAATTCGGGCTTGTTCGAGGATACTTTTTTCTCTCTCTTGGTGTCTGACTTTTAGATCTCTAAAGACGAGGATTGGGATTCCCTGCTCTCGAATGCTATAAATAAAGTCCAGATCTTCCGCAATCCGGGCGATCGTTTCATCGTAGAGGGTTTTTTGCATGAGTTCGGCTTTCCCAAAGATTCCATTTCCACTGAACATTTTGATCTCTCAGTATGCTTGTCCTGGCTTTAGAAAGTGGATTATAGGACGAGCTAGTCGATAATTGTAGTCTGAGAAGCCTTGATTCTGGATCTTGTCCGTATTTCTCCGCATAAGCGTTGGTGTGATGATTACTTCTTTTTGATAGCGTTGAGTATAGGTTTGATGCAGCTTGAGGGTGTGTTCAAGGTATTGGGGATCGATTTCATTATCATCATCAAAAAGCTGGATATAACTGCCTTTTGCGTTTTTGATTCCGAAGTTTCTGACGTAGCTTGCCCCTCCTTCATGGTCTTTACTGAAATCGCTATTGAGATGTGAAAAGATTCTGATTTTTTGATCTTTTTCTTCAGGCTTTCGATCTTGATAGATTTCTTGCTGAAAGTGGTCCCGCTCTGATGTAGTGAAAGATCTATCACAGACGATGAGAATTTCGAAGTCTTGAAATGTTTGATTTTTGAGGCAGGTGAGGAGGTTTTTTAGAGGGAGAGGGGTCGCTCTAGAAGGAATCACAACAGAAATGTTTCGATTTTCGCTTGTTTTCTCCATCAAGAATCTTATTTTAACTAAAGTTTTGATTTACTTTTATCTAAATGTAAATGTTTTACAAGAAGAACTATTGACTTGCCTTTGGTGGTGTTTTCCTGCTTTTGAGTGGTTTTGTTTTTTCTCGGAATTGGGGGAGAGAAACGATGACTACGATTCAGACTTCTTCTGGAGCTTTTTCTTCAATAGCGGATTCAGGTTTTATTTCTTCTGGAGAAGTTCAGGAAATGACGGATGAAGTTTTGGAAGTTGCTGTCAGTGGACTTAAGTCTACGCCTTTTTGGACGATGAAGGGGGTCGCTCATGATTTCTGAAATCTCTTGGGCTATAATCAGGCAGAGACTATTATGAGGCAGTATAACGCTTGGACCTGAGCTTTTGATCCAAAAGCTAGTTATGAGCATCTTGTTTCGCTGAAATTTCCGCTAAAATATCCGTATTTTAAAAAATATGTGCCTGAAAATCTTTCAGAACTTTTGGGACTTTTAAAGCTCAACCTTAGTCCTGAAGAGCTCAAGAATCCGAATATTCTCGTGGTTGCACAAACGCAGGAAGGGGTTGTCTTGGCGTATTATCAAGAGGGAAAGCTCAAGCTTTTGACGAGTGCCTCTCCTGGAACTCCAAAAACTAAGACGGTCCAGGGAAGATTTTTTCTCAAGCATGCGAATGTTGCCTATCGCTCTAGAACTTATGGCTCTCCTATGCCTTATGCAATACGTATTAAGTGACCTTATTTTTTGCACCAAGCGGAAGTAGATGGGACTTTCCTTTCTCATGGCTGTATAAGGATTCCTGGGCTTTATCAGAAGTGGCTCTATGAGCATCTTCCCAATGAATCGGTGCAAAAGTCTTCTCGCATTCCTGCGCCTATGATTATTGTTCATGATCTGTATCATCCTACGCTTTTTCGCTATGATTAGAAAGGAAGTCTGAATTTGTTTCAACGAATAGATTTGTCCTTGATTTTCTTTGTTAAAACGCTATTTTTACTCTAGCTTTTAGCTTATTTTGAGAGATAATGTCGATATTTTTCCAAGTTTTGAGGTGAAGTTTCTATGTGATGACCGTGATTATGGGGATTTTTTTGGTAAGAGGTAATATTATCTTTGGGGCTGAGCTCTTTAAAGTGCTAAAGGAGGTTTTGATGCCCGGGTATTTGGTGTTTTGTGGGATCATGATTGGGTATTTGATCGCTGTGATTTGGCAAGGAAAATTGCCTACTTCGACTGAGGTAATAAACACGAGAGAAAATATTTTTAAGAAATCCTTTTTGATAGGGGTTTCTTTGGGGGTAGTTTTAGCTGTTTGTTATGTCTTCTACTAAAATGCCAAAGAAAATCTGGTTTATTTCTCTTTTGTTTTGTGTGCTTTTTTTGGCGTGATGTGGGGGAAAGTATCCTTTGTCTCTTGAGGCTTTTGATCTTACATGGACTCCAAAGTTGAAAGTTAAAATGCAGTTGGCTGATGAGGAGCCTGGAGTATTCTATGTTTATCAAGAGATTGCGGATTCCTTTGAAAACCTCGATACTTTGGTTATTGCTCAGGAAACAGGTGTGCTCCTTTCTCTGCCTGGCTATGCCCAGAATGCGATTAATCAGCTGAAGACTGAAGGGTATCTTTTGTCAGGAGAGGTCGCTAAAAAGCTTACGCTTCGTAGTAATGGTCGCTCCTCTTCAGCTTTGCTTAAGAAATATCGCTTGTGGAATAATGAACGTTCGCTGGAAGTAGCTCAGGTTTTTATTCTTGAGGAAGATAGAATGCGTATTCTCTCCTATATGAGTGATGAACCTTCTCACATTAAAAACTTTATATCTCAGCTTTCTTCTTTAACCTTTTAGTTCCTTTGATTGCTAATGACGAATCCTACTACACCGATAAATTCTGTTTCCTTTACGATTCCTGGTATTGATGGAGGGATGAATCCTCTGAATCCTGGTGCGTTTGCTCGTTCTGAGAGAGCAAAATTAGATCGCCTTGTTAACGCTCCAAGTGCTATTTCGGGTTGGCAGCTTTTGTGAAAGATTGGTTTAGGAGTGGTTATTGGAGCTTTGATGGCTTTTGTCTTGTATATTATTATGGGGGCTTTCTGACTTGCTCTCGGGGGAAATGCTTCTCAGTCTACCGTAGGTGCAGGAACAGCTCAGCTTACTCATCCGCTTGCGTGGCTGATTTTGTTATTTCTGGGGTTTTTTATTACTTTCTTGGGAAATCTAATTTTAGTCGTAAGTTATAGTGTCTTTTTCTCTCAAAAGTATACAAAAATCTGAAAAACCATAGGACTGCTCTTGTTGACCAATAGTATTTTGTTTGCTGGAATGATTGCTCTTTTCTTATCTCTCAAAGAGGTCCCAATGGCTGAGGTTGTGCTTTTTGCTTTGTATCTTTGTCTTTCACTTTTCCTCTCTTTTTCACAGATGGAGTTTGTGGTGAATCCGAATTATTCTGCATCTTCTCTCATAGGGAATGCATTAGGGCTTTGTCTCTGTCTTGTGGTGATTGGAATGCTGTGGTCACAAGTTTATTCTAGTGTGGATAAGATGATGCCTTATAGATTGATTTGGTATTCTACTTTCATTTCTTTCCCATTGATGATCTTGGGGCAGGGTTTGTGGGAGATTATTTATGCAAAGGTGTATGAAAATGGAGCCAATCCTTTTTATCTTCCATCACAGGCAGAACTTGATACACAGACGATTTTAGAGGGACAGGAGGAAGAACAAACTCAGGAGAGCGTGAATGTGGAACTTTAATCTTTCGTAAGTGAGAGAGTCAGTTTTTATCTTTTTAATTTGTCGATGCATAAGATAGCGGTGTTTCGTTTAGCGTCCCTTGCAAAGTTGGTTTTGTGATTGGTGATTTTGATTATTGACGCAAATCTTATTTCGGTAAAGGAAGATCCTGCGATTGCTTTGACGCTTGGTTTGATCGGAGTATTTCTTTTTTTTTGGGGGGCGAGCTATTTTTTGTTTTATGGAGTACAGTGGCTTGTTTCTACGAAAATTACTAAGGAAAAAATGCAGAGTGATGCCTATAAATCAGCATTTCTATTTGGGTTATTTGCTCTGATTAATGTCTTGCTTTTGCTTGGGAAGTTTTGGACGAAATGGGTAAGTTTGGTTTTGTTAGGAGTGTTTTTTGCAATGCAGTATGTTATTTTTATGGATACAAAGAAAAAAACTGATGAATGAACTTCAGCATAAGATAGAACAAGCACTTCAGACTGTATATGATCCGGATTTTCCGGTCGTGGATATTTATACGTTAGGTCTGATCTATGACGTTGCTATTGAAGAGCAGAAAATTAAAGTTACTATGTCGTTTACCACGCCTGCGTGTCCTATGGCGGATTATTTGATAGCGAGTGTTGAAGGTGCAGTTCGTTTGGTGGCTCCGGAGTATGAAATTGCTGTAGAGGTTACTTTTGATCCTATGTGGAATCCTCGTATGATTAGAGATCAGGATCTTCAGAGGATGTTTGAGTAGTTTTTTTGGCGCTGTAAGTAGTGCAGTACTTTTTTTGGCGCTGTAAGTAGTGCAGTACTTTTTTAATCGTTAAGGTAATTGTCTCCTTGGAGGAAGCTTGGGAGTTTTTTTGCTATGAATGTTTCCGTTCCTAACTGTTTTTCTCAAAAGGAGCCAATACTCATTATTTTTGCTTCTTCCTGAGGAATTGAGGCTGTATTGGATTCGAGGCAGAGTTTTTGTGGTTGTTGGCTAGTGTTTGCGATGATAAGATAATTCTCAAGTCCATAGAAGAGGTTTCCGTTGTGAAGGGCTCAAGCGTCCCCTTCCCATTTGCGGATTTTGAGTGATGAATCGTTTTTATTAAAGGCAAGGATTCCAAATTTTCGTTCTCCTGCTCAATACATTGAGAGATCGTTGAAATTGAAGGGATGGACTGTGGTATTTGGCTGTAATGCTTCCGCGACTGAAGAGGTGGCCTCTTGATCGGAAAAAAGTGGCACAATCACTGAAAATCATGGTCAGACTTCTGTGCTATTTTCTGGTATTTTGCAATCCTCTGCTATCCAAGGGAGTTCTCATTTGGTTTTTGCGAGTCCGGATATCTCTAGAGAGAAAGCTGGTTTTCAGAGGCATTCGTCTCGAGATTTTTGTGGATTTTCGCATGAAAAATTGTGCATTAATGCACTGTTTCCGGAGCTAATACTATAAGAAAAACCTACTCCACGACTTCCCACTATTGCTAATCAGAGTTCTGTTCCTGCTTTTGCGAGGTAATTTACCTTTTCGTAGTCTGAAATTTCCTTGCTATATTTGATGAAATTTTTCATTACAAGTCAAATGAGCACTCAGATGAGCGATGAAGCAAGGAGAATAAATAAGGCGAGGATTGTGATGTTCCCTCTTGGTCTTTCATGACGCATGATTGCTTAATTTATATCATAAATGTTTGGAGTTTTCCCTTGGAGTCCGAGGAAAAGTTGTATTGGGAAGACGCTTTTGTTCTCTCGTCTCTGTGGATCGTAGAAGGCACTATAGATTGATCCCAATATTCGAAAGCCTGGTTTCCCAGTATCGATGTCAGAATCTTGTTGATTATTTGGGAGGTAGGGAATGACTTTGAATTTCATTTTGCTCTGGTTGATGTTCCCGTTTCAGAGCAGTGTGATTGCGGTATCTGGAGCATATTCTTTGGTTAGTAGTAATTTACAGCCAGAAAAATCTGATTTTTCTGTCTGGTATGAGGAAGTATAAAGGTTGCTACTTTTTTCGCAATCACCGACTGAGGCAATTTCTGTGCCGGTTCGCATTCCTCAGGTGAGATAAAGCGTATCAGTAATCCCTTTTCCTTGTTTGAGGTCGATTCCCTTTGCTTGGTATTTTTCGTAGTCAATAGTAGCTTCTTCTGCGATATTGTGAAGAACTTGTGAAAGGATGAGGACTTCTTTTGCGAGCTCTTTATCCTGCTCTATTCTAAAGGCAATTTTGGTGATGGTGGTATAAGTGCGGAGGATTGCTCCTGAAAGCAGTGCAAAGATTACAATTACGATAATGATTTCCACTAGAGTAAAAGCTTTTTTCATACTATGAGAAGGATGTTGAGATAAAATAAAGTTTACAGTTCGGCTGGGAGCGAGTCTTTCATTCCAATGAAACTTTCAAGAAGGACTTCTCCCGTATTCCCGCCTCTTTTGTAGAGGACGCGTGAGCTGATTTTTAGTATTTTATTTTTGTCAAGAGGCTGGTCTCCTACATAAATTGGGCTATATTCGATGATTCTTGCGAATCCTTTATAGGGTTCTTCGCTTGAAGAGAGCGATAGTGGGCTATAATAGGTTAGTTCTTGATTGTCTTCTCCAGTGAAAAAGTTGAGGTAAAAGGTTCTGAAATTCTCCATGAAGTTTTCAGATTTTTCGGCTGGTTCAAAGATGTAGTAATTGCCGCTTCCTGAGAATCCGACTTTAAAATTTGTAAATCCTTCATCCCCTAATGATATTTGTTTGAGGGTATCGCCTTCGAATTTTTCCTGGATATAATTCCGGGTATATCATTGTTCTATTTTGCTGTCTCTGATATTATAAGCAATTTCTAAGCCTTCTTTGGCGAGAAAATTTGCCTTTACTCTCATATCGATGCTATCGAAGTAGCCTAGGCTATAGGTTAATAAGCGGAGCACGGCTAAAATACCTACTCCAAAAATAAAGACTACAATAAGGGTTTCAATCAGTGTGAAGGCTTTCAGATTTTTCATCTCTTGACAAAAAATAAATTTTTCATCTGTAGGTATAGGAATCACTGAGTAAAAGTCAACTATCTCTTTAAAATAAGTGAAAAATCTTTACATTTACTGTAGATTTTATTTTTTCGCTATAGTATGAAAAATCCTGAATTTAAGGTTAAGATCTCGGATCTTTTGATGAAGCAGGCTACGGATACGCTCCGTTTTGAGGGGAAATTTTTGGAAGAAATTCCTCAGCTGACTTCTGATGGAATCTCTGGAGAGATAACGTTGCGATCGCTCAATCATAATGCTCTCTTGGTTACTATTGATGCCTTACAATGCACTTTGTGTGAGAGGTGTGATCGCTGTTCAAAGGAGTATCTTCGCCCTGTTTCACTGTCTGGATATACCGCAAAGTATGTGGTCGATCCGCGCGTTGATGGAGAGGATCCAGAGGAAGATGTCTTGCCTATTGATGTGAAAAATGGAGTTATTGATTTGCAGGAGCTTATTTATCATGCGATTCAGCTTCAGGAGCCTTTTGTGAAGTATTGTCCTGATTGTGAAAATAGTAGTCTGGAAGAAGAGGATTTTTCAGATTTATAGTCTGATTTTTGTCTTTGTTGTAGATTACTCCTTGAAAAATTTGGCTTACTAGTGAAGATTATCTTGCATTTCTGCAATTAAACACTACACTCGAGTCAGTATTTATCTTTTCTTTTGAGAACTCATGACGATTGATATCAAAACTCTTGCTGGGAAGTGGCAACGCCAACGAAAAGATCAGAAAATTTATCATACTAAAGAAGACGGAGGGAAACCAAAATTCTATATTTTGGATATGTTCCCGTATCCGAGTGGGGCTGGGCTTCATGTCGGGCATCCAAAAGGCTATGTGGCATCAGATACGATTGCGAGAAAAAAGATGCTTGAAGGCTATAATGTCCTTCATCCTATGGGATTTGATACTTTTGGATTAGGAACTGAGCAATATGCGATGGATCACAAGATGAAACCTCAGGTGGTCGCTAAACAAAATATTGAAACCTATATCAAACAGCTTGAAAGTATTGGCTTCTCTTATGATCGAGAAAGGAGTTTTAGCACTGCGGATCCCAAGTATTTTAAGTGGACACAGGCGATTTTTCTTAAGTTTTACAATCACTATTATGATGAAGCTGAGGGGAAAGCAAAACCGATCTCAGAACTTGAAGAAAAACTAAAAAAAGAAGGAAAATCTGAATCAGAAATCAGGTTTATTTTGAATAATGAAAGGTTAGCATATCTTGACTATAAACCTATCAATCGATGTCCTCACTGTAAGACTGGACTTGCGAATGAGGATCTTGATGATGGAAAGTGTGAGAGATGTGGAAGTGAAGTAGAGCAGAAACCTATGAGGCAGCGAGTTTTGAGGATTACGAAATATGCTCAGAGGTTGCTTGATGGATTGGATGCACTTGACTGGGATGAATCAATGAAAGAGCTTGAGAGAAACCGAATCGGAAAATCTGAAGGTTCTCAATTTAAAATGCAGGTCGTTGCGAGTGAAGCGAAGCAATCCAGTGAAGAACTTGCTTTTGAAGTTTATACTACGAGGCTTGATACTGTGTTTGGGATGAGCTTCGTCGTGATGGCGCCAGAGCATCCTTTGGTTGCACAAATCACGACTCCAGAACAGCTAGAAACCGTAAAATCCTATCAAGAACAAGCAAAACACAAAACACAACTTGAGAGGACCGAACTACAAAAAGAAAAGACCTGAGTTTTTACTGGGGCTTATGCTATCAATCCTTTTAATAATCAGGAAGTGCCGATTTATATCGGAGATTATGTGCTTGCTAATTACGGAACTGGTGTGGTAATGGCGGTGCCTGCACACGATGAGAGAGATTTTGAGTTTGCAAAGAAGTATGGATTGCCAATCGATTATGTGATTGGAGGAAGTTTTGGAAGAAGAAATCCAGATGCTCAAGCTAAACTTTCAGGTTATGCATTCATTTATGATGAAAAAGAGCAGAAACTATTAGTCGGATATGAAGAAAATGGAAAATATAAAAAGTATTGGATGCCATGAGGGACTATTGAAGAGGGAGAGACTATTTTAGAAGGAACTCTTAGAGAAATAAGAGAAGAGACATGATATGATGATGTTTCTTGTATTGGACAGTTTGATTGTAATCAGTCTTTTTATTATGCTGATCTAAAAAATACTTGGAGAGAGAATAATGCAAATTCTTTCCTTTGTAAACTTAATTCAGAACATCGTGTTCCAAAGCAATTAACAGAATATGAAACTGATTGTCCACTTATTTGGGTTTCGTTAGAAGAGTTTGAAAGGGATTTGTTGTCGATGAGAGCTGATGAAACAATTCAAGGAAAAAAAGAAGGATATCTTTATTCTTTGGAAAGATTGAAGGCTTATTTGGCTGGAAATGGAGCGTATACGGAGAAGGGAGTACTTCTTAACTCTTGACAGTTCTCATGATTAAACTCTGATGAAGCAATTGCAAAAATGCAAGCTTGGCTCGCAGAAAGAGGACTTGGGGGAAAGAAAGTGAACTATAAAATTCAGGATTGGGTATTTTCTAGGCAAAGATACTGGGGGGAGCCGTTTCCTGTAGTGTTCTGTGAGGAACATGGAGTGGTCCCTTTGCAAGAGTCAGATTTGCCTTTATGTTTGCCTGATGTAGAGCACTATGAACCGACTGGTACTGAAGAAGGACCGCTTGCAGAGGTAAAAGACTGGATTGAAACTACTTGTCCGATCTGTGGAAAACCAGCGAAGAGGGAATCAAATACGATGCCGGGTTGGGCAGGTTCGAGCTGGTACTGGATTAGGTATATGGATCCGAATAATGATAATGAGCTTGTTTCACCAGAGAGGGAGCAGTATTGGCAAAACGTAGATACCTATGTTGGTGGAGCGGAGCATGTGACGAGGCATATCATTTATGCGAGATTTTGGCAGAAGTTTTTGTATGATCTCGGTTTAGTAAGTAAAGATGAGCCTTTTCAAAAGTATCAAAAAGTCTGACTCATTATGGCGGAAGATGGTCGTAAAATGTCTAAGAGGCGAGGAAATGTGGTAAATCCTGATGATGTGATTGCTGAATATGGAGCTGATGTCTTCAGGACGTATGAGATGTTTATGGGACCTTTTGATCAGTATATTTCCCGAAATACCAATGGAATAAAAGGAGTGAAGAAATTCTTTGATAAGCTTATTGCTGTTTCAGCTAAAGTCAGTGAGACTCATCAAGATGAGGCAAAAATTCTGACGCTTCTTCATCAGACGATCAAAAAGTTGACGGAAGAGATTGATGACTTTAAGTTCAATACGTCTATTGCTCAGCTGATGATCTTGGTGAATGCTTTATCTGAAGTGGAGCAGGTTTCTAAAGCTACCTTTGAGGCGATTGTGCTGTTGGTTGCGCCGTTTGCTCCGCATCTTGCTGAGGAGTTTTGGCAGCTGCTTGGTAATCAGTTTTCAATCTTTACGACGGGAAAATGGCCTCAGTATCAAGAGCAATATCTTGTAAACACCGAGATTACTTTGGCTGTGCAGTTTAATGGGAAGATGAGGGGAACCTTGCAAGTGGCGGCTGACTGTAGTCAGGATCAGGTTTTGGAACTTATTAAAAAAGATGAAAAGCTGGCAAGCTATCTCGTCTGAGCACCAAAGAAAGTGATCTTTGTCCCAGGGAAAATTATCAATATTATTGTGTAGTATTGTAATTCGGAGTTTGCTATGATGGCCTTTATTTGTACTTAAGTATGGCTATATAAGTCTTAGAAAAAGAAAAATCTGTATTTTCTGTCTTTTTGGCGTCTTTTTTTATTGACATTAGATGGCTTTTTTGTATAATTCACATTGCTAGCGAGTTATCAAGAATAAAATTACAAATGGATGTTTAGAAAATAGAGTAATATGAAAACGAAAAGAATTCTGATGCTCTCCGCTATTATCTTAGTTGGATTGAGCTTATTAACAGGATGTCAAGAGCAACTTCCTCAGCAGCAGGATTTGTCTTTGACAGAAAAACAGGTGATCCGTGAAGTAACTCCAGTAATTCAAGGATTTCTGGATGCTCAGTATGAGTATGCGCTTCGTAAGACTACGATTCCTGGATGGGAAGACTTTATTCTCACTGGTGAAGGAGGAAAAGCCCTTAAGAAAAGATTGGATAGTGATCTTCGCTATCAAGATGCTTTTGGTGATGGTTTTTATTCTGCCTATACCAGTCGGGTGGATTTTTCTTCGGGAACCGTAGTTCAGGGGACTGGAGATCTCTTGTATCTGCACGGTGTGTTTGATAGGTTTACCCTTACAACATCCTTTAAAGATGCACCTCCAATTATCACTAGAGCGAGTTTCCCCTATGATTTCACGCTTCAGAAGATTGATGGAGAATGGAAAATTCTTGATTGGAAAGAGAAGCACTTCTTAGCTCCGGAAGGGCGTTGGTATTCCCCAGATCCTGAGGAAAATCTCCGTCTATGGAAACAGTCGAAAGAGAGAGAGAAGGAGAAGAAGCTTCGTTCATCTGCCTATTCATCAGGATATGATCGAGTAGCTGCAGTGAATTATGCTCTTGCTCATTATGACAATCCTAGTGCAAACTATCCAAATTATACTAACTATGGAGGGGACTGTACTAACTTTGTGAGTCAATGTTTAGAAGCAGGTGGATGGAATCAAACTTCTATGTCTCTACCTAGAGCAAGTGAAAAGGCATGGTATCACAAAAAAGGAAGTGCAATGCCAGCTCTTCAATATCGTAGTATGAGCTGGACATCGGCAAAGGCTTTGAGTAAGTATCTTGATTATACGGATCGTGTTGTTAAAATGTCATTCCCTTTTGATAGTTATGAAGTCGGGGATATTGTTCAATATCTTCGAGGTAGTGTTGGTCACTCTATGATTGTTACTCGTAAGGAAGAAGGGAAACTCTATCTCACGTATCGCAGTATCAATGGAATGAGTGATTCTGATTGGGTGATTTCATCTTTTGGAGGGTTTACCTTCTGGAAGATCGCAGATTGAAAATTAAGCTAATAATGGTGCTCGTTAGTAATCCTGTTCAATATTTGGGCAGGATTTTTTAATTTAATATATTTTCTATAGAAATTTTCAAATTTTTCTCATTTAAAGATAAAGATTCCTTGAGGTGAAACTGAAGTTTTTCTCTGCTAGGATATTTATTTTTCCTAGGTGAAAAAAATAAAAATCGACTGGAAAAAAATATTTTTCACCGTAAAGAAATTTTAAGATAGACTGAAAAAATATTTTTTGTCTCTAGGAGGAATTTTTTTGTTGACTTTGATCGTTATTTTCCTAGACTAATGGTAGTGAGAATACGTGCTTTAGTTTGTATTCGTTGTTAGTATGAAATTCAGACTTGTAGAAAAGGCAAATCCGCTTGATAGAAGCAAGAAAAAGTGGTATGCTAGTCCCGTGAATACGGGCAAGATAGGGCAAAGGGAAATGTCGAAGCTGCTGGAAGAAAAATCTTCCCTTACGATTGGTGATATTTCTAATGTGATAGAGAATTTGCTTGCTGAACTTCCAAGACAACTGATTGATGGAAAGAGTGTCAGCCTTTGAGCTTTTGGGACGTTTCGTTTGACGTTTTCGAGTGAGGGGACGGAAGAAAAGAAAGCTTTTAATGCGGAATCGATTGAGCCGAGAGTTGTTTTTACTCCTTCTGTAGAGTTTAAAGAGAGGCTTAGGCATATCAAATATACTCAAGAAACAGAATAGTTTGGCTGCGAGGTGCTGAGTTAGCTATTTTTCTGTGCGAGAGGGATTTATTTTAGAACGGAAAGAATTTTTGGATTATGATGATCAAAAAAGGAAAATCTGATTTTATTCTGGTGATTTCTTGATGATGAGCAAAAGGTATTTATGCCTGCGGAATCTTGAAAGCATTTGAGGAGCTTGGTTTTAAAAAGCAGATAAAGGCGGTGTATGGCGTCAGTGCTGGAGCTCTGACCGGGGCGTATTGGTTGAGTGGATGGCATGCGGAGGCGATTTTTGAGAGGTTTCTGGAGAGTGAGATCCTGGGGCTGAAGAATTTTGCGATTCCTCCCAAGCTTTCCCTTCTCAAAGGGAGTACTGTTGAGGCTTTCTTAAAAAAAGATTTGAAGTCAGATTTTTCTGGTTTGGAAGCTGAGCTTTTTGTCGGAGCTACGGATATTATGACGGCGAAGTTTATTCTTTTCAATGACGGGAAGTTAGTTCCTCCTGTATTGGGAAGTATGGCAGTTCCTGGTCTGTTCCCTCCTGTTGCTTTTGAGCGTCATTTGCTCGTGGATTGAGGTGTTTTGAATAATTTTCCGGTTGATTTGGCTAGGAAGGCGTATCCTGATGCAAAGATTATTTGAATTTTGCTTGGAAAGTTTAAACAGCATCAAAAAGTGACCTCTCTTTTAGATGTTTTGTCGCTTTCTTATTCGGTTGCTTTGCAAGGGCGCTTGAGTAAAAATTTGGATAAGGTAGATTATCTGCTTTATAAAGATCTTGAGGTAGGAATGGTTGAGAGTTCTGAAAAGAAACTGAGGGCTCTTTTTAAGCAGGGGTATGAAGATGGTCTGAAAGCTTTTAGTTCTCAAAAGTAATGATGCGTTGATTGAAGTTTCCTTTTTTGAGTGCTTTGACCCCAAAAGAACGTTATGTCCTTGTTATTTCTGGTGGAGGAATGAGGGGTTTTTATGGCTTGGGGATTGTGAAGGCACTAGAGGAATTGGGATTTAAAGATAGAATAGATGCGATGTATGGTGTGAGTGCCTGAGGATTGCTAGTAAGTTATCGAGCGGCGGGGTATTCTGCGGATAAGATTCTTTCACTGTTCCTTAAGTCTGAATTCCTTTCTCTGACGAAAAATCTGAATTTTCTGCCTAAGGTTTCTCTCCTTAAGAATACTTTACTCAAAAAGCAGATGGAAAAGGAGCTCCCTAAGAGCTTTGAAGAGCTTAAAATTCCAACTTTTATTGGTTGTACAGAAATCAAAAAGGGAGAAAGTCTGATCCTTTCAGAAGGAGATTTGGTTTCTGCACTTTTAGGGACGATTGCTTTGCCGTGAATTTTTCCACCTGTTGAGAGAGAGGGGCAGTTATTGATGGATGGAGGAGTGACGAATAATTTTCTCGTAGAGCCTGCAAAGAAAGCCTATCCTCGCCATAAAATTATCGGGATTTCTCTCAACAAATATCGCACTAATCCCAAGGTAAAGAATCTGCTCGATAGCTTGATGGTTTCTTTTGAAATTATGCTGAAAAAGGACATTCCGGAGCAGGGAAGTTTGAGTGATATTTTCTTTTGTAGGGATTTGGATACGCAGGTTTTGGAGTTTACTACGACGAAACTTAAAAAGATATTTAAGCTCGGGTATGAAGATGGTTTGGAGAAACTTCGTGCTTTAGGTTAGTGCCTTCACCATATAGGTTCCCTTTAGTTTATAGCCTTGTTTACGATAGTATTCCCTCACTCCAACTCCAGAAATCACAGACAGCTTTGAAAAGCCTGATTTTTGAGCGATTTTTTCTGCGGTTTCAAGGAGCTGTTTCCCTAGTCCGCTATGCTGGACTTTCTGCCTGTTTTCCTCTTGAGTATTCAAACTCTGCAAAGAGCCATAGACATGAAGTTCTCTAATCAAAGCCGTTTCCAAACCTAGTCCTGAAATATCCAGTCTTTCCTCAAGCTTTGGTAAAAGAAGTCTCGTAAATCCATAGAGATAGCCGAGTTCATCTTCATAACTGATGAAATATTCCTGTCCAACTGAACTTTCATAAGCCCTCACAACCAAATTCAGAGCTTTAGTTTTTTCTTTTTTATTTCTTACCTCTCTGCTTCTGGTATCAAGGCTTACGAAATGACGAAAACTTGAAAGCTCGGGTGCTTTCCCGAGGAGATAGGTTTGAAAAGAAGCTGGATGAGCGTCTTTGCTAGCGGAGTGAAGCAATCCGGTTGGAGCATTTTTTTGGATTGCCACACTTCACTTCATTCCGTTCGCAATGACTGAAAGAAACTCCTCTTCATCAGTAAAAACTTGCAAATCCTGATAGAGTTTGCAATAAAAAACAGAACGGAAGTCTGGATCAGCTTTTTGATACTTTTTCAAAAGCTTTTCATGCATAAGCTGGGAAAGATTGGTCACATTGGACCCTGCACTAATTTCCGTAGCAGGAATATCACGAATCAGCCTCTTGATCCTCGTATAGGGCGGGATAATCTCACGAAAAGTCGTCTCAATAATCTCACTAATCTCCTCTGTCGTGATCGGCTGATACTTGCCCTGCTGATAGAGCTCATACAGTTCCGTTTGCGGGATCACCGAAGTCGGATACAATTTAATTTCATCAGGCTTGAGGTAGGGATTGCCATATACATCACGAAAAGTCTGAATATCCTTTTCCATCGTAGAACCGTAAAGCCCTGGCATAATATGAATAGAAAACTTGAAAGCATACTGCCTGAGCTTGTGAAGTGCCTTTTCTACCTCTGCGAGATGATGCCCCCTTTTATTCAAGTCCAAAACCACATCATCAGTGGACTGCACGCCCATTTCAATTCTTGTTACGCCCATCGCTCTCCGATCTCTACAGTTCTGATCGGTCACAAATTCTGGTCTGGTTTCTATGGTCAGTCCGATGATTCTATGCTGTGCGGTTTCGTTGATCTGTATTGCCTCTTCCAAAGAAGCAGAAAGCTGAATCTGATCTTGGTTTGTAATCTCAAAAGCATATTTCCAATTCGCAGTTCCTGTCAGATTTTTGATTGCTAATGCTCAAAAGGTATTGCAAGCATCATAGAGTTGCTTGATAAAGTCAATTTTATAATCCCTCGGATAGAAATCCCAAGTCCCCCCAAGCACAATCATTTCAATCTTATCGGTCTTATGCCCTGTCTGCTGGAGAGAGTAGAGCCTATTGTAGACCTGCTTGAGCGGATCAAATTGATTGAGAAAAGCCCTCATCGCCCCAGGCTCAGACTTGATATAGCTCTTGGGCATCTCAGGATCATTCGGACAGAAAATACATCTTGAAGGACAAGGAAAGGGCTTCGTCAAAACTTGAATCGGAACGATCCCTGAAAGCGAACGAATCGCCCTTTTACGCAGCAAAAGTTCAAAATCTGGATTTTTTTCTATTTTTCCCTGCTCCAAAAGCTGAAAATATGCTTGGAGAATCTGTGACTTACTCGGGAGGGTGTTTAAATTATGAGATTTAGCAAAAGCTCTCTGGGCATCCTTCAAGGAGTCAGAAGTCAGATTTTTTTCTTTTAAAAGAGTGAGAACGAGCGCGGAAAGTGGCATGCGTAATCGGTAATAATAAACTTGAGTCTACTTATATCAAAGGCTCCTCCAAAAACAAGGATAAGTCATTGTCTTTCCTTTGGGGGAAAAATGGAATGTGAAGCTTTTTCTCAAGAAAAGCACTCCCCTGAAACAAGAGAGTGCTAAGGTTATACCAGCTGTAGAAAGAAGCAGCTGTTGCTTACTGTCTCATGCCGGTCGCTAAAGCGATGGTCCCACTCGGTGAGGCGTTTTTTATGCTAACCCTAAGAAGTGAAACTTTCCTTCTTGTATTGCCGAGTTTGGTGATCGTTCTGTGGGGAGGAATGGTTTCTTTCCTAGCGTGCCCTTTCCCTCCTTCGTTATAGTATTCGATACTTTCAAAAGTGAGTGCTACATTAGCGGTGTTTGAGATACTTAGGATGTAGAAATCACTACCAGAGATGCCATAGAAGAGATGATCGGTGATTCCCTCTTTAATGATGCTTGTCGTAGCGGGGAGATCGAGGGTGCCTCCGCATATTCGGACAATTTTTTCAACATTGACGGGATGGAGTCTGTTTCCTTCTCGAGATTGTTGCAGGTCTATGTTCCTTGAGTCGTAGTACAGGAGTGCAAGGCAACCTACTCCTAGAAAACAGAGTAGGAGCTTGGTTATTTTATTTTTATTCATATTACAAAAGTATTGTTGTGTTGCTTTTGTGAAGGTTGCTTGCTTGCTCTAGAGATGCTTTCGCAGTAATCAATCTGATTTTTAGAGCTGTGAAGCCCTATCTGGATGCTGCACGGTTGAAGGCTGAGCAAACAAGAACACCCCTCTTGAAAACAAGAAGGGTGTTACATGCTGTCCAATTAAAAAAGAAAAAATCTGATTAATTAATTAAGTTTACTTGTATTTGTTTTCTCAGGATTTGCGCCGTGAGCTACTGATACTCTTCCTTTTGCAGAAGGAGTAAGTATCTTGATACCTACAGAGAAAATCCTATTCTCTGTATCATAGACTTCAGTGAAAGGTGTTCCCACTGAGATTGCAAGCTCGCGTGAGCCGAGAGCCTTACCAGCTTTGTCATATTCAATGACTTGGATGGTAATCGGTGCGTCAGAAGTGTTCTCCACACTGAGGACATAAAGATCATCACCGTTGATCTTCGTGAATCGGTGGGAACTCTCCGAATTTGCATGGAATTGCCAGCTCTTGGACAGAAAACAGAGGACTTTCCTCTCTTTCTTGACCGGAGAAGTTGGGGCATCCGAGACAAGGTTTGAAACCTTAGGGTCATTCGCATACATTTCGCTAACACTAGCGAAGAGGGCAATCAATATTGCCAATACTGTGATTTTTTTCATATTATTTGTTAAATGTGCCTTTTTTTTTGGACAGCGGGGGAGACTATAGTGATTTGGGGGAGTAAAATCAACCCTTTTTTTGAAAAATTGATAAGATGTTGTGTTTTGAGTCGTTTGTCAGATGACAAATTGCCCGCAGAGACGTTTTGAGCCGTTTGTCAGATGACAAATTGCCTCCAGAGACGTTTTGAGTCGTTTGTCAGATGACAAATCGTTCCCAGAGACGTTTTGAGCCATTTGTCAGATGACAAATCTTCTTCATTATAGAAAAAACACAGCCGAGAGGGCTGTGTCTGGGAGTATTCCCTCATTGAAGGCTATTTGGTAAGGAGGTAGCCTTCTATTACGTTATCAAGTTGTATTTTCCCGTTTTCGAATTTTGTTCCATCAAGTCTAGTGATGATGAATTTTGTATTCTCTTGTTCAATAATGAAAGGTTCTCCGCTTCTCTTTGATTGGGCAAAGATTTCTTCGAGGTAAGGAGTCAGATTTATTTCTTTGATCTCTCATGAAATGCTATACATAAGTGTATTGTCTCTTATCAATGGGGAGGTCCAATGAATCTCATAAAGCTTGTCATATGTCTGAGTAGTTATTCCCTTTCCCTCAAAGTTTGTATTGTCTGCTCGAAGACGGAACTCAATATCCTTACTTTCTTCTGGCTCTCGGTAGTAGTCCTCAATTCAAAGATAGCTACGTATCTCGTAGCCATAAAATCGGCTACTGTCTTTATCTGAATATTGGTTATTGAAGAGGACCTTATTTCGTTTTTCGTAAGGCTGAGTATTTACAAAGTCGATAACGGCTTCCGTCAACTCTCCTGCTCTATCTCCAGTCAAGTCTTTGAAGCTATCTTTCTGCAAAGGAAGCTTGAGGTTTGCTTTGGCGAGGAGGGATTCGATGCGGGATTTCTGGGAAGAGAAGGTGATGGTTGGTGCGTTTCGTGGGCTGTAGAGGGAAATTAGACTCAGTCCGAAGAGCAACGAGATGAAAAGTCTGAGCCTCATCTTTGGTAAGCAAAGTGCCAAGACTGAGAATCCTATGATAAAGAGGATAAACATCCCTACGAAATATCTATTTATAGTAATGCCGTAGTCTTGGATTCTGAGTTGGAGAGCTTTGATCATCATCAATGCAACCAAGACGAAACTGATGAAGAGGATTTGGCGGATTTTATCAAAGAACTTGGAATTTTCTGCGAATGTAAGGAAGTACGTCAGCATTCCTCGAGCAAAATATCCTGTTCCCAACCACACGATGATTCCTTTTGGTCGAACACCGGTGACGAGAATTTTTATTCCATAAGCGGTAAATATTGTCAGATAGATCAGTGCGAGCGGAAGGAAAATATAGCTTCCAAAGATTTTCATCAAGCGAGTAGATTGGAGCTCAAATTCTGAATGACTGCCTTTGGGAAGGTATTCTGTGACGGAGCTATAATAATTGATCATAAAGCTGCCTGCGAGTAGGAACATACTGAATGTTCAAAAATATTCATACCATTTTCGGTTGATATCTACGTCAAAGAGTGTGCTGATTGAGCCAAGAGCTCCAGAGAGTCCTCCCCAAACAATAAGTCCCGCCAAAAGTCAAAATCCGACGGAATGGAGCAAACTTGTCCGCGAAAACCAGATTTTATGTTCTTTTTGTCTGAAAATTCGAGCGATAAGGGTCAAAATTCCTAGTATCAACAAAGGGAATATTCAAAAATAGAGGAGATTCTCCGCGTAATGAGTATTTTCACTGAGTCCTTGTAGGAGTCGATAGTATCCTGCAATGGTTGGGAGTGCGAAGAGCTGGGTTATTCGATTGATGATCCCAATAGTCTTTGTTTCCTCTTCAGCATGGAGGGTAAGAAGGGGTCAGATGAGACTCACCAAGAATCCTAGTATTCCAGCGACTATGAGCTTGATTTGTCGAGTCTCATTTTGGTCGATGTGGATAAAGTAGGTGCTACATCCAGTCAAGAAAAGCAAAATAAGATGAGCAACAGGGAAGGTCTTGAGCCCGTTTATTCGGTTTCAGAAGAATTGTTTGATCTTCATCTGGTTTTGAAAAAGGATAAAAAAGTAGTTTATGTTTACGAAAGTTTTTCACTGAGTCAAGGGAAGTTTGCTGGCGGTGGTTGAGGATGCCCGTTGCTTGGTGATCAGGGAGTGGAAGTGTTATTTTCATGCTGAAGCAAGGCGATTTTTAGATCAAGTCCTCCAGTATAGCCGACGAGGGCTCCGGATTTTCCTATAACCCTATGGCAGGGGATGATGATTGCAATAGGATTCCTTCCTACTGCTCCTCCGATCGCTTGGGCCGACATCTTTTTGATACCCCTAATGGAGGCTACTTGCTGAGCAATGGCTCCGTAGCTGGTAGTTTTGCCGTAAGGAATGGTTTTGAGCAGGTTTCGAACGGTTTGGCTGAATTCGTTGCCAATCGGATTCAAAGGAAGCTCGTTTATCGATGGCTTTTCTCCTGCAAAGTAGCGATTTAGTCGAGATTTGGCTGCTAAGAGGACGGGATTTTGCGGTTGTTCCTCGATCGGTTCATGATATTTACTGAGATCCGCTGTTTGTGGAGTGATCCGTAGACCGATGAGGGACTTTTCTTTGGCGGCGAGCAGGACTGTGCCTAGCGGTGATTCGTAGTGGCTTATTGCTATCATTTGGTCGCGTTATTTAGATGAAAGAGGAAAGGTCTTTCTTAGTATGATTTTTGTGCAGAGAAAGTCAATGCTAGTTTTTTGCTTGCTTTGTGGTGAGATGAGAGAATATCTTCTTTTCGTCTCTATAAAATCGAGGAATCTGGTCTTCTTCAAGAAAAAAAATCTGATTTTTTTGACTTTTTGGTTTTTTTACGTTATAATGGAGGTATCTAGAAAAACTATGTAAATAGATGAAAATTTTATTCTCTGTCTCGAGACACGTATGGCTATTGCTGAAGAAAATGGAAATCTTTTGATGGAATGATCACTTTCTGCACAACTTCAAGAGGCTTCAGATCCTATTCCTGAGGCTGATTTAGTAGAACAATCGCAAGCTTCTGCTCCTGAGGCTCATGTTGTTCAACAATCACAGCAAATTGAATGAATTGGGGATATGGGAGAGGATGCTCCTTTGGAACTGCTTGATAATGCGGGTGATTTGGCTGGACTGCAAAGTCAAGATGCTGCTTATGTCGTAAAAAGATATAATACGCAATTTATTCTTGCTGTTTTGGGAATTATCGGGCTTTGAGCGCTTTCACTTGCTAGTTATTTTTTCTATCAGTATTTAGATTTGAAGTCTCAGCCTACGGTGCCGGTAGATAAGATCGAACGTGTGCAAAAAGTCTCTGATACCTATGATCAGTATGGAACGATGTTTGGGCTTTTTGATAAAGCTAAGTATGCTACCCTTTCTCTTGCAGAGCAGGGAGAGACTTGAGCAAAACAGCTTCTTCAAGATAATGGACTTAATTTTGTGCAGAAGAAAGATATTTTGCAAACCAAGCTTTCTGCTTTAGGAGATCAGATTATTGCTCTAAAAACACAGACAAAAGCTTTCCAAGAAAGCATGAATAAAGATGGATTCTTTCCTCAAGAATTAGTCGATATTTTGAAAGCAGATAATGCTGTGGGATCTATTCAGAGAAGTTTGCTTTCTCTGGAAGTAGTGAAATTTTCGAGTGCGATGAAGGTGTTTTCACTTATGGATGTTTTTGTTTCTTCCTTGGCGGAGAATCTTTGATACACTAAATCGGATATTAAAGAAAAACTTGATGCTCTGATGGATAGAGGAGAAAAGGATGTAGAATACTATCTTAATGTCTGCTATAATAATCCTTATGAGCCTACAAAATGTGATAAAATTAATGATTTCGATGAGTATTATAAGAAGATTCTTGGTGATAGTTCCTTTGATACCGGATTCTTCAAGATTCTCATGGAATTTATTAATAATAGGTTAGAATTTAGTAATATGCCGAGCTTTTCTATCACCTTCAACAGCTTTAATGGTAAGAGTAATAGTATTGGCTTTACTATCGAAGTGAATACTCTTAAGGAAGATGAATATGCGCTTATTCAGCAAGGTATTAAGAGTCCTCATATCTTTATTATCTCTGAATTGATTAAGTTGCTCAAGCAAAGTACCTTTATTGTGGGAAAGGCAATTGATGCAAAAGATATTAAAGTTTCTCCAAAACAGGTTACTATTGGAGGATCGAAATATATCGTAAATAACTCAGTAAAAACCTTTAATCTTCCAATCCAAAAGACGACTGAGAGGGAAATCTTTGACTTTATGGATAGCTATATTTCAAGAATTAAGGATTCTCAGACTGATACTGGAGCTCTTGCCTTTAGTGGTGGGTTTTGAGCTTTTGTTGCTCAGCCTTTGGGGACTGGAGAAGGACTTGCTTCGTGATCGTTAGCTTCTGGAGAGGAGGGTAGAATTCTCTCAGATTAACTTAACCTCGTATAAAAAATCAGAATTTATTCTTTATTACCTTCTGAACATGTTAGAAAACAATTCAACTCCTCAGGTTTGATTTTTGGACAAAGTGAAGTCTTTTGTCCAGGATTTTGTGGCTTGATTTATGCAGAAAGGGAAAAATGGCAATAAGCTAGAAATCTCTTTTGGAATTAATAAACAGACCTATCTCGTTACGCTGGGAATCTTTGGGGTGATGTCTGTGGTGACGGTTATGGCTCTTTTCTTTGTCTGGTCTAAAAACTCTGAGCTGACAGCAAGGACTTGGGATCTCAAAGAACTTAATAAATATGATTTGACGAGCTTTCAGCAGTCAGAGGTAATGGCTGAAGATAAGGATTCTCTGCCTCAAACTATTGAGGATATTGTTGGTTTGTATTTTTCTTCTAAAGAAGAAAAGGAAAGAATTGAAGGAGAGCTGACTTTTAAAAAGAGTGTTTATACTGAATTTTTGAGAAATCTTCTTTTACCTTCGCTTAATATCTGGAAAGATCCGTATACGAAGGATATTGATATTTCAATCTTGGGAAAAAAGTATTTGGATACCAATCCTTACCAAGATATTTCATTACTTTCTCAGTGGAGTAGTATTATTAGAGAGAGTGGGAAAGATGTGGGAGACAATGAAGTTGTAAATATGAAGATTGGGGAAATTAATGAGCTAGAAAACGGATTTTTTAATATTCCAATTAGTATTTCGTTTAAATCTGACTCAAAGAGAGCCTTTCTTCTTTTGGTGGATAAGCTTTCTCTGACTTCTAATATCAATAACCTTGGATTGCTCAATGACTTTTCTTACTATCTTTTTAATGTCATTAGAGAGAAAAAAGCTGAAGAAATTAATCAATTGGTCTCAGAATATCAACTTACTAAACCTCAGGATCAGAATGAAAAATCTTTTTATAATGCGGTTATCTCTCGTTATTTGTATAACCGATTGCAGACTCCAGATTCTGAATCTAATATCTTGATTGATGAAGAGGTAGTGGATGAGACGATCAAACAAAGTATTGTTTGTGGGATGACTGAATCTTCAGATATTTGTTATTTCAGATTTAGGGATAAGTATAGGACAATTCCAGGACTTGCCTATGGAATCGGACTTGAAAGTCTTGTGAATAAGCCTCTCTCTCTTAAGAGATTCTTTGCGAGTATCCCTCCTCTTATTGCGATAGAATCCTTTACCTTTGATAAGGCAAAAGCACAAGGGGTATCGCTGGCAAATAATAATGAATACCTTGGAAATGTGAATTTTAATATTTATGGTAGAGGGATTTCTGCAGAAGATACCGAACAGATTTCTCGTTTGTTAACTGAGAGTTGTTTTGGAGAGAAGTCTTCTCAAGCTTTAGATGCGAGTTGAGCTCTTGCGGTGCTCCAGAAGTCTTTGGATCAAATGAGTCAAGTTTGACAAGCGGATGTGGAAAGAATGGCAAATCTTTTGGAACTCAAGGATACTTTATTACAGGAGGGAGCTTCCTATGACTCTTTGTCTCCTTATAATAAGATGATCAAGAAGTTTGAGTTTTATAGAATGCTCAAAAACATTGGGCTTTGTAGAGGATAAGATTATTGGAAAATCTTTTTCTTAGGGCGGTTAATAAACCGCCTTTTTTTGATCTATTCTCACTGTATGAAGCTCTCTAGCGTTGTTATTGGAGCGATTAAGAGGCATTTTTCGTGCTCAACTTTTAAATTGTTTTGTTTGCAAAATTCAAGTACTGCATCATCAAAAGTTCAAGGCTGAAACCAGACTTTTTTGATTCGTAATTCCACGACCTGAGGGAGTATCTGCAAAGTCAGCTTCGGATTGACCATAAAAATCACGACTTCGGGAGTAGTTTTCAGCTCAGTCAGGGAAGGAAAACACTTAACTCCAGCGATTGTTTGATATTTTGGGTTGATAGGAATGACTTCAAAGCTTCCTTCTTTTAGACGTGTAAAGAGCTTAAACGCAAGGGATTCTGGATTCTCAGAGGCTCCAATCAAGGCAAGAGTAGGCATAAATAGCAAGAAAAAGAGGGTAAAAATTTGACAAAATACTATGGGGGATATAATGAAGGTAGAAGTTTTAGTTACTATTTCTTATCTCATGATTCAACATTATTTCTTTAACGCACTTGAGAATCCTCAGACACTCAGTCTCTTTGGGAGAGCATTAGAATCTTTGTATTGGAGAGCTTTTTCCCTCGTGGCATGCAGTATTCTTTTACTTTTTGTTTGATATAGTGTCTATCTACTGATCAAAAAGCATTCTCTTACTTCAAGGAGAAAAAATCTGACTTTATCCGAATTAAAAAACTCATTTCTTCTTAGCTATGAAAAGCGAAAAGGCTCTTTTTCCAAGTCTCGTTATCTTATCCTTTGAGCCGTGCTTCAACTCCTAAGCTGGAATTTTGTTCGTTTTATCTTTGATGCAATGTTTCAAGGACTAAAAACCTCAAATACAAATGAATATTTTGCTATCAATATGCTTTTAGGGAAGTGGGCATCTTTCTCTTTGTTGATCTTTATGATCGCCCCTTATTTTATCACTTTTTCCTTTGGGAATAAGCTCGTTCGTAATTTAGGAATACTGACCTATATTTTTTGAATCTGATTTTTGTTTTTTGGATTTCTCGTTCAACTTGGAACGCTTGTTTAATAAAAAAAGAGGCTCTTGTTAGAAAAAAGGATTTTTTAATTATGCTCCAATAATCTTATCAATCAAACCGTAATTCAAAGCATCTTCTGGGCTCATCCATTTATTTCTCTCCATATCAGCAAGCGCTTCATCATAGCCTTTCCCTGAATGTTTCGCGATGATTTCAGTCAGCATTTTTTTTACTTTGAGCATTTCTTCAGCTTCAATCTGAATATCGGTCGCCTGTCCAGAAATACCTCCTCCAGAAATCAAAGGCTGATGAATCATAATCCTAGAATGTGGCAGAGCAAACCTTTTTCCCTTTGTTCCTCCAGCAAGCAAAAGCGATCCCATAGAAGCCGCAAGTCCGGTACAAATAGTTTGAATATCACACTTGAGAATCTGCATCGTATCATAAATTGCCAGTCCTGAATATACTTCTCCACCAGGAGTATTGATATACATGATGATATCTTTCTCAGGATCTTTCTTTTCCAGATAGAGCATCTGAGCTACGATTGTATTCACCATTGCGCTATGCACTTGCTCTCCAACAAAAATAATTCTATCTTCAAGGAGTCTTGAGTATATATCGTAGGCTCTTTCTCCATTTTTGGTTTTTTCAAGGACGGTAGGAATAAGGGTCATTAATTTTTGTAAAAGATAAAAGTCTGATGTCTTTTTAGTGTTTTGGAAAACGATTGCAACTTAAAAGTATTTCTCTGGCTCCTTGCTTTATTTTGGTATTCTGTTTTTATGAATTTTTTTTGGTGAAAGGTTCTTTTCTGTCGGATTTGTTTTGACTTGTAAATAAGGGATGCTTCTTGCCTGTCATCTAAAATCAGATTTTCTACTTGAAATTTGGAGAGAAAATCATACTAGTAAGTATTTGCTTTCTTTATTTTCTTTCTACAAAAAATGAAAAAAATCTGATTTCTCTTAATGGGAGCTACTCTTTTATTCTTGAGTCCGTCGATTTTTGCGGCGAATGTTAGCCAAACTCAGGTGAAAGAATTTTCAACGAAGTTGGAAAATCATAAAAATAAACTTCTCAAAACTCTTGATGAGAGTAAGGTAAAACTCAAAAAGGTTTCAACTGAGGCTGCCAAGTTTGCGGATACGAGTCTGTTTAGAGCGGCAAGTTGTTTGGGGGCGATTCCTGCTGAGGATCAGAATTTAAACTTTGATAAACTTGCTGATGCTTTGAAAACTTCTATTCTTAATGAATATATTAAGTTTGATGGGGATATTAAGAGATTAGGATTTGGAATGGCGGAGCAGGATCCTTTGATTTTTGGGAATACTCTTGATACTTTTTATAATCAGCAAGCCTTGAAAATTAGCTCTCTTGAGAGTGATTATTATCTCAAGACTGAAAAAGTGAAGAAAACTTTTCTTGAGTATGTAGAAAATAATAAGACTTTGCTTACAAGTTTGGCACAAAATCTTGATTATTTGGATGCTTTTCAAAAGACTGTGAGTGGAGTGACCCTTGCCTTTAATGAATTTAAGGCTACGGTAGATAGTCGTTCTGATCTTTTTAAAGCAATAGAAAAGGAAAAGTCTGTGCTTGAGAAGAATTTCTCTGCTGAGCTAGAGTCTATCTTTAATCAAGCACTTGTAAAAAATAAGCCAGATGATGCGACTCAGGCTAAGTATCTGATCCATAAAGATAATTTTTTGAAGAAATTTACAACTGATATTCAACAGTCAGAGTATTATCTTTTTTCTGCTTTGTTTTCTTATGCGGATTATGCAGATATTATGGGGAAAAAATCAGATCTTGAGAAAAAATTCTACTCTGCTTCTTGAGCTGTAAATTGTAATCTTTTGCTAACGACAAGTGCTAATATTGGGGGATATATTGATGGCATGGAGGCAAAGGCAGAACAATTGAAAAGAGGCTTGAAGACTCTTACGGATGCGATAAAAAATGGAAGATTAAATCTAAAAATGCTTGAAGAGCCAGCGCTTTCTTACTTTAAAGATACAAATGTGCAGATGGCGAAAAAGTTGCAGGCTAATTTTAGAGCTATGCTTGATTCAGAAACACCTCAGTCTATGTTCACTTGAAATCTCACTCAAACAGGACAGCAGGTTTCTTCAGAAGGAGCTTTGCCTGTGCAAAAGGTGACTTTTACTCAGTCGTTCAATAAGGGACAATATCATGAACAGATAAAAACTCTTCAGACGGTTCTTAAGAATCGAGGATATTATCACTCTGCTATTGATGGGGTATACTCTCCTGCTACTATTGAAGCGGTATATCAGTTTCAGCTCAAAGAGGGGATTGTGACAGGGAAGGAGAAAAATAAGGCTGGTCATGGATGGTTTGGGCAAAAAACCAGGGAGAAACTAAATAGTCTTTTGTAGAATTGAGGTACATTTGTTTTTGCATTTGTTTTTTTGAGTGATGATGAAAAAGAGAGGATTTACCTTGCTTGAGGTGACGCTTGTGATCGTAATTTCTTCGTCTATTTTGACGACGCTTTATGGAATTATGACGCTTTTGCCAAAAGTAAAGAATACGAATGATGCGAGGCAAAATCTGATTCAACAAACGAACGATGTCATAGATAGTTTCGCGAGAATCTTTCAGGATTATACTATTGACTATGAGGAATATTTTAATAGGCAGATGGTCGGATGCAATAGTAACAAAAGAGGAGGGAATTTTCAGTGGAGCTTAAATGCAAGTGGGCACTGTAATGAATTTACGGCTTATGGAAATGAAAATTCTTCCAGAGTGCAAACTGATGAATTGAAGCAGCATTTTCTTTCCTATTGTTCTTCAAATGGAGGACTGGGGCTTTTGAATTTTGTGAATAATTGTCAATCTGCGAATCTTCCTAATGATCGTAATCTGGGAAGGCAGTCTTATGGGCAATATAAGTGGCTCTTTTGGGATATTAGAGGAGATACAGATGGGCAGTCGATTAATGGAGTCACAGAGCTTTCCCTTGTAGAAAAATATAAACCTCTAGAATTTGGGGATTCTGATGATAGAGATGAGTGAACTTGACCTGATGCAGTCTGAGATTCTGATGGAGTTCAAGAGCTCTATTTGATTTCTCATGATAAGACGAGAAGGCTCTTTTTAAGAAGGACTTTGAAAGAATATAAGGATCGTAATGGCGTCGTTTCGACTGGATATACTATTCAGATTTTGAAATTAAGAGGCTTCGATGCGGGGAGAAAGCATGCGTTTAAGGCGGAAGAAGATTTAGAAGTTTATGATGGACAGGTGGATACTTGGGCGTGTGATTATGGACAAAAGTTTTCTTGTAAAGGAGATGATATTCCGAATTATGCATGATATAAGCTTCCTAAGGATAAAGATGATTGATGGGTGGACCTTTTTGATGATAATCTTAATATTGTCCACTGGAATATTCAGATTTCTCCTGTTAGAGATCCAGATCTTGCTCGGGCAATAGATAATGGGCAGATAAATCCTTTTATCAAAATGTCTCTTACTGCTCAGCTTAATCAGCATCTTTGGGCAAATAAGGTTTGAGGAGATACGAAGAATTTTCAGTATACGCTTCAGAATGTCTATGATACGAAAGGTTTTTATCTCAGATAACTGATGAAATTTAGCTTATGCAAGTTTTGTGACCACAGAAACGTCATTCCCACTCAGCAGAGTCTTCGGTTTTTCTTAGACCATTCCGTTTTCTTCAACAGCGGTTTTCTGATAAAAATTCAGGATTATTATTCTTTTTTTGTTTTCTCTTTTTTATCTTAACTCTGAGGCTTTTTTGGCTGCAGGTGGTTAAGCATGATGAATATGAAAGACAGCTCAGTAAATTGCATTATAGAGAGTCGCTCCTTGATCCTGAAAGGGGAAATATTTTTGCATTGGATAAGGGAGGGCATCCTGTTAAACTAACCGAAAATTTGACACTTTATGATTTGGCACTTGATCCTAATGATTTGACGGTTTTCCCGGAAAAAAAGCAAGATGGGCATGTTATTTCTCCAGAGACGCCTATGAAGCCGCGTTTTATTGAATTAGTTGCTCCAGTAATTTACAAGCATTTGTGTGAGTTAAATGGGATGAAAGTCCCAACCAAGGCTGAATGTGTCAAAAATGTAGAACTCTTTACGAATGTGGATTTACTTCCAAAACGGCCAGAATTATTTTATTTTTGAAGTGGAATTAGGTCGCCTGAGTATGAGACATTTGACTTTACAGGTTACCAACAGCAGTTTGATAAAGTCGTTGAGCAGTTTACGAAAAAGAAAGCTATGGAGCTAATTACCACCAGGCTTGATGAAAAAATTCAGATAGGAAAAAAGACCTCAAACTATCTAGGGTATTTTGTTGAACCTAGGTTTTTGGAGGAGGTGAAGCAATTGAATCTGCCTTATCTTACTATTGAAAAGGAGAATTATCTGTATATTGTGCCACTGAATGTGCAGAATAAAACGCAGGCGATTAATCAGGTGAAATCTTTACTGAAGAAATGGAGATATCCGATAAGTTCAACTTTTGATAGTCTGTTTGAAGTGCAGGATTGGAGATATATTAAGCTCATTTCTTGACTCAATCCTCAACTTGCTCAAGAGATTAGAGATCTTAAAGTTCAACATCAGTTTGAAAAATCGAAGCCGAATATAGATGCTAATGTGTATATTGGTATTCCTGTTTTGTATGGACTGATTTTGGAGCCCTTTACAACGAGGTATTATCCTTATGGGGAGTTTATGTCTAATATCTTGTGATATGTAGATAGGAATGGTATTGCTTATTATGGAGTAGAAGAGTATTTTGATAATTTACTAAAAGGAAAAAGAGGAGAAATCAGATGAAGAACCTCCGGAATGGCTGGTAATGTTTGAACGAATGAATTTGAAATCGTTCATCCTACTGATGGATGAGATATTTATTTGACGCTTGATATTGGGCTTCAGAGAGAAGCAGAACAAATTGCTCATGAGCAACTTCAGCAATTGAGAGCAGATGCGATTAGTATTCTAGTTTTAGATGCTGAGAATGGGCAAGTTAAAGCTTCAGTTAATGCTCCGACTTTTAATCCTAATAATTATAATGATGCTTATACCTTAATGCCATTAGGACAGGAATATGCACATTTGATTGATAATTTGAGCTATGTTGATGTGCCGGTTTATATTTTTACAGGAAACGATTATAGGATTGCTACCTTATCCGAAAGGCAGAATACTGGACTTCAAAAATTTATTAACACGAATGTTTTTTGACCGCAGGTTTTTGTTGATAAGAACATTAGTAGTCCTTTTGAGCCGGGAAGTATTTTCAAGGCGTTTACTGTGGCTCTCGGATTGGATATGGATGAAGTTTCTTATCAAGATACGTATCTCGATGAATGATCGGTTCAGGTTTGAGACTATGTCATTAAAAATGCTACAAAAGTTTGTGAGGGACATCATACCTTTCTCCATGCTCTTATCCATTCTTGTAATATTGGAATGGTGAAGATTGTGCAGAGAATACAAAAATATGCCTTTTATAATTATCTTACGAAACTTGGTTTTGGATCATTTACTGAAATTGAACTTGCTGGAGAGAAGGAGGGCTTCTTGGATAATGTAAATCTCGTTTCTGTGGCAAGATTTTTGAATAATGCTTTTGGTCAGTGATTGACTGTGACTCAGATTCAGCTTGCAGTTGCCTATGCTTCTTTAGTAAATGGAGGAGAGCGTATCAAACCAACTATTATTTCCAAAATTATTAATAAAGAACAAAATGGCTTGGAACAAGAAGTTTCTTTGATACAGGAGAGAAAGCAGATTTTTAAGCATAAAACTTCAGAGCTCTTGAGGTCTTGACTTTGGGAAGTGATGAATAATAATCCTGAGGTTTATAATGGGGCAAATATTCCAGAAGTGAGACTTGGAGCAAAGAGTTGAACTGCGCAGATTTCTTATCGTGGGAAATATAAGAGAGGAGCTGGTCGAACTAATGGAACCTTTGCTGGGGTAGTCTCTGTTGATGAGCCGAAATATGTGATTTTGATTTGGGTGCGTCGTCCAAGGACAAATCAATGGTGAGCCTATACTGCTGGACCTATTTTTAGGCAGTTGGCTTCCTATATTCTGAGCTATGATATGTAATTTTTATTTTCTCTTCCCCTTATGAATACTGTTAACCTTTCAAAATTAGTATTGAGTTCTTATTTCTTTGATCTTTTGGCTCAGGAAAATATCCATTTTGAGCAGATTTTTAGTGATAATCCTGCTTTGGCTGCTTTTGGGGTTTCGGTGATTGATAGAGATTTGAGCACTTTTTTTGAGAGTCAATCAAAGAAAAAAAACTGACTCATTATTTTGGATCAGCTTTCTTTTTCTGATATTACTCCTTTTCTTGGGCAGCTTTTTGAAAATGTTATTGTGATTGATGCGTGGACGGGAGTGTCTAGTTTTGGTAGAAAATTTGTTCCCGAATTACGTTTTTTGGAGAGGGCAGAGGACGTTGTATTTCCCCTTGATCTTCAGTCTTTTTTACGTGCTTTAACAACATGTAAATCAGCTTTAATCCCTCTTACTGCTCAAGAAATTCCCGAAAATATTTATGAATCTGCTTCTGAAGAGGTTTTTCAAATTGTGGATAAACATTTAGTTGATCATTCAGATTTCCTCTCTTTAACTACTCTGGAACATCCGGAGCTTCTTCTTATCGGTATGGGATGTTATTTTGAGGAGTATGTAAAACTTTCTCAACTTTTGGATGCTTGCCCAGAACGTATTGCATTGGGGGTTCTTTGAAAAACTGCGGCTCTTGGTTTTGATTCTGTTCGACGTTTGGTAAAAAATGCAAAAAAGATTGGAATCTGCATTGATCACGAATCTCTATCGGCACTTGCCTATTTTAGGAGATCTTTGTATGATAAGCCAATCTTTATGATTACCCCTGATTATAAGAAGCTCACGACTTTTGCTCCAGAATGGCAACTTGAGCAGGTGAGTTTTGATGCTTCCTCATTATTGAAGAGGAGTTTGAAATTGCTGGTTTAATTTTTTTAATTTACGAAGTCTGCATCTGCTCTTCTGTAGTTGAAGAGTTCTGAATCGCTAAATCGATGTCTGATTTCTTTTTCTGCTTCCTCACTGTCTCCTGATGCATGGATCACATTTGGTACTCCGCATCCTTTTTCGTTGGCATAGGCAAATGACATATGAGAAAAGTCGCCTCTAATGGTTCCTGGTGCTGCAGCTTTTGATTCTGTAGTTCATGCCATTTTCCTTACGAGGCTTACTGCTTCGACCCCTTCCACTACCATCGCTATAACAGGGCTTTTTTGCATGGCTTCTAGGTTGAGGTTGAAGGTCTCTTCTCCACGACGAGTGATCATAGTTCCAATCGTTTCGTAATGGTGATGGAGGAAATCTCTGTCAGGTTTTTGCATCTTTATTCCTACGATTTTGAGTCCAGCCTGTTCAAAGCGGGTTAGGACTTGACCTACGATCCCGCGACAAACTGCATCAGGTTTGAAGACTACGAGTGTTCTTTCTGTGTTCATGGTGCTTGAATTATTTTGAGGATAAAATCAGCTTCCTTTTATTTTTTAGACGGGGGATTACAAGAGATTTTGTTATTTCTTCTAGACTTTTGGACTATAATCGCTACAAGTAGGGAAAAGTCAGATTTTATTTCTTTGTTCTCTAAGGATGCAATACTGATTCCTTGCCATGATCTCGCTCGTGGTTGCGACTGCTGGACTCTTTCTTTTTAGAAAATTAAAAGTTTTGGATAAACCGGGTAGTGATCTCAAAAATACGAGAAAACCAGTTCCTACCTTGCAAGGGATATTTGTGATTCTTGCCCTTGTGGTGGGGATTGGAGCTGTTTATCCTGCCTACTTTTCTGATCCGCTTTTTCTTGGGCTTCTGATCCCATGACTTTTGATCGGTGTGGTGGAGTTGGTAGAAGAGCTTAGCTATCTTGGGAAATTTCCAAAGATTCCTCCGATAGTAAGGCTTGTCGTTCATGTGTTGGCTGCGTTTCTGGCGGTGTGGATCGGTGGTTTGAATCAGCATTCTGAGTTTGTTTTGTGATCTTTGGTTTTCCCTATCCCGAGCTGGATTTTTACGCTGGCTTTTGTCGTCTGGACGATGTTTTGTATTAATGCAATTAACTGGTTTGATGGAATTTATGCGCAAGGAAGTGGAATTTCAGCGATTGGTTTTTTGACGATTTATCTTGTGATAAAGTTTGTAGTTTTCCAGAGTTATGAAACTTTCCCTAATATTGAATCGCTCCTCTTCGTTCAGAATTTATCTTTTTTGCTTTTTATTATTAGTCTGATTTATACGGTGATTGAGTACAAGCCGCTCTGATTGGTGAGGGACGTATGAATTATGTTTTTTGGGTTTGCTATTGCTTATCTTTCTGTTGCTGGAGGAGATAAGATTGGGACTTTGGTAGTGGCGCTTTCTCTTCCTTTGTTTGATGCGGCTTGGGTTGGGCTTTATAGGATTTTTGTGCTTAAAAAAAATCCCCTCAATGGGGACTATACTCACTTTCATCATAGGCTCTTGGGATTAGGATTTTCGAGAGGAGAAGCTAGGGTTTTTATTCGGATATGGTCGCTTATTATGATGGTTCTGATGCTTCTCCAAGGGACGAATAGATTGCATAAGATTGTTATTTTTCTGCTGATGGCGGCGTTGTTTTTTGGTGTTAATGCCTATCTTTTTCTCTATAAAAAACTTCCTTGTGGGCTTCAAATCAAAAAAGAGAGATAATTCTGATTTTCTTTTTCTTTATAATCCCATTTTCCTTGCGAAGTAGGCTTCCTTATGCTCAAAGCTAATCGTTAGATGAACTGCTTTCCCAAGTTCTTCACTGAGGATTTGCTCTATCTGTTTCCTATTTTCTTCGTTATTGAGCAGCATTTCGGCGATTTTTGTGATGACGGTGATCTGGATTTCATCGTTTTCAATCTGCTCAATGATGGCTTGATCTTTTAGGTTGGATTGGACGGTTGGTTTGGTGAGCTTGGAAATTACTATTGCTCGGAGTTTTTTGAAGTCTTCTTCTGAGGCTTCTGCTCATACTTTTTTTTCTTGAATTAGAGTTTCTATTTTTGGCTCTTCTGGTGTTGGAATCTGTGATGGGAGAGGGGTTTCTGCTGGTTGAGGAGTCTGTTCTATTGCTGTTGCTTTTGCTGGTTGAGGTGTTGGTGCTGTCGGTTGAACGCTTACTTCTGGTTTTTGATCAGCTTTTTCTTCTTTTTTGTTTTCAGTAAGCTTTGCTGTACCTGTGCTTTGAGATTCCTTCCCAGCTTCAAGGGCTTTATTGATGGCGATTTTGTATGCGATGAGTGGGTATGGGTATCGCCTTAGGGTGCTTAGTACGTTTCCGAAGATTTCTGAACAGTGGAGCAAGAAATCGGTGTCCTCAAGCAGATGCTGGTCAATGTAGGAGATCGCTTGTTTTGCGAATTGTCCGAGGTCGATCCCGTGCTGGTTGAGTTCGTCGAGCTGAGAGAAAATTTTCTCTCTTTCTCCTGTTTTGATGGTTGAAAGTAAATTTTTGATCGTTGTTTCTCCTGCTACTCCAAGAAATCTTGACACGTTTTCTTTATTCAAATCTCACAAAATACTGACTTGATCCACATATTTTACTGCATCTCTCACGCAACCTTCTGAAATGTTTGCGATGATCTCAAGTGCATTTTCTTGGTAGTGGAGCTGCTCTGTTTGGCAGATCTTTTCCAAGTGATTGATCATTGCTTTATTTGGGACTTTGCGGTAATTAAACACTTGGCAGCGGGAAATGATGGTATCTGGGACTTTGTGGATTTCCGTCGTAGCAAAGATAAAACATACGTTGTTTTTGGGTTCTTCGATGGTTTTTAGGAGTGCGTTGAATGCTCCTTTACTCAGCATATGCACTTCGTCGATCACGTAAATCTTTTTTTTCAGAGCGGTTGGTGGATAGAGTGCTTTATCAATGATTTCCTCTCTGATGTTATCTACTCCTGTATGAGAGGCTGCATCGATCTCCACATAATCTAGGCTTGTTCCGTTATTGATTAATTCGCAATTTGCACAATGATTACAAGGGTTTCCTTGTTGAAGGTTGAGACAGTTGAGCCCTTTTGCAATGAGTCTTGCTGATGAGGTTTTCCCGGTTCCTCTCGGTCAAAAGAGGAGATAATTATGATGGATATTATCTCTCACCTTCATTTGTGCTTTGAGGATATTGGTGATATGTTCCTGTCCGATCATCCCATCAAAGGTCTTTGGGCGGTATTTATTTGCAAGGCTCATCTTGATTGTATTGTACAAGGACTAAAATTCTGATCCTAGTTTAAGGTTTCGTCTTTTTTTTTCAAAGGGAATTCATCTTGAGCTTGAGAAAAGATTTTCTTCCCTATGGAATAGAGGTGTTTCTGTCGAAAGAATCAGTTTTTTCTTTTTGCTTTTTTATACTTATTTTCTGGAGGAGAGATGATCTTCAAAAAATCTCTTGATTTTCGTCCTCGTTTTCATATAAGATGTCGTGTCATCATAGACATAGCCTTCTGCGGATATGATGTAGTTGGTGTAGCATAGCAGACTTCAGCTCTGTTTGTACGGGTTCGAGTCCCGTTATCCGCTATTTATCACTACTTGTATTCTGGAATGCTTGGTCGTATCATTTGAGGTTTGGTTTTGGCTGCTATCGGAGGTGCGATGTGTTATTATTCTTATCAGATTGTTCAGATGTTCTGAAGGAATGATTGGGCAGAAAAGACACTTTGAGGGACAAGGAATTTGGTTGTCTTTATTGGTGTCGGTGCGATGGTGATTTGAGTATTGGTGATGTTTGGTGTTTTTAGTCTTTCCAATCCTGCTGATCAGGTTCCAGGGGGTTTTGGAGAGGAAGGTGCCACTTCATAAGTGTCAATGGGCTTTTAGCTTAGTTGGTAGAGCGATCCGATTAGTATCGGATAGGTCAGCTTGCGAGGTTAAGTCCTAGAGAAAATATGGGCTCTTAGCTTAGTTGGTAGAGCGCCTGCTTTGCACGCAGGAGGTCAGGGGTTCGACTCCCCTAGAGTCCAAATTTGAATTAAACTTTTAAAAGAGTTTAATTTTTTTTAAAGCGAAAAATAAAAAATGAAGTGACGAGTCTATATTCTCCTGCTCGGAAATGGGCAATATTATGTAGGAAGCACAAATGATTTAGAAAGGAGGATCGCACAGCATAAGTGCTGAAAAGTACTCTTGATGAAATGAAAGCTTCCTTTGGAGCTTCTCTTTACGAGAGGATATGAAACTTTGTCTGAAGCAAGAAGTGCAGAATATCAACTAAAGAAAAAGAAAAGTAGGAAATATATTGAGTTATTTATGAACGCTTAGTAGCTAGAGTGATCCGATTGTCATCGGATAGGTCAGGGGTTCGACTCCCCTAGAGTCCAAATTTGAATTAAACTTGTGGTAAAGTTTATTTTTTTGTTTTTGGTATGGAGAATTTCTTTTATTCTTCTACTAAAAAGTCTAGATTTTGAGATATTATGTTTCTTCCTATATGATTATGTTTCTTCCTATATGATTATGTTTCTTCCTATATGATTATGTTTCTTCTATTTTGTTGTTTCCCCTCTTTGTATTTAAAAAATCATGATTTATATCTATATTGATGCAATATGTATATAAAAATGCGATTTTGTATACATATTATAAAGATAAGTATATTTTTTATCCTCAAGCATTTTCCAAAAGTGTAAACAAAGCTTTATTTATATAGTAATTTTCTCTTCCTTTTTTGACCTTATAAAGAATTCAGATTTCAACTAATTTTTCTAGATATTTTCTTGCAGTTTGACGGTCGCATTTAAGATCTGATATAATAAATTCAATTTTTGTATAAGGGTGTTTGAAGATATTGTTGATTAAATCTTGGCTATAAATTTTAGGTAATTTAGTTCTTATCTGATGCTTTTCTTCTAGCATAAGTTTTTTTATATCGTTAATAAGTTGTATAGTAGAAATTGAGGTATAATTGATCGCTTTCAGTATAAAGAGGATTCGCTCTTCCCAGAGATTTTCATCGCGAACCGCTTGTAAAAGACGATAGTATTCTGATTTGTTATTGTTGATAAATCTACTTAAATATAAAATAGGGAGGTTTAAACAGTTGGTGAGAACAAGATAAAGAACATTTAAGATACGACCAGTTCTTCCGTTTCCATCATAAAAAGGATGGATACTCTCAAATTGATGATGAATCAAGGCGAGTTTAATAAGAGGATCTAGATCATTAGTATTTGTGTTGATGAATTGTTCTAATTCTCAAAGATATTCAACTATCTCATCATAGTTTTGCGGTGGAATATAAATGGTTTCTCAAGTTTTTTCATTTCCAATTTTTACGCCTTTAATTTTTCTAATGCCTGCATTATTTTTTTCTATCAAAGACTGAACTGCTATGAGATCATTTATCGTGATTGCTTCCTTTTCCTTTACATTCTCTCGTCAATGATATAGTGCCTCTACATAGGAATAAACTTCTTTTGCAGCTATTGTGGAAAACTGTTTTTTGAGATGATTACTTTGATAGAGTTCGTCTTGTGTTGTAATGATGTTTTCTACTTCAGAACTGCTTTTTGCTTCTTGGAGAGAGAGGGTGCTTACAAGGATAGTTGTATTTGGTAGAATATGAGAAATACCTTTAAGTTCAGCAAGAGATTTATTTGCTTGAATTAGTGCTGTAAGTATATTTTTTGTCGAAAAATCATTTTCTGATAGGATTGTTTTTAGGTTCTTCATAGCGCTTATACTTAGCAAGTAAATGAAAATATTATACAAAAACTTATTATAAAATCAATCATCTATTGAGCTTCTTCTTGACCTTGCTTAAAAATTTTGCAAATAGAAATAATTTATTTATAAAATAAAAAATAACAAACGAACCCCTCTTCTTTACTGATAAATCTAAAACTGACTTTTTTGCTCTCTTAGAATTCCAAAAGGAAAATTGATAAAAGTCGGACTTTTTTCTTTTCTTAAAATAAGCTTCTAGAGCCTAAGCGAGATTAAAAACAACCATTTTTTCTAAAAAGTGATAAAATAGCTAAAAAAACTCTTGATTTTGTATCTCATTTTCATATAAACTTGCACGATCATCTTTGGCTCCGCTTTTGTGGAGTGGCTGGATGAGTGTTGGGGAGATGGCAGAGCGGTCAATTGCATCAGACTGTAAATCTGACGCCTCACGGCTACGTAGGTTCAAATCCTACTCTCCCCAAATGGATTCGTTGCGGAAGTCCCTATAGTTCAATGGATAGAACAACAGCCTTCTAAGCTGTGGATCCAGGTTCGATCCCTGGTGGGGATAAGTTAGCTTGCCAGGTTGGGCTCTCGTGGTCTAGTGGTTTAGGACGCCACCCTCTCACGGTGGAAATCGAGGGTTCGAGTCCCTCCGGGAGCGATTCAATTTATTCTCATTGCACTTCGTATGGATCAAAAAACTTTTAAGGCGTCAGGAACAAATCAGAATTTTTGATGACCAAAGAAGGCTTTTTGAGGGCAGAAATCTGATAAGGGTGGTATGAATGCCTTTAAGGCAAAGATGATCTATGTGAACGATCAGATCAAGGCGCCGAGTGTGATGATTATAGATGATGAAAAAAATAATCTTTGAACTTTCCCAAGGAGGATTGCTTTGGAAATGGCTCAGGAAAAAGGACTTGATTTGGTACAATTGACTTACGATCCTGAGAAGATGCTTTCTACGGTGAGGATGACTGATTATGGGAAGTATATGTATCAAAAAGGAAAAGAAGAAAAAGAAAGAAGGAAGACTCAGAAGGGAAAAGATACAAAAGAATTGAAAGTGAGTTATTCTATAGGAGATAATGATCTTCAGCTCAAGATAAAGAAAGCACAGGAAATTCTTCAGGATGGAGATAATGTGAAGTTTTCTATCAGGCTGAAGGGGCGTGAGAGGATGTATACTGATAAAGCGGTTCAAAAACTGAAGCTTATTCAGGACTCGCTTGTGGAGTATGGAAAATCTCAGTATGATACTCCAAAAAAAGAGGCAAACGGATATAGTGTTATTTTATTTAGTAAATAGGCTTGATTCATGGCTAAGAAACTTAAATCGCATTCTGGAGCACTTAAAAGGTTCAAGATTACAAAGAAAGATAAAGTGTTGTCTAGTAAGCAGTGTAATAATCATCTTTTGACCAATAAAGGAAAGAATAATAAAAAATTCTGATATGGAAAAGAGGTTGTTGGTGCTGCTGCGAAGATGTTGAAAAATTTACTTCCTTATAAATAAGATAGGCAATGGTAAGAGTAACGAATGGATTACAGAGGCAGAGAAGGCATAAGAAATTTATTGCTCAGGCTTCTGGGTTTAGATTGGGAAGAAAAAATCTCTACAAGCAGGTGAGGCTTGCTTTGGTAAAACAAGGTCAGCATGCTTATGTAAGTAGAAGGCTCAAGAAAAGAGATTTTAGAAGACTTTGGATTGAGAGGCTTTCTGCTGCGGTTAGAGAAAAAGGTGGAAAATATTCAGTATTTGTGAATACTATGTATCAAAAGAATATCAAGCTTGACAGAAAAGTTCTTTCAAATATTGCGGTGGCGTTTCCTGTAGTGTTTGATAAGATTTATGATGAGGTGGTAAAATAAGAAATGAGGCGGTAGCGATCGTCGCTATCGCTCTTCTCTCGTGTTTACAGAGCCGAGGTGGTGGAATTGGTAGACACGAAGGACTTAAAATCCTTTGAGGCTTATACCCTCGTGCCGGTTCGATTCCGGTCCTCGGCAACTTAACTTACAATGGGTTTGATTCAGGTTTTAATTATTATTTGTTATATTCATGTGATTTACCGTTCGAAGAACTGGAGATTTGAATACCAACGAAAGACTTATTTCTTTCTACAAGAAAGAGCTTTGGGCTTCTCATATTTTGGACAAGGCAAAGAAACAACAACACTATGGTACTAAATGGTATAGAAAGTTTGTAAGTTATGATTTTCCTTCTTCTAGAAGATATAAGAGAATGAGGGCTATCGTATCTGATGCTTATAGAAAGACAAAGAAGAAGTATAATACTTTGGCACAACTTGGAAAGATTGTGTAAGCTTTATTTTGATATTTTACTAGAGAATGTATGCAGTGGTAGATTTGCAAGGGCATCAATATATTGTTTCAGAAGGAGCTGAACTTATTGTAGACAATGTAGATAAGGCACAAGGTGAAAAGTTGCTTTCTGATAAAGTGCTTGCGCTCTTTGATGAGAAGGGTACTGAAGTAAAGGTAGGGATGCCTTATGTGTCTGGAGCTCAGGTTGAATTTGAGGTTGGAATGACTCAAAAAGGAGAAAAAGTTAGAATCTTAAAGTTTAAGAGAAAGACAAGATATGCGAGATTGAAAGGATTTAGACCTCTTCAAACGGTTTTAACTGTTAAAAACATTAGTGCTTAATGGCTAAAGCTTGAGTATTGGAACGAGATGGTGAAATATTGGAACAACTTCCTGCTGGGAAGTATATGGTTAAGCTTAAGGATACTGATATGGTAATTTCTTGCTATAAGGCAGGAAAGATGAAACAATCGCATATTGGAATTATTGAGGGGGATCGAGTGAAGGTTGAGGTTAATCAATATGATATGAAACAATGAAGGATTGTCTACAGATATAATGTGGCAACCAAAGCTCAAGCTCATGAAAATGAGTAAGAGTATCTTTAGATACTGTTGATGAAAGGAAAATGAAAGTAGTAACTTCTCTGAAGAAAAGATGTATGTACTGTCAGATTGTAAAGAGAAAATGAAGACTTTATGTGACATGTAAGAGAAATCCTAGACATAAAGCTAGGCAGGGATAGTTTTTTATTTATTGTATTTTTGAGAGATGTTTAGATTGATGGGGCATGTTCTTCCAGAAGAAAAATCTATTTGGATTGCGTTGACAATGATTTATGGAATTGGAAGAGAAAGATCAAAAAAAATCTTGGGAAACCTTAACATTCCATATATGAAGAAGGTGAGTGAAATCTCAGAAGAAGAGCAAAAGTTAATCTCTGATGAGTTGAAGAAGTATGTTTTGGAAAATGATCTCAAGAGGGAGGTTGCTTCTGCGATCAAAAGACTTAAGGAAATTAAGTGTTATAGAGGAATGAGGCATAACCTTGGACTTCCTGTAAGATGACAATTGACGAGAAAGAATTGAAGAACTGCAAAGAAACTTCTTGGAAGGTCAAAGGTAAGACCAGTATTGAAGAAATAATTTTATCTCATTTTTTTCTATTGAAATGGCTGTTACGAAGGCAAAGAAAAAAGATATTAAAGTGGTAAGTGGGGTATTGCATGTGCATACCACTCCTAATAATACTTTAGTGACTTTGATTGATCAAGAAGGAAATAAAGTTCTTGGTGGTGGAACAGGAAAGGTTGGATATAAGGGCTCAAAAAAGAGTACTCCTTATGCCGCAGAGGTGCTTACTAAGCAAATTCTTAAAGATGCTCAGAATTATGGATTGAAGGAAATCTGAATCATTTTTAAAGGGATTGGTATGGCAAGAGAAGGAGTTTTTAAGGCGGTTACCGAGATCGGAGTAATTGATGTTACTTATATTAAAGAAGAAACAGGAATTCAATTCGGTGGATGTAAAGGAGAAAGACCAAAGAGAAACTAATCCTTGGTAGACGGGTAAATACGATCATCTTTCAGTTTATTTATTATTTTCATAGGAGATATGAGATACACAGGAGCTAAATTTAGACTATGTAGGAGGGAAGGAGTAAATCTTTTCGGTTCTCAGAAGTATAATCTCAAGAAGAGAAGGGCTTTGCCTGGACAACATGGTGCAGGAATGCAAAGAAATTCTGAATATGGGAAACTTTTGAGGAATAAGCAAGTAGTGAAGAGAAGTTATCTTCTTTCAGAGAAACAGTTTGCAAATATTGTGAAGAAAACTGCTGCTAAATATGCTAAAAACAATAACCTTTCTCATGATGTAGCGTTGTTTCAGTTTTTGGAGAGGAGACTTGATGTTATTATCTTGAGGTCAGGACTTGCAAATACAATCATGCAGGCAAGACAAATGGTGAGTCATGGTCATTTCCTTCTTAATGGAGTAAAACATAATGTTCCTTCTACATTTGTTGTTGCGGGAGATAAGATTACTCTTAAAGATAAGCTTAAGAATTCAGCGTTGTATTCTGATGCGTCAAAGGCTTCTCCTGCTAAAATCCCTTCTTGGATTAAAGTGGATAGAAATAGTTATGCTGTAGAGGTACTTGGAATGCCACAGACTGGAGAGATTGAAGTACTTGGAGATCTCTTGAAGGTGATTGAATTCTATGCGAGGGCTTAATAATTGTTAAAACAACAAAAACTTTATATCATATTTCTATTTCTATGTTGAATATACAACACTTTATTGGAGTTCCGAAGATTGCGTTCAGTCAATTGGATGATGGTGCTACCAGGTTTGAATTGAAATATGTTCCTAGAGGATTTGGGCATACGCTTGGAAATGCTCTCAGGAGGATAATCCTTGCCTATAATCTTGGTGGGGCAGTTACAGGATTGAAGATAAAAGGAGTTCCTCATGAATACGATATTATTAGTGGGGTGAAGGAAAATGTGATTAGTATTATGTTAAACTTCAAGAAACTTCGCTTTAAAATCAATGAAAATGCTGATACCCTTCAGCGAATCTCTCAGAGATTTAAAGGGATTGGAAATTATAGTGCTGCGGATTTAAAGTTGCCTTCAGGAATTGAACTCTTGAATGGTGAGGAACATTTGTTTGAGATTACTGATAGTTCGGTAGAACTTAATATGGAAGTGAGAATCGAGAAGGGATATGGTTATTATAGTTTGGATTATTTGAGACAAAGAGATGAGAAGGGGGATGGATCAGAAGTAAACTTGCTTTTGATTGATAATGATTTCTCTCTCGTAGATTATGTAAGGTATGATGTAGAAGAAGTGATTGAGGATTTTAGTGGAAGCACTAAAGATGCACTTAATCTTGAGATCAAGGCTAAGTATACATCTATTGCTCCTCAGGAGATTGTAATGTTTGCAGGGGAGGTGCTTGCAAGTTATGCTAAGCTCTTTGTGTTTGATAATGTATATATTGATAAGTCAGTTTTGGTTGATTATAATGATCTTAATGAGGAGGCTGAAACTCCTGTAGAAGAAGTTAGCTCTGTTAAGACGATGCCGATTGATGCACTTCCACTTAGTGAAAGGACAAGAAATGCATTGATCAAGAATAATATTCTCTATGTTGAGGATTTAGAAAGAAAGAAGAAATCAGAATTACTTGTGATGAAAGGAGTTTGAAGAAAGGCGATTGATGAAATTACTTCTTCACTTACAAATATTGGTAAGGCATTGCTCGGATAGAAAGGAAAAATTTATCATTTATTAGTGTAGATATAAGATGAGACATCAGCAGAATAAGCTCTTGCAATTGAACACTGGAGCAAAAAGTAAAACTGTTTTTATGAGAATGCAACTTTCTAGTTTGATTAGAGCTGGGAAATTGACTACGACTCCAAAGAGAGCTAAGGTTCTTAAAGCTTTTACTGATAGCTTCTTCTCTACTTTGTTAAGTTTTGATGCTAAATATGATGAAAAGGGGGCTTTGAGAGAGGCAATTAGATATGTAAAATCTGTTGTTTATGGTGAAGCTGAAGGAAAAAAGGTAATTGAAACTTTGCTTCCAAAGTACAGAGAGGAGAAGAGAACTTCAGGTTTTACTACTTCTTATAAGCTTGGATTTAGAGTTGGGGATGCTGCTGCGAAAACCATGCTCAAGCTCGCATAGAGAAGAATCAATTTATTTTAATTATCGTATAGGACTAATCATGGAGTTTACGAAGAAAGATTTAAATAAAACCATCTGGATTAGGCAGACTGATCAAGAGAAAAATAGGAGATGGTATCGTGTAGATGCTACAGGAAAGACCCTTGGAAGATTGGCTGTAGATATTGCTAAGAAGCTTATGGGAAAGGATAGAGCTTATTATTCTGATTTTCGAGATGCAGGAAGTTTTGTTATCGTAGAAAATGTTGATCAGATTGCAGTGACAGGGAAAAAGCTTACTGATAAGGTTTATTATTCTTATAGTGGATATAAGGGAAATTTGAAGAGTATTACTCTTGGAGAGCTTCTCAAGAAAAATCCTGGTAAAGCTTTGTGGTATGCGGTAAGAGGTATGCTTCCAAAAAACAAGCTTAGAGATCCTAGAATTAAGAGATTAAAGCTTATTAAAGGAACGACTACGAAATACGATAATTTTAAACCAATTAACCTTTACAAGTAATGACAAACAGAGAATATACTAATGCAGTTGGAAGAAGAAAGGAGACGACAGCAACTGTAAAACTCTATGCTAAGGGAGCAGGAAATATCCTTGTAAAGACAGTAACAGGGAAAGAATATACGCTTGCTGATTACTTTGGAGGAAATGTTTACCTCTATAAGAATGCAGTATTACCTTTTACTACGCTTGGTAATGATGTGCTCAAGAAATTTGATGCAGAAATCAAGATCGTGGGAGGAGGTATCGCTGGGCAGTCTGATGCGATCAAACTTGCTTTTTCAAGAGCTTTGGTAGAATGGAATTCAGACCTCAGACCTACTTTGAAACCTCATGGTCTGCTTAAGAGAGATCCTAGAATTAAGGAAAGAAAAAAGCCTGGTTTGAAAAAGGCGAGAAAAGCACCTACATGGTCAAAGAGATAATTTTTATACTGATGAAAACCTGATTTTAAATGTCAGGTTTTTTTGTATTAAACTATATTCAGTTTGTTGTTTTTTTTGGTATAAACTCAAATTTCTCTCTTATTTATTGGTGGTGATTTTTGAATTATATTTTTTCTTTCTGAATCTCGGCTTGATTTTTATGCTGGGAAAAGTATAAGTAAACGAATTTTTTGTTCGCGTTTTTTCGTGCCTTAAAATTCGGCTTCAGCTCCTGTAGTTCAATGGATAGAATAGGCCCGTCCTAAGGGTTAGATGCTGGTTCGATTCCGGCCAGGAGTAGATGACATTCCTTGGTGGTGAGGATTTCTTGTTTGAGGAGCTTTACTGTAGGGTTTGATCAGCTTTTATTTTATTTTTTTAAATCCATTATCCAAATGGCAAAAACAACACAGGAAAATGTATTTCAAAGACACGATAAAGATACCGGGTCTCCAGAAATGCAAATCGGGATTTTATCTGATGAAATCGCAATGCTTCAGGCGCATGTGGCTGCAAATGCAAAGGACTATGATGCCAAGAGAAGTCTTTTGAAGAAAGTAGCAAAGAGAAGAAGCTTCTTAAGATATCTCAAAGGGAAAGATCTTGATGCCTATACAAAAATCTCAAAAAAAATCGGACTAAAAGTGTAGTTCAATTACCAGTGAACCAGTAAAAATGAACAATGACAAGCTATGAAAATGATTCTTGAAAATTTGAACATTTATTCATTGTTAATTGTTAATTATCGACTGTTCATTGTATTCTTTTATTTCTTTATTTTTATATTCTAATGGCTAAAAAAGCTAGTGCCCCAGCGGCAAGCCAATTTACCGTTCCTGTAATCAAGGAAGGGCAAAAGGTAAAAGGAACCATCCTTAAAGAAATCGAGAACGGAGTTCTCGTGAACTGTGAAAATGGTGCATTTACTGGAGTGATTCTTTCCAAAGAGGCGAAAGAGCTCAAAAGATCTCAGTTTGATCTTAATCCATCTACTGAACTTGAGCTTGAAATCATCAATCCTGCAGTAAGACATGAAGATGGATACTATATTGTTTCAGTTACTAGGCTTCTTCAATACGATGTATGGAAGTCAGTGATCGCAAAGTTTGAAAAAGATGAAATTATTACCGTGGTTCCTACCGAGGCAAATCTTGGAGGACTTTTGATCGATATGCACGGTATTAAGGGATTCATCCCATTATCTCAATTGGCTCCTATTCACTATCCTAGAGTAGAAGATGGAGATCAAGATGCAATCTTTGATAAACTTCTTGAACTTATCGGACAGGAGATCAAAGTAAGAGTGATCAATATTGATGAAGAGGACAGAAGGATAATTCTTTCTGAAAGAGAAGCCCTCAAAGAAGAAAGAGAAAAGGTGCTTGCTGAACTTGAAGTTGGAAAGATCTTTGATGGTGTGGTTTCTGGAGTTTCTTCTTACGGACTTTTCGTGACTATCGGAGGAACGGTTGAAGGACTTGTGCATATTTCAGAGATTACTTACGGACACGTGAACGATATTGATAAACTCGGACACATTGGAGACAAGATGCAAGTTAAAGTGATCGGTCTTGAAAATGGAAAGATCTCACTCTCTAGTAAACAGCTCAAGGGAGATCCATGGGAGGAACTTCCAAAGAGATACCAGGTTGGAGATATTATCGAAGGAGAAATCGTGAGATATGTTCCTTATGGAGTATTCGTGAGAGTATATGAAGATATTAATGGACTCGTGCACTTGAGTGAGCTTTCTCAGAAATCAGTGAACAATCCGAACGAAATCGTGAAGCTTGGACAAATCGTGAAAGCAAAATTGATCCTCATTGATCCAAAAAATAGAAAAATCTGACTTTCTATGAAGGATTTGGAACCAAAATCAGCTGATGCCGAAGACAAGCCAGCGAAAAGAACTCCAAAAGCAAAAGGAAGTCTTGAAGATGTGGTAAAGAAGATTGAAGAAAATGAAGGATAGTATTTATGAAAAATCCTGCAGAGCGATTGGTATCGTGCAGGATTTTTTGAATTGAAAGAATGTATGTTTACTCTTTAGTTGGTGTATTGGATCGGACTTCTTTCTTTTCGTCTTTTTTTTCAGAGGTTTAGGTTTATCTCATCCTGAGCATAGAGTCTACAAACTACCTCGCCTTTTTTGACCTTATCTCAGGTTTTTTTGTAGAGGTAGAGCCCTGCTTGATCTACTACGGGGCAGCCAAGCTTTCTACAAACTGCGTTAATGTCATGAAGATCAATCATTTTGATTACTCAATCCTTCTCTGCGATAATATCGAGAGTATGAGATCCTAGAGGTAGGGTTTCGGAATCTACTTTTGGATTTCCTCCTTGTGCTTTGATAATTTCTTGCATTTTTTTCCAAGCAGTTCAAGAAATAAGCTGGTTGGTTGCTATTTTTTTTGCTTCTTTTCCTTTTGCTAGTCCGACCTCTTCAATGAGTTTGGTAGCTAGGAAGATGACCTTATTCTCAAGATCCATAGCTCTGTCTGGATGTTGCTGCAAAATTCTGAGCACTTCACGCACTTGCATTACTGCTCCTACTCCGTTTCCAATAACTTCATTGGCTTCTGTAATCTGAACAGATATTTTCATTCAGAGTTTTTTTCCTACATATTCAAACTTTTTTTTCCAGTCTTTTGCTTCTTTCATAGAGCTTACCTTAGCAGTTGGACCAACAGGAATATCAATCAAAGAATGGGTCACTCCCATAGCATATTTCTTCGCCATAATTGAACTCACGACCTTAGCTCTAGATTGCATAGAAAGCGGATATTGCACCTTGATCAATTTGTCATCAGCAGGAGCAAGATCAAGTCCTCCTCATCGCACTAGGCAACAATTCTGATCTTTTACCAGATTTTCTATCCCTTCTTTGTTGAAGTTGATATTCATGAGCACATTTACACATTCCCCGGTTGCTGCTGGAGAAGTGATGGATTTAGAGAAATTTTTTGGAATTTTGATACCGAGGCTTGCGATGAGAGGAATCAGAATCATTGTCGTTTCATTTCCTGGGACTCCACCGATACAGTGCTTATCTGCGATAATTTCTCCTTTGGGATATTTGAACATTACCCCACATTCTGCCATCGCTTTTGCGGTCTGATACATCTCTTCGTCCGTCGTTGGATAGAAAAAACTTGAAGCGACATAATAGGTCATCATTGTGTCATCAAGCTTATTCTCTGAAATATCTTTGATGATTGCAAACATCTCATCATAACTAATGTTTTCTCCTCTCATTTTTTTTCTGATTGCTTCGTAGGAAGCGTTCGAACTTTCTGCGAGAGAAACTGCGATGAGTTCATCATTTTTTAGGGAGATTTTATCAATAATGTCTGCATAGATTGCCACTTTCCCTGTTGGGATTGCTTCTGAAAGGGAAACGTCAGCTACAATATGTTCTCCGTTTGTTTTGGTGAGCTGGACTTTATTATTGAGATTGATCCCAAATGCCATTGCTTGTTTTGGATTGAGGAGAACGATCAGTCTTTCTCCATCTTTAATATCTAGAAGCTGAACTTTGGCTGGATAATAGGATTCTGAGGTTTCTTTAAAAGCTAAAAAATCTTTTTTTGTAGTTTTGGATTTATGAGATTTGAACATTCTATCTTTGAAGAAAAATAAAAAAATGTCATCCTAAGTATATGAAGAAATGAAAATAAAGCAAATTTTGATAAGAGGAAGTTTGTTTTCGAGTTTTGCAATCAGTATTTTTTCTAGTTTCCCCTTGTTCTTTTAGTGTTCTTGACCTTTAATCTGTGCTAATATTAATTGTCGTTAAAGAGATTTCTTGTTGCTTTTTTGCTTTTTATAAAGTTTTGTCTATACTTGAAACGCTTGGTTTTTTAAAACCTTATTTGATTGTATGAAGAAAAAAAGCACGACCTTATTACAAATAGTAGGAAATTGGAAAAAAAAAGCAGCATTACCGATCAATATTAGATGGGTTTCTATCTCGCTTTTTTTGTTTATGATGGGATGGTGATTAGGATGAGATACCTTTTTCTCTGTTTATGTAAAAAGTATTCTTGGATCAGGATTTTGACTGATGTTTATTGGAACTTTATTGGCTGTCATAAAATTGTTTCTTGTGATTCCTGTTGGTGTGATGAATGATCAATGAAATGCAAGATATCTTTTGTTGGCTGGGAAATTAGTATATATTTTTTCTGGGCTTTTTTACTTTTTGGCAGGAATGCATAGTTCTCCTTTGCTTCTTGTGCTAGCTGTTGTTTTGAATGGAATTGCGAGTTCTATGATGTTTACGACTTATCGTGTGCTTTATGGGAAGGGAACTCAGCATAGTAACCGCAGTAGGATTTTCGGTTTTTATTTCTCAAGTATTAATCTTGCATATGTAATCTGAGCTTTGCTTAGTGCTTTTCTTGTTTCCTATCTTGAACTTCCTTATATGTATCTTTTTATTATTATTTTTGCTTTGTTGTCTCTGCTTCAGGATGGAAAGATTCAGGATTTTATTAAGAAAAAATTTTCTAAATCTTGGAAAAAATGGAACTTTCTTGTAAACTCTGTAGATACTGATGTTGACGTAGACTTGTGTAATATTAGGAAACTTTTTGGAAAAAGAGGGATAATAGCTCGCTTTTCGAAGGAGGCAGTTTCTTTTGCTTCGTGGAAAAGGATGTTTGCTACTCTGAAATCGTATGGTCGATCAATGTATACTGCACTTTCTGCTCAGGCTTTGGTAAGTTTTATGAATTATGTGGGATTTTTGTTTATTCCGATTATTGCGAATGATAATAATCTTTCTCTTTCTGAAATTGCTATTTTGTTCGCTGTGATGAGGCTTCCTTATGTGATTAATGTGTTGATCGGAGGTTTTGGAGATAAATATAGTAAAAAAATTCTGATTACTATTTTAGTTTTTATTGGTGCACTTTTGTATATTTTGCTCTGATTTTATCATAATTTTTGGGCAATTATTGTTTTGAGTTTCTGAATTTCTCTGGTGATTGCGATGCTTTCTCCGGTTACTTCTGCATTGGTGATTGGATATGCTAGACCAAAAGATAGATGACTGATGTCTGGATTGCAAGAATTTGCTAGTAGGATTGGAGAAATTATCGGCTCTTTGGTTTTTGGGATGATCGTTGCAAAAATTGGAATGGATGATTCTTTTATTGTTTTGTGAGGGGCTCTTGCGGTGTTAAGTATGTATCTTTTGGTAAAGAAGCTCATGAGAATAAAGACGAAAGATGGTGAAGCGAAAAAAGAAGTTGAAGCTCAGCAGCCTTTACCCTTTTTGCAGAATACTTAATTGAGAAAAAATCCCTTTTCTCCATAATTTTGTTTGACTTTTTGGCACATTTCTATACACTTCCTCTTGTGGTCTAATTCTGGCTTTGGTTTTTTGGAAATTGATAAAATGGGGAAAGTAGCTCTTCTAAAAAAAAATATTGGGATCTTGTTGCTCTCTCCCTTTGTTGCTTTTGGAATTTTTCGAGTTTCTCAGCAAGATTGGAGTAAGCTAACGGCGAGCGTTCTTGATATTTCAGAAATTGAAACGATTGAGAAACAAGGGCGAGATGTTGCATACAAAGTTCATGATCAGCTTTTTGAGCTTTTTGGTTCAAAGCAGCTTCAATGAGGTGATGCTTTAGTTTTTGAATTGGTTTATAATCCTGCAAAATTAAGTCTCGCGCTTCCTGAAAGTTCTGGAGCGACTTTTAGTGTTTTGGAAAATGAGTCAGGGGTCTTTAGAGCGAAACTGGAGAATCTCTCTCATTATATGTTAAATAGTGACTGGATTCAGATTCCCTTCTCTTGAGAAGAGGATCAACTTGTTTTGTCTGAAGCGATGCTTTATCGTGGAGAAAAATCTTCTCTTCTTAAGATTGGAAATTTAAGTTCTTCTACGGAACATTCTCTTTTACCTTAGTTTTTCTTTTGATGAAAAAGGTATTCTTTGTATTTTGCAGTGTTTTTCTAGGTTTATTTGGGATGACAACATTTGCGGTGGGAAGTCCTGATAGTTTTCAACTGGAGGTAAATCCTGCAACTTTTAGTGTGAATCAACCCGTTGATCTTACGGTAAAAGCAATTAAGAATGGGCAGATTATGAAGGATTATGAGGGAAGGCTTTTCCTAGAAATTGAGTGAGATAATTTGTCTCGTTTTGATTATACTTTACCTGAAGGAGGATTTTGAGAAATGAAGCTTTCTAACCAGGGAGTGAAAACCTATTCTAAAGGATTACAAGTAAAAAAGGCTGGAACTTTTGTCTTGAAAGTCGAGGATCTCGCTTCAGATTCAGCTACTGGAACGATTACGATTATTGTCTCTTCTGATGATCAACTTAACCTTAAAAATATTCAGCTTCTTTCTCCTCTTCAAAATGGGACAGAAACAGAGAGTTCTATGAGTGTGATGGCAAATGCTCCAGAATTATCAAACTCTCGTATTCAGGTTTATTTGAATGATCTGATGGTAAAAGAGGCAATGACTGATACTAATGGATTATTCAATGAAACCATTCCACTTCAAAAGGCGTGAACAAATGTCTTGGAGCTAAAAGCTGTAGGGTTGAATAATCAGATTGTTGGACTTTCGGATAAAAGAACTTTTCTTTATCAACCATTGTCTGATAACTTATTTAAGTCAATCACCATGACTCCAAATCAGAACTTAAAAATCTGAGATAAAGTTCGTTTTGAAGTTTTTACCGATGAACGTGTGAGTTCTGCGAAACTTTTGTTTTCGTGAGGGCAGGAATATCCTTTGGATAAAGAAAAGGATGGGCTTTTTACTAAAAATGTTACGCTTACTACTACTGGAGAAATCATTGTGAATGCAGAACTTATTGCTTCAGAACTTACTAAGAAGTATGATAAGGTATTGTCATTTTCTGTTAGAGATCATATTAGAATTGGTGAAGTGAGAATCAGTCTTAATCCTAATCTTGCTGGGACTTTAGATCTTTCTTGGGTAACTCTTGGAGGAGAGAGCTCTGATTATGCTGTAAAGTATTGATTGGAGAAGGATCAATTGATTGCTACAGCCTTTACTAAGAAACCTCAAGCAACTCTTTCAGGTTTTTCTTATGGGAAATCGTATTTTTTTCAAGTTTTGGCAACGACTCCTGAGCATGTCCCTGAAGGACTACCTTCTCAGGTTATTCAGTTTGATATGCCAATTTTATCAGGAACTGCGGCTACGGTTGATCCTCTAACAAGTGGCGGATTACCTTCTGATCCGTCTGATCCTGCAGATCCAGATTCTCATGATGTGGCGGTTTTGGATAAGCCGCTTTGTGTTGTCAAGAATATTCAGTTTTCTACTAAGAAGATTTGAAATAAACACTATCTCGTCCGAAATAAAGTGGCGAATGTGGAAAAATATCTGATTTATAGGTCTGAATATGAGGATGGAAGCGACAGGCAATTTGTTGGGGAATCTCTTGTTCCAAGATATGAATATCCTTTTGATAATACTGCAGAGGAGGATATTTATGCCTATTATGACGTAGAGGCTATTTGTAATGATGGTGAGCAGCTTATTTTGACTAAAGCAGAAAAGGTAAAGGTTGGTCCTTTTGAAGATATGTTGATGATTCTTGCTTGTACTTTCCTTATTTATTTGATGTATAGGCTTTATCACTATAATGCCTAGCCTGTTTGGCCGTTTCTAGAATTTGGAATATTTTATGCTGATAGTAAAGTTTAATGAAATTAAATAAAAAATATCAATTTCATCATTTTTGATCTCAAAATTCCTCTTCTTTTGATGGAGTTTTCCCTGTTTTTCTTCCTTCTTATCAGACTTTTTCTCTTCAGCAACTTGGAGAACTTATTTTGCAGGATATGCAATGGAAGGCGATTTCTCGTTCTCTTGGAAAGCACTTGATTCCTTTGTTTATTGATGGTGCACTCAATAAAGATTTTACTAAAGTATTGTCTTGAAAAGCTTCACTGCCGTATCTGGCGAGAGAGAAAAGGCTTTTGTCTGTTTATAGGAAAACACAGAAAAAAAATCAGACTTTACTTTCTCAATTTTTTGGTAATGAGGGTATCCATTTTTGTTCTACGTTTCAGAATGAGAGGATTCAGAGGCTTTTTGATCTTTTGGAGGAGAAACAGATTTGGAAGCTTTCTCAAGAGCTTGTTTGGTGGGATGTTACTACTCAAACGATCGTAGAACCTGAAGATATTGTTTGGAAAGAAGAGATGCAAACACAGCTTGAGGTTAAGTGTTTTGTGGAGACGAAGAATGATGTTTTCCCGCTCGTTATTGATGATCCTTTGCAGCTTTTTTCTGATAAAGGAGTACTTGTCCATCCGAATGATAAAAGATACAAAAAGCATATTGGTAAGAAAATTATTATTCCAATTCTTAATAAATCGATTCCTATTTTTTGAGAAGAAGGATTGGATACTGTTAAAGATAATGGGATTTTTAGATTGAATCCGCTTTTGTGAGAATATCATTTGAGGAAAACGCAACAGTATCGTCTTTCTTTGCAAGATGAAGTTATTGATGAAAAGGGATTTTTTGTTTCAGATATCCCAAACTTTGGAGGGAAGCCAGCTTTTGATTTTGTTGAAAATATTACTGAAACACTTGCTACGATAGGAAATCTTGTTTCTAAGCAGGAGGTCAAGAAAAGGATTCCTTATTCGAGTGAAACGAATACTCGTTTAATAAGGAGAATCGTTCCGGGTATTATTTTGGATTTTTCTCAGTATTGAGACGATTTTTGAAAGTGGATGGAGAAGGAGTTTCCAGAGCTTTCGGAAGAAGGGCGTCAGCCATTTTCGGTGAAACTTTCTTTGGAGTCCAAAAATATTTACCAGCCAAGATTGCCGTTTCTTTGTAATGTTATGACAGGAGAGGTGAGGTGTTTTAGGTATCAAATTTGTGAGGGGAGCTGTTGATCTGCTTTTTCAAGTTTGCTTTTGTATCTTCTTGTTGAGCAGCAACTGCCTTTTGAATTTTCAATTAGTGACCTTTTTGATGCGCTTTATTTTATGTCGGAAGAGAGGTGGAATGCTTTTTTTGATCAGTTTTCTTTTTCTGTTTCTAAGGAGGATTCTTTGTTTGCACTGATGAAATCTAATGATCATGAGATGATCTCTGAACGCATTGGATTAGAATTGGAAAAAATTCCATGGCTACAAATGGATGCAAAGGGGATTTTCCACTTTCTGCCTACTGCATTATTCTGAGATCAGTGGACGCTCCATTCAGTTGCTTGTTCTGATGTTTTTCTTCAGTCTTTGGCTTGTTTCTCTAGGAGTCAAGATTTGAAGCTTTTTTTTCAGCAGCAGCAAGTATTCCCTTCATTTTTGGAGTATTTTCTCTGGTTTAGTTTTGTGCTTCAGGAAACTTCAGGTTTTTCTTTTGTGCCTTTTCATGCTGATGAGAAAGCTTTCCCTTTACAGGTAAGGTGGGAAAATGACCTCTCTGATTATGGTTTAGATGTTCTCAGATTTACTGTTGCTCGTGGGAAAGCTTGTACAGAGTCAGATTTGGCTGTTTCTTTTGAATATTTAAAGCATCTTTGGAATCTCTTTAAGGTGCTTTATGAGCAGGGAGTTTTTGAGTTGGATGAGATTTGAGAGCTTCGTCTCTGAGGAAAAGAGTATTGGCTTTTTTCTCAGTGGAGGGAATTATTGTCTGCGTTTGAGGGAAAATTGCCGTGAGAATCAGTATTTTCTGTTGCTTTATGATCCTTGCAAGACTTTACCAGAGGAGCATTTTCTTGGTATCTTGCCTTGGTAAAAGGAGAAACTCATGAGGAATCTAGGTTCTTGGCAGGACAGTTGTTTTTGTCTCTTTTGGAGCTCTTATCTCCGATTATTCCTGAGTTTATTTCGATGATTGAAGGAGTTTTGAAATTTCCTGTAAAGTCTGTGGTAAATCGAGAAGAACTTCATGGTGTGAAAGATTATAGGACATTCCTTCTTTTTGATATATTGAAGGGAATCCAGCTCAAGAGAGTGGAGCTTCAGCTGAAAAAACATCTTCCTATTGCGTTGTGTGTTCAGGCGAATTCGGATATTTTACGTTTAATAGAATCTTATGAATCAAGTTTGAAATTGCTTTTTAAGACAGAAGAAATTCAGTATTTAGCTGCGAATGAGGTTTTCCCTTCAGGTTTTGAAACTTTTATGATTCTTGATATCACAGTTGGAATTAAAGCTCTTGATCTTCCTCAACATGAGGATTGTTTGGCGCAGCTTGAGAAGGAGCATGCTTCGAAATTGCAGACGTTGGAATATTTGAGGTCGACTTTAGTAGCGCTTTCTTTGAATCCTTTGGCGGATCCTGTAAAACTTGCCGGGAAGGAAAGCGAACTTGATCAACTTAAGTCTGAAATTCAGGAACTTGAGCTGAATATCAAAAAAATGAAGGCTACGAAGAAGGTGTAGCGCTTCTTTTTTTTATTTTTTTGAGGGAGTATTTTTTCTCGCTTAAAGGTTATGCTTTCACTTCCTGCATTTCATAAAATTCAAGCATATCTCCCATTTCGATTCTCTTTCCGATTTTCACTTTCATACCGCAGTCTTCACCCGCATTTACCTCTTTTACTTCGTCTTTATTACGATGGAGAGAAAGGATTTCTCCGTTCGTCAAAATATCATCACCTCTATAGACTCTGAATTTAAGCTTATTCTTTACCTTCCCTTCTTTTACTCTTCCTCCAACCGTCATTTCTCTCGTTTCTGTGTGGAAGACGCCGAGAATCTCAAGCTTACCAATAACAACCTCCTCTTTTTCTACTTCTACCATTCCGAGGAGTAGATTATTGAGGTAATCCGTGAGTTCATAAATAATATCAAAAACTTTCATCTCAATTTTGAGCCCTTCAGCCTTCTTTTTGAGAAGCGCATTCATAGAGATATTAAATCAGATCAATAACGCCTTTGAAGCCTGAGCTAAGGAAAGATCACTTTCTCCGAAATATCCTACATCGCTATGTACCACCTTGATTGTCACATTCTTTGGGAGCGAAAGTCCATCTACTGCTTGTTTAAGTGCTTCCAAACTAGAGGAACCATCAGCCTTGAGGATCAGTCTTAATTCTGATATCTTTGATTGATCGCCAGCTTTCAACTGAGCTAAGAACTGTTGCAAAGCTCCATCTCCACTCGCTTTTGCTTCAGACTCTTTGATGAAGGCAATTCTCTGGTGAGCTTCTTTTTCGTTGGAAACCACCTCAACAATTCTTCCTGGCTCAGGAAGCTCAGTAAATCCAAGGATTTGTACAGGTTCTCCTCCCATGATTTTTCCAGTATTCTTTCAAAGTCGGTTCTGCATTCTCCTTACCTTTCCATAAGTATTGTAAGCTACGATAATATCTCCGTTCTTCAAGGTTCCAGTCAACACGATCAAGCTTGCTACCACTCCTTGTTTTGGATCTTTGTAGGCATCTACCACTACTCCTACTGCTTGTCTGTCAGGATTGTATTTGAGTTCAAGCATTTCTGCTTGTAAAAGCACATATTCTAGCAAAAGATCAATACCCTGACCTGTCTTGGACGAAACTCCTACGAACGGCGTTTCTCCTCCCCAATCTTCAGGAGTCAGTCCATACTTGGCAACATCAGCTTTAATCTGATCCATATTATTTCCTGGTTTATCAATCTTGGTCACTGCAATGATAATTGGAACTCCTGCGGATTTTGCGTGGTTGATCGATTCAATGGTTTGTGGCATTACGCTATCATCTGCTGCAATCACGATAATTGCAATATTAGTCAGCTTTGCACCTCTGGCTCTGAGCGAAGTAAAGAGCTCATGTCCTGGAGTATCAATGAAGGTAATCTGCTTTCCATTATAATTTACCATAGAAGCACCGATAGATTGCGTAATCCCTCCAGCTTCACCTCCTGCAACGCTCGTTTTTCTGAGGTAGTCCAAAAGCGAGGTCTTTCCATGATCTACGTGCCCCATCACAGTTACGATTGGTGCTCTCTCAATCTGTTTTTCTGCCTCTTTATCAATATCCAAAATCTTCTGCAAATCTCCTTCCATAAAGCTCTGCACATCAAGTGTTGCTTCTTTCTTCTTAAGAGTAACTCCTAAATCTTCAGCGATCAGAGAAGCAGTATCAAAATCTAAACTTGCATTCAAACTTGTCATAATACCGTTGGCAATAAGCTTTTTCATCACTTCTGGAAGTGGAACTCCGATCTTTTCTGAAAATTCTTTTACCGTAATATTTTCTTCAATGGTTACCTCTGTTTTTTTGACGAGATTTGATGAAGTTGTTGCTTCTTTATGAACCTTCGCTGCTGGTGTTGGAGCTGGTTTCTCCTCTTTTTTGAACACTGGTTTTTCTACCTTTTTTGGTTCATGCTGCTTTTTTTGTGCTAGATGATCAGCAAAAAAATCTAATCCACTTCAGCTTTTTTGTAGTTTTTCTTTGGCTTTGTAAGTCCCCTGTTCGATAGAGATATTTCCTCCTGCCTTTGACGCAGTTGATTTTGGTTTTTTAGAAGGTTCTACTGGACGAGGTTCTGCCCTTGCAATAACCCTAGCATTTCTTATCTTTGGTGCATCAGAGAACGAAAGCTCTTCTTGACTTGTTTCTTTATTGGAAGTAAGGGGAATCTCGATATTGTGGAGTTCTAAGCTATCTTCCTCTTCTCTTTCAGGTTTTTCTTCTTGTTTGGTGAATCCTAGTCCAGAAAGGAAGCCTCCTCCAAATCCTATTTCGTCTGATTTTAAAATTTTTCCATCATCAGCTTTTTTGGCAGGAGCGGCTTTTTTAGCAGCTTTCTTTGGAAGCTGATCTATGATATATTTCATTTTTTCTAGATTGCTATCGGAAATTGTAGCCGTTTTTGCGGTCAATTTTTTGCCCATAACTTTTTCATATACTTTGGCAAAAGTGGCTTCATCTAGGTTTAAATCTTTCTTTACATCATCAATACGAGGCATATTCAGCGATAGTCAGCGATAAAAGGTTCAAAAAAAACTGACCTTAGCATATGGAATTTGCCTCTATTTGCAAGGAAAACTTTGGTTGCCTCTGTTTTTTTCAGAAGGGGAGTCTGATTTTTGAACTTTTTTAAAAGAGGACTGCTCCTCATTAGAACGGTATTTATTTCTGAGAAGAGTGAGGTTTACTAGTGCTCTCAGAGTTCAGAGGTTGAGAATTTGTGCTCAAAGCGGGCTATGAGTGGAGCGATGTGAGGTTTAATGAAAATCCCAACACAAAGGAAGATTCCAAAAAAGCTCAGGAGTATGGTCATATTCGGGAGATATATTTCTCGAAGGACGCCTCCTACAGCTTCTCTCATCGCGATGATTGTGTAGGTGAAAGGGAGAAATGGATTGATCGCTTGAAAAAAGCTACCAGAAAGCTCTATCGGGAAGGTGCCGCCAGCTCAGGAAAGTTGGAGCACTAAAAAGACGATGACGATTGCTTTCCCAGCGCTTCAGAATGTGGCGACGGTGGTATAGATAATCATCGAGAAAACCATTGCTGCTCGGAGCGTGATTCCTATGAATGCTCCTTTATTAGCGACATAAGCGTTTAATAAAAACATATCTCCCAAAGCAACAATTATTCCCTGAATGAGTGCTATGCTGAGGAAGAGGAGCCATTTCCCTAGGTATTTTTGATAGTGTTTGCAGTGGTAGAAGGTTTTCTCTCTGATTTTGGTAGTAAAGAGTGAGATGTTGAGCAGAGAGCCTACTCGGATCGCTAAGGTCGTAAAGAAAGGCGACATTGCAGAGCCGTAATTAGGGATTGAAAAAAGCTTGTTTTCTACAAGCTTTACCGGTTCAGCGATAAACTCAGAAAAACGATTAGGGTCGAGGGTCGCTACTTCAATGAAATTTTCTAGTTTTCAGCTAGCCTTCAGTTTTTGGAGATGCTGATCAATGGTGCCGACATCCTTCTGAAGTTTGGGGAGTTTCTCTTGGAAGGATCTGACTTTTTCTGTTTCTGTATTGATGATCCTTGCACCTTCTTCAAGGTTTCTCTGGAGATCAGGAAGTTTATTCTCGAGGCGGTCGAGTTTCTCTATTCCGCTGGTTGAAAGATCTTGGGTGTGATTCAGGACTTGACGCAGTGCAGGCTCAATATTTGTTTCATAATCGTCGTGGAGATCATCAAGGCTTGTGCGGAGGTCCTGACGAATGCCTTGGATCGCTGTTTGGGTGTCCTTGCTAAAGTCGATGACTTTTTGGGTGTCTTGGGAGAGTGGTGAAAGAGTCGAACGGATGGAAATGCTTTTTTGACGGAGGAGATTGAGCTTTTGAAGTAGTTTATTGAATGGGGCGGTCAAAGGCGTATGAGGAAGGAGGTGATCAATCATATCTCTTCGCTGGGTGATTTTCTGAGCTTGTCTTCAAAGCTCATTTTCGAGGTTGGTGAGTCTTGTGGTGATCTGGTTAAGATCGTTCTCGAGGTGCTGGTTTTTCTGATCGGCATAGCTAAGGATAGCAGAAAATTCGCTATCAATGCTTCTAGCGATGTCTTGGATTGAGGTTTTGTGGGTTTGGATTTGATCTGGGACGGTATCCAAAAGCTTGAGGCTTTGCTCGGCAAGTGTCCTGCTTTGGTAGAGGGCTTCTTTCCCTTGATTGATGTCGCTTTTGAGGGTTGGGAGTTTGCCATAGGCTTCCTCCAGTTGGTATCTCGAACGGTAGGAAATCTCCAGAATTTTATTGATTTTTTCATTAACGGCATCTAAACTTTCACGGGCATCATGCACGAAGTCGATCAAACCATATACGCTTGTTTTGCTAGCTTGGAGATCGAATCCCACGAGATTCAATTTTTCCATCAGGATGCGATTGACGGTGTCTATGAAAGATTTTTGGATATTTTCTTTGATCGTCGTTGCTCCTTTGCTAGTGATTTTTGGGGCTATGGCGTTGAGTTTCTCGTTGACAGTATAACGGATTTCTGGGTGCTGAGGAAACTCATCAAGAAGTGTTGTCATCTTTTCGCTAAACCCGCTTTCAATCACAATAGAAGCATAATATTTTCCTAGTTTTGTCCCTTGGTTGGCGATATTTTCATCGACAAAAACCCAACCGATATTTTGATCTGTCTTTAGCTCTTTGATAACTTCTGCTCCAATATTGACAAATTCCTCCTTAAAAACTGCCCCAATATCATTATTGACGACAGCGACCTTGATACCTCTGGAATTCCCGTAAGGGTCTCGGGAGGATTTTAGGTAAAACCAGGCGTAGAGCGACGGCAGAATGCAGAGTCCTAGCATAATGACCATTGCACCTCGATTGGAAAAGATACGTTTAAGATCAGCTGTATAGATACGTCGGATTCGTTTCATCGGTTTTCATAAGAGGCAAAAATTTGCTCTTGAGTATAGCGATCTCGGGCTGTATGTCAACGAGGAAGAAAAGTCTGATTTTTTTGACTTTTGTAAGGTTTTGAAGTATACTTGAGAAGAGTTTTTATTTTCGGTTTGCTTGAGATGCTTGATGTGAAAAAGGAGGCAGCAACGTTTAGTCGTTTGTCGCATGATGAAAAGCTTGAACGTGTGCAAAAGTGGCTCGGAGAGCTGGCGTATCATTATGACTATTTTCGTGATTTGGATAGCTACGTGCATATCCATAAAGCATCACTTGATGATGCGTTTTTGGAGGCGATGTTTCAGATTATCCTCAATTTAGCCAAGGAAGTGGAAAAGCTTTAATTTTTTAAACGAGAGAAGATGAGAAGTGTGGAAATTATTAAAAATGATGAGGCGGCAGATAAAAATCTAAAGTCTGAACTGGATCAGTTGGTCGGAGGAATCAATATCAAAGAGAAAAATGAGAGTTTTGGTGCGATCGATCAGTTTTTTGAAAAGTTGAATAGTTTGCCAGAAGAACAGAAAAATTTAGCTCTTCAGCATGCGCTCGGTAAGAGTAGTCTTACGATTGACGGCTCCAAGAAGAAACTTAGTTCGTTGGCGAAACTTTTTGATAAGGCGGTCGATCAGGAGAATGGAACATGGAAAATTAAGCTGAAAGAGGGCGTTTCTTTGCGTGATTCATCCTCGTCTGATGTAGTGAATCCTGAGACAAGCAATTCTTGAGCTCAAGATACTACTGAAACTTCTGGCGGAAGTGATTCTACCCCCAAAAACTATGTAGAAGTTGCGAGTGCTAATGACCCAGAGGCTGCGGCAAGTAAGACTCCTGCTGGAGCAGGTGGAAAAGCAGATGAAGCTGTTCAAGCAGTAGATGGAACTCAAGGAGCAAATACTGGAGCAGGTAAAGCATCGGCTGGAGCGAATGGAGAAAAGCCTACAAACTATGTAGAAATTGCGAGCGCTAATGATCCAGAGGCTGTTACGAGCAAAACTCCTGCTGGAGCAGGTGAAAAAAAAGATGAAGCTGTTCAGACGACTCCAGCAACGGAAGAAGAACCGGATGATGCTGATCTTGAGGGGCTTAGTGCTGAAGAACAAGAACTTGTTTCTTCGCTACTGAATGAAAAGAACTCACCTTTAGCGTATTTGATCCAGAAGAGCTCGAATTTTGCCAAGATTCAGGCTCAGAAAGGGTATGGAGCGGATGCGGATACTTTGCTAGAAATTCGTGAAGATAAGATTCTCTGAAATCAGACGAGAAGGGCTTTATCTGGATTATTAGATTGGATTGGATCAGATTTATCATCTGTTGAGCTTGCGTCCTTGACGCCGGAAAGTGTATTATCGATGGGGTTCATTTCTCAAGATATGAAAGAAAAAATTGAGGCAAGTGGACCAGAGAGCGTGAAGTCGCTCTGGAATGATGAAGCATATGAGCGTAAAAGTCCTTATACCAATAATTTTGCTTTAAAAAAGAAAGAAAATGCTGATTCTGATCAGCAGGTAGTTGATGGGAAAACAGATGTTGTAGATGAAGCTTTGCAGCAAACTCAACCAGGAGTAAAGAATGAGGATGGAGAGAAATCTGCTGAATCAACGAATGAGCTTAAGCGATGGCTTGTGGATGGTATCCCTCATGAGATTGTTAAGGTTTCTTCTTTTGATCAGCTTCCAAAGGATGAAAATTGAGCTTATAAGTGGTCCGCTTCGCCAAAAAAGCTTTATAAGGTGGCGGTGGCAGGCAAGATCTTTCATTGTTTTGATAATGGGAAATGTCAAGATATGAAAACGGAAGAAATGGCTGATACGAAAGATGTTGTAGCTAAGGTAGCGAAACTTCAAGAGCAACTTCCTATGAAGAAAGCGAATTTGATCAAAGCATTTGAGCTTCAAGAAATGGATGGAGGTTATTATGCGAGAGAAGGAGACGCTTCTCTTTATACGATTGGTGAGGAGGGGACGCTCTATGCTGCTGGACCGCACTGAGTGCAGAAGTTCCTCTGAGGAAAGGCTGATCATTGGGAGACAGCTAAGGTAGAGGATTTGCCGTCGAGAGAGTTTCTCAAGACAGCGACGATTAGGACTCTAGGATTGCAGCAAACGGATGAGAACTGTTATGGAAAGGAATGATGGAGCGGAGCTTTTGCCTTCGACAAGCAAGGGAAGCTTTGTTATGCGGGGATTGATCGTGGAAGGATGGTCTTTGAGGGATTAGAGACGCTAGGGCATTCGACTCAAGAGCCTGCTAAAGATGCGGTAAAAGATTCTTTGCAAATGCTCTATACTCCTCTTTGGGTCCCTCAGCCTGTTGAAAATCAAGTTCAAATTCCTTTTAAACCGCAAGTGACGACCACTCAAGAGCCTTGGGCTGCTTGGGATTCGGCTGACTTAGAGAAGCCCTGGAGGGAGGTTGCAGAACTGCCTGAAGAGGTAAAGTATATTGAAGTGTAGTGTTTTAGGTTTCGATGAGTTTTCGCTGGCCCTTCTCTAGCCCCTCGAGGGTTCGAGATCAGATTCTGAGTCTTTTGAGATAAATGACCTTATTCCCGACCGCTTCCAGCATCCTTTTGACCTGATGATATTTCCCTTCTGTGATGGTCAAGAGGATTTTCTTTTTTTCAAGTTGTTGGACTTTTGCTGGTTTGGTAAGGTAGCCATCATCAAGCTGAACTCAATTTTGGAGCTGTTCGCAGTCTGTGAGGCTAATCGGTGACTGAAGCCAGACTTCATATTCTTTTTCTTTATCTCGTTTAGGGCTGATAACCTGATGAATAAACTGCCCATCATTGGAAAGTAAAAGCAGACCTTCTGTATCAACATCAAGCCTCCCCGCAACATGAAGCAAATGTACATAGGGGCATTCAAGCATCTGCTTTTTGTAGCTCAGATAGCCAAATTCATCTTCATCTGAGGAAATATAGCCTGCCGACTTGTAGAGAATCGCATAAACTTTTTCAAGTACCTTGATTTCTTGACCAAAAACTGTCAGCATTTCTCCACCAAAAAGTTTGAAGTCAGATTTTTTCACGCTTTCTCCATTTATGAGAATGTTTCAAGATTTACATGCAAAAGTAGCTTCTCTACGGGAAATTAGTCCGAGATTTGCGAGGTATTTATCAAGTCTTTGCATAATGTTTACGGTAGTAAATGAGAAATGCTTTAATCTCTGGTAATCATCTTGACGAACGTATCAGTCGGAATTTCTACATTTCCGATAGCTTTCATTCTTTTCTTTCCTTCTTTTTGTTTTTGAAGGAGCTTTCTCTTTCTGCTTACATCTCCACCATAACATTTAGCAAGGACATCTTTTTTGATAGCGGAAATGTTTTCACGAGCGATGATTTTATTTCCAAGTCCGGCTTGAAGAGGAATCGCAAAAAGGTGTTTTGGGATCAGTGTTTTTAATTTTTCTACTGCTTCACGACCGAGATAATAGGCTTTATCATTATGCACAACCCAAGTTAAAGCCTCCACTTTCTCATTATTGATAAAAATATCAAGTTTTACGAGGTCATCTGCATGATAACCCTTAAATTCATAGTTCATCGTTGCGTAGCCTTTCGTGGCAGATTTCAAGCGATCATAAAAATCAACAATGATTTCCCCCATAGGAAGCTCGTAATGCCAAACCACTCTCGTTGCATCCAAGTATTCCATATGCTGGAGTTTCCCCCTATATTCCTGGCAAAGTGCCATAATATTCCCAGCAAATTCTTCAGGTCCCACAATCTCAACATTTCCAATTGGCTCTAAGATTTCCTCAATCATCCCTTGATCAATCATATCGGAACCTGATTTTACGACGATTCGTGGCTTCAAGAGTTCAGCAAGTTTGACAAAAGTCTGCTCTTCCAGCATCGTTCCGAAAATTCCTTCGGAGTGTTCTAAATGTTCCTGTTCTTGTGCGGATAGCGTCAGATTTTCTTTTTTGAGAATTTCACGATAAAGCCCAGTCTGAATCAGACTTTTGATATTCATTCAAGTCTTGATCAGCGGAATAGAAAGATTTTTGGACTTTACAAGATACATCACGGTCGGAATGGTGAAAATCGTATCAAGCCCATACTCACGAAAAAGCCTTTCCTTGATGATATCCATATGGAGCATTCCGAGAAATCAGCAACGAAACCCAAGTCCAAGTGCCTTACTATCCTCCATTTCATAGACAACTGCACTATCATTGAGCGAAAGCTTCTCGAGGCTATCTTTGAGTTTGTCGTATTCAGTAGAGTCAATCGGATAAACCCCGGCATACACATAAGGAGTGACTTTTCTAAAACCAGGAATCAAATACTGATGATATTTGCTGGTTCCTTCGTTTTTATTGATCTTGGTTTTGATGATAGTATCTCCAATTTTCACATCTCTTACCGATTTTTGTCCGGTCACGATATAACCAATTTGCCCTTCATTAAGGCTTTTATCGGCTTGATATTCTGGAGTGAAGTGTCAGACTTCTGTTGGCTGAAAGCTCTTTTCTGAGTGGATCAAATAGACCTCGTCTCCAGCGGAAAATGAGCCATCTACGACTTTTACATAGGCGAGAACTCCTTTATAGGGATCAAAGACGGAATCAAAAATCAATGCTCTAGAAATTTCAGACATCTACCACAGAAAAAAGCTAAAAAAGCTGATCTAAAGCTAATGAATTGCTCTGGATTTGCAAGTAAGATTTTTTTGTTTTCTCTGAAGAAGGAATGTTTTTTGTCATAAAATGTTGAAATGGCAAGTTTTATTGTTATAAAAAATCAGATTTTATTATTTTTTATGGAAAATTCGGTTATAATTGAGTTAAGTTTTTATTCGTCAGTGTGATCGAGATGGGGAAAAAGAAGAAACAGCATCAAACAAATTCTTCCCTCTACTCTTCTGCTTTTAGTGTTGAGCAGCAGAGGGCTCTTTCTGTAAATAAGGCGATCTCCGGTCATGTTGATGAGCTTGCTCAAATACTTTCTTATGCTCCAAACTTTGATATTGATTCTACCTATTTAGATCTGGAAGCAAGGTTTGATTTGTCTGCTGGGAAGGGAATCCTTCGCGATATGGTCCAAAATAGCAAATCTGTTGACTATGGGACGGTGAATTTAGAAAATTTTTCACTAAAAGAGATCGAATCTTTGAAGTTTTGGGAAATCCCTACGTCGAATCCACTTTTTGTTGCTAAAGTTGAAGAAGCAGTGATTCAGTGCATTATGGATGAGTTTGCGGCTCAACTCAATCCCGCAGAACAACGTAGTTTTACGGAGGCTGTTCGCTATCAGAGCAAGAGTTTGCCTTCTTTTCTCTGTGCGGTTCATGCGTATGCTGATTCTCTCAATAACTTTCAGCAAAAATCTCGTTTCCAAAAAATGATTCAGACTTTTGTGCTTCCTTTGAGAAAAGTTGTAGATCAGCTCGAGGCTTCTGGTGAAGATGTGACTGCAATCAAGACAAAAGCATTTCAAGATCGAGCACATGACCAACAAACTTTTGTAGATGCTTTTGTGAGTAAGGCGGTGATTTCTAGGCTTCACAAAAGAGTTGAAGAGATGAAAATTCTGATCAATGATGTGAAAGATACTTTTGATAAGGTTGTTCCATTCTTTCCTACGATTTTTCAGCAATTCCCCGCCGACTTTTCTGCTCTTTTGCAGGTATTCCCGGAGAAAAAACAAGCCTATGATGCACTTGGGAAAGAATATGAGGCAGCGACTTCTGATGCGGAGCGTGATCTTATAGTAGAGAAGATAAATGCTCTTTACTGGGAAGTCTATCTTGCAGATTTGGCAACTAAAGAGCCAAAACTTTGTGCCTATCTGACTGAACTGAAAAAATCAGATTTTGACTTTTCTCTCTTATCCGATCAGAGCGGATTTTTCTCTCTGATTGCTCAGATGAGGCTTAAGCAGATGAAAGATGGCACGATGCTATCGTTTTTTGGTCAGGATACTGCTGCTTTTGAGAAGTTTTTTTTGGAACTTTTTGATCTTAATACGTCTGAAATTTCGGTTAGTGGCTATACGATTCCTGTAAAAAAGAAGGTACTTCCAGGTAAGCATTGGGATTATAATGATTTTTTTTATGGACAGTCCTCTGATGCGCTTCCTCTAGAATATGAGCTTGATATTAGTAAAGTTCCCCTTTCTGTGGAGGATAGATATTCTTTTGAGAGGCTTTTTGCTTATGGAAAAAATCCGGCTTCTCCTGGACTTTATTCCCTCAAAGGTAATGATCTTGGAAAACTCTTGTTTCTTTTTAAACTAGGGCAGGACAATTCTATCTTTGACAATTATGATCCGAGAGCTTGAAAACAAAAACTGGATTCATTCTTTGATAATTTATCTCAACTTGGAAAATATACTGAAGATTATCGTTTTTCTCCGCATAAAAATAAACCTGAAGGTTCTACAGATCCTTCGGATTCCTCTCCTGAAGGGTCTCCAGAGTCGAAGGAATCAGCATTGGAGCAGTTTTATGAAGCTTGGAAGTCTCTTGATGGGATGCAAAGTGAGGATCCAGATTGTGGATTTAAGGAAGGTGCTAGTATTTATGGTCCTTTGTGTGAAAGTGCACTTCCTCCTTATGAAAACTGAGGAATGTCGTGGATTAAACTTGAAATTGTAAAGGTCAATAAAGATGCAACGCCACCTACCTTTAAGTTAAAGTCAAGCGGAACAGAGAGAAAGCTTGCTTCTTCTGAAGAGGGAAAAGAGCGAACGCTGACTATGACCAAAGGAACTCTTGATAAGATTCGTGGTCTTTTGAATGGAGGAGCTAAGAAGGTTTTGAGTGAGAAAAAAGATTTTAATCAACAGATGGAGGACTTTCAGAAAGCAGGCCTGTGTGACAGAAATGTCCTGTGAGGTGCGGTGTTTGAGAATGGGAAATTTACTACGACTCCAAATCATTTGGATGGAACTGTCGGTCAAAAAGAGGATGTTTCATATTTCTGAACAACAGATGTTGTCCCAGATCCTCAAAGCTCAAAAATGAAAAGGTATTCTATTCTTTACAAGGTAAAGCATAATTCTGATCATACTTTTTCTGTTTCTTCTGAATTTGTGAATCTTGGGTGAGAATCTAAGACTCACGAACACAAGATGAGTTATTCAGATTTTTTATTCTTTTTGAATGAAAAAAAGCTTGCTCCCAAGACACAGTCTCAGGTTGAAGAGGAGAAGCAGGCTAGGCAAGGTGTGATCTCTTCCCATAATAGAACGTGGAAATTTACAAGTATTCAGTCCGTACTTTTTGCACGGAAGACTATCTGGAAAAATCTAAATTCCAAGCTAGATGAATATCAAAAGGAACAAAATGAAGATTTTTTGGGATATTTGGTGACAGGAAAGGGAATTTACAAGTGGATATGAGATACTTTGGGCTTTATCCCTTCGATCAAAGATGCTGCCAATAAGCTCCATGAGGAAGCAATGCTCAAGAAAGACGCAAATATCTGGAAAGGAATAGAAGCTTGGATCAATAAATTTGCTTCTATGCAAGATTATGCTAATCTTTTTGAAAAAGGGTTTGATCATCCGAGTGGCTATACGCTAGATGCGATCATCGGAAAGGGGAATACCTTGCAGAAGATCCTTCTTAGTGGGGAATCTGTTGTAAACAACGATGGACTGAGACCAATTATGGCAGCAGCAATGATTGCAAATCTTAGGCAATGAAAGGGACTTTATCGTGGGTTGTCAGGTAAGGATAATCAGGGACTTTGGGTGAAGTGTTTGCTTGGGGATGGGCCTTACAAGATATATAGAGATATTAGAGCTGGTGTCTTAGAAAAGATAAAGGCTGGAGTGAAGAATGCTGATCAGCTTCAGGATCAGCTAAAAAAATCAGAGGTGGATTTTATTGTCAATAATATCAGAAATGCAAATGGGACAGAATGAGCATTTGGTTCTGTTGATGGTGAAAATACGCAAATTCTTAAGCAGAAATATTCGGATAAATTTGCAGGAGAATTAGAGAAGGCTGCTAATGAGACGACAGGAAAGTCTGCTGTAGAGTGAGCGTATGGAAAGATTTCTCATAATAATTTTGCCATAGCATCTAATGATTTCAATAGATTTATCAAATCTGGAAGGATTGAATCTGCACTCTGAAATCTCAAAAAAATGTGAGATTTGGCGAAAACCCCAGAAAATCATAGTAAACTTAAAGTGGCTATGACCTATGTGATGCTCAGTGGTATCATGAATAGATATGGTGATAAAGCTATGAGGAAGTGGTTTGATGCTTTGGCGAGAAACTATATGTTGCCGACGACACTTTTTGCTAAAAAATGGGAAAATCAAGAATATGCAGCTCATCTACTCAATCAAGTATTCCCTCCGTCAGATGAGAGGAATTTTGCTCGTGCTACAGGATATAAATTATCAGATTTTGATAGCTCTTCTCCCAATATTCCTTATGGTAAGTTGCTTGATAACTTGGATGTTCGATGGAGAGAAAATGAGAAAGCTATTGATAATTATTTTCTCAAACTTAAGAGCTCAGATTGTGCCCATGATCCTATCCTCAAGGCGGTTCAAGATAAACTTTGGGAGAGGAGTGAGGATAATCTCGATGGAGACTGGGCTTCAAATAGTTGACTTACGGGACACTATGCGATGTTAGCATCTCCTTCTACTATTTCGAGGAATAAGTCCTATGATCGTTCATGATTTACGGGGAAAGATATTGATGAAAAAAATGATAAAGCAGATTTTTGGACGAAGGTTTTGGGTGACTTAAATAAAGCAAAAGATCTTCCAAATGCTCCGGAATTTTTGCTCAGACAGTTTGTTACATGGTTTGTCCCTTCAGAGTGAGATTATTCGGAACTTATTAGCTGGATCAGAACCGCTAATGCAGTGAAAAATTATGGTACAAAAAATACTATCTCGTTCACAATCCATGATGAATCTGGTAAGCCAAATCCTTTTTCGTCTTCTGCTGTGTATAAACAAACAGATGCAAGGGATGTTTTGTGGTATCTCTTTAAGGGAAAAGTTTTGAGATTAAACTCTGCTCCTCCTCCAAAGCAGTTTGAAGATGTTTTGAATTTTTTCATGGATTATTTTAGTAAAGGTCATGTTTTGTCAACAATTGCTCAGGATTCTATGCTGAAAAAGGTGTTTTGATCTTCTTTGCCTAGTCTTCCTGCTAGTAAGCCGGTTACCCTTCTTCCATGGCAAGAATATAATAAATATGTTGATAAGAATAATCCTTTCGCTGCTCAAAATGATCCAAAATGATTAACTCCGCAGCAAAAACGGAATAGAGCTTGGAGAAAGAAATACTATAGAACGGGGCTTTTCTTGAATGAAAGCTTGGTTTCTATTCAGAAGAAAATGAATGATATGGGAATTTCTGATGCTCCTCAGCTTTCCGGATTTGATGAAGATTTTTCTAGCAATATTTATAATCAGGTTTATCACGGGCTTCCCGGATTTGATGATTTCTCTAGTGATATTTATAATCAGGTTTATCATACTGCAGCTTAGCCATGTGAGAGATATTTTATTGCTTTTATTCAAAGAACAACTTGCTTTTCTTAGAGAAAACTCTAATCTAAATCTGTTTTTTAGATTGTAGTTTATTGTGGAATGAAGACTTGGTTGTTATTTCAGTATTATTGTTTTCTTGGGCGATGTGCTAGGCATTATCTCAAGAAATATCAGGTCTTCACTATAGGAATCAATGGAAGTGTCGGTAAAACTTCATGCCGTATGATTATCCATCAAACTTTGCAGAAAGCCCTTCCTGAGCAGAGAATTTATACTTCTCCAAAAAACTTCAATGGTGAACTCTGAATGTCGCTCTCTATTCTCCAGGTAGAACGTCGAGAACCTCAGATTTTTACTTTTCTGAAAACGGCGATTCTGGCACTCAAAAAAGCTTTTTTCTCAAAGAAGGAGTATGATATTATTGTGCTAGAATATGGGATTGATAGACCAAAGGAGATGGAGTTTTTGCTAAGGATTAATAAGCCACATATCGGGGTTTTTACTGCGATTGATGCGGTGCATTCTGAGCAATTTGGTAATCCAGCCGAGATTGCTAGAGAAGAAGTAAAAATGGTAAAAAATACGAGAGAAATGGCTTTTCTGAATCTGGATGATCCGTATGCTCAGCAGCTCGTTTGAACCTTAGGTCTTGATGAACTAACTTATCAGACTTTAGGCTCAAATAGTAAAGCAAATCTGACTTTTTCTGATGAAAAGCTCCATCTTGACTATAAAAGTAAGCATCTTGTGCTGACGGATATTGCTGTGCATCTCAAGAAACAGTCCTTAAATTTTCAAACAAATCTTTTGGGAAAGCCGAATTATGGCTATCTTACGGTTGCTTTGGTTATTGCTCAAGTATTGGCGTTGAAGTTTGGTGGCAAGGAGCTCGATATGGAGGCTTTGTTGGCAGAGCCTTTGATTTTTCAGCTTCAGCCGTGAAGATGTTCGATCTTTGCTGGGAAAGAGGAGAGTATCCTTATCGATTCTACCTACAATGCTTCTCCACTCAGTATGAGAAAGCTCATTGATACAACCTTGATCCTTAATAAGTCGCTTCCTCAGCAGAGAAAGGTGATGCTGGTATTGGGAGATATGAGAGAGCTTGGAGATTTGACGGAAAAGGAGCATCGTTTCCTCGCTGGTTATGTGCAGCAGGGCGCAGATTTTGTAGTGCTACTTGGGACTTCAATGCATCAGTTTCTCGCTGACGAATTAGAAAAAATCTGATTCTCGCCTTCAAGGTTTCATCTTTGTCGTTCGGCTTCTGAGGTAGGGAAATTTGTCCTTGAATATCTCAAAAAATCAGATGAAAAGTGGATTGTCCTGCTGAAAGGAAGTCAGAATACGATTTTCCTTGAAGAAGCTGTAAAGATGCTCCTAAAAAATTCTTCTGAAGCTCAATTCCTTACAAGACAATCAAAACGATGGCTGGAGAAAAAAGCGTAATTTTTGTGCCTTTTCTTTTCGTCTAAACTGTTTGATTCGTTTTTAGCTTGCTATTTATAGGCATTTCTGTATCTTTCTTATTTTATATTACTAGTGTTTGGGATGAGATTGACAAAGATTATTGCTACCGTGAGAGGTGATTATGATAAAGGAAAAATTGTAGAGCTTTTTGAGGCGGGAGTTGATGTTATTAGGATAAATTTTACTCATGCAACGCCGGAAACTTCGGAGGCTTTGATGTCTGAAATTAATAGATTGAACGCAGAAGGGAAAACTCATTTGAGTCTGCTTTTGGATACCAAATGACCGGATATCAGGACGGGCGTAAGAACTACTCCTTTAGCGATTTCAAAGGATCAGATTTTTCATATTGTGATTGATACCTCAAAACTTGTGCAGGATTCGGATGTTTTCTGTGATTATCCTGGTATTTTGACTGATGTTTCAGTTGGGCAGGAAATTATTATTGATTCTGGGCTTTTGGTCGTGGTAGTGGTTGAAATTACTTCAGATTATTTGGTTGTAAAAGCGCTTAATGATGCAGAAATCTGATCTAAGAGGCATATCAACCTTCCTGGAGCGAAAATTTCACTGCCAGCGATGATAGAGAAAGATAAAACGGATATTCTTTTTGGTATAAAGATGGGAATTGCTTATGTGGCGGCTTCTTTTATCAGAACTGGGGAGAATGTTCAGGAAATTAGGAGATTCCTTGATGGAAATGGAGGAACTGGTGTGAAGATTATTTCTAAGATTGAAAATAAGGAAGCTTTGGAAAATTTGGAAGCTATTGTCAGATATTCTGATGGTATTATGATAGCGAGGTGAGACCTTGGTATTGAGATGCCTATTCACGAATTGCCAGTATATCAAAAGAAAATTTTGGATGTGTGTTTTGTCTATGGGAAGCCTGTGATTATTGCTACTGAACTGATGAAGAGTATGGTGAGCAATCCATTCCCAACAAGAGCTGAGGTAAGTGATGTGTATAATTCTGTCATTATGAGGGCGGATGCTGTGATGCTTTCTGATGAAACGGCCGTTGGAAAATATCCTGTGAAAGCCGTTCAATATATGGAAAAGACTGTAATGGAGGCAGAAAAAACAACCTGCAATAAGCATAAGGATTTTGACCTCCAGTCAGAAGAAGAGTCAGAAGTTTTGAAAAAGGCGCTTGCACGTTATGCTCTGATGCTTGCGGATGATATTCATGCAAAGGTCGTAGTAGCTTTTTCTTATTCTGGGAATCTCGCGAGGTATTTGTCTGCTTTTAAGCCTAATCAACCTGTAATTTCTTTTACTACAGAGGAGGTTTTGGACTATTCTTTTGGGATTAATTACTGAATTATTTCTGAAAAAGTTGAAAAATTCTGATCACATATGTCTGAAGATCAGGATATGGCGATTGCTGTTCTGAAGGAGAAAGCTTTTGTGAAAAAAGGAGATTACGTGCTTTTTGTCGGAGAAAGGGTCGCTGGGAACTCTCGTCAACCACAGTTGAGGATTGTTCAGATTGATCAGTAATTCTGCGTGGTAGAAAGTCGGTATTTTTACTTGTTTTTTTTCCTTGAATTGATAAAATCACCTTGGCTATTTTGGTGCTATGTTTTTAGTTTTGTAGTGAGAGGAAAATGGATTTTGATCCAAAAAAGAATTATTATGAGATTTTGGGTGTGAGTGAAACTGCTACCGCAGATGAGATAAAAAAGACCTTTAGAAAGCAGGCTGTGAAGTATCATCCGGACCGTTGAGGCTCAAAGGAAAAGTTTCAAGAGATTAATGAGGCTTATCAAGTGCTTTCTGACGATCAGAAAAGGCAACAATATGATATGTATAGGAAAGGAGGTTTCGGAGCTGGAGGCTTTGATTTCTGAGGTTTTTGAGGCTGAAATGGTGCTCAGTTTGACTTCTGAGGATTTGGCGATATTGGCGATCTTCTCTGAGGAATGTTTGGAGGCGGGTTTTGAACTGGAGGATCGAGGACGAGAAAACCAACGAAAGGGACGGATTTGGAGAAGCATATTGAGATTACTTTTGAAGAATCCTATCTTGGAGTCAAAAAGAAAATTGCCTATACGAGAGCGGTAAAAGTAGATGGGCTTACAGAAGAGACTTGTTCGCACTGTAAATGAACGGGGAGAGTGAGTCAGCAGGCACAAACGCCGTTTTGAGTATTTCAGACTCAGGCTGCCTGTCCTGAATGTTCAGGTTTTTGAAAGCTTTATAAAAAGGATGGGAAAGTGGTTTGAAATGGCGGACTGGAGAATCGCAAAGAGGTGCTAGATTTGGAAATCCCCGCGGGCATAAAGTCTGGAAGCTTCCTCAAGTATGCTGGAAGGGGAGATGATGGAGCTGGAGATGTCCCCTCTGGAGATCTTTATGTGAAGATTCTTGTGCAGGATTCCACGAAATATGCGAGGAAGACGGATGATCTTTATGTAAAAGCTGAAGTTTCCCTTTTTGATTTAGTGCTGGGAGGAGAGGTCGAAGTGCCACATCCTGAGGGAAAAATGACCGTAAAAATTCCTAAATGAACTCAAGTAGGGCAAAAAGTCCGTGTAGCGGCAAAGGGTTTTGGAGAAAAGGGGCTTTTCAAGTCAAAAGGAGATATGATTGTAGAACTTCAGATTTCTGTGCCAAAAAAATTGACGAAAGAGCAGGAGAAGCTTCGAAAGGAACTGCAAAAACTAAATTAGAAAAAATCTGATTCAAAAAAATCCTGATTAGTTACGAGTCAGGATTTTTCTTTTTTTAGCGTTGTTATGCCAATTTTCTTTTTACTGCGATCTTTCCATCAAATCCGATCTGAGAAATCACAACATTGATGGTATCTCCCACTTTGAAATGTTTCTCTAGTCCATCAGTAAACTTCTGACCGAGATTGGAAATGTGGCAGAGTCCTTGCTTTCCCTTTGGAAGCTGAACGAAGAGTCCATAGGCTTCTACCCTCACGATTTTTGCATCAAAGACTTGTCCTACCTCAAGGTCTGTCGCAATCTCAAGGATCAGATTTTTCGCCTTTTCGATCATTTCTTGCTTTTCATGGGTAAGGAAACAGGTTCCATCATCTTCAAAGTCAATCTTGATATTATCGCACTGCTCAATAATTTTATCAATCATCTCTCCACCTTTTCCAATCACTTCCTTGATTTTCTCAGGATTGATCTTGAAGACATGAATTTTTGGAGCATATTCTTTGACTTGAGCTCTCGGAGTTGGGATAGTTTCTAGCATAAAGTCCATAATCTCTTTGTATCCCTCACTTGCTCTATCAATCGTTTCATGCACAATATCCAAAGTCAGACCTTTAAGCTTGGTATCAAGTTGGATTGCAGTGATTCCTTCTTTGGTCCCTGCGACTTTGAAGTCCATATCTCCAGTGAAGTCCTCAGTTGCCATAAGGTCATTAAGCACCATATGTTTGGTTACTGCTCCGTTTTCATCGGTTTCAGTCATGAGTCCCATCGCAATTCCTGCAACTGGCTTCTTGAGCGGAACTCCAGCATCCATAAGGGCAAGGGTAGAGCCACATACGGATCCCATACTAGTTGAACCTCCAGAGCCAAGACATTCTGAAACCACTCTGATAGAGTATGGAAATTCTTCTTTGCTTGGAATCATATTCTCAAGGGCTTTTTCTGCCAATCTTCCGTGTCAGATTTCTCTTCTTCCTGTTCCTCTCATAGCTTTCGCTTCTCCAGTAGAGAAAGGAGGAAAGTTATAGTGATGGAAATATCTCTGCTCAACATCGTTATGCTCCATATCTTCAAGGACAAGGTAATCTTTTGGACCTCCGAGTGTTACGGTAGAAAGCACCTGCGTATCTCCTCTTCGGAAAAGTCCAGAACCATGTACTCTTGGGAGATTGTCCGTCTCACAGAAAAGCGGTCTAATATCTTTGATTTGTCTATCGTCAATTCTCTTTCCTGTAGCAAGGGTTCTGCTTCTGATGAAAGCTTTCACCGTATTGAAAACTGCCATCTTGATCTTGCTTTCTGTGTATTCTTCTGCGTCTTCGGATTCAGCTTTTTCTTTTGCTGCTTCCAAAGCTTCTTTTTCATACTGACTGAATAGATCATTGAAAGGCACTTTAGTATTTCCAGTAAGGGCTTGGAGTTTTTCATCGGTCAAGAGTGATTTTACAAATGCCATTGTTGCCTCACTTGGCTTATTGAAAGTGATTTCTTTCTGCTGAATGTCTAAGGTCTTCAAGAAATCAAGCTGAAGATCACAGGCCTCATCAATCACTTTCTGTCCAAGTGTGAAAGCCTGTTTCATCAGTTCATTAGGGAATTCAAGCGATTCACATTCAATCATATTGATAGACCCTTTCTTTCCTGCTACCAAAAGATTTAATTCAGATTTTTCCAACTGTTTTTTGGTAGGATTTACGATAAATTCCCCATCAAGATATCCGATCTGAGCTGCACCTACAGGACCATCAAACGGAATTCCCGCCGCCATAATAGAAAGCGAAGCTCCGATAATATCCATCACTCCAAGGCTGATTTCATGATCAAGTGCAAGTGGAGTCACGGAAATAACAACATCGTTGATCATTCCCTTTGGAAACATCGGTCTGAGCGCTCTATCAGTGAGCCTCGCATAGAGAATTGCCTGATCAGAAGGTCTTCCTTCTCTCCTTTTATAGACTGCACCTCCGATCCTTCCGGCAGCGGAATAACTTTCTCTCATATCAATCATGAGCGGCAAAAAGTCCATTCCCTCTTTCGGATTTTTCTCCATTACAGTTGAGTAGAGAAGTACATTTTCTCCCATCTGCATTCTAATACTTGCATCAGCTTGCACTGCAAGTTTCCCTATTTCAAAGGAAACCGGTTTCCCATATCGCACGGTAGATTGACGAGCGAGTTCAAATTGTTTTTTTACGACCATCGTTTTCGTAGAAAAAAATAAAAGTGATGAGCTTTCCTCAGCACTATTGAGACAGATTAAAAGGCAAAAAAATCTGACTTACTTTCTTGCTTTTTAATCTACCACGGTGATGAGGAGATCACTCATAGAGAAAGTATAGTTTTTTTGGAGGAATTTGCAACAAAAGAAAAACTTAAGAATCTTCTTGCATTTTCAAAGGAATCTCCTAGAATTTCACTGTTTATTCTTGCTTAGAAATAATGAAGAAAACTTCACTTCTCCTTGCCATTATCCTTGCTCTTGTGGGGACACTTTTTGGGGTATGGTATTTTAACGCTTCACATTCTTGTAGTGCTTTTTCTGCTGAATGTAAGGAAAGTGCCGCTCAGCAACAGGAAAAAATTTATCTCGATGTGCGTGAAGAAGACGAATGGATTGCTGGGCATGTAAAGGGAGCTTTACACATCAAGATGGGCGATATTTTTGCGGGGAACTATGAGCAAATTCCACAAACTGATCCCGTCTATGTATACTGCCGTTCTGGGCGCCGTGCAGGTGAAGTGATTCGCTTTTTAGAACAAAAAGGATTTACAAATCTGATCAATGCTGGTGGTTTGCGTGATCTAGAAGGAGTAGAAATCGTAGAAGGTGAGTAATTTCTGCCTTTTAGTAAAAAGTTTACTTGACAAATAGTTCTGTATTTGTATATTTGTCTTGTTTTTTTTAAATTTCTTGTAAAAATAAGAATGAGCAAACATACCCTTTGAGCAGAGCATTAGAGATGAACTTCAGAAACTGGAGAAACTAAGAAGAAAATAGCGCATATATAAGAAACCACTTCGGGAAATCTTAAAGTTATTCTTAACGGAAGAGAACTTAAAATTACTAAGATTCATCCTACTGCAGAGGTGGATCCTTCAGCACAGATTGATCCTTCTGTTGTTATTCCAGAGGGCTGTGTTATTGGACCAAATGTCGTTATCAAGGAGGGGGTTGTTTTGGGTAGTGTCTATATTGGAGCTAATGCGAATATCTGAGAAGGAGTGAATATCTGAAAAGGATCGAGTATCAGAAAAGGAGTGAACATTTGAGAAGGAGTGAACATTTGAGAATGGGTGTGTATCTTAAAATGAACGAACATCAGAAACGGATCGAAAATTAGTCCTTATTCTGTTATTGATGAAGAAGGGAATTTGATAGGTTATCTTCAGGAAGAGGAGATAGTAAATGAGAAGCAAGAGGAAATGGTAGATGAGAAGCAAGATGAAGTAGTAAGTAAGGAGAAAAAGAGCTTTTGGAAAAGACTTTTTGGAAAAAATTATTAAAAAAAAGAAGAGGACGATTGTCTTCTTTTTTTGATTTCCCTCTTTTAGAAAGAGAATCCGCTAGAATAAGCTGAAAGATAAGGAATTGGATCAGATTTTTTTCTAATGACTGTTGTTTATTGGAATTTTTCCTCTAATATTGGATATATTTGTCGTCAAAGTTTTCGTAATAGCTTTTAACTCTGAGCACATCGCCCTTCATTACCCCTTCAGATGAGAGGATCTCTAGAAAGCCTTTGCTTTGCATTTGTTGTCGAAAATATTGCTCGGCTTGGTCGTTGCCTCGAGGGATCATAAAGACGAGTTTGCAGATTTCGCGGTTCTGGAGATACCAAACTTTTAGGAATCTACTCTCTAGGGCTTCAAGATACCCGTCCTTGATCAAGGTTGGTTTCTCTTGCTCGGTAATCTCTGTGACCATTGTCAAATCTTCAGTTTCAGGCTCTTCGAAATAGGTCGTTTCATCAAAGATGCTTTCTGGGTGATAGCCATTGTCTGGGGTTTTTTGGAGGAGTTCAGCGAGTTTTCTTAGCATTTCTCCGACTCCGTAATAGGTCCCTGCTGAAGTTGTGAAGGTATTTTTTTCTAGAATTTCCTCATCGAGCCTTTGGAAATTATTCTCTCTCAGGAAGTCATTGAGCTCTGCATAAAGGGTTGTTTTGTATTCTTTGAGGATGGCTTCATCGCTTAGGAGGTCTCGTTTGTTGAGGATCAGGATTATTTTTTTGCTAAGGAGGAGTTCTTCTCTTTTTTTTACCTCGAGTATGATAAAGTTCCCGTCTTCTCTGAGGATGAAGGTAAGCTCTTCTCCTTCGCTAAATTTTTGTTTGATATAGGTTATAATTTCGCTGAAGAGTCCTATCGTCTCTTTGATTCAGGATTCAAATCTGGAAAGGTCGGCTACAAAGGCAAAGATTCTTGCTTTCAAAATGTGTCTGAGAAAAGCATTTCCTAGCCCTTTTCCCTCAGATGCTCCTTCAATGAGTCCTGGGATGTCAATTACATTAAACCTGAAATCACCAACGGATACGGAGCCTAGATTTGGAACCAGGGTAGTAAAAGGATAATCGGCGACTTTTGCCTTAACATTTGCCATACAGTTAATAAGGGAGGATTTTCCCACGCTTGGGGAGCCGATCAAGCCTACGTCAGCGAGCAGTTGGAGCTCCAGAATGATCTCTTTTTTTTGTCCTGGTTCTCAGAGGAGGTAGAAGTTTGGATATTGATTAACGGCGTCTTTGAAGTGGATGTTTCCATAGCCTCCTTCTCCACCTTTGAGGATTTCTACGCTTTGTTGGTCGTGTTCCAGTTGAGTGATGAGTTTTCAGGTTTCGGCGTCTTTTATTACCGTTCCTACAGGGACGATTAGTTGGAGGTCCTCACCGTGTGCTCCATATTGGTCTTTGGTCCTACCTGGAAATCAAGGTTCTGCTTTAAAACTTTTTTTGTATTTATACTCAATAAGGGTGTTTTCGTCCTTTGATGCGGTGATGTATACTGAACCTCAGTCTCCGCCATCTCCTCATGAAGGGCCTCCAAACGGGATTCCTGGAGCTCTTCTTCCACTTGCTACTCCGTCTCCTCCTTTTCCAGATTCGATGGTTATTTTGACTTCATCATAAAATTGCATTTTCATTCTCAAAAGTAAAAGAGATTCTGAATTAAGGTAAAGATTGCTCCTTTAATTGCAAGGAGATTTAAGCGTTTGTCCTATTTTTTCTTGCAAAAGAAGGGGGAAGGTTTATAAAGGTTTGTTGTAGGTGAGCTTTAAGAAGAGCTTTTATTTTCTCTCTCAGAAAAACTGATGAAGTTGATCGTTGGACTCTGAAATCCCTGACCAAAATATGAAAAAACGAGGCATAATATCTGATTTCATTTTTTAGATTTGTGGAATCAATATTCCGCTTTTTGAGCCTGGAATTATGAAAATAAATATAAGGCGGAGCTGATTTCTGCTGAATGGAAGGGAGAAAAGGTATTGCTCTGCAAGCCGCAAACGTATATGAATCTTTCGGGAGAAAGTGTTGCTCCTTTGGCGAGGTTTTTTAAAATTCCAGCAGCGTCTATTTTGGTGCTTCATGATGAGATTGATTTCGTTACAGGAAGGATTGCTCTCAAATTCTGATGAAGTCCCGCAGGGCATAATGGACTCAAGAGCATTATTGAAAAGCTTGGGATGAAAGATTTTTGGAGGATTAGGATTGGGGTGGATAGGCCGGCTGTTCAAAGTCAGGTTGTTGATCGGGTTTTGAGCTCGTTTAAGCCTGAGGAAAAACAAGCACTAGAAAATAAAACTGAAGAAATCTTTTCATTGATTGAACAATTTCTAGCGATGGAGAAGTAAAATCATTCTTTCAATTTGTTTTATTTTTGGAAATTTTGAAATGGAACGAGCAGAGTTTTGGTTTTATACTTTTCCTCTCTGGTATGCTATTCATGAACTGGAAGAGTTGTTGGGTTTTACATCATGGAAAAAGAACACGCTTCCACATCTCCCTGAAAATGTGCAAAATCTTTTTCAACCTGTTTCTTTTGCAAAGTTTTCTAAAGCGATTATTTTTGAAACTCTACTTATTTTAGGAGTCTGGATAGAGTGATGGTCCCCTGAAAATCATTTTTGGTTCGTAATAACTATCGTATTTACTAGTCATTTTCTTTCCCATATTATTCAGTCAATCCTATTTAGAAAGGCTAGTTTGTGATTAAATTCTAGTATTGTTTTACTTCCGGTGTGTGTATTTTTTATCATAGAATCCTTTCCTTATGTTGTTTGAGATTCTTTTATTCAAGAGCTTCTTCTTGCTATAGGTTTAATGTTGCTTTTTTTCTGAGGATTATTCTCGTTTTTTAAATCCACATAGGAAACATTGCTTTCTTGATGTAGAATCATAGAATGAGTGTTGTTTATTTTTTATGTTTAATTTGATGTACATCCCTCTGCATGGGCGTAGCACCTATTCTTTTTTAGAATCGGTTTGAACTCCTAAAGTTATCATCAAAAGGGCAAAGGAACTCGGATTTCCTACTCTTGCTCTCACGGATTTAGATGTTATGTATGGAGCGATTCAGTTTTATCAAGCGGCAAATGCTGAAGGGATTAAACCGATTGTCGGTTTAGAAGTCGGGTTTGTCTTGAATGTTGATAATGCTCCAGCCGTTAATGCTATCGGAAGTATCTGTCTTTTGGCTAAAAATACTCAATGATATCTGAATCTTATGAAGATTACGTCTTTTGCGGGTCAGCAGGGGATTGCAGGTAGACCAAAGATTGATATTACTCTTTTGGAGAAATATAAGGAAGGAATTCTGGTTTTTTCTGGTGGAGTGGACTCGTGGATTGCGAAACTTTTGAGTAACGGTGAATCGCTTTCTAAGGCGGAAGAGATCTTTACTATGCTCAAGGATAAGCTCTGAGCCGAGAATTGTTATCTTGAAATTATTGCTCAAAATGAGGCAAAAGAACCGGAGATTGAGAAGATTAATAAGGCGGTGCTTCTTTTGGCGGAAAGGGGTCAGGCTTCTTGTCTAGTGAGTAATATTTATATTTACCCAAAACCAGAGGATAAGCCTACGCAGGAATTGGCTATGGCGATAAAAGATAATCTAAAACTTTATGACCCTCAACATAGAGTCTTGACTACGGAAAATCATCTTATGACTGAAGAAGAAATTAGAAAAATCTGTCTGGGAAACGGCTATTCTGAAGCTCAGATTGATTCGTGGATTCATGTGACGGAGGAGATTGCGGATCTTTGCTCTCTAAAAATTGATATGGGGCAGCTTCTTTTCCCTAAATATGAAGCGGAGCCTGAGATTCTCGAACTTTATGAAAAAAATAAGGATCAGCTGATTTGTGAATAAGTCTGGCTTTTTGTGTATGCATGCTAAAAAGTGCGGTTTTTTACGGGAATATATTGATTAGGAAAAAACTGATCCTGCTTCTTGAGGACCAGTTTTTTTGAAATGGAAGGTAATGATTTTTTTATTCTTCGATGGATTGACTTTCGTCTTCTATGATCGCTTCCATCTTGCTTAAAGCTTCATCATCGAGGACTTTTTTTCCAAGTCTCATGTCTTTGATTTTTGACTGGATTTCTTTTTCTAGGTTATTGCGGATTTTTTCTTCTCCTTCAAGGTATTTAGCGAGTTTTTCTTTCCCTTGGAGCTTTTCATTTCCTACAGTATAGAAAGCTCCTGCTTTGGAGATAAGCTTTAGAATTAATGCTGCTTCAATAATATCTGTTGTTTTGTCGTATCCCATACTCCATTTTATAGGTAATTCAGCAGTTTTGAAGGGAGCAAAGATTTTATTTTTAGCGACTTTAATTTTGGCGAAATATCCGATTTGCTCTTTGTCCTCCATGATTTTGTCCCCTTTTCTGATTTCTATTCTCTGAGAGGCAAAGAACTTGAGTGCGTTTCCTCCTGTGGTCGTCTCTGGATTCCCAAACATAATTCAGATTTTCATTCTGATTTGGTTGATGAAGATACACATTGTGCCAGTTTTTGCGAGGACGGAAGTCAGCTTTCTAAGTCCCTGTGACATCATTCTCGCCTGAAGTCCCATATAGGAATCTCCCATATCACCTTCTACTTCGGCTCTTGGAACAAGGGCAGCTACCGAATCAATTACGATCATCTTTACCGCTCAAGTTTTTGCGAGTTCTTCTGCGATTTGAAGGGCTTGTTCTCCGTAGTCTGGTTGAGAAAGAATGAGTTCTTCAGTATTGACTCCTAATTTCTTAGCATAATGTGGGTCTAATGCGTGTTCGGCATCAATGAAAGCTGCTGTTTCTCCTCTTTTTTGCATCTCTGCAATTGCATGGAGCGCAATCGTCGTCTTACCTGAAGATTCAGGACCGTAGATTTCAATCACTCTCCCCTCAGGATAGCCTCCTCAAAGGATCAAATCTAGCACATAAGAACCACTATGAGCAGTATTCACTAGTCCAACATTAGCATTGTCTCCCATTCTCATTACAGCTCCTTTTCAAAACTGTTTTTCAATGTTCATAAATGCTTCTTTGAGTGCTTGATTGTTTGTGTTTGCCATAAATATTTACTGTAAGAGTATAAAACTTTTTTTAGTCGTCTGCTCCAGCAAGAAATTTTTCCTGCCAGAGCGACTGAGATGGTGTTTAAGGAAAAAAAACAAAAAATCAAGAGAATTTTTATAATTTTTCATTGGGATTATTTTTTTGTCAAAAAAAAGTTTGATTTCGTCAAAAAAGATTTGACATTGTCAAAGAGATTCGTAGACTATGCTTATATCTTTATGTTGCTATTTGGAATAAATGATCAATAAACACATTATTGGACTAAAAATTACCACAACAAATGAGAATAATCAAGCACAGGAAGATATTACACAGCTCCGAAAAAGCTTTTATGATCAGGCAAATGCTGAACTTCAAACCTTCAAAAAAGAGCCTTATACCTATGTTGTATATACTAATTATCAGGGAGATTTTCAGCAGGGCAACTATGATTGTTATCTAGGAGTAGCTAGTGAAAGTACCCTTACAGGATTTGCATCTTGTGATATCAAGCTTGAGAAGTATCAGATTTTTGATTTTCCTTATTATAGTCCTCAAGACACCGTTGAAGCACGAAAAAAGATTTGGGCAGACCAATCTCTTAAAAGAGCTTATTTAGCAGACCTTGAAATCTATGACTTTGAGCATAATCGCCTACAAATTATTATCAGTACCATTGAAGACTAGAGTATTTTTATTTTTTCTTCTCTCTAATGCCTCGTTCTCCTTTATGCAAACTGCCGAATATCTGACCAAAGATTGCAGATAATCTGATAAAAATCTGAATTGCGACACCTGAGGAATTTTTGGCACAAGATCCTTATGAAGTCTTTCATCAGCTCAAAATCAGAGTTGATCCTAATCTTTGTCGCTGTGCTTTGGCGAGTATTATTGGAGCATACAAGGGAATAAAACGAAACCTGATTCGTGAGGACGCGGTTAGAACTTATGAACAGCGTTATCCTAATGATGAACGAAAAGCTGACCGAAAGGGCTGCTAATCTGACTTTTATCTCTTTTTACTATAATAGTATGGCAACGAATAAACTTGATGATTTACAAAGAAGATTGATCGCATTTTTTAAGCAAAATACTGAACAGGAAGGACTTACCCTCAGAGAAATTGCAAATCAAGTCTGAGCTTCTCATCCACAAACTGTTTTGAATAAGCTCAACCAGCTTGTTTTTAGAGGGTATTTTGTCAAAGATGATCGTTGATATAGACTTTTGAGAGAGGATGTAGAAAATAAGTTGGATGATATTGTTCAGCTTCCAATCTATGGTTTCGCACAGTGTGGAAATAAAGGAAAGCAGATTATTGATGAATATTCTCAAGAAAAAATGCCGGTAACAATCGCATTTATTGGGACTAGTGATATTAAAAATTGTTTTTTTGTCAGGGCAAAAGGGAATAGTATGGAGCCGAAAATTCAGGATGGAGACTTGGTTCTCATTCGCCAACAACCAAGTTATGATGAATCAGACTTTGTTTTTGTTTTGCATAATCAGCTTCCTAAGCTCAAAAAAATTATCAACCAAAATGGGCATTATATGCTAGAATCAATTAATCGTTTTTTTGATAAGGTGGAAATTGATCCGTATGATGAGACGAAAGTGATCGGAGTTGTGAAAAAGGTTATTAAGAGTATGTAGAGCAGGAGCAGGACTTTGTTTGATCTAGGAGGTTTTGTAAGATAATTTGTCTATTATTAATTCTATTTCTGTATGATTATTTTTAGAAAAAAAATCTGACTAGGAATGTAGTCAGATTTTTTTTAAGTTTGTGAGAATAACTTTTACTTCTTATAGAAACAGCACGATGGTCTATTTATAATCATAATCGTGGGTAAAATTTGAACGTCTCTTTTTGACTATGATAAGAATAAAAGCTATTAGAGTATTTAGCAAAGATGGTATAAAATGTTTTCTTTCCTCTTATTTCTTTCTAAGCATATTTTCATAGCTTTGTAAGAGATTTTTTGCATAATTTCCAATTCTCTCTCCTCTTTTTTGATTCATCCATATTTCATGGTCTCCAAGGCTTCCTTCAGATAAGATACTCTCATTGTTGGCATCCAATAAGGCTCATGAAGTCTTATGAAGCATATCATATGCATTCCTTACAGCTTCGATTAATCCATATAAATCTCTATCTTTACTCTTTTTTTCTATTGTAGCTAATTTTGATTTTACTACATCTATTGCAGTATCTAAGTTATAGAAAGCATCTTTTAGGTTTGTTTGGTAAGAATTGTTTTTTGCCCCAAGATAGATGTTAAGTTGTCCATCTTTAAAAGAATATTCCTTAAGTTCTCACATGGCAAATAGGAGCTCGTTAAAATCATTTTTAATTGCTCTAATAACTTTATCTTCGCTTTCTTTTAATTCTTGATTAATCCTTTTAGTTTCATCTTGAGTTTTCTCGATTTCCTTTTCTGTAGTTTGTTTGGAGGTGGTTTCGGATTGCAAACCTATTGAAGATTTACTTATATCAAGGGTGTTGTTCTTTACTGGAATTTTTGAAATATCTAATTCAACCGTTGTTCCTTCATTTGCAAAAGCTTCTAAAAAAAGCTTTCCTTTCCCAATATCCTGTTGTTTCATATCAAATCCTTGGTATCCATCTGTTTTTACTCCTTTTTTGAGTCTTAAACTATTATTTGCATCATATCACATCTGGTATTTTCAGTATGTAGATGCTGTTGAGTCTTTTTCATACTGTTGTTCTCAGTTTGTAATGATAAAGTCTCCTACATATTTATTATCCTCATTTGAAACATTTTTGAATGAAAACTCTAAGGTTACAAATTTATCGTTTTTAGGAGTTTTCCTATAATCTCAATATTTTATGCTTGGATTACCAACAAAGTCGAATACGTGGAATGACTTAATATTATATTCAATTCCCCCCAAAATAAAGGGTTTTGTTGGATCAATAAGATTATTTTTCCCTTGAGAACTTAGATTATTGCTTCCTGTAGATCCAAAGTCAGTATCAAAAGTTGCAAGCAGGTTTTTTACTACTTCTTGAATAATTTGATCTTTGCAAGTTGTTTGGCAAGATACAAAAAGATTTTTAATGAATGTTAAATCTTTTTCCTTGTTTTTCGATTGGTCTAGAATCTGTTTAACTAATCCTTTGATCTGGCTCGTTTTCTGGTCTACCTCTGGAGTATTTGCAAAAGTTGTACAGGATAATGCAACCCCTCCTATTGCTATAAATAAAACTTTCTTAAACTTCTTCATGCTTGCTGTTTGAAACATATAAAAATCGCCAGTAACGTGAAACGAAAGCTTTTCCAGAGACAAAACAGTTGCTATAAATGCGTCTTTTTTGTAGGGGGCTTTTGCTTTGGCAAGGAGCTTTTATTTTTCTTTATTAAAAAGTCAAGGAGAAAAAAATAGATTTGTATTTTTATTGTTTTTTTGTCGTAGGAGCTCTTTATTGTATCTTTTATTTCTTAAAAAAAACTTTTACTTAATTGAAAGGATTTACAGGTTTTTCCTTTCTGCGAGGAGTTCTGCTTTTAGGTTGGCTGGGATTTTTGGGTTTTTGAGGATAAATTGGAGCATTTTTTGTAGTGTAGGGAGGATGATCTGCAGGATCATTTGATATTTTTTTTCGGGAGTGGTGAGTGGTTCTAGCTGATTATCTCGTCGGAGGGTAAGTTCTTCGATTTTTTGCTTTTGCTCTGATGGGATTTCTCAGTGAAGGGCTTGGTTGAGGAGGCTTTCTGGATCTGCTTTTGTGAGGAGCTGTATGAAATAGAGGAGTCCTTGACTGGCAGCATTGTTTCAGAGATAGGTATTGAGATGTTCTTGGTAGAATAAAGCTACAAATAAAAGTTCCCTTTCTAGTTGGTAATGTTCGTGCTCTTGGGAGTTCTTTTGAGAAGATTGGGTCGCATAGAATTTTCAGTCAGTATTTTTATATCTTTTGAATTGGGCGTCAAGGATTTCAAAGGCAAATCCTAGTTCTTCTGCTAAAAGGCTTTTATAATGTTCCTGGATGGTGAGGCTATTAACTGAGAGAATCATTTCGAAGAGCGTATTGATCAGCTTTTGTTTGTCGATGGGAGAGCTCATGTCTAGCTGTGAACGGAGATCTTGATATACCGTGATGAAGCCGTCTTGAGCGGAATTTAAGCAGTGGTTAAATACTTCCTTTCCTTCTGGGGTATTGGCAAGGTCATCAACGTCTTTTTGTTCTGTGGGGAGCTTGATAATTTTTGGAAAAAGGTTTTGCTGATAAAAGAGTTTGAGTGCTCTTTTGGTAGCTTGCTGTCCCGCACTATCGTTATCGAAGAGGAGGTAGATGTTTTCGGTATATCTTTTCAGCGTTTTTACATGGTCTTCGGTGAGTGCGGTCCCAGAAGTTGCAACTCCGATTGGCATATCAAGTTTTGCGAGTCCTAAAACGTCCATCTGCCCTTCCACAATGATCAGCTTTTCCTGTTCTCTAATAGCATTTTTAGCAAGGTTTAATCCATAGAGGATTTTTGATTTTTCAAAGGCTTTGTGTTCTGCGCTGTTGAGGTATTTGGGTTTATCTTCAGGATTTAGCACTCTGGCAGAAAAACCTACGATATTTCCCATGGTATCTGCGATTGGAAAGGTAATTCTATTCCTAAAAAACGCATAAATCTCACCATTAGCGTTTCTTTTTGCCAAAGATGCCTCTAAAATATCGTTGTCGTTGAAGCCCTTTGTTCTCAGGCGTTGGACTAACTCATAATAGCTTTCTGGTGCATATCCTATTCCAAAACGTTCAATCAATTCTGGGGAAAGTTTTCTCACTTCTTGTAAATATTGCTGGGCTTCTGGGTGGTTTTGAAGGTTTTCTCTGAAAAAATTTTGAGCAAGGGTATGGATTCTTTTGAGTTTCCCTTTTTCGTCGCTTTCTGCAGCGTTCTTCTTCAGAGATGTATCGTATTTTTCAAGGTCGATATGCTGCATTTTTGCGAGCTCTTTGACCGCGTCTCGGAAGTCGATTTTTTCTATTTCTTGCATAAAGGTTAGCACGTTTCCTCCTTTTCCGCAGCCAAAGCATTTGAAAATCTGTTTTGTCGGGGAAACCATAAATGAAGGAGTCTTTTCGTTGTGAAATGGGCAACATCCAGAAAAATTACTTCCAGCCTTTTTTAGTGGAACATATTTCCCGACGATATCTACAATATCTGTGGAATGGAGAATATCATCTATGATTGGATTACTCACGAGAATACAAAAGCTACAAGGTAAAATTCAGAACGGGTTTTAGTATGCTTATTTTTGTGGGAAATGCAAGCCCTTCGTTGTTTTCTCTCCAATATCTCTTGCATTTAAGGTGGAAGACTGTAGAATACAAGGCGTTTTTGGGTCTGTTTTGATTTTTTGAAAGAAGGAAATGAAGTATCGGAAAATGATTAGTATTGGAGTCCTGCTGCTTGGTTTGGATCTCTTGACGAAATGGCTCTTTTATGATTTGCAGCTTGGGAAGGAATTGCCTTTTCTCCATCCAACGCTAAATACTGGGATTTCTCGAGGGATCAAAATCTATCTTCCTTTTGTTATTTTGATTTCATTCGTAGGAATTGGGCTTTTCTTTTGGTTATGGAGGCAAAAAAAGTTTGAAAATCTGGTTTTTCTTCTTTTTCTTGCTGGAACGCTCGGAAATCTTATTGATAGAGTGTTTTTGGCTGGAGTAAGGGATTTTATTAGCATCGGAAGCTTCCCAGTTTTCAATCTCGCGGACTGTTTCCTTACGCTAGCTGTAGGAATTTTGTGTCGAAATGAGATTTTTCCCTTGCAATTAAAAAAGAAAACCGTATCTTCGGATAAAGTTTAATACTTTTTTTATTAATTATTATTATTACATGCAGTATCAAGGATTTGTGAAGTTTATCGGTCCTAAGGAGACGATTGGTGACGGAGTTGAAAAACAGACGATCGTTTTGGAGGAGAATACAGATAGAGAGTTTAAGGGCTCTATTGCGGTAGATTTCTTTAGAGATAAGATCAATCTTTTGTCAGATGTTAATACTGGAGATTTGATTACTGTTCACTTGAATGCAAGAGCTAATGAATCTAGAAATCAACCAGGAAGATGGTTCAATAGCATCACTTGCTGGAGAGTAGAAAAGGCAGGAGCGACTCCAAGTGCTTCTTCTGATGATCTTCCTTTCTAAGTTTTGGAATTTCTTTTGAGCAGAGAAACTAATGCTTTCGAGTGTTAGTTTTTTTTGTAAAGGAAAAAGCCTGGTTTGTTGCCAGACTTTTTATCTAATGGGATGAGTATTCACTGCTCATGATCTCCATTTCAATCATATCATGATATTTCCCTCAGTAATACCAATGCTCTTTCCTTCTGCCAATTTCTTTGAACCCTACTTTTTCATATGCTTTTGCTGCCCTTGCATTATTCGCTATGACATTCAAATATACTTTGTGAAGTCAGAGGATTTCAAAAGCATACTTGAAGAGGAGTTGAATACTTTCTGTTCCATAGCCTTGAGACCAATAGTTTTTGTCGAAGATTGCGATTCCCAGTTCAGCATTCCTGTTTTTTCGGTTGATTTCAAAAGAAATGTTCCCGATATTCTTTTCGCCCTCAACACAGATAGCGAAAACTCTCATATTCGGATTTTTGATTATGTGGTCATAATAGTCTTGTTCAGCTTCTTTGTAAAGTAGGCATCCGCCGACGCTTAGAAACTGCTGCACCTCTAGATTGTTCATATGACGATACCGAAGTAGACTATCTTCTTTCTCAATGAGAGCGAGTGCAACCCTTTCCCCTTGCAAAATCTTTACTCTTTCTGTCATTATTGCGGCTTAAAGAAGTAAAAGTCTGATTTTTTTTCTTATGGGGTGACTCTTTGCATATCTCTTGGGAAGAGTTCGGCTTCCTTGATATTTTCTAGTCCAATAAGTTTCTGGACAAACCTTGCAACTCCGAGTCAAAATCCTCCTTCATCAGGCATTCCGTATTTAAAGGCGTCTAAGTAATGTTTCAATCCTGGATGCTCTGGATTCTGTCCCTGCGCGGTGATTTGGTCTACCAATCTCTGGTAATTTACCTCACGTTGCGTCAAAGTGACGATTTCTACACCTCTGAAAAGGAGATCTGCACGATCGGCAACTTCAGGATTTTCTTGATTTTGGTGGTGGTAGAATTTTGCATCTGATCGAGGGAATCCATCCACAACAACAAAGTCTGAATTCCAATGCTTTGCTGCGTATTCACAGATAAATTTTTCTTCTCAAGGTGCAAGATCTCTTTCATGGCGATAATCTTCTCCTGTCTCTTTGAACATCAATTCGTGTAGTGCGTCTACGCTGATGCGAGGATAGTGTTCTACGAGGAGTGGCTTGGTCGCACCGAGTGCGAGGAGTAAGTCTTCAGCTTCAGCCCAGGTTTGCTCTACTACAAAGTTGGCAAATCTCTCAGTCATCTCAATCACATCATCAAAACTATCAATAAATCCCATTTCCATATCGAGCATCAAGATTTCAGACAAATGTCTGCTGGTATTACTCTTTTCTGCCCTATAGGCTCTTCAAATTTCGTAGACTCTTTCAAAAATTGGGACCATAATCTGTTTGTAAAACTGAGGCGACTGAGCAAGGTAAGCTTTACGTCCAAAATAATCTATCTCAAATACTTCTGCTCCACCTTCTGTAGGGAATCCGATAATCTTTGGCGAATTGATCTGCGTAAACCCATTCTCATCGAAGAATTTTCTCATGTTTTTTTCTACAATGGCTGCGAGCTTGAAAATTTTCATCTGTCTTGGATGTCTAAGGGCTACCACTTTGTTTTCTAGAAGAGTTTCACCGTCAGCATGGATCTCATCTTTGGAAATATCGATAGGGCTTGGATATACTACTTTTCTAATGATGTTTACAGAGGCCCTTTGGAGTTCAAAGCGAAATTTTCCCTTCTGCATTTCAGCTACTGTTCCTTTGGCAGAAAGTACCGTTCCTAGTAAGCAGCCTTCAAGCTTTTTAATCTCGTCTGCATCCTCAAAAACTACTTGTGCGAGTCAGCATTTATCTCTCATGATTAAAAATGCGAGGTTTGCTGATACAACACGGACGGTATGCAACCATCCACGGATTTCTACGACTTCTCCTACGTGTTTTGAGAGGTCTGCCGAAAGGATCATATTTTTATACATCTTGCTAATGAAGAAAATAAAACGTTCTAAAAATATAAAAAATAAGTCTTTTTTCAAGAGGGAAAATAAGAAATTTTACTTTTTTGTTGGAGGAATGCTGGTGTGTATTCCTCGAAAGGATGAAATCCCTTTTTGGACTGTAGAATATGGAGAAGAAGCTCCTTTGCAGAATTGTCGTTTTTTAGTGAAAAAAAGAAAGAAGTCTGACTTTTTTCTTTTCTATAGTAAGATCCTTTTTTGAAAAATAGCAAATTAAGCGTGCTTGGATTTTTTAGAGTCGAGATTCCCAAAAAAATCTTGCCAAACTAATTATTTCTGGTCAACCTGTAAAGGAATGCGTTGTTCCAATGTTTTTTCTAGAAAATTACTCTTCTTCATCTTCTTCATAAAGAGCTTTAAGATTAGCAAGAGTTTTTCTTGCATATTCGGAGGAGTTTTCGATTCCTTTGCTTCCTTTTGGACAAACTTCATAGAGAGGGATTTTTCCATACGGATGCGTATAATCATAATGTAGTTCTATTGTTTTTTTTTTGTAATAATTCTTGTCCGTATTGAGGCGATACCGCTCTTTGAGGAAGATTTCTCCATTCTTAGGATAGTTATGCATAAGTGCGATTAATTGGATAAAATCAGCCTTATTTTTCTTTTTGGAAAGGTAGCTGAGGGCATCCATAAGAAGTTTGTCATCTTTTTTTAGAAGAGAAATTATATTCTCAAGCGCGAAAAGATAGGCTGCAGTGTGATGTTGAAGACCTTCGAGCTCTAAGAGTCTCTTTGGGATCTTTTCTTCAGAATTGAGGTAAAGGTTAGTTTTTGATGCTCCGTTGATGGTTTCTCCCTCTTCCAACAATGCATCTTCTGTGAGTTGGAAAGGTCAGAAGGAAATTCGTTGATCTCAGATTGATGGAATATAGTCTAAATATTTTTCTCCTGCGGTATTGAGAAGTAAATCTAGGAAATCTTTGCTTGATTCCCCTTCAGATGGGAAAAGCTCAGTCATAGAATAGCTGATAAGCATTTTTTCGTCAAGCATATCAGAAAATTTCTTGAGAAGTTTTAGTTTCTTAGAATCTCCATTAAGTCTTTCGGCTCCTAAGCGTTCTCGATCCATTGCAGCCTTCTTCTTTTTCAGAATATTTTTTATATTATTTTCGTATTGTTCGAGATTAGATGGCTTTACATCGTTAAAGTTTGTTTTTTTTACTGCCCTATTAAAGAAATCCTCTAGTCTTGCTCTATCTCCATTTGTCATCCCTGTTTCGAATTTTTTGTGCCATAGTGCATCCATGGCTTTATTTTTATCTCGAGAAAAAGAGTCTTCGAATATAACTGTTGTACCTATTGGTTTACCGAGATACAAAGAATGGAGGTTAGTGTATTTTTTTCCTTGAAGATTTTCTGGAACTTCAAATTTTTCTGTGCCATCGATGTGGTCGTTTTCGCGGTATCCTTTCCCATTTTCACAGCTAGAAAAACTTCAGCTAAGACATAGTCCAAGTAATGCTGCTATTAATCCATGTTTCATCCTCTCTTGAAGACTGTTTAATTGTTCTGTTTCTCTTGCTTTATTTGTTTGAGACTTCGGATTTTCTCTGTGTGTATTTGTGTTCATTATTTTGGGTAGAATTGGATAAAGTTCTTTTTGAAAGTATAGTCTAAATTTTATAAAAAGCAAAAAAATCTGATTTTTCTTTTTTCTTATTTACAGAATGTATGATCTTTTGTTAAAAACTTGACAAAAAATCAAAAGTATGTTTTGTTGGCTTGAGAGCTGGATTTTAAGAGATGAATTGAGGTCTTGGAAGATGAAAAAAGATGAATTTTCCCTTGCAATGTTAAAAAAGTGCTAACTACCTGTTATCAATCTTCAAAAAAATAGTCTGACTTTTCCCTTGATTTTTCTTTGCAATACCATATTTTGTAGTCGAACGAAAAAATGAACACAAGATATTGTGAAAAGAGCGTTCGTCGGCGAAAGTCAGATTTTTTTTATACTTTTAATTTTGCTATCTAGATGACCATCCAAAAAGTAATCAAGAGGAACGGTTCAGAAGTTCCTTATAATCCTGAGAAGATCCATATTGCGATCCAAAAGGCCAATAAAGAAGTTCCAGAGTCAGAACAGGCGAGCGAACTCGTAATTGAAGAGGTGATTAGGGCTTTGGAGGCTTCAAAGAATGGGACGCTTCCGATAGAAGAAATTCAGGATTTTATTGAAATGCAGCTGATCAAGCTCAATAAGGCAGAACTTGCGAAGAAATATATTATCTACCGCTATCAGAGAGCTTTGATTAGAAAGGCGAATACGACCGATGATTCCATCCTTACACTGATTAGAAATGATAATGTGGAGGTAGGGCAGGAAAACTCCAATAAGGATTCTGCGATCGCTTCTACTCAGAGAGATCTCATTGCAGGAGAGGTTTCCAAGGATCTTGCGCGTAGAGTTTTGCTTCCAGAGGAGATTAGAAATGCACACGATGAGGGGATTCTGCATTTTCATGATATGGATTATTTTGTGCAGCCAATTTTCAACTGCTGTTTGATTGATATCAAGGATATGTTTGAAAATGGAACCGTGATGAATAATAAGCTTGTAGAGACTCCAAAATCTTTCCAAGTAGCCTGCACGGTGATGACGCAAATTATCGCTTCCGTAGCCTCTTCTCAGTATGGAGGTCAGTCTGTGAATATTAAACATCTTGGAAAATACCTTTTCAATACTAAGAAGAAATATGAAAGAAAATATAAAGAACAATTCTGATCTGAACTTTCAGACGAGCAGATTCAAAAGCTCGTAGAGATGAGGATTAAGGACGAACTTGCTTCTGGAGTGCAGACGATTCAATATCAGATCAATACTCTGATGACGACCAATGGGCAGTCGCCTTTTGTAACGCTTTTCCTTGAGCTTGATGAAAAAGATGAGTATTTGGAGGAAACTGCTCAGATTATTGAGGAAATCCTAAATCAAAGAATCCAGGGAATCAAAAACGAAGCAGGAGTCTATGTTACGCCAGCTTTCCCAAAGCTCGTCTATGTTTTGGATGAATGTAATGCGCTCAAAGGCGGAAAATATGATTACCTCACTCAGCTTGCGGTTAAATGCTCTGCTAAGAGAATGTATCCTGACTATATTTCAGCCAAGAAGATGAGAGAAATTCAAGAGGGAAATGTCTTTGCTCCGATGGGATGCCGTGCTTTCCTTTCACCTTGGAAAGATGGAACAGGGAACTATAAGTTTGAAGGGCGTTTCAATCAAGGAGTGGTAACGCTTAATGTGCCTCAGGTTGCAATTCTTGCGAATCATGATGAAAAGAAATTTTTTGAGCTTTTGGAGGACAGACTTCAGCTCTGTTTTAAGGCACTCATGTGTAGACACGAAAGGCTCAAAGGAACGCCTTCAGATATTAGTCCTATTCATTGGCAGTATGGAGCACTTGCGAGACTCAAGAAGGGAGAAACCATTGATAAATATCTCACTGGTGGCTATTCAACGATTACGCTGGGATATATCGGACTCTATGAGGCTTCAGTTTTGATTACTTGAGATTCTCATACCAAGCCTGAAGGGGAAGTTTTCGCTGTGAAAGTGCTTCAAAAACTTAAGGATACGGTTTTGAGACGAAAAGAAGAAACCTGAATCGGATTCGCCTTGTATGGAACACCAGCGGAAAGTCTTTGCTACCGCTTTGCCAAGATTGATAAGAAAAAGTTTGGTGAGATCAAAGATGTGACTGATAAGGGCTACTATACCAATTCTTACCATGTAGATGTGAGGGAAAAGATTGATGCTGTTAGTAAACTCGCTTTTGAATCGCAGTTTCAGAAGATTTCTTCAGGAGGATGTATTTCCTATGTTGAGGTGCCAAATATGCAGAAAAACCTGCCTGCCTTGGAGACGCTTGTTCGCTTCATCTATGACAATATCATGTATGCAGAATTTAATACGAAATCTGACTATTGCCATGAGTGTGGATTTGAGGGGGAAATCGTAGTCAATGCCGATATGGAGCGAGAATGTCCGCAGTGCCACAACAAAGATCAGAGAAAAATGAATGTGACTCGTAGAACTTGTGGATATTTAGGAGAGAACTTTTGGAATCTTGGAAAAACCAAGGAGATTTCAAAGAGAGTGCTGCATGTGAGTTAGAAAAGCTCTTTCACTTGCTTTCTTTAGAAAAAAGAATATATGGGACATTAGGAATGTTTTACTGTCTTTTGTTTCTTGACCAGTGTATTTTATTTTGGTAACATTCTTGTCTTAAATTCAAAATATTTTTTATTCTTAATAATATTCTGGTTTCTGGAACTGCATCTGCTGCGGGATAAGTTTGATTTTTAATAAATCTTTCTTTTATCTTTAATATACTGGTTATGAAGCTGAGGAAAATCATTATTATGATTATAGTAATATTGTTTTTATTACTAAGTGCTGGATTGATTCTCGGCTTTTTTTATCAGGATGTCTCTGATAACTATGAGGATATCCTTAGTTTGTCTACAGAAAGTCATAGAGGAGATCAGATTTCTACAAAAGATTTGATGGTTAGGTTTAAAAATGGGAGAGATCAGATTTCTTTTTTGAGATTATCAAACGATTATAGACCCTATTTACTTACCATTCCAGAGGGATTAGATTATCGTTCGTGAGGAATTACGATGATTGGGCATTTTGAAAATGTAGTGGGTAAAGATTCTTATTTGACATATGACCCTTTCCCTCACACTCTACTTACCTGATGAAAAAAGTATTTTAATTTTTTGTTGGATCCTAGTTCGTTTTATTTTGATTCCCAAAATACTGCTTGTAGACGATTTAATGATGAAAAGAGATGTTTCTTTAACGGCAAACTAAAGGAACGAATACTTCGGGTAGTATCTGATCCTGGCAATGTCTATGTGGTACAAATTGATTAAATTGATGATAAATGCTCTGTAGGGGTTGTTTTTGAAACTTCAGGGTAGACTTTTTTCTTGTTTTGACGAGGCAGTAATTATCGCAAAGAGTGGCTAGAAGAGAAGTGGAGCCTCTGATGATTTGTACTTATTATTAATTTAAAAAAAAGGGCTTCTTATTGTATTAGGATCCCTTTTTCTTGGAGATAGTCATAGCATTCTTTCCTTAATGGTTGCAATGAGGATAGGCTATGAGCATCACTGTTTACGTATATTTTCTTTGCATATTTTAGCATATAATCTAGTTTCTCTGGGATTGCACGTCCCTTACGAAAAGTTCCATAATTAAATTCCATAGCAATATCATAATGATTTGCGAGTTCTATGATTGGCTCAATCTCGAGATGTTTTCCAAGTTCATGGGTATCATAAGGATGTCAAATTAGATTAATTTTTCCATGATGCTGTTCAATTGCTTTCAAAAGTCCTTGTGTTGCTGTTTCTGGAGCTGAAAGGTAGCCATTCCAATGGATGGAAAGGATTGTGAATTTTCCTTCTAGCTGTTGATTGGTGAGGCAGACGTCTCATTTTTCATTCAAAGCATCTCCTTCTACCCCAAAGATTACCTTTACATCATTATGGACATTTTTTCGGCTATTTAGAGCGTATCTTGCTCATCAGGAAGGACGGATGCCATAACGAGTTTCTAAAATCTGATTTAAATGATCGCTATGATCGGTAATTGCGATTTCTTTCATTTCCAGTTTTCAAGCGTATTGGACGATTTCTTCTACAGTAGCAGAACCATCAGAAAGGACACTGTGTATGTGGTAGTCGGAGAAAGGATCGTTTATGATCATCGTATCTTGTGGAAAAGATTTAAAGGTTGGATAGGAAGAGTAGTAGTGATTTTGGATTATAAGTCAATCAGGATTTTTTATGAGTGAGGTTCTTTTCTCGCTTTGAAGGTGATAAAGTTTCTTCAGAGTATTCTGCTCTAAAATGATAGAGAGCATCTCTATCCTCTGTAAATAGAGAAAAAAATCAGACTGAAATCTTTTGGTTTGAATGTTATTTTTGATTCAGTGTTTTTTTCTCTTGATTTTTTGTAAGTTATGTATATATAACATATTGTTATGTATTTATAACTTTTATTTTCTTTTAGACTGTCATGAAAAAAGCGAAAACTTTGAGATTTCTGGGCATCTTTTGGGGAGCCTGGGGACTATGAATCGGAGCTGATCTCTACAGGCAACTTCCTTTTGATCCATTAACTCCTGCGTATGGATTTTTGATCCTTTTGATGCTTCTGCTCTTGATTGGTGCAGGAATCAGTCTGTATTATGCCCAAAAAATCAAAAAACAGGAAGGGGCAATTGAGACTGATGAGATGTTTAAGAAAATTGGGTATACCGCTTTGGCGGCTTCGTTTCAACTTTTGATGGGGATTATTGTGCTCCTTCTTTTGGTCCATGATGTTTCGCCCTTCCTCGAAAAGTTGGGAGCGAGAGCTGTATTGATGATGGTAGCGTTGATCGGGACTGCTTTGGTGCTTTCTAGCTCTTGGTATTATACTCGTCATCCGGATAAAACCTGACTTTAATCTTTATTCCCTTTCAAAATGCAGAATAGAATCAAAGAACTAAGGGCAAGGCATCATCTCACTCAGCAACAGCTCGCCGAAAAAGTTGGTGTTAGGAGAGAGACAGTCGTTTTCCTTGAAATGGGCAAATATAATCCTTCACTGAAATTAGCATGGCAGATCGCACAGCTTTTTCAATGTCCGATTGAAGAAGTTTTTTTCTTTGATGAAGAACGTGTAGCGTAAAGTGATTGTTGGAGACGTATTTTTCTCGTTTTTTGGGATCAAGTGCTCAAGATACGTAAGATCAGATTCCTTTTATATCACAAAATACTAAGATGACAAGCCTATTTCATCTTTAAAAGAAAAAAATCTGAAACTTTTCGGAGGTTTTCTGTATACTTAAGGATGTTTACTTTTTGCACTATTTGCAATGAAAAAAGGATCGCTTTCTTTGCTTGGATACCTCTTTTGAGGCTTGCTTTTCGTCGTCTGGATCGGATTTCTTTTCTTTGATGCTAAGCGTGATGAAGATGCTGGGGTTTCTCAGCCTACTGTCCTAGAATCCTGATCAGAAACGGCAGTCTCTAAGCTAAATGGAGAAGAGGAAGAAGTGCTTTCCTATTCAGGTTTCCTTACAAATGAAAAAACTGCGAGTCTCGATGCTCTCCAAACTTTAGGTAATATCAGAGAGAAGATTGAGCTTTTGGAAAAGGTCTTTGAACAGCAGGCGACCCCAAAGATTGCGAATCTGCTTCTTCAAGCTTATGTGCTTGATAATCAGTTTGAGAAGGCAAAAAAATTCTATAATTCACTAGCTTCTGATTTTCAAAATGCTTTGCCTAAGGAAATGGCGTTTACTATCTGAATTAATGCCTTTTCTCAAAATTCTGATGCTGAGTATAAGGTACTCAAGGCACTTCTTGAGTCTTTACACCAGCAGAAGGTCTTTTCAGATCTTGAGTATAAATATTATACTATTGTTTTTGCCCTCACTGAAGGGAAGTATGAAGAGGCTAAAAGCTGACTGAGTGTTTTAGAAAAAGGTGAATACCAAGGGTTTGCCACAGCAATCCGTTCTGTTTTTAAGCAATACGAGGATCTCAAAGATGTGCCTGCTTATTATCAAGATGGATTGATTGCACATCAGCTTATGAACCAAGGATTCTTTGCTCTTGCCAAGAAAATTGTCCTTCCGATTGTTAATGAACATCCAGACTATATTCTGCCTTATCAGATTCTTGCCAATACCGATTTTTCTATGGGGAAACGAGCTTCTGCAGCAAGTTATTTTTCTCAGCTTCTCAAGCTTGATCCGCAGGAGAAGAATCTCTATCTTTATATGTTGGGAGTATGTTATTATCAGATTGGGAAGTATAGCGATGCTGTGCTTTACCTTGCCCAGATCTCTGATTCAAGGATTCTTCTGGACTCTGATAGGTATTTGATTCTGAGTTATCTTGCTCTTGGAGAAAAGGACAGAGTTATCGCTTGATGGAAAAGGCTTCTGGGGTATACTGCTATTAAAGAGTCAGATTTCTATTCTTTTTTTGAAGAGATGCTCCGAAAACCTTACCGTAGAGGAGAAACTCAAGAGCGTTCAAGTGAATTGAGAAGCTTGACAGAAACCTATCTCAAGGCTTGCAAACAAAAGCTTTCAGGAGAGCACTTGGAGATCTGTCACTATGGAGAACTGGGAAATAAAGCTCAGCGTCATGCGATTACTGATGAAGATGAGCCGATAATTAACCGTTTCGCTAGGAGAACGCCTAAACCTGAATTTTTCCAACTATTAGGAGAACTGGCACTAGAACAGAATGAAAGCAAGAAGGCGACGACTGCTTTTATGAAGGCATTAGGGCTTGCCTCTGATACTCAAGAAAAGCTACATCTGAAAAAACTGATTTTACAAGCAAATGATCTAGAAGAATAGTCGTTTCCTCGCCCATAACGTTTATTTCAGATTTTAGGTTGTATTTGAGGAGCATTTATCTATCTTTACGCTTGAAAATTTATTTTTAGTGGGCTATGAGAGGAATCGTTAAAAGTAGGCCTTTCGTCAAAAGGACGCGTAGAGGCCTTTCTTCAGGTGGAACACTTCCCTTTGTTAGGGGGAGAAGAAGGGGCAAGGATCAGCCTTCCTTTTTTTCTTCTTTCTTTAAAAAATGGGGACTTATCGGGCTTATTATCCTACTTACCTCTGTTTTGATTGTTTTTCTCCTCAGAGGAACTCGATATAATCCTACCTATCTCATAAAAACCATCGAATATAGCCAAGAAACTAGAGCAAAATATTGAAATACTGAATTATTCGTCCTTGCATCCAAATTCCTCAGAGGAAAATATTATAATACACTTAGGATTGGAGGTGATGGAAAGCTTTTGGAACGAGTAAGGCAAGAATATCCGTTTACTAAGTCAGCTCATATTACTTTCCTCGGTAATCAAAAGGTCAAAGTTGATTTTGATTTTTACAGTCCGGAGTTTCTTGTGAAGCTCTGAGAAAAGAAGTTTGGAGTCTGGGGTAATAATAATGCTGAAGAGCTAAATCCTTCTCGATCATTAGGAAAAACAGGGTTTGTTATTGATACGCCATGATATCTTAGTGGAACGTCCTCACTTTCAGGATTTTTCTATGAAGTAGATTTTGCTCGATACAAAAATAATCTTCCAAAGATTCAGGAAGCTTTTCCAAAGATGAAGCGTTTTGTGTATCTGGCTTGATCTCAAAACTTTGTCGTTTTTGAGGAAAATAAGATGATTTTCCTCTTTAAAGAAGAATTGGAGCATCAGCTCCAGAAATTTGCTCGGCTTAAAGGCTACTACAGTGGTTATAATTCGCTCACTACCGTTGATTTGGGAAGTTTGACCCAAGATAAAGTGATTGTAGGAGGGTAAATTTTTGTGTCTATGTCATGAGTTAATAAAAAAATTGGTGCTGATAGCAGGATCAAGACCAATTTTAGTGTATTAGTGTTGTTATTTGTCTTACTATATTTTGTTTTTTTTGAATACTTATTTTTTCTATTTTTTTAGTTTAGCTGATATTTATATTGTTGGTTCTGGTCTTTCTGGAGCAGTAGTTGGTATTTCTTGAGTTGTTTGTGGAACAACCTCTCCTTCTACTGGAACTGTTTGTGGTCTAGGTTCAGACATTTCTGGAGCTCTGGTTGATGCTTCTGGTGCTGGAGTTGGCATCTCTGGGGCTCTGGTTGATGTTTCTGGCGCTGGAGTTGGTATTTCTTGAGTTACTTCTGGAGCTACGTCTCTTTCTCCTGGAACTGTTTCTGGTCTAGGTTCAGACGATTCTGGAGCTGGAGTTGGTATTTCTTGAGTTACTTGTGGAGCTACATCTCTTTCTCCTGGGATTGTTTCTGGTTTAGGTTCAGTCATTTCTGGGGCTGTGATTGGTGTTTCTGGAGCTCTGGTTGACGCTTCTTGAGCTTGAGTTGGCATTTCTGGTGCTCTGGTTGTTACCTCTTGAGCTTGAGTTGGCGTCTCTGGAGTTTTAGTTGGTCTTTCTGGAGCCCTAGTTGATGCTTCTGGGGCTGGAATTGGCATTTCTTGAGTTACTTGTGGAGCTACGTCTCTTTCTCCTGGAACTGTTTCTGGTCTAGGTTCAGATGCTTCTGGAGCTTGAGTTGGCATTTCTGGTGCTCTGGTTGTTACCTCTGAACTTCAAATTTTACTCTTTGGCTCTGCTAAAATTGCTTTTTTAAGATCAGAAAGCTCTTTTGATGTTTTTTCAAAAATTTCTTTTTTTTCAGAAGTCAGTTGAGAGCCCTCTAATTTTCAACTTTTGTTTTCAGTAGAGGTGTTGAATTTTTCCATGGTATCATAAAATAGAAATAAAAGTTATGATAGAAGTATAATCAATATATTTTGTTTTGTCAAAATTTTATTGACATAATAAGAATCTAGTTCTTGAAAATCAGACTTAGAAAGTTATGCTAGAGGTGTTATGAAAGATTTTACTTTTGCTATATTTGTATGAATAAAAAAGATTTTCCCCTTTTGATAAAGCATCCAGAAATTACCTATCTTGATAATGCTGCTACTACCCAGAAACCTGCTCAAGTTATCCATGGTGTTTCGCAGTTTGTGGAAAATGAATATGCGAATATTCATAGAGGGCTTTATGCGCTCTCTGAATCTTCAGAGCTGCATTACCATCAGAGTAAAAAGCTGGTTGCAGAGCTTATTCATTGTCTGCCCAAAGAGGTTATTTATACTGCGAATGCGACTGCTTCGATCAATCTGTTGGCGCAAAGTCTAGCAAATTCAGATTTCCTTGGAAAATGAGATGCTGTGCTGGTAAGTATTTGGGACCATCATGCGAATATCCTTCCATGGATGGCGCTTTCTAAGCATTTTGGGTTTACTGTTAAATTCTTTGGGTTGACAGGCGATTTTGAGATTGATTTTGAAGATTTTCATCAGAAATATACCAAAGAGGTAAAAGTAGTGGCTTGCAGTCAGATTTCAAATGTGACGGGTGGGATTTATGATATGAAAAAGATTTGAGCTTCTCTCCGTAGTGAAACGTTTTTTGTTGTAGATGCTTCACAGTCTGCTCCAAATATGCCTGTAGATATGCAAGCTATTGGTTGTGATGCCCTGATCTTTACCTGACATAAGATGATGGCGTATACAGGAATCTGAATTCTTGCTCTTAAACAGCAGTGGATTAAGGAACTTCAACCGCTGAGCGTCTGAGGTGGCACGATAAAAGATGTTTCCTGTGATGGATTTGAACTCCAAATGACAAATGAAAAGTTTGAAGCCTGAACTCCTAATATTATTGGTGCAGTATCGCTAGAATATGCACTTGAATACCTAAAATCTCTTTCCCCAGGGCAAACCTTCTCCGCCACTATGCAAAAGATTGCTCGTCATGAAAAAGAGCTTGCTACCTATGCGCTCAAAAGATTTTGAGCATTCTGAAATCAGGTGCAGATTATTGGTCCTCAATCAGAAGAAAGAGTTGCTCTCTTTTCCTTTATCGTTAAAGGGAAAGAAAATTTTAATCAGGTTTGAGAGTTTTTTGCTGAAAGAAATATCTGTATCCGTTGTGGTGGGCATTGTGCCTATCCTTTGCATAAGGCATTTTGACTTGGAGGTACCTGTAGAATGAGTGCCTATCTCTATAATGATACCTCTGATTTGGATAAGTTTTTTGAGACCTTGGAGGAATTTATAAATAATTAAAGGAATAGGGAAAAGTTTTTTCCTTTCTATTACGTGGGAAAAATATATACTTGCTCTGAGTATCATTTTGTAATATTTTATTGAGAAAAACTCTAATGTCCTGACATAAACTCGTGATAAAAGATGCTTTACGACAGCTTTTTGGAAGAATTGTAAGTGCCTTATTTGGTTTTGTGATTACCAAAATTATTGCTTCTTATCTTGGACCTCTGAGGTATGGGGACTATGGGACGATTTTCAGATTTTTTGCCTGGTGGACGGCTCTTGTGGATTTTGGAATCTACGTGATTGCAGTCAAGCAGCTTGGGCAGATCAAAAACACGACTTATGGTGAGGGAGAAAATATTCCAAAACCTGAAGCTGATTCTGAGTTGGCTATGACTTACGGAAAGTTTGTTGGAATGAGGACGTTTCTTATTTTTATTATCTATAGCTTGGCAATCGTTGTTGCGTATTTGATCCCTGCATATACGAGTAATCCGTTTATTGTGCGAGGCTTGCCACTTGCGATGTGTTATTCTGCGAGTAATATGTTTGCTGGGATTCAGCAGCTTCCACTCCAGATTTTTCGAAAAATGAAAAGACTGACCTGGTCACTGATTATTGCGAGGTTTTCTCAGCTTTTCGTCTTGATTCCTGTAGTGTTTTTTTTCTTCAAAAATATGAACTTTGAAGAGAGCGGAAATCCTGATACTATGATGATTTTGGCTTTTGCGTTGGTGATTTTTTCAGTGGTGGCGAGTTCTATTGGTCAAAATGTGGAAATTCATCTAAGGACGAAAGATTTACTCCCATTGAAGATCAGATTTGATTTTTCTTTTATCAAAAATCTGCTTTCCAAAAACCGAAAATACGGATTCTCTTACTTTTTTAGTAGCTTTCATACCTTGTTGGTACTGATGTTTCTCGGACGGTTTTATCCGACGGCAAGCGGATTTAAATATGCAGGAATTTGGGCTTTAGCACTTTCTTTGATTGAGATCCTTCTGATTGTTCCTTCTTCTCTGGGAAATAGCTTGCTTCACAAAATCCCGCATTATTCTCCTGAGAATAAAAAGAAATCTCTCTGAAATCTGATGCTTTTGGTGGTTTGGATTGGGGTCGTGATTGCGATGAACTTTTGGATTTTTGCAGATGATATTATTGTCTTTGTTTCCAGTCAAAAGTTTCTTGGAACCTGGGAAAATTTCACTTCTTGGGGATCTAATCAGATTTTGCCTTTTTTGGGTATTGTTTTGGTTTTGAGTTTTATCAAGCAGGTTTATAATTATCTTTTTGTTGCTCTTGAAAAGCAGAATCTGCTCTTTGAGATCAATTTGGTCGGAGTGCTGATTGGAGCAGGAGTTGGAGTGCGACTTATTCCTACTTATGGTTTGATGTGAGGAGTGATTACCCAGATTTTGATTGAATTGATTTTTACTTTGGGAGCGATAGGGCTGGGAATCAGAAAACAGCTTACTCCACAACTACCAAAAAAAGTCTGAATTCAACTTTTGGGTATTTTGGTGTTTTTTGCTTTGATTGGGGTAGGAATTCATTATTATTTCTATGCGTGAGGAGTAAGTATGGTTCGTTTTTTCTTGGTGGCTGGAATCTTTAATCTTCTGCTTGTCGCTGCGAGTTTAAAAGCTATGAAAAAGGTCGCGAAAGGATTGACGAATGATTAGCATTTTTATCAATACTGATGTCTGCATATTCTGATGTTTAAAAAGATTTTACAAGCTTCAGCACAATCCTTGCTTTCTAGACCAAAAATTATGAGGTTGGCTTTTTTTGCCTTAGTTTGTTTTTCTATTGTTCGTTTGTATTATCTTATCTATTATTTTAATACTATTCTTATATGGAAATATGAGTCAGGAGTTCAGATTTCTGATGCTTTGATGTATTTTATCAATACGTTAAATGAGCACCATGCCATTGGTACCATTATTGTTGCAATCATTATTATTATTGTAGGTTATCTCTGGCTTTATCCGATTGGTCAGGCTTCTGTGATTTTTGCGCTTCAAGAACCTGAGAAATCTAATTTTTCTGCTTTTTCCAAAGGATTAGGGAGATTTTTTCCGATGCTAGAATATGGAGGACTTTCAGTGCCTTTTGGGTTATTTACGTTTTCTACAGTAGTCTTGAGGCTCTATCTTATTGATGTGTTGGGGAATGTCGTGATAGATATTCTGATTGGAATCCGAGGAATTATGGTTTTGTTTGCCAGTATTTTCTGGTCTTATGCGAAGGTAATCATTATCTTGGAAGGTGTTCAGGTATTTGATGCGATAAAAAAAAGTACGAAGCTTGCTTTTCTCAATCTCGGACTTTCAATTAAATTAATGTTTGTGGAATTTATCTTGCTTTTTAGGTTTTTGATTACTTGAGCTCTGATTGTAGGACTTCCTCTAGGGCTTGTTTATCTATCTGTCTGGCTTAATATCTTGGATAATCGTTTTGTTGAGTGATTGATTCGAGTAATTGCAGGGATTTTGTTGCTTATTCTTTCCTATATAAATTGTATTGTAGAAACCTTTTTCTTAACTTATTGGTATCAAGCTTATCGAATGATAAGCAAAAAAGAGGAGTAAAGTCTGAATTCATTATTCATTCTCCTCTTTTTTTGGTAAATTTATACTTGGTTTATTTAAACTGTAAATTAGCAGGCAAAGTTTTTTTGTATACTTCCCAATCTTCAGTCGGAACCAAATTTTGTAGATGTATAGCCCAATTTTTGAGCACTTCTAACTGCTGAACTTTAGCTGGAGGTAGGTGATATTTATTCAGTCCTTGTTGTAGTTTTTTAAGCTCTGATAAAAAGTTGCTGGAAGTAGGAGTATCAGTTTTTATCTGGATTGAATAAGCATCTCCAATTGATTTTAATCTCCAAAGAAGTGTTCTATATGCTCCTTGGATGGCTTCTGAATTTTCTCCTAATTTTGCAGTATATAAGAGCTGGATGTCTCAGAGAATGAAGTTTGGATTGAGTGCAGCTGTGATTTGACTCAATTGAGTTTCTGTTGGAATAGACTTCTCATCTGACTGATAAGCTAGATCTGAGGTAATTGATTCCTGATTTCCAGAACTTACCTCGGTATGATTACTTGTCAAAAAGCTCGTATCTCCAGAAAGGATAGATGGTTCTTCAGGAGAAGGAATTCCACCAGATAAAAGTTGCTGTCCTGTGGTATTTTGAGCAAGCATCACAGTATGTGTTAGGTTGTTTTTGGTACTTAATACTTCTTCGAGTGTTTCAATATCTGTGATCTTTGCGATATCATTATCTTGAACTGTCAATAATTTTGCAGTTTCAAGCTTTGTAGGAGCTTCTTCAGTCTTTGTCTTTTTATTTTTGATGAGGAGTGGTGCTCCCGCATTTTTGACCTGAGTGGTGTTGTTGACTTTTGTGAGTTCTAATGCTATTTCTTCATCCTTTGTCATGGAAATTGCCATATCTTCTGTTTCTACTTCTAGTGCATCGACATTACGATTCCCATCCAACTTTAGAAAATTACCTTCAAGTAGAGAAAGACGATATTTCCCTTCAGAAATGTAAGTAATTATAAACTTAGCAGGTCATAGAATTTCTGCTTTAATATGCTCATTGATATTAAATATGATTTTGGCGTTTTCTTTGAGGATAATAACATCTCCATCAAAGAGGACAGAGTTTTTAAATTGTTTACCTTCTTTTTCAATGATATATTCTCCGTTGATCTCCAAAATTTCGGCAACCTGTGCGGCACTTACAGATCAAAGTCAAAAGAAACCTTTTTGTGTAAAGAAGGCTCTGTAATCAACAAGCCTTGTGTCTTCCCAGAAAAAAGTACCAAAACAAGCAAAAAATAGTACAAAAGAAAGGAAGGCATATACTCTTTTTTTTGTCAGAATTTTAGATCTTTTGAGTGAAGGAGAAAATCCTGATCTCTGGTAGCAGATCTTTTCATAGAGTGCAAGCTTCCTATCATCTGGAAGATATTGTCTCGATTGCTGTGTAAAATAGTTATGTAAATTCATTTTTATGGTTGCTATAGAAGATATGAAATCAGGATGAACCAGTAGTCTCTTCGATTCAGTTATTGATACGAATAATCTCGGTTTTTGTGACAAAAAATTTTAACCTATTTTTGCTTCTCTTTTTGATATGATGAAAAGGTCGAATGATGTCCTATTGTCTGTTACTTAATTTTAGTTGTAAAAGAGCCGAGTATTACTGTTAATACTCGGCTAATAGGGATATTCTCAGAATTTTCGCTTGTTTAACGCTTTAACTCTGGGCGGGGTGGGATTCGAACCCACGACCTTATCCTTAAGAGGGATCTGCTCTACCAACTAAGCTACACGCCCATACACTGTCTCCAGAATAGACCATCAAGTCATACTCTGTTAGAGGAGACAGCACCATATATAGCATTCTCCTTAGAAAATTCAAGTCTATTTTTGCAATTAAGTGATAATCTAAGTTGAGGAAAGGATATTTTCTTTTGTTCTTAACTTCCTCATCTCGCCAAAAATTGCACAAATCTGATAATAACCAAGGATAGCATTACTACCACAAGTCCGACTATAGAATAGGTAATTCCGTTTTTTGCTTTGCTCTTGAGTGAGCTTTCTGCTCCAGAGAAAACGTAGAGAAGACCTGAAACAATTAGAGCAACAGTCACTAGTGTTCCGATAAAAATGACAGGAGCTAATACCGCATCCTGGAGAAAGCCCATTGCAGAGGTGTCTCTATTCCCTTTTCTGATGTCTGTAGCTTCGTAAGCCTTGAATTTACAGGTTCCATCTAGCATACATTCAGTATTGAGGTCTATTCAAAAATTTTCAGATGCGTTAGCTATTCCCATGAGTAAGGGAGCCAAACAAAAGAATGAAAACCAGATTTTTTTTATCTTTAGAAGCATGGTCTTTGGAAAAATAAATAATGTTATTCCTCTGATTTACTGAAGTGAGAAGATTATTGAGCTCCTGCGCTTCAATTCCCCAAAAGCATAATAAAACTACCAAAAATAAGCGAAACGGCAGCAATTATAAGGATAATAATCGTAACCCATTTCATAACAGGATTTTTTTTCATACAAAAAAGGGTAATACAAGATAAAACATCAACAGACTACAGTTTTAACTATGAAAATCAAGCTCTTTTTATTTTTCTTCTTACTTTCAGTTGCATTAGAAAAACATTTTCTTATATATTACTCGTTGATCTAGGCGATACGCCTAGTGATAGGTGAGGAAAGTCCCGGCACTCAAAAAACGTTGTCCTCCAACAGAGGCTGGATCTCTCTTGAGCAAACGAAAGTGCCACAGAGATAAAACTATCCCACTAGTATTGGGAGAAAGGTGAAACATAAGGGTTGATTTATAACATCATACCTTTACTCAATCAGATTGGTGATCTGATGAGGGGCAAACCGCAACGTGTGCAAGCTTATCATGTTCGTCATGGTAGTGCAAAGATCGCTATAAGCGATATTAGATAAATGTCCCTAATCATACAGAACCGGGCTTATTGGATCAACACTTTCAAAGGGCCGTAGCTCAGTGGTAGAGCGGGAGTCTCCAAAGCTCCGCGCCGCGGGTTCAATTCCTGCCGGCCCTGAAGTAATGGGGGGTTGGTGTAGTGGTAACACATCGGTCTTCGGAACCGCTGTCGGGGGTTCGATCCCCTCACTCCCTGGTGATTAAGAGTCTCTAAAGCTTGGATCACAAAGCATTTACTGTCTAAAAATAAAGACTTAACTTGAAAAAGGAGAGAAGATCCGTATGATCTTGTCCGTAACATTAGAGATGCTGAGGTGATGGAATTGGTATACATGTACGCTTGAGGTGCGTATGCCTTTGGCTTGAGGGTTCGAGTCCCTTCCTCAGCATTTTTTTTATTTTCATAAAAGTCCTGAGGTATCGATCTTATCAAAATTGTTGAGTTCCAACTTTGTTTTGTAGTCGATTTTTTGTTTAGTATTCTGAATTTTAAATTTTTCTATAGCAATATCAGTTTGGCTGGTCTTCGCAAAGTTTGTCTGGTATTTCTCTGTCGTATCAAAAAAATGATTCTGGATGAACTTTGCTAAAAATGCTACGATATTCAGCTCAGAAACCTTGAAAAATGCGATAAGCACAAAAAAGAGAAAAATCAGAATTGCAAAGAACGTTGCGATAACCTTTGAAGATCAAGATACTTTGGAAAAAACGACGAGCGCAATTGCAATACCTATCGCTAGTATAAAGAGCTGAATTATTGAAATGCTCAATGGACCAATCGAAATATTAAGCCCAGAAAGGAGCCCTTTTTGAATATTTTTGGGGAATACTGCTTTCATCGGCTGATCACAAATAAAATTCTCTACTAAGTATATCTGGACCTCTCAAAAAAAGCAAGTTTTCGCAATTATTTTACTCTCATAGCAAGATAGGCGAGTCCTAGAGCATCTGCTGCATCATTGTATTCGGGAAGGTCTTGGAGTTTATAGAGCTTCATGGTCATTTTCTGGACGAGAAGTTTTTCTGCTTTTCCGTTGCCGGTAATGTATTTTTTTAGTTCAATAGGAGTGAATTCTTTTATATGGCAGCCCTTTTTCATTGCCATAGTGATGAGAATTGCTCTAATTCCATACACAAATTCTGCGTTATTTTGATTAAATTTCGTGAAGAAAAGCTTTTCCATTGCGACAGTCTGAATTTGAAATTTTTCAAAAAGCTCTTCAAAAAAATTAGCAATCTGAATCATCCTTTCAAATTGGTCTTCTCTCTGAGGAGCGACTTGTTTTTGGAGTAGGATCCCGGAATCAATGATTTTTAAATCATCAGTAATCAATGCGTATCAGAGTTTTCTTATTCAAGGATCTATTCAAAGTATCATTAGTGGTCTGAAGGAGTTAAAGCTGGTGCCATTATTTTATCAAGTTCAATGATCTGGTTCCAAATGCTCATTCATTGAATCTCTGTATTGTGCGTAATGACATAAAATTTCATTTGTCTTTGTTTAACAAATCCATCTAAAAGTTGAGCAACCTTTCCGACGGTTTCTATATCAAGATTATTGACGGTTTCATCGAGAAAGAGCATTTCAGTTTTGAGATAAGAAGAGATTGCGAGCATCCGAACGAGTTTCAAAATCGTTCTTTGTCCTCCACTCAGACTTTTTACCTCTCTTTCTCCTTTTTCGTCAATGATTTTGGTTTCTAGCTCGAGTTTTTCGCTTTCCTCTTTTAAGCGGATGTTGAGGATATAGGAGACTACTGTGCTGAGATAAGAATTGATGATTTCACTCAAAATAGGAAGATATTCGCTCAAAACAAAAAGTAATAAATCTCTATTTAATACGGTATACAGTACTCATAAAAGTTTTTCTTCTTGTTCTAGAGCTTTGATTTTTACTTGTAAATCATTTCGTTCTCAGAGTAAAACTTCGAGCTGTTGATATTTTGATTGGTAATTTTCAAGTACCTGTAGAATCTCAAGCCATTCGGATTGGGGCGCTTCTTGTAGTGCATTTTTCAAGGTTTGTAATTCTCCAGAAAGGGTAGTAATTTCTTTTTCAATTGAGGAGATCTGGAGCATGAGTTGTTCATTTACTGTTAAGAGTCAGATTTTTTCCTGTTGATACTGATCTCTATGTGCGAGGGAGTTTTCTTTTTCTTGGAGTTTTCTTTCAATTTCTTTGAGTGAAGTATTGAGGGTTTCTCGCTGTCCTACGGTAGTTTCAAATGCTTTGTAGTCGAAACTTTGCAAAAACTTTCTCAATAGTTCCCTTTTGTTTTGGTTTACTTCCATCTGGTCGGTTAGGTTTTTTTGGATTTCTTGAGAGGAAGTTGTATTCTCAGATGCTTTGATGGCTTGCTCAAGTTCTTGTTTCTTTTCGCTCAGGTTTAGCATGGCAATTTTCTGAGATAAGGCTTCCTGTTCCTGAATGATCTGGCTTTTTTCTTTTTCTCTTTGCTGAAAATGCTGTTGATTGATTAAACGAACGAAGGGACAAGGTTTTCCGATCTCTCAGCAATCAAATTTGGCATCTTGATTTGTTTGTAGATCAAATTGTTCCAATCTCTCAGCAAGGGATTTTACTTGTCTTTGGTAAAAAAGTTCCTGTTCCGTCAAAACTTTTAGCTGTTCTTGCAGCTGTGAATGGACTCTTTGCTGATTTTGTATTTCTGCTTCTTTTTTTTGGAGCAGGAGCTCATGTTCCTGCTTGAAATGTATTCCCAATTGAAAAAGCTCTTGGATAAAGTTTCTTGATCAGCAAAGGGAGAAATCGCTTCTTGGCTGGAGACCCAGATATGCTTTTTGTTCGTGGTAAAAGGTGGAAATCAAGCTCAACTCAGGGATCGTTTCTTGTTTTTGTTGCTGGAGGAGGATGTTTTCTCTTTGCTGTTTGTAGCTGGTGATTTCCTCTATGTTAATCTCAGAAAGGAGCTTGTCTAACTTTGAAATCTGATCGTTATTCTGGGTAATGGTTGCCTGATGGGTGAGAATCTGCTTTTTTAGCTTATTTTCTTGCTCTGAACGCACGGAAAATATTGCCTGCTTTTGAGATAACTCAGCTTGCTTTTCAGCGACTGCTTTCTGAAGACGGGGAACGAAACTTTTTAACTGGGAGTCGAGAGAAAAGTTCTGAATGCTGAGCTTCTCGCCCATTATTTCAAGTTCTTCAAAAATTTTCCTTTCCTCTTCCAAAAAAGGTTGTGCGGTCGGTAGGGTTTGCAATGTTTTGTAGTGTTGTAGCATTCCCTGCAATAGTGAGAGGAATTTTTGCTCATATGGTGTGCTTTCTTGATAGGATCTTATCTGATATTTTACTGCGGTTCTTCTTTCTCTGACGATTTCTTTGGATTCATCGATTCCGAGGAGTCAAAATACGTGTTTTAGCACCTCTAATCTCTGACTCGGCTGCATTTCAAAGATATTCTCTGCATCTTGGAGGAGGAAAATCGTGCTTTCAAAGACCTCTTGGGGAGGAAGTAAACTCGTGAGCTGCTGCTGTAAATCGGTTTCATTTTTAAAGACGATCTCCTCGGGAATAATGTGATGAGCTCTAAGTTCGTCTTCAATATCAAGGTTTTTTTCGATAAGTGCTCTGGTTTGGAGTATTTCTAGAAGCTGTATTTCTGTACATTCGCAAGAAAAAAGTTGCGAACTGGTCGAATCTTTTGATTTCCCTTGCTTGAGGCGTCTGATAATGAGATACACTTGTCCTTCCGTCTTAAAGAGGAGCTTTACGGTTCCTGTTTTTGACTGGATATTGAGGATATTTCTTCAAGAAGATTTGTAGAGAGCAAAACTTGGGCCATCAAAAAACAAAAAACTCTTTCCTGTTCCAATAGGAGCCTTGACTAAAAAGTTTCCCTCCTTAAAAAAAAGGCTCAATTTCTGGTCTTTAAAAGGTCAAATATTCTCATAGGTAATTGCGATGAGGTCAAGCATCTTTCCTCTTCAAGATAAAAAACTTTCGAGAAGCAAGCATAGCTAATTTCTCTAGATTTACAAGTTCAAGAAGCTTTGAGGCAGATCCTTTTTCGAAGAGAAGTAAGAAAAACATTCCTGCTAAAAAAGTTTTTCAAAATCTGAATCTTTCCCTTTATTTTTATTCTGATTTTGGGCTTGTATTGCGGTTTATGAACGGGAGAGGCAATTTAGGCTTGATTTTTTTTGAAGAATCCTCATACTTTTCACTGGAAGTAGCCCTCTGCGTATTGTGAGAGCTTTTTTAAATTCATACGGTGCTGATGCAGGCTCAGGAAATTGAACAAATCAAAAATATCCTTGCGAATATTGAAGCTAGTCAGAAAAAAATCCCTTATCTTTCGGATCTTGAACAGCATCCGGTTTTTTGACCGATTTTTTCTCAGTTGACTGCTGGAGAGAAACAAGAAGTGGAGGAGGTTATTAGGAGTTATATTTTAGGAAAGGTGGAAAGTATTCAAAAAACTAAAGGTGGGCAGCTTTTTGCCAGGTTTGTGGAATCGCAGTCTGAACTTTTTTGGAAGTTTCGTGAGGCAAATGATCCGAGTTATCAGGGCAATGCATTTCAGAGCTTAGGTAAGGAAGTCGAGATGGAAATGTTTAAACTTGAGGGAATCCTTACTGAGAAAATGCTCAAACAGGAAAAGGGGCTTGATAAAGTGGTAGATTCTTTTTACAACATCATCTATCTTTTCTTTCCAAGATATAATGAGATTGAATAATTAAGTTTTTCAAAGGATTTCGTCAAGGCAGACTCTCCCAGTGGGGTTTGCTTTTTGAAAAAGGAGGAAGAAAGTTCTTCTCCTAGGAAGGAGTCCCCATAGAGAATGCAGTCAGCTTTCTTTTCTTTTTCCTTCCTTGCAATCCCAAGAGAAATCTCTATAGTTTCTTGTGAAATCTTGTTTTTTGGTGCCTTATTTGTTTCTATTTTTTGTGTTTTTTGGTGATGTTTCAACTCAAATCTGCTTATCAACCTGCCGGTGACCAACCCAAAGCAATCGCTCAGATTTCTGAGGCTTTTGATCAAGAGAAAAAGAAAATAACCTTGCTTGGTGCAACAGGAACTGGAAAGACTTTTACGATGGCTAATATTATTCAGAAGGTCCAGCAACCCACTTTGGTGATTTCTCACAATAAAACCCTTGCTGCCCAACTTGCAACAGAATTTAAGGCATTCTTTCCTGATAATGCGGTGCATTATTTCGTGTCTTATTTTGATTACTATCAGCCGGAGAGTTATTTGCCAAGTTCGGGAACCTATATTGAAAAAGAGGCAACGATCAATGACGAAATCGAGATGTATAGACTCGCAACGATGGCTTCACTTTTGAGTAGAAAGGATGTAATTGTCGTGGCTTCGGCTTCTTCGCTTTACGGGCTCGGACAAAGCAGATTTTTTGAGGAGAATTGTCTTCAGCTCTATGTCGGCAAGAAATATGACTTCAATGAGCTGAAAAGACAGCTCCTTCATATGCAATATAAACCGATTCACGGGAAAATAGAGAAAGGAATGTTTGAGATGAGGGGAGATATTTTGGAGATTTTCTCTTCTACAGAAAGATGTTTGTATCGCTGTTTTTTTGATGAGGAGTTTTTGGAAAGGATCGAGATGAGAGACGCCCAGTCCTACGAACTCAAAGCTCCCGTGCAGAAAGCGATGATCCGACCTGCGACGCAATATCTCCAAGATGTTTCAGACCTTGAAACAATTCTCCAGCAGATGGATGCTGAGAAAGAACTCCGTATCAAAGAATTTGAGAAAATGGGGATGAGTATTGAGGCAGAAAGAGTCAAAAAGAAAGTGGAATACGATATTAGAATGATTAGAGAAACCTGATTTGTGAATGGGATCGAGAATTATTCCCTCTACTTTGATCAGAGATTGCCCGGGCAGCCACCGAATACGATCTTTGATTATTTTCCTGAGGATTTTTTGATGATTATTGATGAATCGCATATGACGATCCCTCAGCTCAGGGCAATGGCACAAGGGGATAGGGCAAGAAAAAATAATTTGATTCGTTATGGGTTCCGTTTACCCTCTGCAATTGACCATAGACCGTTAAGATTTGAGGAATTAGAAGCGGTTCTTGGTTGGAAACCCTTGGATCAAGTAGCTTTAGATGAGGCTGCCGCCGATTTGGAACTCGTTTCTAATGCTCATCAACAAGTCCTTGCAACCCAGACCGAAAAGGAGCAAAAATCAGATTCCAGTCTTTTGAATCGTGAGGCTAGAAAATCCAATCAACACGCCGTTTTGGCGCAGAAGGTAAAAAAGGATGCCAAATCTATCTTCCTTTCTGCGACGCCGGCTGAATATGAGCTGGAGCTTTCTGAACAGGTCGTGGAACAGATTATTAGACCGACGGGTTTGCTGGATCCGATTACTTTTGTGTATCCTAAGTCTGGAGACTATCAACTTTTGCTGGATTCGCTCCCAAAATTGCTCCAAAAGAAACCGCAACTTTCTACTTTTCTTGAAGAAGAGCCTGATCAGTCTGCAACGCTTCCAAATTTTGAGGAACTCTTCGGTGATGAGTAACATGATTTGAATTTTTGGTCAGGCTCGGCTTTTTGCTTTTCAAGGATTTTTTGAAGTGGGGGAGCGGAGATCGTAGCAAGAGAGAAAAAATGCTGATCTTGAAGCGTGCGACTGCTTAGCTTTTCAGAGGTTATTGATTTTTTGGGGTCTGGGGAATTTTTCTTTTGAGGATTCAAGATTTTTTGGAAGTTGAGGATTTTCATTTCCTTTCTTAGAGGATTTTTTGGTTTAAAATTCTTTTTTGTTTCCAGCTCTAAGGTGTTTTTTAGAGTAAATGACCATTTTGTCTTCAGCTCCAGGGGTTTTTTTTAATAAATTTTTCCAAAAAGTCTTTTCCAAAAGCTCTCTTGCTTCTCATTTACTCTTCCTGAAGATAACCTATCAAATTTCCTTCTTCATCAACAACAGAATAAGGACTAATTTCCGCTCATTCTCAGATTTTCGCTCATTCTCAGATTTCCGCACGATTTCAGATCTCCGCATTATTTCAGATTTCCACTCATTCTCTGATGTTCGCTCGTTCTCAGATTTTCGCTCATTCTCAGATTTTCGCTCATTCTCAGATTTGCACATCATATCAGATTCTCGCTCATTCTCAGATTTTCGCATTCTTTCAGATGTTTGATCTGTCCCAGATTTTCGCTCATTCTCAGATTTTCGCTCATTCTCAGATTTGTACCCTATAGTAGATCGACGCTCATTCTCAGATTTGCGCATTATTTCAGATATTTGATCCGTTCCAGATTCTCGTTCATTCTCAGATATTCGCATTAGCTCAAATATGAACATTTCTTCCTAAAACAGCCCCCTTCGCGATAACGACATTTGGTCCAATAACACAGTTCTCTGGGACAACAACAGAAGGATCAATCTGTGCTGAAGGATCCACCTTTGCAGTAGGATGGATTTTGGTAATTTTAGAACCTCTACTCTCAAGAGTAGCTTTAAGATCTTCTGAAGTGACTTTTTTTATATTCACTATTTCTTTCTCAATGTTTCCAGTTTCTGAAGTTTCTGAAATTCTTTTCTGATGCTCTGCTCAAGAGGTATATTTGCTCATTCTTATTTTTTACAAGAAAATTAAAAAAACAAGATAAATATACAAATACAAAACTGAATGTCAAGTAAACTTTTGGAGTAAACGATCATTTTGTCTCCAGCTCCAGGGTGTATTTTAGAGTAAATGGTCATTTTGTCTCCATTTCCAGGGTGTTTTTTAGAGTAAATGGTCATTTTGTCTCCATTTCCAGGGTGTTTTTTAGAGTAAAAGTTCATTTCCTCTCAAAAACCGACGGTTCTAGGGCAAAAAAGTCCATTTCCTTTCAAAAACCGATGATTCTTGGGCAAAAAAGTTCATTTCCTCTCAAAAACCGACGATTCTGGCACAAAAAAGTTCATTTCCTCTCAAAAACCGACGGTTCTGGCACAAAAAAGTTCATTTCCTCTCAAAAACCAACGGTTCTCGAGGGAAAAGGGGGAAAAGAGATGGGGGTTTAGTGCGTTTTGAGAAGGAGAGGAATACTTTCTCCAAAAAATATAGAATATCACAGTATCCTGAAAAATTTAAGTCTAAAAAAAGAAGGGAATCAGATTTTTTTCTTTTTTCTTGCTACAAAAAATGGAATTTAGAGATTGGAGAGCAGTGGGGTGGTGAAAATCTGGCAGGACTACATAATAATGTATTCATCAATGAGATTCGCGTCGCCTGCGGAGATCATCCCGAGGAGTTCTTCGTTTGGATCGCCATTTTCGGTGATGAAGAGCACACCAAGCTTTTCGCCGTTTCTTTTGCTCTGGGTAAAGAGATCGTTTACCTCAAAAATTGTAGTGTTGCTGGAGATGAAGAGGTAATCCTTTCGTCCGCGGTTGAGCTGGATATGGTCGACTTTCATGAGTTTGAGATTGAGGTAATCATCACTCATAAGGAGGTCTGCGATTCGATACAAAAGTCTGGATTCGCTGAGTATGCCGGCGAAATTTCCTTGATCGTCGTAGATCGGGATATTGGTATAGTTTTTCCCTTTCATCAGTGGAATGATCTCACTCAGGAGGTCAGATTTTTTGGCTGTAAAGATGGGTTTTTGGAAGAACTCGAGGACTTTTGCTGGCTCGGTGATCTTTTGAGCATAGGTTTTGATTTTTTCGATAGCGGAGGAGGTCGGCACGGCATAGGTTTCGCCGTTGGATTTGATTCCGTGTGTGATAAAGTTTCTTAATTCACCAAAATTTCTCAGCTGATAGAGATGTTTCCTGACAAAGCTAGAAATGGTATAGTTGCCGTCGGCGATTTTTTTGAGTTTTTCGTTGTAGGGGGAGAAGCCCTCCTCGTTTAGGACTTTATCAAAGTGTTTATCTATTTCATTGAAAAAGGCTAAAAAGCTGACGATGCCTTCCTCTTGGCTTGGGATGATTTCTGCTACCATATGCGTTCTGTCCTCAAATAAAACGTAGTTAAGTATATTCTTTCTGCCTGAGAAATGCAAATTTTACCAAAGCTTCAAAGTCTGAAAAATTGTCTTGATTTTTCCCCCCCATTTCTGTATAAAACCACACATGTAAAACAACACAACTAAAATATATCAGAATTTATTTCTTTTTTCTATCATGACTCAGTGTGTGAAATGCAAGAGTTCGGAGACGAGAAAGCATGGTTTTGGCAGGAATGCGACGCAGAGGTTTTTTTGCAAGCAATGTCATTCGAGCTTTACGGTCGATGGAGTCAGAGGGACCTATTCTCCTGAGTTTAAGAAGTCAGTCGTGGAATCCTACTGCCACCAGAGGCATACAGCACAGGATGTGACTGAAAAGTATGGGATCTCGACGAGGACGCTGGTTAAATGGAAGAAAGAACATCAAACCCATTGTGATTGTGGGGAAAAATAATATTTAACTTATTCATATCGTGTATTTTATGGAAAGATTGAAAGAAAATCAGGTTTTTTCTTTTTGTTTTCGTGCGAAGAAATTGGCTAGTTATGAACCATCGGAGGAAGTGAATGCGTTTTTTTCAGAGCTATGTCAGTTTGCTAGGGACGAAACAGATTATGAGCTAGATTGCGATCCGATCTTTGTTTCTGATGAAGTGAAAGGGTTACAGGAGATCTGTGCGGTTGCCGAAGGGGAAATGGAAAAGTTTTGGTCAAAGAAGATTCAATTTGCTCAGGATCCGCAGAAGATGCTCAAGAGCTTCATCTATTATCAGAACTATGAGGATTTAACAGGTCTGGAATATGCATTGCTTGCTAGTCAAATCTGGTTTTTGCAGCAGGTTTTGTTTGTAGGGAGCTGAGCGTTGCCCTTGACTGCGATTATTTTGGCTCAGAAGTGGGGAGTCCGCTCTGTTTTGATAGAGAAAGATGAAGAAGCTGTTGAACTTTCTCGTGGATTGATTGAAGCGCTTGGGTTACAGGAGAAAATAGCGGTTGTAGCGTCAGATTTCCTTGATTATAGGTGAAGTGAGACGGAGTATGATGCTGTGATTCTGGCTTCTTTGCTTTTTACCTCTGGAGATGCTGAGAAGCTCGTTGATCATCTGACTCGTTGCGTGAAGTTTAGAGCTTGTCTGGTAAGGACGGCGAGAGGAATGAGGCAACTTTTATACAAAAAGGTAAATGAAAAACTTTTAGAAAAATATATGAAGCTAGAACTTTTGGTTCATCCACAAAATCATATCTTAAATTCTGTTCTTTTATATTCTCATGTATAATTATTATGTCAGAAATGAAAATTAATGCGAACTTACCTTTGCGTGTACAAGAAAAACAAAACACTATCGTAAATAAAATTTCTGAAAATTCAGAGGCTATAGGGAATGAAGTTTTTTTGATTTTATGATTTCTTGGGGCTGGGAAAACGACTCTGCTCAAGGATTTAGCTGGATATTTGGCAAATCAGTGAGAGCAATTTAAAGTCATCGTAAATGATATTGGAAAATACAATATTGATGCTGAGAGATTGAAAGATTTCTCTCCTGTCGCTTTGACGGATTGATGTATTTGTTGTCAGGATTTAAGCTGATTGAAAAGTGCTTTGGAGGATTTGAGAGGTAGTAATGAGAAAATTCTGATTGAACCTTCTGGAATCGCTGATGGAAAAGCTATTAAGAGAGTTATTGAGGAGTTAGGAATGCAAGGAAGAGTAATTACTTTGGTGAATGCTCAATCTTTCCCAACTATGTCGAAAGCTGAAGAACAGATTGCTTCTACACAGCTTTCTTTGGCGAATGTTATTGCGCTTACGCATCTTCCTGCTGATAAAGAAAAGAATCAAGAGTTAAGAGCTCAGTTGTCTCAGAAATATCCTCATCAGCCGGTTATTGAAGCGCCTTATACAACCAATAGTGAGGATCTTATGAAAGATGATAGTTCGTATGGAGCTATTGTAAATCTTATGAGAAACCATTCTCAGGCAAGTCATGCTGAGTGCGATCACCATCATGACGATCATCATGAACACGAACACGAGCATGATCATCACGAACACGAGCATGATCATCACGAACACGAGCATGATCACCACGAACACGAGCATGATCACCACGAACACGAGCATGATCACCATGAATACGAGCATGATCACCATGAACACGAGCATGATCACCACGAACATGGCCACCATCATCATGAGCATTCAAAATTTTTCACAAAGAGTATTGCCTTGTCTGAAAAGGCTTCATTAGACCAGTTGAAAGACCTTATTGCTCAGCTAGGAGAAGATGCGCTTCGTGTAAAGTGAGTTATTAAATACTGATCTCAGGCTTTTGAGTTTGATTATGTGAGAGGAGGTGAGTTATCAATCTGAAATATGACGACACTTCAGCCGCATCTTAATGTTATTACTCAACGTTCTTTATCTCCAGAATTGATAGCTATGATTTCTTCGGGTTCAACTTCTTCTGAAAAACTTTCTTATGTACCAGAAAAGAAAATTTACTCTCCAATAGAGGTTTCTGCTGCGGTTTCTGTTCTTTTGAATCAATACAAGGACTATATGAATATGTATAATGAAAAACTAGCTTTAGAGACTGAATATGCTAAAAATCAGGATTCTAAATTGGCTCAAGAGATTCAGCAGCTTGATATTGCTCTGGATAAGCTTTGAGATGATATGAAGTTTGATAATCCATTGATTTGGATTGGCTATAAGAGGCTTGCATATGCAAATAATCCTGAAAAAAAGGTAGAAACTATTTGAGAACTCAAGAAGCATTGTGAGAGAAAAACGGATATTTGCCATAAAAGATTAGATTTTTTGAATGAGCATCTCAAGTCAGACTTTTGAATTGATCTTTTTGATGAAAATCAGGTAAAAGCTGAGCAGGCTTTGGTTGATTTTATTAAGGAAAATGAGGCAATTAAAAAACTGAGTCAAGATGAGCAATTTATGACTCAGTGGCTTCAAAATGAGTATTTTCAGATTGATGGGAAAGTTGCAAAATGGCAGAACTATCAGGCTGTGCACTAATAGGCTTCTACAAAGATATTTTTATATCCTCTTGCTCTTAAGTTTGTGAGGAATTCCTTGACCATAAGTGGTACTCAGCAGATGTAAAATTCTGTTTCTGCTGGGAAATCAATATGATCGATGTTGATTCTTCCATATTCAAATCCCTCAACCTCTTCTCTAGAAATACTAATATGTGTTTCAGGAATGTTGAGGTTTTTGATTTCTTCTAGATAAAAAAGATCTTTTGCATAGGAAACTGAAAAGAAAAATCGTTTCTGGGATCAGCTTTTATCCTCTTTTGCCATACAGTAGCAAGGTGCAAGTCCGCTTCCTGTTGAGAGGAAAACTTTGGGATTTGTCGTATCTTTAAGCAAAAAATGACCGTTTGGACCTTCAAGTCAGAATTTTGTCTGTTCATTTGCTAACCTTAAACGCTCAGAACCTAATCCTCAAGGAATAAGTTTTATCAAAAAGGTAAAAATACTGAAATCGCCTTCCTGTTCCTCATTTGCGATAGAGTAAGCTCTCTTGAGTGGTGTTTCGCTCTCTAAATAATGGATAAAAAGCCGTTGTCCGGGCTGAGTTGCAAGTTTTTCTGTTTTTAGTTTGAGTTCTATTACTTGGTCATTGAGGAAAGTTTTGCTGACAAGTGTGGCTTTTTGCATGGGTAAGGTTTATGAGTAAAATCATTATTAATGTGTATGATTTTTTGGCTATTTTGCAAGTTTTTGTACTAAGAGAAAAATCTGAACTCATCTTATAGTCCGGATTCTTTCATTGATTCAATACCTAGGATGGAGAGGGTATCTCTGTCGTTTTTGACGCAGAAACTTTCGATAGAGCTGTTCAAACTTTGTCCTATACACGGTATATTCTGGATAAAGATCATAATATTTTCTGCAGAATACAAGAAATTCCTCCCCCTCATCAAAGGGTAGAACCTCTATCCATTCGTAGAGGGCTTTTTTCTCAGGTGGTCTACGTTTTGTTTTCATATTCACTATTTTTTATGTTTTGTATCTTTATAATATATTTATTTTCTAGAAGTCAATACTATTTTTTGTATATATTGAAAAAGTTTTGCTTGATCTGTTGTCGGAAAAGATCTTCTTTTTCTCCTACTAATCATGCTACAAAAGATCAAATCTGAACCACTCTTTCAGGCAGGTTTAGTTTCCCACGAAATTCTTTTGGAGCGAGGTAAGGAGCGTCGGTTTCTATGAGAAGACGATCTTTAGGAATGCAAAAGATGCTTTCTCTGAGTGTTTCCGCACGAGGATAACTTACATTTCCACAGATACCAATGTAAATGTTAGGGAAAAGCTCTAGAAGTTCTTTGAGTTCTGCAGGTCCGTATCCTCGACAATGGAAATATATTGTCAGATTTTGGTAATTTTTTAAGATTTTAAGCGTTGCTTCAAAAGCGTCTCTTGAGTGAATTACAATGGGTAATGCTAGTTCTCTTGCGAGTTCACACTGAGCTTCAAAGACTTTTTGCTGGAGAGGAAGCGTTTTTCCTTCAGTATCATAATGAAGATCAATCCCGCATTCTCCAATCGCTACTACCTCTTCGTGATGGTCTAAAATCTGATTTTTGAGCTCTTTGATTTTTTCATCAAGAATTCCAGTAAGTGGCACTACATCACAGGGATGAAACCCAAGGCAGCATTTTACTCGGCAATCTGGGAAAAGCTTTTTGGCTTCTTGGGCAATTAAGAGCCCCCTTTCATTGTAATGTTGGTTTGCTCAGGCATTAACTAGTCCTTTCCCTCACTTCTCGATGAAAGATTGGAGTAATATTTTCCAGTCTGGGAAAAGGTCTTCATGATTGAGGTGAGTATGTGAGTCGTAAAATTCCATAGCTACGAGAAAAATAAAATATTAGCTTGACTTTTTGTGAAGTTTTGATATAGGTGAGTATGTCATAATAAAATTAGATCTATGAAAAGACAAAAAAAATCAAATGATGAGCATAATCACACTCGGTTTACTGTGATGTTGCTTTTTGTGCTACTGTTAACAGCTATGCTTCTCCATTTTCTCATTAGAATTTGGAAATAAAATCTGCCTGGTTTAGGCAGATTTTTTTGATGTGGAAAGGTAGTCAAGGTATTCTAAGAGGTCAGGATGCATATCGGGGGTTATTTCTGCATTGGCTGCCTTTTCGCATTCCTCTTCTCAATACTCTTTGGTCGCAGATTGGTCGCCTTTTCGTTTTGCTACAGCTTCACAAAAGCTGAATCCTGGAGTAGATGCTTTCTTTTCATAGATAGGAGAGAAGGTTGGTTGGATATAGAGAGTATCTCCTTTGATGGTGGTTGATCAAAGTTTGAAATTCAGATTTTTAAGCTGATGTTCTTGCTGAATAGGGAGATCAAAGAAAAGATAGCTGTCTCTGTCTGTTCCGTTATTGTTTCCGATTTTAGTTCCTGAAGTGCTACCTGCAAGATCCTGTAAGCTATATCCTCCTGCATAATAGTATTTTGGTAGGTATTCCTTTCCTTCGTATTCGGCAGCAATGAGATTCCTTACTGTTCCACTAACATTTTGGCTCCAATTGAGCTGAACATAAGAATCTTTGCTCGGAAAGGCAAAGTAGTCTTTGTCTCCTCGGCTGATACTCAACCATGGCATCATTACTTGTGATTTGAAGCGATACATTGTTCCAGAAAATCAGACTTCTTTCTGGTTTTGTGTCCCTTTTACCTTGTAAAGATGGTTTCCAACTTGACGGATAAGTTCCCAATCTTGGGTAATCCTTTTGACTTCTTTGGTATTATTGTCCTCAAGGGCTTTTTTGAGGTCGCTTTTTTGCTGTCCGTAGATGTTTTGAACGGTAGAAAGGTAGTGGTCAACGAGTTCTGGATTTCATTTGATGTTCGTATCTAGTTGGGTGATCAATCCAGAGATGATGGCCTGTCTCTTGCCAGTTAGTGATTCATTGGCAAAGCTCAGATTCCAAGCAAAAGCTCCAATTAGAGCGAGGATCAAGAGTTTTTTCATTAAGATTGTGAGGAAAATAAAAAAAGAATAGTGGTGTTGTATGCTTTTGTGGGTAAAAAGCAACTCAAAATTTATGGAGAAGGCGTCTAGTTGTTTTTATAATTGGCTAATACTAGATACATAACTAGGATTTTAGTTCTTATTATTTTAATTACTTTTTGTTAAGTATGGCATAAAGAAGGTAAAGATAGACACTTCATATTGAAAATAATGATCAGATTTTTTATTTTTATCTATTTGCTTGTATGTGAGGGTGAGTAATTTTGTGAAAAATCTGATGCTCTGAGTGAAAAGTACACTGAAAAAGCGAATATTCCCTATGAATGAGGAGCGGGAGAGTATCAGAACGTCAGTTTTCTAAAATCTCATTGCATTTTATTCCGAAATCTGTATATTCTTTCACTGAATCTTATTTTACTTCGTTAAAGAAGCTTTTTATAATGCCAAGAAGAACATCTAAAAACAGAAACATTGAGGTTATTTTGCTTCAAGATAACAAACATCTCGGGGAAAAATATGAAATTATTGGAGTGAAGCCTATTTTTGCTAGGAATGTGCTTTTCCCACAGCAGATTGCTGTGCTTGCAGACAAGGCAAACAGGAATAAATATGAGCAAAAGATGCAGGCGGCTATAGCTGCAAGAGCGAAAAAAGCTAGTGGGCTTGAAGAACTCTTTGCTAAAATGACAGAAAATGGAGGAGTAAAGCTTTTGAGAAAGGCTAATAGAGGAAAAACGCTCTATGCTAAGGTAGGAGAAACTGATATTGCTGAGGCAATCAAGGAGGCTTATGGGGCGGAGGTAGAACCTCACTGTCTTAAGCTCAAGAAAAAGCTCAATGAAGTAGGAGTTTTTGTAGTTCCTTTTATTTACAAGGACCTTAAGAGAGAGATTTCTGTGACGATTGAAGCTGAAGGTGGAGTTCAGGAAGAAGCTAAGGTAGAAGTTGAAGTGGTGGAAGTAGCTCCAGAAAAGACTAAGGAAGAACTTAAAGCTGAAAGAGAAGCAAAAAGAGCTGCTGAGAAAGCAGATAAGATTGCAAAGCTCAAGGAGAAATATAAATAATCATTCTTTTCACAAGAAAAGTCTCTCTGCGGAGGGATTTTTTTTATTGATGGAAAAGATTTTGAAGGGGAGAGAGGGGTCTTTTTTGCCTGAGGCTTTTTGTGATGGGGGGACCTGTTTGTTCTTGATAGGAAAGCTTTTTTGGAATGGCTGAACTGGAGTTTGCTTCTTGTTTGCTGGAACTTTTAGAAAGAGATGAGAGTGATAGGGCTTGAAAAAGGGGAAGGGTTGGATGAAGGTTGCTTGAAACTGGGTGCTATGAGGTAAATTATTGGCTTGCAAAAAGTTGGGTAAAAGGTTTTGACAATGCTCTCTAAAACGCTACAATCGAATCGTCTGATTTTTGAGAGGAGGGGAATTTTTTTGAGAGGAAAAGGGAGATTTGCTTGTGAGTGTGAAATGTCGACGTGCTTTGGACGATCAGCAGTGTAGAAGAGAGTTTGTTTTCAAAATGGAAGGTAAGGAAGTGTTTGTGATGATGCATTGGAGGCAAGCTGAATCTTGGAAATTTATCAGACTTTTAAGGCTTTTTTTATTTCTTTCTAAAGAGTTAAGAAAAATTATGAACTACGGAACGATCAAAACCATGGATACGGCGAATGGTGAGGGGCTTAGGGTCTCTCTTTTTGTGTCTGGGTGTCATCATGCTTGTCCGGGGTGTTTTAATCCTGAGGCGTGGAATTTTGCTTTTGGGAAGCCCTTTACACAAGAAACGATTGATGGGATTATCCAAGAGTTGAGTGCTGATTATATCTCGGGATTGTCGCTGCTTGGGGGAGAGCCTTTGGCACCCGAGAATCAAGAGCAGGTTTGGAATTTGGTTAGGCAGGTTAGAGAGCAGCTTCCGCACAAAACGATACGGTGCTATTCAGGGTTTACTTACGAATTTATTACCGAGGTCATGTTTCCGAATTTACCGTTTACATATCAGATTTTGTCGCATCTGGATGTGCTGATTGAGGGGAGGTTTGTGCAGCAGCTGGTAGATCTCACGATCAAGTTTAGGGGGTCTAGGAATCAGAGAGTGCTGGACGTTCCGCTTTCTTTGGAAAAGGGGATGCCGATTTGGAGCACTGCGGTCGATGACCAGAAGGCTTATGAGTATTATCCGAGTCCTGAGAAGGAACTCTTTACTGCAAGGATCGAGAATTTTCTTCACAAGGTGACAGTGGCGTAGAAAATCGGTTAGCAAGGTGGAGAAAGCTTAAGAGGAGGGGCTTATTGGAGCGTGCCTTCGAGTTTGAAGACTACGCCGTTGGTGATTTTTACTGGGAGGAGAGATCAGATTTTTATGCCTTTTGTCTTTGTGTTTGCTTTGACGGTGATTTGTTTCATATTATCGGTATAGCCGTAAAGGTCGCCGTTGGCACCGATTTCGTTTATCATCATTGTTCTGATTTTCCCGATTTCCTGTTGGTTATTTTCGGTCGAGATTTGGTAGAGGAGCTTGTTGAGGCGGGATCGTCTCTCGTGTTTGACGGAATAAGGGATATCATCAGGGTATTTTCTATCGGCGAAGGTGCCGGGGCGGTTGGAATAGATTCCCATATAAATCATATCAAAGCGTCCATATTCGGTCAGTTTTAAGGTTTCTTGGAAATCTTGTTCGGTTTCTCAAGGAAAGCCGAGGATTATATCGGTTGTGATAGAGATTGGTCTGCTGAGGGATCTGATTTTGTCAATAAAAGTGTAGCACTGCTCTGCGTTATAGCCACGGAACATCTTTTTCAAGACTGGAGTAGAGCCTGACTGGAACGGAATATGGATATGTGGGCAGAGTTTTGGCTCGTTTTGGTGGAGTGCGAGCAGCTCGTCAGAATAGTAGGTCGGGTAAGGGGAAGTGTATCTGAGCCATTCTAAGCCCTCTAGTTTTAAAAGCTCTTTTACAATAGTCAAAAAATCTGGGTGTTTATTGACGATTTGTCCGAGGAGCGAGATTTCTTTGACGCCGTGAGCGAGATGGATTTTGGCTTCGTGGATGATTTGCTCTACCGGAAACCATTTCTCTAATCCACGCGCATATGGCACAATACAATAGGCACAGAACTGGTTGCAACCGCTCGAAATAGGGATGTAGGCGGTTTTGTCGTGGGCGTTCATACTCGAATTGATGTTTGCTGGGATGATAGTGGAGTATTCATTGGTCAATTCTTGATCATAGTGGATGTTGTAGCCGAGTTTTTGGAGCATAAGAGGGAGGAAACCGGTATCATCAATACGGAAAAAGAGTTCGATGTTTGGTCGCTTTTGGGAGAGGGAATGAAAAAGAGGATTAAAAGCATGATTGATCCCTACGATGTTTGCAGTATCGGGTTTTTTGAGGGTATTGATCTCTTCGGACGTGAGCCCTAGGATTGTAGGCTCGGTGGTGAGAACCGCTCCAGAGAAATTTCAGGTTTTGAGCTGGTCTGGAAGTTTGGCAGCGGTGCTGACTTTTTGGTTTCTCATGGTATGCTGGATCATACAGCCGGTGATTCGCACTTTTTTGGTAAGCGGGATTTCCTTGAGTTTACCTGTGACTTTGTCTTCGGACTTTTGGCGGACGGAGCAAGTATCAAAAATAACGATATCTGCCTCAGCGATCGTTTCTACAGGATCAAAACCACAATTTTTGAGAACAGATTTGATTCTGGCGGTGTCGGAATAGTTCATTTGGCAACCCAAGGTAATCACGTGGAATTTCATTCAGTATTTTTTCTAATAAAAGCAACGTGCATCTTATGGATTTCCTCTCAAAAATCAAAAAGAAGGTCATCGGTTGACCTCCTGTTTGTATGTTTGGTTATTCTTGTCTGAGATTACGTTTGGTAAAGAGGACTGTGGCTCAGCCCGTGGAGAATGCTGAGACTCAGATCAAGTGTTTTTCATTATAGAACTCTGGCTGGATTCAGATGACTTCACAATTATTGGGGTTTTGCTCTGGTCTGATGGAAGCTGGCATCCCAGGAACTCCTTTTGTGATGAGGAGGCATGATGGGATTTTCTCATCCTCAAGTCAAAAGGGTTTAATCAAGATCTGAAAAGTATAAGGAATGGGGTTTAGGATTCCTTCATAGCGTGGATTATAGGTAAGGTATTTGAGCCCTGCTTTTCCGCTGAGTGCGGAAACTTCAAGTGCGTAGCCTCGATCACTTGCGTAGAGGAAGGTTGGTATTGAAACATCGATTCTTCCTTGAGGCACATGAATTTCCATGTCGTAAGGAATGCTTTCTGTAGTGGCGAGGTTGAAACCTTGTTCTTTTTCAAGGACTTTTTCAACGACGTTATCCTTGATACGTAGAATACTTTCGAAGCCTAGTCTATACATATGGTATTTTAAGTAATTGCTTGAAGCGATGAGGATCAGACTTAAGAGTCCAATGATTGCAAGGAGTGTGGTCAAGAGTTTTGTTCGTCTCTTGAGGACGGTTTTGTTGAAGCAGGCTTGGATGAGTTGAGTTTTTGTGGATGTTTTCATTGTGAAGCTTGGTAGAAGATAAAATGATTTTTTGTTTTATAATTACCTCCCTATTGTGAAAGGTTTTGTTATTTTTTTATGAGCTCTTCGAGGAGAAGATCATTACTTTTTTTTCTGAGGTTCTCGACTTGGAGTGATTTATTTTTGAGGAATTTTTCTAGATCGAGCCCAAATTCTTCCAGCATGATAGATGTATGATCAGCTCCGATATAGTGCGGCATAATGACGTAATCTGCACCTTTTTCATAGAGAGTGATTGCCTCGTGAATGTGATTTGCGATACAAATGACGATGAGATCAGCTTTTTTTTCTTTTAAACAGCTTAAAATTGCAAAGTTGGCGTCCACGTTTCTGATCGTTGAGATCACCATTTTGGTGCCTGAAACATTAATGTCATTCAAAAATTCTAAGTCGAGGGCATCTCCATAGAGACAATTGATTTCGTGCGTGTTGAGGTGGTTGATAATAGCAGGATGCTCGTCAATGATTAGAAAAGAATACTTCTTTTTTTGAAAATGCTCATAAAGACTGCTTCCGAGTTTACCGAATCCGAAGAGGACGATATCATTTGGGCTTCCAAGAGTTCCCTTTGATTTTCTGTAGATTGAACCTGGGATGTATTTTTGCCGTTTCCCGAGTTTTTTGAAGAGGATATGATTGTATGCTGTGGCGTATCCAGAGATTAGAATACTTGTAATTCCGATAATCGTGATCATCACGAGAAGGTTCTGATCTTTAATCGCTCCAGAAGAGATTCCCATTGAGATCAGGATAAAGGAAAATTCACTCATTGGGATGAGGGTAAGCCCGGTTAGGAAGTTGTTTTTTTTAACATGATCCATCAGTTTCATCAGCCACATTGTGATTCGTGGTTTGAAAAAGATGACGGCAGCCAATCCTGCTCCGATGAATCGTCGATTAAGGTTGCCATCAAAGGAAATCTGACTTCCCAAGAGCACGAAATATACGACGATGAAAAAGTCTTTGAGCACCTTCATTCTGCTGGCGATTTCGAATCTGTATGGAGAAGTGGAAAGGGTGATTCCTCCCATCAAGGCTCAGATTTCCATTCCGAATCCTAAAGTTTGGAAGATCGCTGAGGTGATGAAACACCATCCTATTGAGAAAAGGAGGAGAAATTCTTGAGATTCAGCAATTTTTCTGGTAAAATAGGGGAGGAGATATTTTGAAAAGATAAAAAGTCAGATTCCGATTCCGAGGATCTTGAGAATTAGGATTCCAGCAACGTGCAAGCTATCTCCGTCGCCCATCGCTGTAAATGCAGCAACGATCGACATGAAAAGCATAACTGAAATGTCCTGAGAAACTGAGGTTCAAATCGAAAGCCTTCCGTATGTGGTATCGATATCATCTTTATCTCCCAAGAGTTTGAGGATTACGATGGTACTACTTAGTGCAGTTGCTGTTCCGATGTAGAGGGAGGTCATGATATCAAACTTAAAAGCTAACCCAATCCCAAATCCTAAGATACTACTTCCGACCACTTGCAATACTCAGACTGCAACTGTTTTCCCTCAAATTTTGTGGATAAGTGAGGGATTGAGCTCGGTTCAGATGATGAAGAGCAGAAATGTGATTCCTACCTGCGAAAGCTGGGTAAAGGTTTCTGATTCTGCGAAAACTCCAGGGAAAAGAAAAGAGATTACGATCCCCGCGAGAATATACCCGATAATCATTGGTTGCTTAAGGATTTTCATTGCTCCTAGCGAGAGGAGGACGATTCCTAGAATTACTGCGAATGAGAGAAAAAACTGATCCATACCTTTATTTTGTTACTATTGCTGAGATAAAAGATAGTGTAAGTATAATTGAAAGAGATTTTTTTCGCAAGAGTCTGCTTTTCTTTTGCTCTTTTTTGCTTGACATTTTTTTGTAGGAGGCATTTTGGGAGAAGAAAGGATTGCTATTTTTCTTGGTATCTATATAGTGATGCTGTTTTTTTACATTTGTATATCGTATTGTATGACTAAGAAATCAGAAAAGAAAGCGTTTCCCCTTTGGGCTAAGGTAGTGATTGGAGTCTGTGGGCTAGGAGTCGTTTCAGTAGGAGTGCTATTTGCTCTCAATTATATGAAGGAGGGAAGGAGTTCAACTCCTGAGGCGTCAATTACTGGGCAACAAGAACAACAACCTTCAGATTTATCTTCTAATGAACCTCTAAACATGAATGCAGAAGCCGCGATTAAAGACTATTTAACACAAGCAAATCAGGATATTAAATCTGATCAAGTGGTGGCAAGCGGTGCTACTATCACGGTGGACTATATTGGTAGGTTGAATGATAAGGAAGTTTTTGATACGAGCGTAAAAAGTGTAGCTGAAGCTGCTGGAACGTATTCTCCTCAGAGAAATTATGATGAAGGACTGAGTTTTACGGTAGGAGCTGGTCAAATGATCAAGGGATTTGATGAAGCTGTCGTAGGTATGAAGGTTGGAGAGACAAAAACTGTACATATCCCTGCTGAGAAAGCATATGGAAAGAGAGATGAGAACTTGATTCTTCGTGTGCCTTTGGAACAGGCAGGAGATACTTCAGGAGCTCAAGTAGGAATGAAAGTGCTTGTTTGAGGACAATATCCTGCGACGATTGCTGAAATTACGGATAAGGAAATTGTTTTTGATATGAATCATGAATTGGCAGGTAAGGATCTGATTTTTGATATTACGATTAAGGCTCTTAACTAAGAGATGATTTTATCTTTCTTGAGTATTAGTAGATGGCCACTTTGAAAGTCTATAATGGAGAGCTTTTTGAAAGAGGAAAGCGACGGTATGTCGGTTTTGCTGGCGTTATTTTGACGATTCTTGGGCTTTCTCTTTTTTACAAGACAGGACAAGGAGTGCAGAACATCGTAGGAAGCGTAATTATGCTGATGATTGTCGGAGGCTACCTTTTCTTTCAGTCGAAAACGTGGTCAACGATTCAGCTTACGCTTAGTTCAGAAGGAGTTTTTGCAGGAGAGAGGTTGATCCCTTTTGCTGTGCTTAAATGATTTGTTGTAGAGATGGAGAAAAAGACTGGAAAACTGAGAAATATCGTCTTCGTCTTTGACAAATCGGTTGAAATCTTTACACTGAACGATACTCCTGAGCATCAAAAACTTTTTTTTGCAGAGCTAGCAAAGGTAGTGCCTTTCTTGGAATCTTATGAGCAGGGGTTTGTGGAGAAATTAATTAGAAAGATAAAGCTTTAATTCTGAATATTTTATAGTTGTTTGGTAGGAAGGATCTCTGAAGAGGAGATTCTTTTTTTGTGCGCCTGGAATTTTAACAAGATATTCTTCTGCATTAGAAAATTCTTCGCTTACAATGCTTGTAGAAGCTGTTTGTCGAAAGTTTTTTTACTCTAAATGGGAGTTCTTTTGGCTTTTTTGGCTTGGAAATAGTGAAAAACTGCTACTTTTCCCATTTCCTAGGGCTACAATCGTTCTTTGTAAGCGTGTAAAGGCGAATTTGAGTGGGCGGAGGCATGAAGGTTACTCTTGTGAGGAGGAATCCTCAACATATATGTCTTCATCTTGACTAAAGAATAAGCATCATTATATTTGCTTTAGTTTTTTATATGTTTTGTAAGAGCTATGAAGATACTTATGCTTATTTTGCTCATGGTGCAGCTCGCTTTCTCCCAGAAGATTTTGCTTTCTCATCCTCATACTCCAGATGATCAAATAGGGAAAGAGCCCCAGACATACGAATCCACGGCTCAGCCAATTCCGCATGATCAAGGAAATATCAAAAAAGACGCTTCAGAGAAGCAGAGTCGGGAACAGATTAATGTTCACAAAGAGCCACCTCTACAACCCCTTCCTTCTTGATACCCTAAGAGAGAGGCTAAGGACTTGCCTGCCTGTCAACATCTGAATATGACGAAGAATTTTTCCAAAGTTAGAAACCTAGAAGACTTTATGGAGAACTGTAGCTTCGAGGAAGGATATAGCGTGTATGATAATGCTGGTCGTGGCGGGACACAAGACCAGCTCAGTATCCTCAAGGATGCAATAACCTATGCTCGAGGATCAGAATCTGATGAACACAGGTTTTGTAAGTCTGATCTGACAGATATAAATCTTTTGCCAGATAAAACCTATCAGGATTTTATTGCCTTTCTGGAGAAACATCACCTCAGACAAAAATCACTACTCGCGGTAGCATTCCCTATTCCGCTCGATGAATTTTACTCCTTCTGATGTAAAGATACTAAACTTTGTGATCTTCTACTGAGAAATCCTTGGTGAGAAAATAAATCACATTACTATGTGCTAGGAACAATTGATTATAGATATACCTGAAATCCTGTCCTTGATATTGATGATAAATTGTATTGGGTATGAACATATACGTCATTAAAGAAGACTTGACTTGCAAAAGAGTCAGAGTGGAAGGTGAGTGCCCTCTCTGGAGATACTCTCTTCGTAAGTAGATTTATGGACAATCAAATCGTCAATGATCCTAAGCTCTTAGCACAAGAAGAAAAAGGGTATTGACTGACGAAATTTAAGATAAAACGTTGTGAAATCAATTTATGAAAAATCCCTCCTTCCTAGATACAGGAAAGAGGGATAATTTTTTAAAGGGTTATATTACTTTTGTTTTTGCACATGGATGAAGAAGACATCAGAGGCAGAACTCGTTGAAATCTTGCGATTACCAAAGGTTTTGTTCTGAGGTTTCCCTCCATTATAATCTGTGTAGTAGATGGTAGAGTTTGTAACGCTATGAACGAAACCAACGTGTCCAGGACGTTTTATTCCATGAGTCCCTGGAGAGAACCAGATAATATCTCCTGGTATAGCACGACCTTGTTCGACGTCATAGCCAGCACCATCTAAGGCATCTTTCCAGTCTTCAGCATTTCCTAAGCCACTTGGGAAAGCGTTCCATGTTCCCCACATTTGGTTAACCTTCCACGCTACCCATGCAGTGCAATACCTATCGGAGTATCCACTGTTATTGCTACTATTATAGTCGTCAATAGCAGGCCCAGCATTAGAGTTTACCGAGATGGATTGAGCAATTCCCAAAGGATATTTAGGATCATCTCCATCAATTGAGAATACAATCTCACAGCGATACGTCCCAACTTCTCGGAAACGATCTTTCATAAACTGGAATGTTACTCCAGAGCTGGATACGTCTATTTTATGCATCTCTTCATGCCCTGTAAAACCTAGAGGAGAGTTGAATTTTACAAAGACTCTCACCCTCGGATTTGCAAAATGCGGAAACGAGGAATAAAATGTAAACGTAAACCCAGTATCATACACATAACCTGAATACGGATAAACCTCGAACGTCCCCAGAGAGCTGGAACTTGCGTTCCTCAGGGTAGAAACGAGATTGCCTTTCCCAAGAGGGCGATTGTCCTCATTAGGGGTATTCTGTTCACACGAGGTAAATATCCCTGCGGATACTACCATCATAAGTAGTAACATGAAACTTTTTGTTTTCATAATTTTACCCTTTCTTTTTTTTGATTTATTTATATTTTATAATGAATACGAGTACGCTTATAATGTTTTAAAAGATAATTGCAAGTGTGATTTTTATTCAAAACGCTTGCAAGAGACGATCCCCCGTGGGAAATTTGCCCAAACAGGCGTGTAAACACAAATTCCCCGTGAGGGATTTGGCTAAACTAAGCGATTTTCTCGTGTTTCGAGGGAAAAATCGGGGAGGGATTCAGATTTTTTTAGAGTTTTTCAAAAGCTTTGTCTATTTTCTGGTTTACGGAATCTTTGACAGAAGTTTTTGCGTCTTCTTTGAGCTGATTGTATTGTTTATTCAGCTCATCTTTAGCCTGGTTTGCTAAGTCCTCTGCTTGACCCTTAAGCTGTTTCACGCCCTCTTGGGTGGCGGTGATGGCTCCCTGAACTTGTTCGTTTTCTTTGATGAAATCTGCAGTTTTCTCTGAGACATAGTTCATTCCAGAGGTGGCTATTTGCTGAGTTTTTTGGTATTCAGGGCTGTCGGTAATGGTTTTTCGTGAATTACAGCCTGTTAATACTAAGCTTCCTATGATGAGGATCAGCATTCTTTTTTTCATAATGATTAGATTAAGAAAAAATAAAAAAGTCTGACTTGGTTATGAGGTTTTGGACCTAAAAATCAAGGGGGAATTTTGGGAGTGAGCGTCTTTGATGCAGAGGAGGCGATTCCCTTCTTTTAGTATCAGATTTTTCTTTTTGAAAAACTCGCCTAGTAATCTCACTAAGCGAGTTTGAATGATTATAAGTATGTATTGTGGTTACAAGAGCTGTCCCGCCAAGGCGGCGAGAGGGCTCCGCTCTCCATTATTGAGATGGATATGCGCAAATTCAGATTGCCCTCGGAATCGATCGATCAAATAGGAAAGCCCATTCGATCGTTCGTTTTGATATGGCGAGTCTACCTGACTAATATCACCAACTAACACGATTTTTGTCCCCTTTGCAGCTCGGGTTATGATCGTTTTAATCTCGTGTGGCGTCAGATTCTGTGCTTCATCGATGATGATGAAACGGTTTGCTAGAGATCGGCCACGGACGAAGTTTAAGACGAGGGTGCTGATCTTCTGCTCCTTTGCCCAATCTTCTACGGACTGGCTCGTTCCCTTCTTTTTCCCTTTTTTCTTTTCGTTTGTCTCTTTTATTATTGCGAGGTTATCGAAGATAGGTTTCATGTAGGGATCGATTTTCCCGTCTAGCTTGCCTGGCAAGTATCCTAGTGTCTTATTGCTCATCTCTATAGCGGGACGAGCAACTAGGATCTCCTCGTATGGATCTTTTTGATCAAGTGCTGCTGCAAGACTGATGAGGGTTTTTCCTGTTCCAGCGTTGCCGGTTATTGCCACGAGTCGGATGCTATCATCAAGCAGAGCATCAAAGCAGAATCGCTGTTCATTATTTTTAGCTTCGATGCCGGATACGGATTCTTTTCCGTTGTAGTATCCTACTAGCATTAGGTATTTTCCACATTTCCTGACCAAGTATTCTTTTCTCCTTTCTCCTTTCCCTGATAGGATGATGAATAGAGAATTTTCTGGATACTTTCTCAGACTTTTGGGGACGCGATATCCATTCGTATTCCCCATATCTTCAGTTAGCTCCTCCCAGCCTTTGCCTCTGGGGCGGTAGGAGATCACTGATGCTTGGATACTTTCTAAATCTTTTACGCTATCGTGGCGATAAGATTCAGATTTCACTCCTAATGCTCGTGCTTTGATCTGGAGATTGATGTCGTTTGTTACCAAAACGACGTTTTCTCCTTTCCTTTTTTTGTCCAGTGCAATTGCCAGTATTCGATGGTCTTGAGTATCCGTGGAGAATGATTTTTTCATCTCTGGAGGATAGTCGACCCCTAATGCAACTGTTAGTTTCCCTCGATTTTCTCCCAAGGAAATCCCTCCGTTAAAGAGCCCATCTCCAAACCTGTTGAATATTCTATGAAATATTCTAGTATTGACATTGTTGGGTTCATTTCCTTTTTTGAATTTATCGAGCTCTTCTAACACCATTATAGGGATACAGATATTGTGTTCCCCAAAATGTTTCAGGCAATACGGATCATTCAGGGTGACGTTCGTATCCAGAATGTAGGTTTTCTTTCCCTTCTCGCTCTCGGTTTCGCTTGGAAAAGATGAAATCTCGCCTTTTGTTTTTCTTTTTTTGTTAGCATAGGAAGCCTCTTTTCTTTTTGCCATTTTATTTATTTTTTGGATGTATTTATTGATTAGTTTTTTTATAGTTATTTTTAGATCAAAAACAATGTTTTTTTGTTTTGTCAATTTTTTTGTCTCTTGAAAGTAATTATGTCTAGATTCCCTACTGGCTGTTTTATGTAGGGGGAAAGTCTTTTTGGGAGCGAAAGAAGAAAGGAAATCAGATTTTTTTCTGTTGAATGATGCTTGGATTCAAGGCAAAAGAAGAGTTTTTTTTCTTGCTGTTGAAAAACCTTTCAAAATCCCTACAGTTGTCTCCTGTTGAAAGATTTATCTTTTATTTCGTTTCTTTACATGCAACTTACGATCGCATCCTATCTTCAAGGATTGAAAAATAAGGATTTTAGCCCCAAAGAAGTCCTCCTTGATTATCAAAAAAGAGCTAAAGCTCTTAATACTGAATTTAATGCCTGTGTGCGTTTTAATGATGAGTATGTAAATGCTCATTTTGAGGAATTTTCTACTAGAGCGTTAGCTTCGCTTCCGATTATGGTTAAGGATAATATCCTCATTGAAGGGCAGTCGGTCACTTGTTGCTCTAAAATGCTTGAAGGTTATACTGCTCCTTATTCAGCGAGCTGTATGCAGAGTCTAGAAAAGGCTGGTTGTTTGATGATCGGTCAGACAAATATGGATGAATTTGCGATGGGAGGCTCTACGGAAACTTCATTTTATGGGAAAACGCTTAATCCTGTTTGTGCGAGTCGTATTCCTGGTGGAAGTAGTGGAGGATCTGCAGCTGCGGTTGCTGCGAATATGGCGATTGCTGCTCTGGGGACCGATACGTGAGGAAGTGTTCGTCAACCAGCAGCGATGTGTGGGATTGTCGGATTTAAGCCAAGCTATGGTGCGATTTCTCGCTATGGGGTGGTGGCAATGGCGTCGTCCTTGGATCAGGTTTGAATTTTTGCAAAAACAGTCGAAGATGTTCAGCTTTTGTTCCCTTATTTAGCTGGCTATGATGATAAAGACGGGACTTCATCTTTGCAGGCTGAGTCTTTAAAAGAAAAAAAATCTGAATTCCCTTCTTCGTATAGGATTTTTGTGCCAGAAGAAGCACTCTCAGAAGGCGTTCATCCACAGATCAAGGAGCTTTTTTTGCAGAAATTAGAAACCCTAAAGTCACAGGGACATCAAGTGGTTATTGATTCTTTGCCGATTATTAAGCATGCACTTGCGGTTTATTATGCCTTGATGCCGGCTGAGGTAAGCACGAATCTTTCTCGTTTTGATGGGATTAGATTTTGACATCAGAAAGAAAGTCAGGATTTTCCTTCTCTTGATGCGTATTATTCGACGATTAGAGCGGAAGGGTTTGGGGAGGAGGCAAAGAGGAGAATCCTCCTAGGAACTTTTGTTCTGAGTTCGGCTAATTATGAGGGCTATTATCTCAAGGCTTTGCAGGTGCAAAAGCTTTTGAAGGCTGAACTAGCGAAGATCTATCAAGAGTATGATGTTTTATTGACTCCAACGACTCCAGAGCCAGCTTGGAAATTGGGATCAAAAACTGCCGATCCTCTCAAGATGTATCTTTCTGATCTCTATACGGTTCCTGCGAATTTGGCTGGGTTGCCTGCGATTTCTGTTCCGCTGGGAATGGTAGATGAAGAGGGAGATCAGCTTCCTGTTGGAATCCAAGCGATGTGAAAGCAATGGGCAGATTTAGAACTGCTTGATTTTGCAAGAAAGTTGTAGGTTTTTTGTTGGTGCTTATTTGAGTGATGAGTACTTGGTTTTTTTGATGGAAGTTGCGCTTGAGTGGATTTTCTCTTGATTTCTTTTCTTGAAAGTGTATACTTCCGTCATCTTTGCCGTAGACCGTAGGTCGTCCCATTGGGATATAAACTGTTCCTACCGAGGTTATTCTTACTATTTGAAAGATCAGATTTTATCTTTTCTTTCAAGACATGAGATAACTCTGGCAATGAGTTATTTTTTATTTCCAGGTTTTACACTACTCATGACAATCTCAAAAGAGAAAAAAGTAGAGCTTGTAAAACAGTATGTTCAAGACTTACAATCTGCAAAGAATGTAGTGATCCTTCAGCAGTCTGGAATCCCAGTAGTGGGAGCTACTCAGATGAGAAAAGGAGTTCTTGAAGCTGATGGTAAATTCAATGTCATCAGAAAGAAACTGTTTTTACTAGCGCTCAAGGAAGCTGGTTACGAAGATGTAGCTGAAAGCGATCTTGAGGGATCAGTAGTTGTTCTCTATGCAAATGGAGATGAATACGGTCCAATGAAGGTTGTTAATAAGTATGCAAAAGAATTTGCAGCGGATAAGGAGCTTAAGGCTTCTATCAAGTTCCTTGGAGGGTGGTATGACAAGAAGTGGCATAATTCAGAATATGTTACTGAGCTTGCAAATATCCCATCAAGAGAAGAGTTGCTTTCAAAATTGGCATACCTATTCAATTACCCTTTACAGTCAGTTGCTTGTGTGATTGACCAAATTGCAAAAAAAGCTGGATAGGCTTTCTCTTATCCGAAATTCCTTTTATTTATTATTCTTAACGTAGAAAATGGAATTAACTAAAAATCAACAACAGATTTTGGATCTTGTAAAAGAGATGAATGCTGTTGAACTTAATGGGCTTGTAAAAGCTTTAGAAGAAGAATTTGGAGTAACTGCTGCTGCTATGGTAGTTGCTGGAGGTGCTGCTGCTGGAGCTGGTGCTGCAGACGCTGGTGCATCTGATGCTATGAATGTTGAGCTTACTGATGCTGGACAGCAGAAGATCGCTGTAATTAAGGTTGTTAAAGAAGTTCTTGGACTTGACCTTAAGGCTGCTAAAGAATTAGTAGAAAAGGCTCCTGTAATCATCAAGGAAAATGCAAAAGCTGATGAAGCTGAAACTTTGAAGGCTAAGCTTAGCGAAGCTGGAGCTACTGTAAACTTCAAATAGTATTTGAGGCTTACTAAAAGTCAAAAATCAGATTTTTGATTTCTTTTGTCTTTTGAAGAAGATGAAAGAGTCGGCGAAGCCGATATTTTATTTTGATTTTAGCACTACGGATGTCTGTATCTGTTCAAGATATTGTTGCTGCACAGGCTCACATTGGGACGCTTAAAAATGAAGCTCATCCAAAGACAAGTAAATACTGGTCTGAGGTAACCAACGGAGTGGTAGTAATCAATCCAGAAGCGATTGCTGAACAACTTGAGGCTGCAAAAGCACAGGTTGCTGCTGCGAAGGCTGCTGGAAAGGAAATCTTGGTTGTATGTGAGAAGAAAATGTATGCCGAAGAGCTTGAAGCATTAGCTGCAAAGGCTGGCGTTGCATTTCTCAACTACAAGGTTTCTGGAGGGTTCTTAACAAACTTTGATACCTTCAAGAAAAGGATTGATTCTATTAATGAAATGGTGAGCTTTATGGAAACTGATGCTTTCGCATCTTTGACCAAGAAAGAGCAGCTCGTGTACAAAAGAAACTTTGAAAGAGCAAATAAGGTCTATAAGGGAGTAACAAAACTCAAGAAAAGACCAGAACTCGTAATTATTGTGGATGGAAATATGCTTTCTACCCTTATCGATGAAGTAGAGAACCTCAAGGGAAAACTTGAAGCGATCGTAATCGCAGGGACCAACTTCTCAAGATATTGGCCAGAAAACGAGATTATTACTACTAATATCAATAGTTATCAGAGTTTGGATTTTGTTTTGAAGTCTATTCTCCTCTAAGAGAGAAACTTATTGGGACTTTTGTCATCGCGAGGCGAAGCCGTGGCGATCCACTTAAAAGCGATTTTGCTTAGTAATTGGATTGCTTCACTTCCTTCGCAATGACGGAGTTGATCTTTATTCCTCTTATTTCCTATGCAAGAACAACTTTACTTGCCGAGTTCGTCTGAAAGAAAGAGAGTAATTACTGCCTATCTCTTGATAGGGCTCTTCTTTTTTTCAGGCAAGGAGGAATTGACGGTGTATGAATACTTTCACTATAAGCAAGCGATTGGATGGTATATGTCTACGATGGCATTGCTACTTTTCCAACTCATGCTCGTATGGATTCCGATATTGAAATGGTTGCCTTTCCTCTTTGTATTGGCAAATCTTGTGATTGTTGTGATCTTTGTCTTTGGGGCATGGAAGGGGCAGTATGCTCACGATGTTCTCCAAGAGCATAGATGGAAGATGTTTTATGCTGATCTCGGTGGACGATTGTTGGGAATCTTTGATATTAAGAAGAGGGTGTATGGAGATATTGCAACTGATACTGCTGCAGAGAATCTTCCGACGCAGGCTCCCTCACAACCTCTTAGCTAGCTTTGTGGTTTATCCAAACGAACGGAGAAAAAAGTCAGATTTTTTATTCTGGTTTTCATTTCGTTTCTTTTGATAAATGGCAACACTGCTTGTCTTTTATTTCTTATCTTATATGTAGGATGAATATCGATATTAATTTGGTAAAGCAGCTCAGAGAAGCTACGTTTGCTCCACTTGGAGACTGTAAAAATGCCCTTGTAGAGGCTGGTGGAGACCTTGATAAAGCTCAGGAAATCTTGAAGCAGAAGGGGATCGCAAAAGCAGGCAAGAAAGCTGATAGAGAAACCAACGAAGGACTCATCAGGACGCACCAAGCAAACGGAAGAACTATCGTGCTTAAGCTTCTTTGTGAGACTGACTTTGTGGCAAAAAATGAGACGTTTCTTCAGCTTTTTGATAAAATTTTTGCTGAACTCGAAGGTGTTGCTGGAGAGGTGAGATCGCTTGAGGATCTCGACGCAGCAAAAGTGGAGACGATCAATACGATGCTTGCTGAGGCGGTAGGTTCTATCGGAGAGAATTTGAAGATCGGAGAGCTTTTCATCACTGCTGGAAATGCTTATGCGTATGCGCATCCAGGAAACAAGGTCGTTTCTTTGGTGATGTATAGCGGAGATGAGGCAACTGCGAAAGAATTGGCGTTGCAGGTGGCTGCGTTGAATCCTGACTATCTTAATTTCGATGAGGTGCCTGCTGATGAAAAGGCTAAACTTGAGGCGCAGTTTACTGAAGAGCTTAAAGCAGCAGGGAAACCAGAAGCCATGATCGCAAATATCGTGAAAGGAAAGATTGATAAAGCGTTTGCTGATGTGGTGCTTCTTGAGCAGGAATATATCAGAGATGGTGCTAAAAAGGTGAAGGAAATCTTGCCTGCTGGGTTTGAAGTAACGAAATTCTATAGATTTACGGTGTAGTTTGCAATTAACAGTGAACAATGAACAGGTAGTGGTATAGCGTTACTTCTTTGTCCTTGATATACTAGATATTAAAATAGAAAAAAGTCTGATTGCTGTGATAGTAGTCAGATTTTTTTGAATTTTAAAAAGATTCACTTGACATTGCATATATATCGTTATATTTAAATCAAGCTAGTTTTAAGAACCTCTGTAAAGGCAGAGAAAACAGGAATATCCTGTCTAGCGAATTCTTTATGGGAAAATTTAATACACAAACGGGTAAGCCTAATAGTGGAGGTAAGAATAAGAACCGCACAGGAGGGCAACGTTATTCTGGTCCAGGACATGGTTACAATCATACCAAGGACAATATCCATCGTATGAGAACCCAGAAGAATCAAGGAAGAAGGCAGGGGGGTTCTGGAAGATACTAGGTGTTTTTAGTTGTTCCAACTCCTCTAGAGAGCTAGTTGATATTTGCCATCTAGCTCTTTTATTTGATTTTTACCCTTTTTTTTCTATTATTTCTCTAGTATTGAGTTTTATATAGAAGAAGAACATGTATATTTACCTTGAAACTCCTCTTCAAAATCATTCAAAATACCTTCCTCACTTGGTAGAACACTGTAGTGGACATTCAGCATTAGATGCTGTTGATTTTTTTGATTTTTCTTATGGTTTAGATGGAGTAAGCACCCCTGAATATACGAGGTTTGAATATGATAAACGAGTTCCTTATGAAAAGGCTCTTGAAAAGCTTTTTACTTCTCTTCAAAAATCAGCTTTTCTTTATGAAACCAAAATTTTACAAGAAGAATTGGGGAATCCCTCTTATGATCAAAGAATTTATGAAGCAGTTATTCGTCAGTATATAAATCCTGCTATTTCGCTTAATGGTATAGAAAAGCCTTCACGAGAAGAAGTAGAAAAATATCATGCTATGCGATATAGACCAGAAAATGTCATTGTTGCTTCTGAGAAGTTTCAAGTTTTTTATCATGGGTTCAAGCCACAAAATACCTTTGATCAAGTTCAATTGCAGATTATAAGCGATACTTTTGATTTTGAAGATGATGCTTATTTTCTTTTATTATATAAAAATCATTCTGCTAAGGAGTATTGGGAGCTTTATTTTATTTTTTGGATGCTTTGTTTTTGTTCCACTTTTGTTATGAGGCGACAAGAGGGAAATTACTACTTTCTAGAACCTTATTTTCATAGATTTGGAGAGGTTTGTTGGTGCTTGTTTCCAAGGCTTGACTATCAAATTTTAACTCCTCAGTTCTTTGAACATGGGAAGCAATATATTTTCAAAATGATAGCTGAGGGGTATTTCAAAGAAATGTTTTTTCTTAATGAATATTTTTATGGAATTCCTTTGACAAGGATACAAGTGCTTGATTTTTACAAAAATTATACTTATACTACTTTTTTAGCTAAGCTAAAGGCTTTTTTATAGTGTTTTAGTTTATGTCTCTTGAAAAGTCTGATTGCTGTATGGTAGTCAGATTTTTTTCTTTTTTTATAAAAAATATGAGGTACGCTAATTCATCATCCCCTTTTCTCGTCGAAATCACCTGATTTCCTATACGCCATATGAAAAAACTTTCAAATTCTCTTGATTTCAAATCCTAGAAAACTATACTGCAAAGCGATCGGCGAATCCAAAAAGTATCTATTTTTTATTTATTCTTGGTGAAACTTATGCAACATTATGAATTGGTGCTCTTGCTCAATGCAAACACTTCTGAAGCGGACAGGAAGGCGTTTTTAGAAGGTCTTGAATCGAAGTTTGAAGTAAAAGAAAAGGACGAAATCTGAATTCAGAATCTTTCTTTTAAGCTTAAAGATGGGAATACAAAGGCGTATTTTGTATCTTACCTCCTCAACCTTTCTCCAGAACAAGTGAAGGAAGTAAAGGCTGCTCTTTTGTATAATCAGGCACTTGTAAAGTATGAGATTTATAAGATGGGGAAAGATCAGAAGTTTTTCCATTTTGAGAAGCTTCAGTCTGAGTTTGATAAAGCGATTGAAGAAATTAAGGAAAGAAAGTATGGACAGAAGATTAGTTTCTTTGCAAACGAGAGAAATGCAAAGTATATCAACTGGAAATCACTCCCTGTTTTGAAGTATTATCTGACGAGGTTTGGTGATATTAAGCCAAGAGCTTATACTGGAAACTCTGTAAAGATTCAGAAGAAAGTAAGGCAGGAGATTATCAGGGCAAGAACACTTGGATTGCTTTCCTTTATTAGTAGATAGTTATTGTTGTTTTATATCTTAGTATTGTATTCTTATGGCATCTAAATTAAGAAGAATTAGAAAATACCAGTGGACAAAGAGAATTAGGACTCATGGATTTAGAGAGAGAATGAATTCTTGGACTGGAAGGAGGGTTTTGGCTCGTAGGAGAGCTAAAGGAAGGCATCAATTGACTGTTCAAAGACAGAAATAGATTGGTTTCTTTATGATAAAAGAGAAAGCTGACTGTGAAAATGGTCAGCTTTTTTTCGTAGGTTTTGAGGTTGACTCTTGGTATTGAATTTTTATACTGAGGGCGGTTCTTTTGATCTGCTTGATCTCTCCTTTGCTGGAGGAGGAGAAAGTTGGAGGAGTCCGTTTTTTATTCTTTTTCTTGATGCGATGGGTATGAAAGCGTTTAGCTCGGAAGAGAAAGTGCGTTTGCTTGTGGATTGTGATCCTGGGGCGGACGATGTATTTGCGTTGTTGTGGTTGTTGATTCAGCATAAGTTTGCTGAGATTCCGCTTGAGATTGTCGGGATTACGACCGTTGGAGGGAATGTTGCTGCAGACAAGACCTATGAGAATGTATTGCGTATTTGTGCAATGGTTGATGAGCATCGTATTCCTATAGGAAAAGATCATCGTCAGATTGTCTCTGAGGATGCTTCCTACATTCACGGGAATGATTGAATTGGAAACTTATGAGCGATGCTTCCTCCGGTGCAGTATCCTCAGGAGGTCCTTGACAGTGTAACGATGATTATTGAGGCGTTAGAGAAGTATCCTGATGAATTGACGATTATTGCTACGGGACCGTTGACGAATCTGGCACTTGCAGAAGAGAAAAAGCCTTGAATCCTGAAGCGTGCCAAGAAAATTATCGCTATGGGAGGGGCGATTGAGATGCAGTGAAATGTTACTCCTACAGCAGAGTTTAATATTTTTTATGATGCTCCGAGTGCAGCGAAGGTATTTTCAGCCAGTTCTCGTATTGTGTTGCTTCCGCTAGATCTCACCACAAGTATGCCTTTTACGATGAAGGATATGGAGAATTGTTTCATCTCCACCGTTAACAATACGCAGAAGCAGGAATTTATGAGGGCTTTGACGAAGTTTATTATTGCTACGAATATGAAGTTTAGAGAGACAGGTTATCAAGAAGGCTTTTATATCCACGATGCCCATACGGTAGGAATTTTGCTCTATCCTCATTTGTATAAAGGTTCATTTATGCAGGTTAATATTGAGACGCAATGAGAATATACTAAGGGACAGACGGTTGTTGATAGGAGAAATATTGTAACACTTCAGACAAACTGCTTTGTGGCGATGGAGTTTAAAAAGGAGCAATTCTTAGAGGCAATAACACAGGACTTCAAGTTGTTTGACTTCTCTTAAAACGAGTGATTTTTCTTGAGGATTTGAAGAATGGAATTGGGATTTTCTGGTGCTGAAGGGGGACTTTTGTTTTACAAGGGAAAAGAAATCCTGATTCTGTTTTTTCTTTTTTTTGAAAATGGTCTTGATTTTTATCGGTATAACGCTATATACTTCTGTTGCATATTGGTAAATGGAATGGGATGGTGGTTTATTGGGCGTTTTGATTTGCCTTTTTGTTTTTCTTTGCGTGATAGGATCCCGATCACCTTTTGTGCAAAATAGAATATGATTGTTGAGAGTGAGGCTTGAACGATGGATGTGGTCTTTGTAATGGAAAGTTCTTCCTCCAATTATTATCTTCTGATGTGGATACAATTATCGAGCTATTTTGTTTATTTTTCATCTGACTAATCGCCTATGGTAAATAAAAAACGACCTTGAGCGGAGAAGGCTGCTAAATCAAGCAAGTCTTTTTCTGTTGTAACAAAAAAAACTTCAGCTACTAAAGGGACTGTAGCTAAGAAAGCAAACTTGTCTGAGATGACCGTGGAGACGAAAAATGTTGCTTTGAGGCCAGAAGTGCAGGAACTCTTCAAAGATTACTATCAGCAGGATGGAAGAATCTTCCTTACTCAGCCAAGAAGCTATGGAGAATTGCCTGATCTGCTTGAACTTCAAAAGAAAGGGTATTCTGATTTTATCAATGTTTATCTTGGAAAACTTTTCTCTGATGTGGAGAATATCTGGGATATTGCTGGAGATAAGCTCTATGTAAATATCTCAGATTTGCAGGTTTCTGAACCTATTGAAACCGTAGATACTTGTAGGAAGAAGGAGCTTACCTATGGAGGAATTATTACGGCTAAAGTAAAGCTTGTGGAAAGGATTGAAGATGAGAAAACCAAGAAAGTATCTGAGAAGGTGCTTTTCAATAAGAGGGCAAATATCGGTATTCTTCCTTTGATGACGCCTTCAGCTTCTTATATTATCAATGGAGTTGAAAGAGTGATTATTTCTCAGATCATTAGGTCGTATGGTATCTTTTATGGAAAGAAAGATTTCTGGTATTCTTTCAAGCTTATTCCTGAGAATGGACCTTGGCTTGAAGTAAATGTAGAAAAAACCTGAAATATCGTTGCGAGAATCAATAAATCTAGAAAGTTCCCTATCACCTCTTTGCTCAGAGTGTTTGGTCTAGAAACCGATGAGAGCATTAGAGAGGTATTTAACGGTATCTTGGAAGAGGAAGATGTTGATTTTATAGATATTACTTTGAAAAAAGACACAACCATTGATGCGATTTCTGCGGCAGAGCATATCTATGGAAAACTTAGACCAGGAGAATTGATTGATGCGCAGTCAGCTTTGGATTATGTGAAAGGCCAGTTCTTGCTCCCTGAGAGAATCTATGTTGGGAATATCGCAAGGAGAAAGATCAATGCAAAACTCAATCTCAAAAAGCCTTTGAAATCCGCTGAGGCTAATATTTTTGATGGGGCAGATCTTGTAGAAGCAGTGAAATATCTTGTAAATCTCTGTAACCAGAAAAAAGGCTTCTATACTGATGATTCTGATCACCTTTCTAACAAGAGAGTGAGAACGATGGGAGAAATCTTGTATTCTCACTTGCAACCTGTGATGAGAAAGTTCGTAAAGAGCGTGAGAGGAAAACTTTCCGTTCTCAATATGGAAAATCCGCTTAAAATCACTGATCTCGTAAATTTCAAGATGATTGATAACTCTATCAAATCGTTCTTTGCGACCAGTCAGCTTTCTCAATTCTTGGATCAGATCAATCCGCTTTCTGAAATTGAGCATAAGAGAAGAATTACCGCTCTTGGACCTGGAGGTTTGAAGAGAGAAACTGCAAAATTTGAGGTGAGAGATGTGCATCCTTCACATTATGGTAGAATTTGTCCGATTGAAACGCCAGAAGGACAGAATATTGGACTTGTAATTTACCAATCTCTCTATAGCAGAATCAATGATGAAGGGTTTCTTGAGACACCTGCATTGAAAATTTTTCGTGAAGTAGAACCAAAAGCTGAATCCCTCGTTGGTAGAATCGCTCATCGTGATATTTATGAGCTTGATGCGAAGGGCAATCCTAGCAAGAAAGTGATTATCAAGGAAAATGAAGTGATTGATGAGAAAATCGCTGCTGCTCTTGAAAAAGCCTATGGGAAACTCAAAAAACCGATCGCTGTAAAGCCGTTCTTTACTGGGGAAATTGAATATATCTCTCCAGAAATGGATGAAAAATGCGTAATTGCTGATGCGACCACTCCTTTGGATGAGCATAATAATATCCTTTCTACGAGAGTTGCAGCAAGACACTTTAGCGAAATGGAGACCTTCCATGTGAACGATATTACGCATATGGATGTGAATTTGAGTCAGATTTTTTCTCCTAATACTTCTTTGATTCCTTTCGTAGATCATAACGATGCGGTGCGTGCTTCTGTAGCGACTAACCAGCAGAGACAGGCACTTCCGCTCCTCAAAAATGATGCTCCACTCGTTGGAACAGGACTTGAGAGAGATATCGTGAGAATGACGCATGCAGTGATTAAAGCTGAAGCTGATGGAGAGGTGATTTATGTTGATGGAGGAAGTGTTAAAGTAAAATATAAAGACGGAACGAAAGAATATCAATTGACGACTTTCGTTAGGTCAAACCATAAAACTTGTATTACTCAGGTGCCTTGTGTAGATTTGGGGCAGAAGGTGAAAAAAGGCGATTTGCTCGCAGAAGGACCTTGTTCTGTAAATGGAGAAATGGCTGTTGGAAAGTCTCTTAGAGTAGCCTTTATGCCATGGAAAGGGTATAACTATGAGGATGCGATCGTAATTTCTCAAAGACTGATCAAAGATGACGAATTGACTTCCATTATGATTAACGAATACGAGATTGAGGTTGCAGAAACTAAGCTCGGCCCTGAAGAAACAACCAATGATATTCCTGGAGTTGCGATGGCGAAACTCGGAAATCTTGATGAGGAAGGAATTATCAGGATTGGTTCTATCGTGAAAGGAGGAGATTTGCTTATTGGTAAGATTACTCCAAAGGGAGAAGGGGAGCTTACTCCAGAGGAAAAGCTGATTCAGGCGATTTTTGGAGATAAGTCCAAGAATGTAAAAGATACTTCGCTCTATATGCCTTCTGGAAGTGAAGGGAAGGTCGTAGATGTGGTGATCCTTGATGCGAAAAAAGGAGATAACCTTATGGCTGGAGTGAGAAAAAAGATCAAAGTTTATGTCGCTTCTACCAGAAAAATTGAAGTCTGAGATAAGCTCGCAGGTAAGCATGGAAACAAAGGTATCGTTGCGATTGTGGTTCCAGAAGAGAATATGCCATATTCAGCAGATGGAAGACCAGTTGATGTGGTGCTTAACTCGTTATGAGTAATTTCTCGTATGAACCTTGGTCAGCTTTTTGAATCTCAGTTAGGTTTGCTTGCGAAAGAACTTGGTGTGAAGTTTGCAGTGCCTACCTTTGGTGGATTTGGTGTAGAAGATATTGTAAAACTTGCTCAGAAAGCAGGACTAGAAGATAAACTCAGAACTACGCTTTATGATGGAGAAACGGGAGAACCGTATGCTCAGCAGGTAACGGTTGGATATATGCATTTGCTCAAGCTCGTGCATATGGTAGAGGACAAGATCCATGCGAGATCAGTTGGTCCTTACTCTTTGATTACTCAGCAGCCGCTTGGAGGAAAATCCAGACAAGGAGGACAGAGATTTGGAGAGATGGAAGTGTGGGCTCTGGAGGCATATTCTGCTGTTTATACCTTGCAAGAAATGCTTACGGTGAAATCTGATGATGTGATCGGTAGAAATAAACTCTATGAATCTATTATCAAATCTCAGAAGCCAAGAATCTGAGGATTGCCAGAATCATTTAATCTTTTGACCTATCTCTTCAAGGGATTGGGTCAGAATATTGTGGCTTTGACTGCTGATGAACTGGAAACGATTCATCAAGAGAGAATGGAGAAGATAAAAAGCCTTGGACTCTCAGGAATTATGACAGCTTCTCTTGAACATGAGACTGCAACTGATGAAGAAACTGATGAGTCTGAAGACAAGGGAGAAATGATTGGAAAAGTCGTTGAAGACCTTGAAGATTTTGGGCAGATTGAGTAATGAGCGCTTGTCATTGCGAGGCGAATGAAATGAGCCGTGGCAATCTATTTGGAAGCAAATTTGGATTGCTTTGCTCGCAATGACGGCAGATATCACCTTTTAACTTTTTATAAGCGGTCCTAATGAACAAAACAAAATTTGATGGATTGATGGTAACTCTCGCTTCTATGGAGGAAGTCGCAAAATGGTCACATGGAGTGGTAGATAATCCAGATACCGTAAACTATAGGACAGGAAAGCCAAAACAAAGCGGACTTTTTTGTGAGTCTATTTTTGGTCCTGTGAAGAACTTTGAATGTAGCTGTGGAAAATATAAAGGAGTCAGATATAAGGGAATCGTCTGTGAAAGATGTGGAGTAGAAGTTACTAGTTCTAGAGAGAGAAGAGTGAGAATGGGGCATGTAGATCTCGCTTCTCCAGTTGTGCATGTGTGGTATAAAAACTCTCCATCAGGAGGTATTCACCAGCTCCTTCAGCTTTCAGCTAATGAAATAGATAAAATCCTGACTTTCGTGAAGTATGTGGTCGTAAAAGAGGTAGATGATGCTGTCAAAGATCAGATAAAAGAAAAGATCAGCACTGACTTTGAGGCAACTATGCAAGAACTTGATGAACTCTTCAAAAAAGAGACGGCTTCAGAAAAAGATACTAAGAAGCTTGCAGAGGCAAAAAGGCTTTATGAAGAGAATAAAGCTTCATTGGAAGCGGAATTTGGAAGAGTAAAATCGCTTGTAGCTGATCTTAAGTTTGGGGCGACGGTTTTAGAGTCTGACTACAGAAATATTTTCAGTCAGTTTTCTAAACTAGTTTCTTTCGCTTCTGGACCTGAGGGAATCCTCAAAATGCTTCAGGCTATTGATGTAGAGAAGGAAATCAAAAAGAGAGTAAAGGAGTTCCCATCTATTAGATCAGCTGATCAGAAGAAAAAGGCAATGAGCCTGATTAAACTTTTGATCAATCTCTATGTATCAGGAGTGAAGCCAGAAAACATGATTATTAGAAAGCTTCCTGTGATCCCACCTGATATTAGACCAGTGGTGCAGCTTGATGGTGGAAGATTTGCTTCATCAGATGTGAATCTTTTCTATAGAAGGGTGCTGATGAGAAATATCAGACTCAAGAAGATGATCCAAGTGGGGATGCCTGATATTGTAAAAAAGAATGAAATCAGACTGCTTCAGGAGTCTATCAATAATCTTTTGGTGGGAGAAAAGAATGCCGCTGGTAAAGCAGGAGCAGGAATCAAAGTCTTCAAATCTATTTCCGATATGCTTTCTGGAAAGGAAGGAGTCTTTAGAAAGAACTTGCTCGGAAAGAGAGTAGATTATTCTGGTAGATCAATTATTACCGTAGGTCCAGACTTGAAATTGAGTGAATGTGGGCTTCCGATCTATATTGCAGTAAAGATGTTTACGCCGTTTATTATCGGAAAGCTGATTGAAAAGAAGATCGTTTATACCCCAAAGCAAGCGGAAAAGCTTATCAAAGAAGGAAATCCAACCGCTTTGAAATTCCTAGAAGAGGTGATCAAAGACAAATATGTGCTTCTTAACCGTGCACCAACGCTTCACAGACTTTCTATTGAAGCCTTCAAAATCAAGTTGATGCCTGGTAAAACAATCAGACTTCATCCTCTTGTTTGTCCTGCGTTTAATGCCGACTTTGATGGTGATCAAATGGCGGTGCATTTGCCTATTTCAGATGAGGCTCAAAAAGAAGCTCGCGAGCTTATCGCAGCGGACAAGAATATTATCAAACCGGGTTCTGGAGAGCCAACGATTACGCACTCTCAAGATATGGTGCTTGGAATCTACTTCTTGACTGATTTTTTCAATCCAAAATATCCTGATTACAATACTGAAGAGGAATGGAAAGAAAAAATTCATCCTGTAGCTAGATTTGCTTCTTTTGATGAAGTGATGGCAGCGTTTAACAATAAACAAGTGCAACTCAAAGATAAAATCGTGGTTCTTGATGGTAATGAAGTGCTTGAAACTACGGTAGGAAGAGTGATCTTCAATTCTATTTTGCCAGAGAACTATCCGTATGTAAATAGAAAGATGGGAAATAAGGATCTCAAGAGGCTTTTGAGTGAGGTCTTCGATAAATACGATATGGAGACTACGGTAAAAGTTGCTGATGCAATCAAGGATTATGGATTTAAGTATTCAACAATCGCTGCGACTTCAATCAATGTCCTTGATATGAAGGTTCCAAAGGAAAAAGAAGACCTTTTGAGAGCCGGTGATTTAGAAACTAATACGGTATTGAAATATTTCTATAAGGGATTCTTTTCTGAAGCAGAGAAACATAGATTGATTGTAAAAATCTGGACTGCTGTGAAAAAAGATGTAGAAGTGAACTTGAAATCTATTATTGGTGCAGGAAATAATCTTTATACGATGATTGATTCTGGAGCGAGAGGTTCTCAAACCCACCTTACGCAGATTTCAGGTATGAAGGGACTCGTAGTGAATCCACAGGGAGAAATTATTGAACTTCCGATTAAATCTTCTTTCGTAGAAGGATTGAAACCGATTGAATACTTTATTTCTGCTCACTCTGGCCGTAAAGGAAAGGCCGATACTGCTTTGAGAACTGCAGAATCTGGATACTTGACGAGAAAACTCTGTGATGCTTCTCAGGAAATGATCGTGAGAGAGGATGATTGTGGTTCTACAGAATCTATTCTCTATACAAGAGAGGAGGCTGAAATCAAAGGAGAAAAATTCTGAACTTTGATTTATGGTAGAGTGTTGGCTGAAGATGCGATTGATGAAAGAGGAACTGTGATATTGAGGGCAGGAGAAATGGTTACGAAATCAGCTTTAAGTCTGATTGAAACCTCAAATATTACTGCTGTGAGAGTGAGGAGTCCATTGACTTGTCACTGCGTAAGTGGAGTGTGTCAGAAATGTTATGGAATGGACCTTGCTACGAGAAATATGGTAGAAGTAGGAGTGCCAGTTGGAGTAATCGCTGCACAGTCTATTGGAGAACCCTCTACTCAGCTTACGCTAGATACCTTCCATGAAGGAGGAGTGGCAGGTTCATCAGAGGCATCTGGTATTGATAGAGTGAAACAGCTCTTTGAGGTGAGGCCGCCAAAGAATCCTGCTGGAATTAGTCCATTTGATGGAACGATCTCTTTTGAAGAGACGCCAGAAGGTGGAAAATTTGGAAAGATGAAGGTGACTTCTGAAATGCAAAAGAAAACCTACCTTGTGAAATCAGAGTATAAGGTTATTGTAAAAGAAGGAGCAGACCTTGCAAAAGGTGCCGTGTATGCGAGCAAATGAGCAAGTAAACTTAAGATTAAAGAAGCAGGAAAGGTTCTTGAGGTGAATGAAGATTATATCGTGCTTGGGGTGCAGGAAATCTATACCAAATCGCTTGTTGGACTTGCTCCAAAAAAGACTAAAGTTTGAGATAAAGTTTACAAGGGGGAAATCCTGACGACTGGGGCGCTTGATGTGATGGAATACAAGAAAATCGTTGGAGATATTCAGGCTCAGAGATATATTATTACTGAAGCTAAGAGAGTGTATGCTGCGCAGGGACAAGACCTTAACGATAAGCATATTGAAGTCGTAGTGAAGCAGCTCTTCTCAAAAGTCTTTATTGAAGATGGAGGAGATTCAAGTTTCATCCCAGGGACTTATGTGAAATATGAAGAATTTATCAAAGTGAACCGTGAATTGCAGGAGGCAGGAAAGAGACCTTCCCAAGGACAGAGGGTTGCTCTTGGACTGACGACGGTTGCCAAGGAAACTGATTCTTGGATGTCGGCGGCTTCTTTCCAAGAGACGATTAGAGTGATGGTCGGTGCTTCGCTTAGGGGTGCGATTGATCATCTTTCAGATCTCAAGGCAAACGTTATTATCGGTAGGTTATTGCCGGTTGGGGAGAATTATAGGAATATGTTTGGTTATTAATCCTTCTCACAAAAGAGAGAAACCTGATCGGTATGGTCAGGTTTTTCGTTTGGAGAGGGGGAGGGCTTTATCACTAAGAGATTGAGCATGGTTGGAGGGGAAAAATGCTTTTCTCGTTTGAGCAATTTTCTTTAGTTTCTCCTTTCCGCTTTGTGAGATTTAAGTCGAGCAGAGGAATACTCTGGATTGCCACGCTTTCCTTCGGTCGCTCGCAATGACGAAAGAGGGGGAAGAGTTCTTTTGAGGCATAGGACGAGTGCAAAATCGAAAAAACTCTCCCTTACCTCTTCCTCACCGATGAGGGAAGAGGAAATAATCACCTCTTAGTCTTTTTAGCAGAGGAGGAATGTAGATTGCCACGCTTCGCTCGCAATGACGGGTATGAGGTCACTGGATTGCCACGCTTCGCTCGCAATGACGGGAGGAGGAATGTGGATTGCTTTAGTGGCTTCGGTCGTTTGCAATAGAGGGATCGGGGGAGGGAATCAGATTTTTTATCTTTTTATTTTACAAGAAAGGAATGGGGAAGCAAAAATGGTATGTGATATGGCAAGGAACGAAAACGGGGGTCTTCTCCGAATGGAAGGAAGTGGAGGGATTCGTAGCGGGGGTCAAGGGGGCGAAATACAAGGCGTTCGCGACGAAGCAAGAAGCTGAAACGGCGTTGGGAAAATGATGGGAAGCGTATTATGGAGCGGTCAAGAAGGTAGTCCAGGAGGCGATCCCGTTTTTTCAGCAGAGCATTGTCGTCGATGCGGCTTGCTCCTCGGCGACCAAAATTATGGAATATCAAGGCATTGATTTAGCGACGGGGAAGCAAGTTTTTGCGGCTCGTTATCAAGAAGGGACGAATAATATTGGGGAGTTTTTGGCGATTGTGCATGGGCTCGCTTGGATTCAAAAAGAAAAGAAAGCTGACTATGTGCTTTATTCGGATTCCTTGATTGCGATGAAATGGGTCAATGAAGGGCGTTGCAAGACCTCGTTTATCGGGGCTGGGAATGGGAGCAGGATTTGGGAAACGATCAAAAAAGCTGAGCAATGGTTGGCAGAGCACAAGTTTTCTGCCCAGGTTTTGAAATGGCAAACAGAAGAATGGGGGGAGAATCCTGCGGACTATGGCAGGAAATAAAAGTGATTTTGGGTATAAAAGGGGGAAAGGGGCGAGAAACTAGCCCTTTTTTGCGATCTTCTCTTGCAATTAGGGCTGAAAAGTGCATAGTCAGGGTAGCAGTCTTTTTTTATTCTTTTTTTAACTATCAATGAAAAAAGTCAGATTTTTATGGTTTGGTGGGCTTTTGCTGCTGGCAGGAATGCTCTTTGCTGGGTGCGAGAAAGCTCAAGAGGAGAAGATTTCGATCAATACCAAGGATGCGATCAAGCTAGATCTTTTCCAATCTCAAGAGGAATGATCCGAAGAGGATTGGGGAGAGCCTGTTCCTAATACAGAAAAGCTGGTTCTTCAAGGGCAATTTGAAGAGCCGTATCGTGGATATTGCAGCAGAAGGGAGCTTCTTGTGAAGCAATGAAGATCGGTCGAAGAACAAGCGAGTGAAATAGAAGATTTGATTGCTCGCTATAAATGGATCAAGGGCTATGATATCCCTGAGGTAGCTGAGGATCAGGAATTGCTACAGTTTAATATCGCAAATTTGATGATCACCAAATATCCTTTGGTCATCAAGGATTATTACAAGCGTGGTAAGGAAGTGGGATTTGTCAATCTCAAGACAGAAAAGCAAGGAAATGATTTGGTGATTCTCTGACCAAAGGTGAGCACGGGAGACAGCTATCTTTATGTAGATGTAAAGGAGCAGGGTATTGGTGGGTTCAGATTTGAAAATAGTAATGAAGATCTGAAGCAAAGAAAGTCCTGGGAACATCCTCATTTTTTGAGGAGGGCAAGAGGAACATCTTTGTATAGTGGGCGTTGGTTGGTGAAGATATTGCAAGGGGGAGAGCGTTTTGACCGCATCGTATTTCATTATCCGTTAGGGGAGGTGCCCCTTCAGCTCCCTGAATGGAATAATAATTCAGAGAACTGTGAAGTTGAGTTTAATGAGTATACGGTATTTACTGAATTGCCGCTCAGAGTCGTAGCTTCAGGGGTTGATTACAAGCTCGATTTTCATCCGGTGATTTCTGGAGCAGTGATAAAAAGTGCAAGGCTCCTCCAGCTATTAGAAAAGCAGGCAAGTGGCTATCAAGCTCTAGAAGCACTCAAAGCATCGCTTGGGGAGAAGCAGGTCTTGATTGGAAAGCTTCCGTTTAATTACCAGGGATTTGCTGATAGAACGCAGAACGATCTAACTGATAAGACGGCATCAGATTTATTTCGTTTTAAGTTTTTTAAAGAGTGGACGGCTACGGTCAAAGCAGGCGTTCCTTCGCAAGTGGCGTTTAAGATTCCTGAAGAAGGGAACTATCTTTTGCTCGTGGAGAATGATAATGGGCAGCTTTATGCTTTCAATTTTACGCCGAGAGCCGAGAATGCCCATGCTGTAGTCAAGAATGATAAAGAGGCAATGACGCTCACTATCGTGCATGATTGGCTTTTGACAGGGCAGGGGCTTTCTGGGCAGTTGGACCGCATCCTTGGAAGTGGGAACTATACGTTGGAGGTGAGTTCACTTAAAGAGGCGAGGTTCCCTTCTAAGTATTGAGGTGTGTATAGAGAGGAAGGGAAAGAGTATTATCCTGAAGGGCAGTATGTGAAGATCGCCTATTTTATTGCCCCTAATAAGCACTATACGGGGAATTTGGAAATTTTGGATCTTGACGGCAAGAAGTATAATCATGCCGTAGATTTTTTTGTGGAGAAGATAGGTGATGCAAGGGTTTCTCGTGATTTGTTTTCTCAGAAGTTGAATGTATTACCGAGTGAAGGCTATCGAGCGGACAAGATAAAAGTAGGCTCTAAAAATGCCAAAGAACTCAAGATCTATACCCAAGTTTGTGAGGTAAAGCAAGAGGGGGATTTTTCTGATGCGAAAAGGAAGGAACTGCTTCCGCCTCGCAAATCGCATAATGAGTATGATGATTACGATTATAGGAACACTTTGGGAGAGTTGCACTTTTTTGATTGCAAGGGGAAGATTGAAGAACACACGGTGCCGGTAGAGAAGTTTGAGTATCGAAAGAGGATTGATCGTGAGCGAGAGCTCCCATCAAGTGTGAAAACGGTGCCGTATTTCCGTATGAGTTTCGATAAAGGCATGAAAGATGCGAAGTATTATATGAGGAGTCCTGTTTGACTTTTTGCTAAGGTGGCGCCTTATCAGGAATTGTTGATCCGAGGGATAAATTTTGCGGACGGGGCTGCGGTGCAGCAGGGAGAGCTTCAGATTTTTGATGATAAGGGAAAACTGCTCAAGAAGGATCAGCTTTGAGCTAGTGGTTATGTTTTTTCGCTGAGTGGTGTAAGCTCTGAGTATTTCTTTGTCCGCTATCAGGATAAACAGAAGAAGGCTGACACGTTTCTTATTGCAACGGTAGATGGAAGGACAGACTTTAACGAAAAGCGTGCGATTAGTGCGTCTTGGCTGATGCCGGAACAGACTGATCAACAAGAGGATTGGTATGAGAGGCGTGAGTCGCTTAAGATTTATGGCTATACGGATAGGGGACTCTATAGACCTGGAGATACGGTGCATTTTGCTGGGTTTGTTCAGGATGTTGCGAAGGTGGCTAAGGATGGAACGAATGGAGTCCAGACGGGGTTTGTGATCGTTGAGATAACCGACTACGAAAGTGATGATAATAAGAAAATTGTTTTGTCCAAATTAGATGAATTTGGAGGGTTCGAGGGATCCTTTACTTTGAATGAGAGTAGCCCGCTTCGCTATTATCATATCAATTTTCATTATGCGCTGGACAAGGATAAGATGAGTGTAGAAGATTTTGGTGGAGATTGGGAGGCTCGAGAGAATTATAGAAAGACGCATCCTGTGCTTTCTTATTGGTCGGATTTTCATGTAGATGAGTTTCAAAAGCAGACCTTTAGTGTGCAGGTCAAAAAGGAGGTCAAGGATAAGCAGCTTTATCTTGAGTTGACGCCATCTTATTATATGGGAGGAGAATTAAAGGATTATGATCTGCATTTAACCTATTCCTTGGCGGCTAACCAATCATGCTCTGATTGTCGGTGGAGAGAAAGTAGCGATTACTACTATAACTATGTGGCGGATTCTTCTTTTTCTCGAGGCGGAAGCTATGAAAAGGAGCATCTCACCGGTGGTGCTGTTCTTTTCCAGATGGGGGATTTAGAGAAGCTCCCGTATAAGGGAGAGAAGCTGAAGCTCCAAGTGCAGGCTTATGTTAAAGATAACCTTTCTGATGAGACCCGTATGAGTGTAGAGTATTTAGATATTGATCCAGAAGTGAAAATTGGGCTTAATGGCTATGCGTATGATTGGATTGATAGCAGTAACTTGAAAAATTATCGTCTGACCTCAAGAATAGAGAGCAATCTCAATAAGGTTGCTGAACTTGGCTATGAATGGTATTTTAGACCGTTTGGGTTTGAGCAATCGGTTGATACGGAAGGGACTTTCTATTATATCAACGGAAGCAAGCTTCAGCTCGTTCAGTCTGGAACTTTACAACCAAAATCGGAAGTCAGCATTCCTTTGCTTTTTGAGCGCTATCAAGGAGGTGAGTATTTCCTTAGAGTTATTTCCAAGGACAAGTATGGCGTAGTCAATGGAGAAGTAGATAAGAATATCTATTACTACGATAGCAAGTTTGATAAAGGGTTCCAAGGAGATATGGAGAATAACTATGCTCTTCATGTGCAGATTCCAAAGAAGAATTATGAGATTGGAGAAAACATTCCGATCAGTATCAATCCTTATATCAAATGAGCAACGGCTTTGCTTACGGTAGAGAGGGGAAATCAGATCTTGGAGAAAAGGGTTGTTCGCCTAGATGGAAAGCCGCTTACCTTGACTGCGAAAGAGGAGTTTTATCCGAATGTACAGGTGAGTGTTACGGAGTTTGTAGGGGAGCAGGTTAATAGCCAGCTTGGAGGTAGTGGAGAACAAAAGAGAAAGGAGCCAGCTTTTTTTGCCTGATATGCGGAAGCACTCATTCAAGAGAAGCTTAAGGACATTACTATCAAGATGGAGACGGATAAAGCAGAATATCAGCCCTGAGAGAAGGTGAAACTCAAGATTTTTACTACGGATTATCAAGGAAAGCCACTTACGGCGAGGGTTTCGCTGAGTGTCGTAGATAAAGCTTTGAGCGATCTTTATGATCTGATTAAGGATCCGATTCCTTACTTCTATAATAGAATTGGTAGCAGCATTGGGAACTTTGGAAACTGGAAGAACCTCTACTATGCCTTAAGGACCTTTTTTGCTGATGGGGAGAAAGGTGGATGAGGAATGGATGGGACTTTGAAGAATTTGAGGAAGAAGTTTTATGATCTTGCATTCCGAGATGCTGCGATTATTACTACGGGGGGAAAGGCTGAGCTTAGCTTTACCCTACCGGATAATCTCACGACTTGGATGCTCGATGCTGTTGCGGTTTCTCGTCAGAGTCAGCTCGGTACTTCAAGAGCTTACTTCAGAGTGAATCAACCTTTGGTAGTAGAGGCGAATTTGCCGACTTTCCTTACCATTGGAGATCAAATTACGCTTCCACTCAAACTGATTGCTTCTTCAGCAAAGCTTGCTCCATGAACAGAAGCAGTCCTCAAAGGTGTCGTAAAAGATGAAGCGTGAACCGTGCTCCAGTCTTTTGAACAGAAGGGGAAAGTCAATGAAAAATTCTGAATCCAGATTTCAGTTGGTGAACAGTTCTTTGATCAGCAGTGGGTGACGATTGAAGTCGAAGCCAAAGCAGGAAACTTTCACGATGCTGCTCAGTGGAAGATCCCGGTAAGGACTGAGGGGCTCGTAAATAAGAGTTTTTCACTTGAACAGCAGAGGGGCGGTGAACGTTTATTTACCTTTGATGATGAGGTGGTGAGAGGAAAACTCGTCGCTCGTCTCGCTCCGTTCCCAAGTTCTGTCTTAGCAGAACCGCTTCACTATTTGCTGTTCTACTCTCCAAAGGGTCCTTCTGAGTGGCTCGTTAAGACGGCTCAAACTGCACTGGAGGCAGAAAGCTTGACTAAAGCAGGACTCTTGACTGGAGGTTTGGTGCAGAGTGGAGCTATTCGTCTCGCAGAAGGTAAAAAGATGGCAATCTCTGAACTTTTAACGGCGGTGCTTTTCCAGCTCAAGGGCAGACAAGACTGGGATGGCGGAATCAAAGAACAAGATAGAAGTGATTATCCGTCTCGTTTTTGGGAGCAGAAGAATACTTCTTCACTCTTGACGAGTATCTCAACCTATGCCTTACTCGAGACGATGAAGACCAATGGATATGCTAACCTTGTGCCAAAAGATTTCTCAGAGAGGCTAGAGCGTTATCTTGCGAAGCTTGGAAGTGATTCCCCAGAGCTTTATCTTTACTATCTCGCTCAGAGAAAGACCAACCTCGCATCGATCAATACGGCACTCGTTTCACAACTTCAGAAAAAGTATCCAAATAATATCGCCATTCAGGCTTTAAGCTTTTATCTCCTTGCACAGAATGCTGGAGAGGCAGATGCGATTCGCTTAGCTCAGAGCGTGGAGAAGCTTTTTGAGCAGGCGTTTGCTCAGGGACGCTATTTTGAAGGGGTGCCACTCACTTCGCTTGAGGAATTAGATCCTGAATTGCTTGCTTTGGCAGAGGTAGCCGGCAATCGTAATACTCATTTATCGCTTGATCTCAAAGCTTTACAAGGGTTCTATCTGAGAGGAGTTCTTAAGCTCCATACTAGATTCCCAAAGCAAGAGCATTTTACGAACCAGATCTCGAGTCAGATTCTTTCTCTTCTCAAGTCCAGAAGTGCGTATGGACTCTGGAGCTGGTCGTCTACGACAAACTTTGCTGTCTTGAGTGCTCTCAATGCTGCACTCACCTCTTACTATCAGCGTCAAAGTCAGACAACTCATTGTGTGCTCCAGGTGGGGAATACAAAGCTCGAGCTTGATGCGGGGAAGACCTGTGTAGAAAAGAGTATTCCATTTGAGCATACCAAGGATCTGAAGGTGCAACGGTCCTGTGAAGGTCCTGCCTTCCTTGATCTCCAAGTCAACTCTTTACTCAAAGATATTACCAAGAAGAAGACCGAACTTCACAATGTGGAAAAACTCACGTTTGAGTATCCGACAACGGCTCAAATCGGTGAAAAGATTCCTCTTAAGGCAGGATTCAAAACGCTCAAAGAGGCTCAGAATTTGACTGTTGAGTTTACGATCCCTTCCAGATTTAAATTCTGGTCCAATCTCCAAGTGGCAGAGAATAGCTTTGAGAAGGGAGTCTTTGACTTTGGAAATGATCGAGTGTGCTTTCCAGACTTTTATGAGTTTAGGTTTGATCGTGTAATCCTTAACTATGGCACGATGAAGGCTGGTAAAGAATGTAACTTTACCTTTTATGCGGTGAATGCGTTTGATGGACAGTTCGTCTATCCACCAAGCAAGCTTTATGAACAGCAGGCTACACAAGTACGGTGAAGTAGTAAAGTAATCAGGAAATAAATTCTGAATCTCTCCTCGTTTGGCTGGGGAGTCTTCGGTTGGGGTTTTCTCGGCCGGGTGAGGAGGGGAAATGGAGCTGTTCTTTAGTGAGCAAAAGAGATGAAGTAGTGTTTTATCTTATTTACGTAGAAAATATGAAGAACAAATGGAAATGGATGATGGTTGCTGGTCTTTTGCTTGTGGTGGCTGGAGGTATTTTCTTTTGGATTCGTAGTGATCGTGCAGCTACGAGGCGTGAAATGATCCTAAAAGATAGAGCATGTCTCCTAGGCTATACCAAGTTTCTCCATTGTTTTATAGGGGATACTTTGCAGGGAACTCAGGAGTGTAAGGACTCTTTCACTCCAGAAGAAGAAGCTTTTGTAACTCAATGTTCTTCTTAATACAGAACTATAAATTGAGTAAATGTTTTCGTAAGGGGGATAAGAAATTAGCATCTCTGGCTGAACTTCCTTCAGCAGATCAGTATTCAACCTTGTATACCTACGGATGTATGCTCTCTACCTTGTATGATTTTTAGCTTTTCGGTTCAAGCTGTTTACATTCTAGATTTTGCAACTCGGGCTCTCTCGCTTTTTGTGAGGATTGGCTCGGGTTGCTTTTTTTGTAGAGGTTCGGCATGATGAGGCGTGGGGGGAGGCACACTCAGCAAGCAGTCGACATCCTGTGCAACTCCTCCTGGTATGTGTTGCAAACCCTTGTTAGCGTAGCTGGATTTAGGTTTGCAGGGCTTGCAAGTGGTCGGAATGGATCATTTTTGGGGTTTGCAGGACGTGCGAGTGGTCGGAATGGATCATTTTTGAGGTTTGCAGGACGTGCAAGTGGTCAGAATGGAGCATTTTTGGGGTTTGCATGAGCTGCAAGTGAAGAAAAAGGGGGCTTTTTTGCTGTTGCACGGTGTGCAAACTCCCTGCGAGGGGGCTTTTTTGCTGTTGCACGGTGTGCAAACTCCCTGCGAGGGGTCTTTTTCACTCTTTGCACGGGTTGCAAACTCCCAGCGAGGGGGCTTTTTTGCTCTTTGTAAAGGGTATAAGAGGTTATAATTAGCCATTGAGAGAGGTACTTGTTCGTTCTGAGTGATATTTAGGTAAGAAAGGTGTGATTTTGGAGCACTGTCCTCTTGTATTTCTATAAGAAGTTCTTAAAATGAGTCTTGTTATAATAAAAATTTAAAAAAATTGAAGTGCTTTTCTCTGTGAGAAAGGAGCTTCTGGAGTTAGAAGAGGGACTCTATGACTCCTACTCTTCAACGAAGTGGACGGACTTCATTTGAGGGGTAGATTTCCTCTCCCCCCTTTCTTTTTTATCTGATTTTCTTATTTCTCATGAAAAGGCACGTATGGTATTGTTTGGCTCTTGTTCTCCTCCTTGGAGCTCTTGGGGTTGTATTCTCGTTTTCTGTAGTCAGGGAAACGGTCGTCTGAAAATTCCTCTGATATTGGTTTATTCTTCATAACGAACATACTTCTTCTCAGCATTCAGAGGTGATTTCACAAGTTATCTGGCAAAAAAAGGCGAAGTATGGAGATCAAGTGATTATTTTACCTCAAGAAGGAGAGATTCCTTTGGATGAGCACATTGGAGCATCACAACAAGCTCGTGTGCAAGAAGGAAGACTCCCGAGTTTTATGATAGAATATCCTCGTTTTTCTTCCCTTCTTCGTGATGCAGGGTTTGTGATTGAGGCGGTTTCTGGAGGGATTCCCTTCTGACTTCATGCGTATTTACAAGGGGATGATATGATCGAGTTGCCGTCTTTCCCGATTGAGACGAAGCCGTATGCAATCTATGCTGAGGGAGAGAGAGAAGGCGTTGGAGAAGAAGGGTTCCGTTATCCGTGTGTGGCGTATCTTAGAAGTGCGACTATGAACTCTGGGGTAGATCCTCGTTGTTTACAGGTTCTGATTAATAGGCAGGGGGACGATCTTCGTCTGTATTTCGATGCGTATACGGGAACGGTGCTCAAAGTAAGTCCAGTGGCTTCTCCGTTAGAGCATTAGTATAGAGTGTTTTTATCAAGATGACTAGCAGGTGTTTATCCCATGGGATAGGCGGTTGCTGGTCATTTTTTTTGATGGTCCTTTTAGAATCGAACCTCTGGAAAGAGAGGGGATTTTTGATTTTGGGCTTGAAGATGAAGGCTCAATCCTTACCCTTTGGGAAGTTTCCTCTTTGTGATGAAAGGGGGGTTTAGTTGTTGGAGCGTTGGTCATGCTACTGAAATGGTGAAAAAAAGTCTGATTTTTCTTTCTGGTTGTTATTGGGATTTGGGTGCTGGGGAATTTTTGCTATAGGGTGCCGCTTCCAGAGCTTGAGAGGCAGGTCCTCAGAGGGATCAACGGCGAGCTTCTCCAAGGGCTGAGGGAGCTTCCGTATGCGAGTCCTGAAGAAGTGCCTGAAAATCTCAAGCGTGCGGTCGTGCGTGTGGAAGATCGTAGGTTTTATTGGCATCTGGGGGTTGATCCGATTGCGATTTTGAGGGCGATGCGATTCAATTTGACGAGTATTGGGAAGGTGCAAGGGGCGTCCACTCTGCCTCAGCAACTTGTCAAACTCACTGAAAAGGCGTATCACAGGAGCTGGAAGCAGAAGCTGTGGGAGATGGGGCTTGCGTTCAATCTCTCTTTACATTATTCCAAGCAGGAGCTCCTCTTGGCGTATCTGAATCAGGTAGAGTTTCTCAATGGCGTGCGTGGCTACAGGTCTGCGTGTTTGAGTTATTTTGGGAAGGAATGTGGAGCGCTGTTTCCTTCAGAGCTGAGTTTTTTGATTGCAACGGCTCAGACAGGGAAGAATCCTTTGAGGCAAGGGGATTTTCAGCTCATAAAAGAGAAAGCTGAAGCACTTTGTCAGGTGGCCTTTAGCAAAGAGCAATGCGATAGATGGGAAGAGCTTCCTCCGCTATCAGCAAAAGCATTGCTTCTCCAGCCCAACCGTTCGGTTTTTCAGTTTTCTGACTATTATTTATGAGGGGACTGAGCGAAGGGACAGGATTCTTCGTTTGAAGTTCCTTTGTATGAGCGTATTGAGCAAGTGATTTCCTCTAGTGAGCATTATAGGCAGCAGATGCAGATGGAGGATTGTTGTGTGTTGGTATTGGATGCGGCGGGTGAGGTGCGTAGCATGAATACGTGTAGACCGTTTTATGAGAAAGAGCAAGGTATGGTCAATGGCTGTCTGAGTAAGAGGCAAACCGGATCTGCGATTAAACCGTTCCTTTATTTGTTTGCGATGAATGCATTGCAGTATACGGGAGGGACGAAGATAGTGGATGAGCCGGTCTCTTACTATTTAGATGAAGAGCATATTTATAGTCCGAAGAATTTTTCGCTCTCCTATCATGGAGAAGTATCGCTTGCAGATGCGTTGGGGAATAGTTTTAATGTCCCTGCGGTGAAGCTCTTGCACGAAGTCGGGATTGAGGAGTTTATTGCATTTATCAATCAGCTGAGGCTCCGTTTCTGAGGAGCAACGCAAGAAGTTATCACTGAGGAAGGGAAGGTCTTTAATGCTCAGCATTTGGGGCTTTCGGCGGCGCTCGGGACCTATGAGCTTTCTCCGTTGGAGTTCGCACAGTTTTGGAGGGTTTTCTTGGCGGGAAGTGAGGATGGGCTTGTTGCTTCCAAGGTTATTGATGAGGTGTTTGGTATTTTGTCTGAGAATCGTCATAGAGTGGTCAGTTTTTGAATTGATAACTATTTGGATGTGGCGTGATGGGCAGTTAAATCAGGGACTTCTAGGCATTTCGTCGATGGTTGGACCTGTGGAGCGAATCGTGAGAAGCAGCGTATTGTCTGTGTATGGGCTGGAAATTATGATGCTACTCCTATGAAGGAGAGTGGAAGTGTGACTGCAGGTTATTTGTGGAATTTGGTTGTGCGTATGCTTTAGCTGTGTGGTTTGAGTAGGGGAGGGATATGTGAGGGATTCGAACGTGCTGTGTATTCTCCTCTTGAAATCAAAGCTCTAATGCTTATCTTTGCTTTGTTTATTCTTGATAACTAGGGATGTGAGGATTTTTGGGAAGGTTTAGTTTTTCGGTCTGTCTCGGAGAGTAGTTTCAACAGAGGAAGTCTGATTTTTTAACTTTTATTGATACAAGCGATGTTAGAGAAATATAGTCCAAATGAGATAGAAAATAAGCGATGAAAGCTCCGAGAAGAAAAAGGCTATTTTAGAGCGACAACTGATGCTGAGAAGGCGAATTTCAGTATTGTGATCCCTCCTCCAAATGTGACTGGAATCCTCCATATGGGACATGTGCTGGATGAAGCGATCCAAGATGTATTGGTGAGGTGGAAAAGAATGTCTGGATTCAATACTCTACGAATGCCAGGAACCGATCACGCAGGAATCGCTACTCAAAACAAGGTAGAAAGAGCTTTAGCTGAAGAAGGGAAGACAAAAGAAGACCTTGGAAGAGATGAATTTATCAAAAGAACTTGGGAGCGAAAAGAAAAACACGGTGGGATCATCACTCAACAACAGAGAAAACTTGGAGCATCACTCGATTGGGAAAAGGAAAGATTCACGATGGATGAAGGGCTTTCTGCGGCAGTGAGAGAGATTTTCGTGAAACTTTACCATGATAATCTGATTTATCAGGGGGAATATATGGTAAACCGATGTCCAAGGTGCGGAACTGCACTTGCTGATGATGAGGTGGAACATGTGGATTCTGAAGGGCATTTTTGGGAGATTGCCTATCCGATCGTGGGAACTGATGAAAAGCTGATCCTTGCGACCACGAGACCTGAAACGATGCTCGGAGATACGGGAGTTGCAGTGCATCCTGAGGATGAAAGGTATCAACATTTGATCGGGAAGAAAGTGCTTTTGCCACTGATGGATAGAGAAATCCCTATCGTTGCCGATGAATATGTAGATAGAGAGTTTGGAACTGGAGTGGTGAAGATGACTCCTGCTCATGATCCAAATGATTTTGAGGTGGGAAAGAGGACGGGACTGGAAATTATCAACATTTTCACTCCTGATGGAAAAGTAAATGAAAACTGATGAAAATACGCAGGTTTGGATCGTTTTGAGGCGAGAAAACAGATCGTAGCTGATTTGGAGGCTGGGGGGTATCTCGTGCTAGTGAGGAAGCATCAGCATGCCGTTGGGCATTGTTATAGGTGTGATACCATTGTAGAACCTCGCGTTTCTAAGCAGTGGTTTGTAAAGATGAAACCTCTCGCAGAACCAGCACTTGAAGCGGTAAAATCTGGAAAAATCAAAATTCAGCCTGAAAGATGGGTGAAAGTGTATTATCATTGGCTGGAAAATATCAGAGATTGGTGTATTTCTAGGCAGATTTGGCGAGGGCACAGAATCCCTGCTTGGTATGGACCTGATGGGAAGGTTTTCGTGGCAAAAAATGAATCTGAAGCGAAAAGTCAGGCTTTAGCTTTTTATGGGAAAGAAGTGAGTTTGGAGCAGGAAAATGATGTGCTTGATACTCGGTTTTCTTCTGCACTTTGGCCATTTTCAACGATGGGACGACCAGAAAAAACTGAACTTTTGGAACATTTCTATCCGACTTCAACCCTCGTAACGGGAGCAGACATCATCTTTTTTCGAGTAGCAAGAATGGTAATGTTTGGACTGTATGAGATGAAAGATGTGCCGTTTCACGATGTGTTTTTCCATGGAATCGTGAGAGATGAGCTGGGAAGGAAAATGTCCAAATCGCTTGGAAATTCGCCTGATCCTTTGAAACTCATTGATGAATATGGAGCAGATGCGATCAGATTTACGATGATTTACAATACTTCCGCTGGTCAGGATGTGCATTTCTCTGAAAAGCTCATTGAAATGGGGAGAAACTTTGCAAATAAGGTTTGGAATGCGACCAATTTCGTTTTGATGAATTTGGAAGGCTTTGATCCAAAACAGGTGAAAAAATCAGATTTGGCTTTTGAATTGGTAGATCAGTGGATTTATTCAAGACTGAATACTGCGATTGCGGAGACGGAAAGCTATTTGAATAAATATGCTCTTGATGAGGCGGCGAAAGTCGTATATGAGTTTATCAGGGGAGATTTCTGCGATTGGTATGTAGAAATGGCGAAGGTGAGGCTCTATATGAATGATGACATTCAGAGTAAGCAAACTGCACAATGGGTGCTTTGGGAGGTGCTAGAAACCGCTTTGAAACTGCTTCATCCGTTTATGCCGTTTATCACTGAGGAGCTGTGGCAACATGTGAAAACTGAGGGAGAAACGATTATGCTCCAGTCTTTTCCAAAAAGTGAAAAAAATCTGATTTCTGCTGAGGTGGAAACTGCGATGGCTTGGCTCCAAGAGGCGATTACTGCCTTTAGAAATATCAGAGCTGAAGCGAATATCAATCCATGAAAAGCCGTTCCTGCTTTGATCAAAACTGCCGATCCAGAGGAAATGAAGATTTTGACTCAAAATAAAGCCTTTTTGATGAAATTGGCGAAATTGGAAAGCTTGGACTTTGGTGCAGAAATCGTGAAACCTGAACTTTCAGGAGTAAGGGTCGTTGGAAAGTCAGAATTGATCGTGCCTTTGCTTGGATTGCTTGATCTGGAAGCAGAAAAGGAAAAGATTATGGCTCAGATTGCCAAGCTTGAACAGGGATTAGCTTCTTGTGAGAGGAAATTGGCTGATGAGAGGTTTGTTTCCAAGGCTCCTGCACAAGTGATTGAGAGAGAAAAGGCAAATCAAGCAGATTATCAGCATAAGATTGAAAAGTTGAAAGAGAATTTAGCTCATTTAGGGTAAAGAAAAATTTCTCCTTTGGGTTTCGATATTTGATAGTATAAGTAAGATGAGGAGCACGATTCCTCATCTTTTTTAAAAAACTATTGGTACCTTTTCTTTTCCTTGCAAGCTTCAGGGAAAAGCTTACACTAGGACTATTTCCTTTATCTTGTAAAATAAAGATGGTTGCTTTTCAGATTTTTTGATTTTCTGTGTATTGGTATGGGATTTTTTATGCGGTCGCGTTTCTTTTGTGATATTTTTGACTGGCATGGATTGGAAAGAAAAGGTGGTTTTCAAATCTTCCTCAGGTTCAATACTTTCTGACTGAAGGTTTAGAAAATCTGATTTTTGCTATTGCTATGGGGGTTTTGGTAGGAGGAAGACTTGGGCATGTGTTGATCTATGGAGAAGGCTATTATTTCGCTCATTTAACGGAGATTTTTAAGGTTTGGGAAGGTGGAATGTCCTTTATTGGAGGGATTTTCGGGGTCGTGATCAGTATTTTTTTGCTTTGTCTGATGAAAAGAGTTTCCAAGAAGGAATTTTTGGTTCTTTTTGATTTGATGCTTATTTTCGTTCCTTTTGGGATTTTTTTTGGAAGGTTTGGAAATTTTCTTAATCAAGAATTGTATGGAATCCCGCTTGCGGAGCTTCCTGATCGATTAAGTCAGTTTTTTTCTTCTTTAGGGCTTTGACACTACTATCCTAAAGTTGATGGTTTGCTTAGGGTAAATACGAATTTTATTTCCATGGCATTGGAGGGCATTTTGCTGTTTATGATTCAGGTTTTGGTCTTTTTTGGTATGATTAGGAAAAAAGAACGAAAAGTCTGAAGCTTAGCGACGAATTTTTTGCTTTTTTATTCGTTGATCAGGTTTTGACTGGAATATCTCAGAGCAGATAGTCAGCTGGAATTTATAGGTTTTTTTACCAAAAGTCAGCGGTTTTTCCTTGGGTTTATGGGTATTGCGCTGGTGCTTAAGTGGTTTCTTCGTAGGGAACAGCATTTATCTCTTTTCAAAGCTTAATGTTTAGTATCACTCTTAAATTTTTGGAAGCGGTGAAGCGTAATAACTCGACAGAGTGGTTGCATGCTCATCGGGATCTCTATCAGCAAGAAAAGAAAAGATTTTCTCAGTTTGTAGAGGCTTTTTTGGTGGAAGCAAAAAGTATGCATCCGATATTGGAGGATTTACAGGTCAAGGATTGTATTTATAGGTTTAATAGGGATTTGCGTTTCTCTAAAGATGGGAAGCCGTATAAAGAGAACTTTGGAGCGATCTTCGCTTACTGAGGGAAAAAGTCAGATTTCCCTTGTTTTTATTTCCATTTAGAGCCGGGAGCGAGTTTTTTGGGTGGGGGAGTCTATATGCCAACGTCAAGTTCAGAATCGAACGTCAGGAAGCATCTTTTGAGGAATTATCATAGACGAGAAAAGCTTTCTTGAGCTCCTACATTTAGTAAATTTTATCATCTCCGAGAAACTCCTCATCATTACAAAACGACTTGGAAATTGAAACAGCTCATCAAAACTGACCCGAGACTTCTTTCAGATTTAAGTCCTGCTTTGAAAAAGTATTGCCTTCTGGATGAGGCGAATCCTTCACAATCTCCAAGATCTTCATCGTCAAGTGAGCAAGTTTTGAAGCAAGTCGCTTATTTTAAGGACTGGATTTTTGAGCATTCGCTTTCTGATGCTGAGCTTTGTGAGCAAGAGCTTTTGTGAAGGTTTGTTGAGGCTTATCGCTTGATACTTCCTTTGTTGGAATTTTTGGAAGAAGCGTATTCACTTTAGATGTATTATGGTGTTTGTATGCAGAGTCTTGTTTTCTCCTGAGCTCCAGAGAGAATTGATACGTGGTTAGTAAAGCAGTTTCCTTATTCTAGGAGCTTTTTCCATCATATTATTGAGAGAAAGGGGATTTTTCTCAATGGGAAACCCGCAAAGAAATCAACAAAACTGAAAGCAGGTGATCAGATTGAAATTGATAACCTAGAAAGATATTTGTCTCCTGTGATTCTTGAGGAATCACCTTCTATTGAGATTCCGATCGTGAGAGAAACCGCTGATTATCTGGTTATTAATAAGCCGAAATGAGTTTTGTCTCATCCTAACAGTATTTGGGAGGTTGACAAGCCGAGTGTCGTTGGCTTTCTCTATCATCATTACAAAGAGCTTCCAAGCATTGGGAATTTTATCAGAGCTGGACTGCTGCATAGGCTGGATAAAGATACTGATGGACTCATGATTATTGCAAAGACTGAAGTCTGACTTCAGCATTTTAAGGCTCTTTTTAAAGCGAAATCTGAATCTGAAACCCTTGAGCAAAAAGACAAAGTTCCGCTCAAAAAGCGATATCGTGCAATTTGTGAAATTACGCCTGAAGGAAAGGCATTTTTGGATGAGATTGAGGGGAAGTTGCCTTTTATTATCAGCGAGGAAGTGAGAGCGAAAGTCCCTAATGCCCTTCCAAAGCTCGGAATCACGCAGATCGAAAAGATAGAAAAAAAGCCTGATGGGAGGATTGAGCTTTTTCTCCAGATTTTTACTGGGAGGACGCATCAGATCAGATTTCATCTGAGTAATCATGGTTTGCCGATTATTGGGGATTATCTCTATGGTAAGGAAAGTGAGGAAGCGATGCAACTCACTGCTTATCAGCTGGAATTTGAGGATTTAGGAGGAGAGAGGATTAAGGTAATTTTAGTATAATAAAGAAGTGAGAATAGTTATCATCGGACAACTTTACAGTCAATCCCTCTTGCACGAGCATCATCTCGCCATTTTTGCAAGATCACCTTCCCTTGCTTGCTGATCTTATTTTGAAATAGATTAATTTTTACCCCGGGTTGTAACTGCATTTGAGAGATGGCTTTTGCCCCCTCATCTCCAATGTTGTTTCTTCACAAATTAAGCATTACCCAGGGTTGTAACTGCATTTGAGAGATCGCTTTCGCTCACTTATCTCCGATTCTGTTGTTATTTAAATCAATCGAGACCCCAGGTTGTAATTGTATTTGTGAGATCGCTTTCGTCCCCTCAGTTCCGATTCTGCTGCCATCCAAATCAATCGAAACCCCGGGTTGTAACTGTATTTGAGAGATCGCTTTCACCACCTTGGCTCCGATACCCTTCTTTCCTAAATCAATCACATCTCCACTGGATAATCCATTTTTTTGTGCTTCTTTCCGACTTATATTTTTTCATTTAACTTTTGGAGCAAGCTGACTATACTGTATGACATCGCTCAAAAATTCTTGCTCAAACTTCTTCTTCGCAATATGAGAAAAATCAGCATAGCCAAATTTAGCGAGTTCCTGCGTATTTTGTTCAATCCATTCAGCTTTAAGGGTTTCATATCCAATGAGATTGCTTACGAACTGTTCTCTATCATACTTTGCCCAAAAGCTTTGTTCAGCTTGTTTTCATTTTATTTTTAACTGTTCTCACAATGTCAGTGCTGAAGCGATACGGGCTTTTTCACTTTCTGGTAAAAAATTACTGAGCGGTTGGATCAGGTTTTTGGTTTCTTGGCAGGTTTCGGTAGTGATCATTGTATAAAAAGTTGTAGGATAAAATTATTTTTTCCTTTGGACATCAGCAAAGAAGTTTTGGAAGATGAGGGCGATCTGTTCGATGATTTCCTTTTTAGATCTGATTCAGACTTCCTTGATATTGATGAGTTTTTTACCGTCTTTAATGATCTCTTTCCCATGAACATCTTTGATAATTTCTGGGCTCCAGATCCCTTTGGCTTTCAACTCCTCTTCAGTGTAGCTCGTTTCTCTGGTCTCTCAAAGGATGATCCTCTTGGCAAGGAGTCTTTTTTCTACCTCTTCGCCAAAGGCTGTAGTAAGCGTATTTTGGAGTTCTTGCAGACCATAATCTGTCACATCACTATCTGAAATCTGCAGCACGACTGGTTTCATCTTTCAGTCTTCTATTTCCTTGACTACACCTTCCGACGATTGAAGATCATCAACCATACACTTTGAAATCTGTTTCCATCACTGCACATCATTGGTCCCTCAAGAGATAGTATTGAGCAGATGATTGACTTTGATCAGTTCAAGTTCGTAGGGCTTTTGCGGTTCAGTATCTGCGTTTTTAGAAAAATAGACCACACTATCCGTATAGATCACAAATTTGATCGGGATGCTATAGCTAGGATCAGCAAGTAAAGTCTGAATCTTCTTTTCTACATTTTTGAGTGCGATAGTAAGCGAGGTCATAATCCCATTCATCAGTCCATTAGCGTTTCTAAACCTCTCTGTAGATCCGGAGACATCTAGCACAAAATAGAAGAGGAGCTTTTTGAAGTCTTTTTCCAAAAATTCAGAAAATTCTGTCCTTTCATAGATATTTTTTTGGTCAAAATTTCCATCTAGATAGGAGCTTGGCAAAGCATCCATAAACTGATCATAATTCAGTTTTCACTTTTTGGATGCAGTCTTTGTCGTATTAATTTGCATATCTAGGGTTTCAAGCTCTTTGTAGAGAATTTCCAAAATACTCGCTGTATATTCTTGAAAATTTTTCTTTACTTGATTGGTAAAGGCGACTTCGGCTTCAGAGACACCATAGGACTCGGTGAGAGACGCAATTTGAAGTTCAGCATTTTTTTTCTGTTGATCAAGTGCTTTCTTGGTTTCTTGATCGTGCTGATAATCTGCGAGTTCTTCTAGTTCTTTCATATGCTCTTCTAAATTTCTGTTGTAAGTCCCTTTGCCTGAGTAAGGAATTTTTTGAGATTCATCATTTCACTCTTGCTTTTCATCATTTCACTCTTGCTCTTTACCTTCTCACTCCTGCTTTTCACTTTCTCACTCTTGCTCTTCACTTTCTCAATTCTGAGCTGAAGTTTTCCCTTGTCATTCTTGGATTTCTCACTGCAAAGCATCAATCAGAATTAAAGTTTCTAACAGTGGCTCAAAAACTTGTTCATAAATCTGATATCTCAGGGCTGGCATAATGCAGAGCTGATGATTTGTATCTTTCCCCTTACTCAATGAAAGGCTATATACGAGATCATACAAAGAAATCATCATAGGGTTGATTTTTGTCGTATCATAGGATTGTGAAATCTCCGACCATGCTTTATTGATGATTATCTGTATCGTTTGGAGCTTATTGGTATCGTAGCCTTTTAGCTTCAAAAGCTGAGTTTGTAGGGCTGATTTGAGAAGCTCATACTTCTTTTTGATTTCAGGATCCTTGCTCTCTTTCGCATGAGCAATACTTTTTTCCAAAAATTGATAAGTCTGTTCAAAAGACTTTCTTCGAGAGAGCTTTTTGTCTGATGGAGAAAAGAGAATATTTGTTAAGCCTTCTGAAAGTAAAATTTTCTGATCTCCTACCATCGCATTTCTCAGGAAAAAATAAGCAAGAGCTTTTGCATTCGGATATTTTCAATAATCTACTGCTTGTGTAGTATTGAGGATGTGGTCTCCTGTCCCTTCTTCTACCGCTTTCATTCCTTGGGGGGTGAGGCGATAGTTCCCTCCTTTCTGTTTTTTATAGTCTGCAAAAGCATCCTCTTGATAGTCCTTATGAAAATCTTTTTTTGTGAGACCAAAGGGTATAAATCTCATCACTTCTTCATTGATAATAATATCATCAATACAATTATAAAAAGTATGGATTTTCTCTCCTATGGGTAAAAATTTTCCGTTTCCGATCAGAATTTTTTTCTTTGAAAGTTTTTGGAGGACCTCATACATACTCCCTTTTCCTCTGCTTATCTTTTCTCTGAGCATATCTCTAAAATGACTAAACTCATGAGCCAGTCCAATTTTTGCGGTCATAAGATGGTTGGGGTTGTTTTTGTCTTTGAGATAGTCTTGAAACCACTGCAAAGGAACTCCTATCAGTTTTTTTTGAGGATTAAAATAAAAAGTATTAATCTTCTTATCAAGCTGAAACTTTGCAGTATCCTCATAACCAATAAATTTATAAAGATCCGCTTCATATTCTTTTACAAAAAGATTAAATTCTGATGCTAAAGTAGGATCCTTTTCTAGATGTAGTCTATTCATTATATCCTTCTTATTAGTTAAAATATTACTTTACAGTCAATCCCTCTTGTATGAGCATTATTTCTCCATTTTCGCAAGATTGCTAGCCCTCACTCAAATCCGATATCGCTGTCCCTCAAATTAATCGTTACCCCAGGTTGTAGCTCCATTTGAGAGATCGCTTTCATTCACTCAAATTCGATATCGTTGTTACTCAAATCAATCGAAACCCCGCGTTGTAACTTCATTTGAGAGATCGCTTTCGCTCACTCAGCGTCAATATTGTTTCAGCACAAATCAATCGAAATCCCGGGTTGTAACTTCATTTGAGAGATCGCCTTTGCTCACTCAACTCCGATGTCGTTCCGCATTAAATTAATCGAAACACCGGGTTGTAACTGCATTTGAGAGATTGCTTTCGCTCACTCAGCTCCGATTCTGTTGGCTCCCAAACTAAGCGTTACCCCGGGTTGTAACTGCATTTGAGAGATCGCTTTCGCTCACTCAACTCCGATGCTGTTCCGGCTCAAATCAATCGAAACCCCAGGTTGTAACTGCATCTTTGAGATTGCTTCCGCCTCCTTATCTCCGATACCCTTCCTTCCTAAAGCAATCATATCTCCAGGAGATAATCCATTTTTTTGTGCATCTTCCCGACTTATATTTTTTCATTTAATTTTTGGAGCAAGCCGACTATACCGTATGATATCTCTCAAAAACTTTTGTTCAAACTTCTTCTTGGCATTAGGAGAAAAATCAGCATAGCTAAATTTAGCGAGTTCTTTTCTATTCTGCTCAATCCATTCCGCTTTCCAGTCCTCATAAGCGATGAGATTACTTACAAACTGATCTCTATCATACTTTGCCCAAAAGCTTTGTTCAGCTTGTTTTCATTTTGCTTTCAAGGACTCTCAAAAAGTCAGCGCTGAAGCGATGCGAGCTTTTTCACTTTCTGGTAAAAATGAACTGAGCGCTTGGATCAGGTTTTTGGTTTCTTGAATATTAGGAAGAGACTGTGCGGTATTCATAAATATTTGATTACATAATTAAAATAGCACTTCACAGTCAATGCCTCTTGCACGAGCATCATCTCGCCATTTTCTCAAGATTTCTTTACCTTCATGACCAATAGCGTTCGATCTCAAATCAATAGTTACTCCTGGTGCTAACTTCATATTCGTGATCGCTTTCGCTCATTCAGAACCAATATCATTCCCCCGCAAATCAATTCTTACTCCTGGTTCTAACTTCATATTCGCGATCGCTTTCGCTCACTCAGCGCCGATTTTGTTTTTGCTAAAATTAATTCTTACTCCTGGTTCTAACTTCATATTCGCCAGCGCTTTCGCTCATTCATCACCAATATTATTCCCCCGTAAATCAATTCTTACTCCTGGTTCTAACTTCATATTCGCGATCGCTTTCGCTCACT